>CENU01020569.1_pt1 | contig 125723 bp, 130 predicted proteins | sample 361331 | NCBI WGS metagenome assembly CENU01 (sample SAMEA2619766, study PRJEB7988) | marine metagenome | isolation source: saline water (ENVO:00002010), including | reverse complement strand
TTTTTTTTATTTTTTGTGGAAAAGCTTAGTTGAGTATTTACTTTAACCATCATAAGGCTCTTACATTATGGATAAGATTTCGGTTTCCAAGCTTAATTATGTGATGAATAAGAATTTAAATTTGAATTTCCCGCAAATTGTTATAAGTGGGGAAGTCTTTAAGGTTAATAAAAATGAGGATGGCACAATCTTCTTCTCTATTAAAGACAAGATCAGTAGTGTTGATTGTGTTTTTTTTAAAGACAATTCTGTTTGGTTTGAAAGGTTAAAGAGGGGTTGCTCTGTGGTAGTGAGAGCATCACCTCAAATATACGAATTGAAGGGTAATTTTCAACTGAGAGTTTTTGCGATTCTGGAAGTTTCAAGAGTTGAAAGTACAGATTCTTTAAATAAAAAAAAAATACGCCTTGAGAAAGAAGGAATCTTTGCAGATGGAAAAAAAAATAAAATCCCTGAAACTTTTAGTAATATTGGTATAGTCACTTCATCAAGAGGAGCTGCAGTTTTCGATGTTGTCAGAGTCTTTAGTGAGGAATTGAGTGATGTTGGAATCACTATTTTTTCCTCAAAGGTGCAAGGCTCAGGTGCTTTAGATAGTTTGATAAGTGCGCTGGAGAAAGCTGATAGAGACGAAAAAGTGGAGGTGATACTTTTAGTAAGGGGCGGAGGAACAAATGAAGATCTTTCGGTTTTTGATGAAGAACGATTAGTAAGGTTAATTTCAAGGTTGACTAAACCCGTTATTACGGGCATTGGCCATGAAAATGATCGGAGCTTATCTGACTTAGCTTCTGATTATGTAGGCTCCACTCCTACTGCGGCAGCACATATTTTAGTTAATCAGAGGGCCCAATTATTGGGTAAACTGGCCTTTTTAAAAACCAAGCTAGTCGAGCATTTGAGAAGAATTGAATTCGAAATGTCTAAAAAGATCCTTGGCTATCAAGCTTTCTTAACTCTTAGTGATAAGTTAATAACCCTGTATTCCTCAAAACTTCGTTTCTCAAAAGCACATCTTCGAGCAACGTATTCTGAAAAGGTATTTAGCCTAACTGCTCATCTAGAAAATTTAAAACGATTGATCGTAACGAACGAGCAGCGAAAAATAAAAATAGCAAGTTACCCGCTAATTTTGGAGAAATCTAAATCTCAGCCAGTAGAATCGGTTAATAGATTAAAAGTTAATGACGAGTTAGTTTTAAAATTTAATTTTGGAAGTGCTACCGTTAAGGTAATAAAAGTTATAAAATGATTGGTGGAAAATATACTCTTAATTGAGCTTGGGTTTTTTGGAGAATAGTTAAAGGAGTAATTGTATGGTAGGTATTTTGTCGTCATTAGGACGTACCATGATCGCTGGGTTTGTGCTCTTGATAGCGATCATCTTGCTGTTTGGTAGTGTTGATCTAGCTTCAACAGCTTGGTGGTCTTTCGTTTTTCGTTGGTTACATGTTTCAGTTGGTGTCATGTGGATAGGTTTGTTGTGGTATTTTAATTTTGTTCAGATACCGTCCATGCCAAAAATAGCTGACGAACTTAAACCCGCTATTTCTAAGGTAATTGCTCCGGAAGCTCTTTTTTGGTTTCGTTACTCAGCTTTACTGACAGTTTTAACAGGACTGATTGTTTCTTATCTTCAAGGTTATGCGCATGACGCTTTGCTTTTTAAAGAGGGTTTTACTTTTGAAAATCCATATTTAGCGATTGGTCTCGGTATGTGGATTGCGATAATTATGGCCATTAATGTTTGGTTTATAATTTGGCCCAACCAAAAGAAAGCGCTTGGAATTATTCCAATTCATGTCGAAGATGAGACGGAGGTGAAAGCTATAAAGGCAAATTCCGCAAAAATTGCCATGCTCACATCAAGAACTAACACACTATTATCCATACCTATGCTTTATCTAATGGTTGCTCAACAAAATGTCGGCCTGGGGTAACTCTTAACCACAATTTTATTTAAGATGTATAGGCGCTTTTAAAAGTTGTGTCCGAGGGTAAATATTGGCTGTTTCAAACCAGCCCATATTTACTTCCAAGGCATATTTAACATTTGCTAGTGCACAATGTGGGGTAAGTGTATAAGGTTGCATTTTTTCAATGTTTGTGACTCTTCCATTCTTGTCAATGAATGCGACAGAGAGCGGTATACTAGTGTTTTTCATCCACATGCAGTGCTTTCTATTTGTGTCAAATATGAAAAGCATCCCTCTGTTTACAGGCAAAATTTTTCTGAACATTAGTCCTCTACTTCTTTTTTCACGGGTTTCCGCCAACTCCATAGCTAACGTTAAGTCATTAATTTTCAGAAAATAAAGTTCCGACGATTTCGCGTGACAAACGAAAAACTGGCATGAAAATATGAGGAGAGTAATGTTAAATAAAAAAGTTTTTTTGTTCATTCTTTTTTTTTAAGGCACTATATTAACTTAGAGATCTTTTTTGATAAAGGAGTAAATATTGTCGGATAAAGTGAAAATTCCTGCAAATGGATCAAAAATTTTAGTGGACGATGACTTTGCGCTTAGAGTTCCAAATAAACCCCTTATACCATTTATTGAAGGTGATGGAATTGGAGTTGACATTACCCCTGTCATGCGGGAGGTGGTCGATGCAGCAGTGGACAAATGTTACGGATCGGAGAGACAAATAATTTGGCTTGAAGCTTATTGTGGTGAAAAATCTACGAGAGTATATGGTGCGGATGTTTGGCTGCCAGAAGAAACCCTGGAGGTATTGAAGGAATATAGCGTCTCTATTAAGGGACCTCTGACTACTCCTGTAGGCGGAGGTATCCGTTCCTTAAATGTGGCTTTGCGTCAAAGGCTTGACCTTTACCTTTGCTTGCGACCAGTACGTTATTTCAAAGGAGTACCTAGTCCTTTAAAGGAGCCAGAAAAAACCGATATGATTATCTTTAGGGAGAACTCTGAGGATATATACGCTGGTATAGAATTTGAAGCTGGTGGTGAACAAGCAAAAGAACTTATAAAATTTTTACGAGAGAAACTTGAAGTTAATAAAATTAGATTTCCAGATACTTCAGGCCTTGGTGTAAAGCCGGTTTCTAAGGATGGCACAGAAAGGTTAGTTCGGAAGGCCATACAGTATGCAATTGTTAACGATAAGGATTCTGTGACGTTGGTGCATAAAGGCAATATCATGAAGTTCACTGAAGGAGCTTTTAGAGATTGGGGGTATGAATTAGCTGTAAACGAATTTTCGGCTAAGCCATATGGAGACGGTGGCTGGAAAAAAATTGTCAATCCAAATTCGGGAAAGGAAATCGTGATAAAGGATGTTATAGCGGACGCGTTTTTGCAACAGATATTGCTTCGACCAAAAGAATACAGTGTGATAGCTACTTTAAATTTGAATGGGGATTATATTTCAGATGCCTTAGCTGCCCAGGTAGGAGGGATTGGGATCGCTCCGGGCGCAAATCTGTCAGACAGGGTGGCATTGTTTGAAGCTACACACGGTACGGCGCCAAAATATGCAGGCAAGGATTACGTCAATCCGGGCTCCATTATCTTGTCTGCTGAAATGATGTTAAGACATTTAGGATGGAGTGAACCGGCCGACCTGATTATTAACGCTATGGGTCGGGCCATATCAGATAATATCGTAACCTACGATTTTGCCAGATTAAAAGCAGATTCTACGCAAGTTTCATGTTCAGAATTTGGAAAGGCTATGATTCAACGAATGTGAAGACTTGCAATTAACTAAAACATAAAAAACTTATGCAGTTGGAACTATGTTTGACGCCTGCTTGCCTTTTGGTCCTTGAACGATATCAAATTCAACTTTTTGTCCTTCTTTTAAAGACCTGAAACCACCTGATTGGATGGCGGAAAAATGTGCAAAGACATCCTCCCCTCCCTCATCAGGAGTAATAAAGCCAAATCCCTTCGCATCGTTAAACCATTTTACAGTACCCGTTGACATACTTTTTTCCTTAAAATTCGATTACCACATACGCCCAATACTAAATATGCTTTGCAACACTTTTACTAAAAGACCACAGAGTGATGTTATTTAAAACTAAAAACAAAACACCACACTGTTATGATATTGGTCAAATGTCCCTTTGTCTATCCTGGCTTCTTGGTAATTTCCCTTGCATATTTTGCCAATGAATCTTATTTTATAGAAGTGGGCTTAAAAATATAATATTTAAATTAACTAAAAGTAAATTGGAGTTTTGAATACTGCTATTAAACCCAACGAAGAGAATGTGGTTGAGGAGGAGTCAAGACTAAGTTCTCCTCCGCCTATGTATGAGGTTGCTTTATTAAATGATGACTATACGCCGATGGAATTTGTGATAATTGTGCTTCAAAAGTTTTTTAGTATGGATAAAGAAAAGGCTACGCAGGTTATGTTGAAGGTGCACCGAGAAGGTAAAGGGATATGTGGGATATTTCCCAAGGATCTTGCTGCTTCCAAAGTAAATAAAGTACGAAATTATTCCAGAAGTTTCCAGCACCCCTTGCAATGCGTAATGGATAAAGCATGATTTCTCAAGAGCTAGAAGTAACACTGCATATGGCGTTTGTTGAGGCAAGGCAACAGAGACACGAGTTTATCACCGTAGAGCATCTGCTTCTTGCCTTGATAGATAACCCCTCTGCTGCTGACATTTTGAAAGCTTGTGCGGTAAATAGCGATGAGTTGAAAAAGTCGTTAACAGGCTTTATTCAAGAGAATACCCCAAAAGTTGAAGGTACTGATGAGGTTGAAACGCAGCCAACGCTCGGCTTCCAGAGGGTTATCCAGAGAGCGATTATGCACGTTCAATCGACTTCCAACGGAAAGAAAGAGGTAACTGGGGCCAATGTGCTAGTAGCAATTTTTGGCGAAAAAGATTCACATGCAGTTTATTACTTGCATCAGCAAGGGGTAACTCGATTAGATGTTGTCAATTTTATTGCCCATGGAATTTCCAAATCGCAACAGCCCAGAACTGGTTTTCAGCAGGGTAACGGCGATGATTCCTCGGTTTCTGAGAGTAACGATACAAAAAATGTAAGCCAAAATAACAGCCAACCAACCGCGTTGGATCAGTACGCGCAAAATTTGAACCTACTCGCTAAAGAGGGCAAAATTGATCCTTTGATTGGTAGAGAGACGGAGGTTGAGCGCGTCGTACAAATTCTATGTCGCAGAAGAAAAAATAACCCCTTGCTTGTTGGAGAGGCCGGCGTTGGAAAAACAGCAATTGCGGAGGGTTTAGCATGGAGAATCACAAAGAATAATGTTCCTGACTTTCTGACTAATGCGCTAGTTTTTACTTTAGATATGGGAGCTTTGTTAGCTGGAACAAAATACAGAGGCGACTTTGAGCAAAGATTGAAGGCGGTTTTAAGTCAGTTGAATGAAGATGAAAATTCGATTTTATTTATTGACGAAATTCATACCCTTATAGGGGCTGGCTCTGCTTCAGGGGGCACCCTTGATGCATCGAATTTACTGAAACCAGCTCTTTCCTCTGGCCGATTGAAGTGTATTGGTGCTACTACTTACACCGAGTTTAGGGGTATTTTTGAAAAAGACCATGCTCTTTCTAGACGCTTTCAGAAAGTTGATGTGAACGAACCTACTGTTGACCAGACAATCCAGATATTGAAGGGGTTGAAATCGAGATTTGAGGCTCATCATAACGTTAAATACCAGTCTAATGCGTTGCTCGCTGCAGCTGAATTATCGGCTCGATATATTAACGATAGGCATCTTCCTGACAAAGCCATCGATGTCATTGATGAGGCTGGAGCTGCCCAAAGGATACTCCCCAAGAGCAAGAAGAAAAGATCCATAGGTAAGTTAGAAATTGAGGATATTATTTCGAAGATAGCCAGGGTGCCGTCACAAACCGTTAATTCCGATGATAAAAAAGTATTAGCTAAGTTAGATAGAAATTTAAAGAATGTTGTCTTCGGTCAAAATGCTGCTATTGATGTTCTTACCTCAGCTATAAAAATGGCCAGATCAGGGCTTGGTAAAAAGGAAAAACCGATAGGAAGTTTTCTTTTTTCAGGACCAACTGGCGTTGGGAAGACTGAAGTTGCTCGGCAATTAGCCTATCTTCTTGGGGTTGATTTAATTCGATTTGATATGTCCGAATATATAGAGCGGCACACGGTTTCTAGGTTGATTGGAGCTCCACCAGGATATGTTGGATTCGACCAGGGTGGACTTCTCACTGAGGAAATTACAAAAAAACCTCATTCAGTCTTACTTCTCGATGAGATTGAGAAAGCTCACCCTGATATCTTTAATCTACTTTTGCAGGTGATGGATCACGGCAGATTGACGGATAATAACGGTAGAAAAGCTTCTTTTACTAATATTATTTTAATAATGACCACTAATTGTGGTGCTGAGGCATTAAACAGAAAATCTATTGGGTTTTCTAATACTGTTTCAGCAGGGGATGAAATGGTTGAAATTAAAAAGCAGTTTTCTCCTGAATTTAGGAACCGCCTTGATTCTATCGTCTCCTTTAAACCATTGTCTGAAGATATTATTATGAGGGTTGTTGATAAGTTTCTTATTGAATTGGAGGATCAACTTCAGGAGAAAAAAGTTGAAGTTAATATTTCAGAAGGTGTGAGAAAATATTTAGCTAAGGAGGGATTTGATCCTCTCATGGGTGCTCGGCCGATGCAGCGGCTCATTCAAAACTCAATCAGGAAAATATTAGCCGATGAGTTATTATTTGGAAGACTAAAAAATGGCGGGTCAGTTAATATTGAGTATGACAGCTCTAAGGGTTCCATATTTTTGTCGTGGCCCTGTGAATCTGGAGAAAACCTTGGCCCAAAGAAATCGCCTGCGTCAGTCGAAATTTAAAAAAAGGCCGTTTTTTCGTGAGGGCTTTCCAGATATTACTGCTTTCTTTTTTTCCGCTTTTGATACAGAGCTCGTATGCTTTTGATAATAGTGAGGAAATATCAACAAGGAATCTGATAATTGGTTGTTCAGTTTGTCATGGAGTTTCTGGAGAGGCCGTAGGGGAAATGCCCGCGCTAAATGGATATAACGAAAGTCAATTAATTAAGAAAATGAAGTGGTTTGCAAAAAGTCCAGAAAATGGAGCAGTTATGCACTTTATTGCAAAGGGATATAGTGAGACAGACTTGGCAAAAATAGCAAAATTTTATGCGAAGAAACCTTAAGTATTTAATATGAGTACCAGGAGAAAGTTTTTAAAGTTATCGACAGTAGCTTTGGGATCCCCATGGCTTTATAGTGGCTTGACTGGCTGCTCTACTACGCCCATTAATAAGAGTTTAAACATTCCAAATAAAAAGCGGCTAGGTTCTGTTGTTATCGTCGGCGGTGGTTTTGCAGGGGCAGGTGTCGCAAAATACCTCACGCATTGGGGTAGAGGAAAGGTTAAAGTTACTTTAGTAGAAAAAGATCGTTTTTTTTACTCCTGCCCAATGTCTAATTTAGTGTTAGGAAACGTAAAACCTATAAGTTATATAAAGCACTCCTTAGAAGGTTTGAGGAGCAGGGGAGTGGATTTAGTGACAGATGAAGCAATGTCTATTGATCCGCTAAAAAAGCAGGTCATGACGCGTTCCGGAAGAATTCTGAGTGGTGATAAACTTGTCGTAGCTCCAGGGATCGACTTTCGTAGTCAAGATATATCAGGGCTAACACTAAGTGCCCAAAAAAAAGTTTTGCATGGTTGGCGAGCGGGTGCCCAAACGATTGCCTTACAAGCGCAGTTAGCTACTATGAGAAATGGAGGTGTATTTTTGATTTCCATCCCACCCTCTCCATACAGATGCCCTCCTGGTCCATATGAAAGAGCTTGTTTAGTTGCCCATTATTTGAAAAAGTTTAAACCGAAATCAAAAGTGCTAGTTTTGGACTCAAACCCAGATATACAAGCAAAGAAAAATCTTTTTCTTGAGACCTGGCAAAGTCTCTATAAAAATATGATTGAGTACGTTCCTAATATGGAAGTTAATGCCATTAACCTCTCTAATTCAATGGTAGTATCCCAATTTGGCGACAGGGTTACTGCTGACGTCTTAAACGTAATTCCTCCTAACCAAGCTGGTTTTTTAGCCAGGAGGGCAGACTTGATAACAGATAACGACAGGTGGTGTGGAGTGAATTGGCAATCACTTGAGTCTATCAAATACAAAGATGTCCATGTGATTGGTGATTCTACTCTTTCAGGACCCAAAATGCCTAAATCTGGGCACATGGCGAATCAACATGCAAAAGTAGCTGCAGCTGCAATTATTGATCATTTTGAGGGAAGAAATCTAGGGTCTTATAAGATTGTGAATGCTTGCTACAGCTTTATTGATGAAAAAAGGGCGATACACGTGAGCAGAGTTTACTCTTACAGCAAAAATCAACAAACAATACTTCCGGTGGACGAAGCCGGTGGAGAATCTGAAAAAGGCAGTATTGTTGAGGGAAGGCATGCTTTTGCTTGGGCAGAAAACATTTGGTCAGATACGTTTAGTTAGTAGTTATAAAAAAAAGGCAATTTTTCTTAAAAGCGAAATTTATGTGTAGCCGGAACTCCCGAATCCCTTTTTTGCGCGGCCTGTTTCTTCAAACTCCTCCTTTAGTACAAAGTCTACTTTTTTTATTGGAACTATTACCAATTGTGCGATTCGGTCCATAGGTTCTATTCTTATATCTTTAGATGATCGATTCCAAGCAGAAATTAAAATTTCACCTTGATAGTCGGAATCAATTAGTCCCACTAAATTGCCTAAAACAAGTCCTTTTTTATGGCCCAATCCGCTCCTTGGTAGGATTAAACCCGCTGTCTCATCATGCATTAAATATAAAGCGATACCTGTTGGTATTAAATCAACATTTTTCGGTGAAATTTTTATTGGTTCATCAATACATGCTCTTAAATCTAATCCAGCAGAGCCCTCAGTCGCATATTTTGGAACCTGCTCCAACTTTTTATTTAAGATTTTAATCTGAACTTTCATGTTTCTAGATTTAGTTGCTCTACAGCCTCTATTAATATTTGTTTTGAGACATGATCTTTGGAGCCTTTGAAAATTAGATGCTTTCCACTACTGTAAACAAAAAATACCTCTATTTCCTTATTCCCAAAAGAATCGGGAACCTTGTTGGCCACTATAACATCCGCATTTTTATTTATCCTTTTTTTATTTATTTCAACTAGGCAATTGCTTGGGTTGTCAGTTTCAGCAGAAAAACCCACTGTATAAGGCTTACTGGAACTTGGTAGAGCGGCAACAGCGGCTAAAGTATCAGTGTTTTCAACCCATTCAATATTGTTAAGGTTAGATACACCTTTTTTTAATTTTTCCACGCTGAAGATTTTAGGTTTCCAGTCTGCAATTGCAGCTACACAAAAGAAAATACTTATGTTTTTAGCCTTACATATCTTCAATGTTTCAGTGTGCATTTCTCGTGCTGAACGTACATTAATCCGATTAATTTTCTTTGAGCACTCATGTGCGACAGGACCAGCTACTAAATCTACGTTTGCTCCAAATGATCTGGCACACTCAGCGATTTTAAAGCCGAGGGTACCGGTCGAGCTATTCATGAGTCCCCTAACTGGGTCAATTGGCTCGTAGGTTGGGCCAGCGGTAATCAATACATTATGGTTATCTAAAATTAGCTTATCCGCTTTCCGGTGTTTGATAATGGTATCAACAATATCTTTAGGTTCCATCATTCTTCCTAAACCAATTTCTCCACATGCTTGATCTCCATATGTGGGGAGGAAAATGGTAACCTCATCTTCTTGGAGGGTCTTAATATTTCTTTTAGTAGCCGCATTTTCCCACATATGAATATTCATAGAGGGCGCAACAATAAGTTCAACATTTCTAGCTAAACACACAGTTGAAAGAAGGTCGTCTGCGATACCATTTGCGATTTTCGCAAGGAAGTTAGCAGAGGCTGGAGCAATCAAAATGAGGTCAGCATTTCTAGCTTGTTGAATATGAGATACCGGGCTGTTTTTTGTAACACCCTCCTCCCAGAGATTTAAGCAAACTGGATTGCCAGACAATACCTCAAATGTTAGCGAGGATACAAATCTGCGAGCGCTCTCAGTCATAATGATTTGAACTTCAAATCCTGACTTTTTTAGCTCTCTAACGAGATCACAAGATTTGTAAGCAGCTATCCCTCCCGTAATTCCTAGCAATATTTTTGTTTTAATTTCCGTTTCTATCTTGAGCCTTCCTCTTCTTTATTAATATTTTAATTTCAAGAAATATTATCAAGGCAGCGCCTATATTTATTACAAAATCAGCTACATTAAAGGCAGGCCAATGCAAGTCTCCAACATGGAAATCAATGAAGTCGACGACATAACCGAGTCTAATTCTGTCAATAAGATTGCCGAGCGCCCCAGCTAATATTAATGTAAGCCCTAATTTGAAATAGTTAGCATTCGTTTTTGAGAAAATTACATAAGAGATAACAATAGTAATACCTATGGGGATAAAAACCAAAAAAATTTTCTGCCAAAGAAACCCATCTGAAAAAATCCCAAATGCTGCTCCACGATTGTATACCAGCACAATATTCAAATATTCAAAAACTCTCAGTTCGTCTAATAAAGGCAGATTATTTACAATGATGGTTTTTGTAGTTTGATCTAGAATTACTAAAAATATTAAAGCTGTTAACAAACTTAATCTGGATATTAAGATTTTTTTCATAGTAAAGCTAAGAACTCTACGCATCTCTTACATAGTTCTGGGTGCTTAGAGGAAGTCCCTACAGAATCATCTCTGTGCCAACATCTAGAACATTTTTTCCAACTGCTTTTTGTTACACTAATGTCAAATTTTAAGGATTCAGTAGGAGGGTAAACGGAGTCTTCTAATCTTGCCAACGAAACATTTGAACAGATAAAAAAGTATTTTAGTTCGTCTTTTAAATGCTCTAAAATTTCGAATGTTGGCTGATTTACTCTCAGAAGTACGCAAGCCTCCAAAGATGAACCGATAATTCCCTGGCTCCGTTTCTCCTCAATAGCTTTTATGACTAGACCCCGTATTTTTCTAAGCTTAATCCATTTCCTGGTGATATTTTTATTGTTTTCTAGTTCCGGAAAATTGTAAGCCTTCAATCCAAAAAGAATTGCCTCTTGGCTTTTATTTAAAGACTTACGGAAAATAGTCCAGGCTTCATCAGCAGTAAAGGAAAGTATTGGAGATAAAACTCGAATGAGAGAATTAGTGATATGCCACAAGGCAGTCTGAGCGGATTTTCTGGGAGTACCATTTTTTTTGGTTATGTAGAGCCGATCTTTTAAGATGTCTAGATAAAATGCCCCTAAATCCTCTGAACAAAAATTTATGAGTTTAATTGTTGCCTGATGGAAATTATAATTATGACAATTTTCAATAACTTCTTTTTGTAGGTCCTTTGCAACTAAAATAATATACTGATCGATTTCTTCCAATGAGGACATACAAATACATTCCGATTGTTTAAAGTCCGCTAAATTCCCCAATAAAAAAACAAGTGTATTTCGAACTCTTCTGTAAGATTCAATAACTCTGTCTAATATAGTCACAGACAAATTTAATTCTCCAGAGTAGTTGGTTGATGCTACCCACAAACGCAAAACATCTGCGCCATACTTATTACATATTTCCTGAGGCAAGATTACGTTACCGACAGATTTAGACATTTTTTTTCCTTCTCCGTCAACTACAAAGCCATGAGTTAATAAAGTCTTATAAGGTGCTTTTTTGTTTAGCATACAACTTGTGAGTAATGATGAATGAAACCAGCCTCTATGTTGATCACTTCCTTCTAAATATAGATCCGCAGGAAATGCAAGAGATTTCTTATGTGTCCCCTTTAGAACAGTCTGGTGCGTCGTACCCGAATCAAACCATACGTCCAGGGTATCAGTGCTCTTTCTGTATATTTTTGCTTCCTCCTCACTAATTAAATCTACCGGTTCTAAAGTATGCCAGGCTTCAATACCTTTTTTTTCAATTAGATCGGCAATTTTATCCAATAATGAGATTGTATTCTTGTGTGGCTGACCAGTATTTTTATTTATTAAGAAGGGTATTGGAACCCCCCAGTGCCTTTGCCTGGAAATTGTCCAGTCGGGTCGATTTTCAATCATTGCGTGTAATCTATTTTTCCCCCAATCAGGGAAAAAGTTAGTTTTTTTTATTTCTTTTAAAGCTGACTCCCGCAGGCTACATTTGTTACCAGAAACTTTTCTATCCATTGATATAAACCACTGATTTGTCGCTCTATAGATCGTTGGTGTTTTGTGCCTCCAACAATGCATCGTGCTGTGTTTGAAATTTATTGAACTCATTAGTTTCTGCTGTTGGAGCAAGTCCTCAATAATTTTTTCGTTTGCAGCCCAAATGGAAAGACCGCCATAAAGTGGCAAAGAGGAGGAAAAGTTTCCGTTATCCTCTATTGGCGACAGAATATCATTGTCGCTCAAGCCATCGGCTTTGCTGCTTAAAAAATCGTCTAACCCGTAAGCGGGCGCTGAGTGAACTAATCCAGTACCTGATGATATTTCAACATATTCAGCTGGAATAATTTTTGACAATCGTTTATATCCATCATGTAGATCGCTTAGTGGGTGCTTGCAATATAAATTATGAAGTTGATAACCTTCCAGAATCGAGACTGCACTGCCACTGAGATTCCATTTTTCAAGGCACTCCTGCCATAAATCAGTAGCGATAAGTAGCCACTCCATATTATTGATCGCAGAATCTAGTTTTACAATGGAATAGTTGCTTTTGGGTTGGACATTAATGGCTTGGTTTGCCGGTATAGTCCAGGGAGTAGTAGTCCAAATTACGAGCCCCACATTTTCATTTAAATCCTTCATGTTTGAGCGAATTCTTAATTCCTGAATGGAATTTGCACTGAATTGAAATAGTACCTCAATTGCCTTATCTACTTTATCGTTATATTCAATTTCTGCTTCAGCAAGCGCTGATTTACAGTCAAAACACCAATTAACTGGCTTCAAACCCCTATACATATATCCAAGTGAGTAAATTTCCTTTAGTGTACGCACCTCATTTGCTTCGATACTATACTGCATAGTCAAGTACGGATTAGACCAATCTGCAATCACTCCTAGCCTAATAAAATCAGCTCGTTGTTTCGAGATTTGTTCAGTAGCAAATTTTCTTGATCGATTTACTATTTCTGTTCTGCTAAGTTCTTTGCCAAACTTCTTTTCAATTTCGATTTCAATTGGCATACCGTGGCAGTCCCACCCTGGAACGAAATTAGCATCAAAACCCTGCAGCGTTTTATTTTTTATGATGATATCCTTGAGAATTTTATTTACAGCGTGTCCGATGTGGATATTACCATTCGCATAGGGTGGTCCATCGTGTAATATAAATTTCGGTCTACCAGCAGTTAAATTCCGAATTTGCTTGAATAAATTTTGTTTTTGCCAAGCATTCACCCAACCGGGCTCCCGACTTGCAAGTTTTCCTCTCATTGGAAAACTTGTCTTTGGTAAGTTAAGCGTGTGACTGTAATCGTTAGATTTATGTTCTTTTTTTTCAACCATTTATTTTTATAAATTTCCGAGTAAATTGTTCATCTTGAGTCATTTGTTTTTTCATATCTAGCACAGTGTTAAATTTTTTCTCATCTCTCATTTTAGTTATGAACTCTATGGTAACGAGGGAGCCATATTTATCACCATCATAATCTAACAAAAAGACTTCTAATAATAGTTTACCTTTAGTTTCTACAGTTGGTCTCTTACCCAAGCTAGCAATTCCCCAAATAGGAGTTTTTAACATCGAACTATTAATTGTGGTGAGTTTCACTATGAAAATTCCTGAGAAGCACAGATTACTCGGAACCTTAATATTTAGAGTTGGGAAACCAAGCTTCGCACCAAGTTTCTTGCCGTGAATAACTCGTCCACGAATAATCAAATTTGTCCCTCTTATTTTTAAGACTTTTCCTAAGTCACCTTTTTTTGCGTACTTTCGCAATAGGCTGCTGGATATTCGCTGATTGTCCACTATGAAATCACTAATCATATGAAGTGAAAAATCAAGAGATTTTTCAAGATGCTTAATTAAATCAATGTTGCCAGCTCTATTTTTTCCAAATCTGAAATCTTTCCCAACAACAATTATTTTCATATTAAGAAAAGTGACTAAAATGTTTGTAATAAATTCTTTTGCATGGATTTCTGCCAATTTTCTATCGAAAGGTACTATTAGAATCTCGTCTATACCTAACACGCTAACTTCTGTAGCTTTATCCCTTAAACCCTGTAGGCTTGTTTGTTTTGGGGCGACTTGAAAAAATGTCCGCGGGTGCGGCTCAAAAGTAATTAACGTACTTGTAAGATTTAACTTTACAGCAGTTTTTACGCAATAATTGAGTATCGATTGATGGCCTTTGTGAACTCCATCAAAGTTACCTATAGTAATTATTCTAGAGCCATTAAAATTGGATTTTATAGCCCCGTAGCGTATTTTTGTCATAAAGTTAAGTTAATGAAAAATTCTATACACAAAAATTCTTTTAAACTGATCATTTTAGTTTCGGGGCGTGGCAGTAATATGTCTTCTATTATAAAAAATTCCATGCTTTTAAACTGGCCTATAGAAATCCTAGCAGTCATAGCAGATCGGGATTGCAACGCAATTAATTTAGCAAAAAAATTGTCAGTGCCAACTGTTATTTTGGATTATAAACGTTTTCGTAATTCAAAACGGTTTAATATAGAATTGTTTTCTGTTGTAGCATCTTTTAATCCTGATTTAGTGGCCTTAGCAGGATTTATGAGAATTCTAAATCAAGAGCAACTATCCTGCTCAAAGCATATTTTCCTGAATATTCACCCTTCAATTTTGCCAAAATACAAAGGTTTGAATACTCACAAAAGAGTTTTGACTGGAAACGAGACATTTCACGGAGCAACCGTGCACTCAGTGACAGGCGATTTAGATGATGGTCCAATTATTTGTCAGGGAGTTGTACCCGTGCTTCCTGAGGACAATGAGGCTTTGCTAGCCGCTAGAGTGCTTGATATGGAGTTGAAAATCTACCCCTCGGCAATAGCCGCGATCTTATCAAAAAAGATAGTCTTTAAAAGTGGCGTATGGGTAAAATCAGAAAAAGCAATTGATCTACCAGCTTTTTATTTTTCAAAGATAGTCTTTCATCCTTACTTTAGTAAGCATGAGAAAGAAAAAATTGTAGAGAAGTTAGTATTTTGAGTCTAAACGACCATGCCATCAAAAAGTGCTCAGATGCGGTCGAGCTGCTTCTTATTGAGGTTCTCCGCTTTAACAAGCCCACCGATAAGATTATTCAACACTTTTTCAAGAGTAATAGGTACGGGAGCAAAGAGAGAAAATTGATTAGAGATGCAATTTTTTTAGTCGTCAAACACAGGATTAGGCTTAATAATTTATTAAATGAACACTTTAAGGAAAAAGAGTCAAAAAAATCAGATCGATTGCTGGCCCGGGTCGCTGTGTTTGTAAGTTTAAATGGAAAAGACCGTAAAATCAGACATTTGGATGTGCTGGAGAATAAAATAGTGAATGAAATCGCAGCAAAGATTTTCAGTTCAGATCACTTAAGTTTATCCAGTACTGCCGCTGAAATTGCTCGCCATTTTAGTTTTCCAGAATGGATTGTTGAAAAGCTGATGACTAGGTACGGTACACAGTTTTCTATCTCAATCCTTGAAAGTACATTATCGTTTGATTACATTTTTTTCAGGGTGAATACTTTAAAAAGTAGTGCAAGGAGGATTTTTAAGGCTATAGAGGAACAACGTATCAAGATTTCAAAGTCTGATTTGTTGCCGGAGTGCGTTTACGTACATAAGTCTTGCAGACCGGAAACTCTACTCGAATATAAACAAGGAAAATTTGAAATTCAGGACTTAGGTAGTCAGTTAGTTAGTAGGCTGATGGCTCCTACGCAACATAGTGTTGTTGTAGATTTTTGTTGTGGCTCTGGTGGAAAGGCTCTTGCTCTTGGCGCCTTAATGAAAAATAGCGGGAGAATTTACGCCGTTGATATTTCTAAGAAAAAACTAGAAAGGCTTAAACAAAGGGTTAAAAGAAGTGGTCTAACCAACATATTTCCAATACTAATTCAAACTTTAAATGACGAGAATTTTCTGAAGAATTTAGTCGGTAAAGCTAATTACGTTTTGGTGGACGTACCATGTTCTGGGCTTGGCACTTTGAGACGTAATCCCGATTTGAAATGGAGGATAGATTTGGCAGGATTAAATTATCTTGTGGATCAGCAGAAACAAATTTTAAAAGTAGCAGCATCACTTTGCAAGTTAAAAGGGTACCTCGTTTACTCCACGTGTAGTTTTCTGGCTGAGGAAAATGAGCAGGTAATATACGACTTTTTAGAGAAGAAGCCGAATTTTAAAGCTTGTGATATAAAAAAAGTTTTTCATTCCCAAGGTATTCAGTTTGATGATGAGGACAAACTTTTCTGTGCTGCGTCAGGCACTTTAAATCTTCACACTCATCTAACTGGTTCCGACGGTTTTTTCATGGCAAGAGTTCAAAGGTCAATATAAATGTCTGCTTTGCGCTCTTTATGACCTGAAAACATTCACGGTTTTAGATGTATAATCAAAGGGGTACTGCGAAACGTTGTTTTTTGGGGGTTTACTATGGAGTTTATTGATTTTTTGGGATACGGGGTATCGAAAATTAGTTTAGGAGGTATATTTGTTTTCTTGCTGTTGGTCACCCATATAACTATCATCTCGGTTACTATTTTTCTCCATAGGTGTCAGGCGCACAGGTCAATCTCCCTAAATAAATATGTGAGTCATTTTTTTCGCTTCTGGCTGTGGATAACCACTGGAATGGTCACGAAACAGTGGGCTGCTATACATCGAAAACACCACGCTAAATGTGAGACATCTGAAGATCCTCACAGTCCTCAAGTGGAAGGTTTGGCGGTTGTACTATGGCGAGGGACTGAACTGTACCGAGATGCAGCAAAAAATACAGAAATTTGTCAAAAATACGGTTATGGCACTCCCAACGATTGGCTTGAGAATAACATTTACAGTAAATTTGTCTGGCATGGCGTAGCTTTGATGCTAATAATAGACTTTATACTTTTTGGAATCCTTGGAATCGCTGTTTGGGCTATACAAATGATGTGGATACCATTTTTAGCTGCCGGAGTTATTAATGGAATAGGGCATTATTTTGGGTATAGAAATTTTCAAACTCCTGATCAAAGTCGTAACATTTTTCCCATTGGCGTGTTGATTGGTGGAGAGGAGTTACATAACAATCATCATTCTTTTGCAACCTCCCCGAAGCTCAGTATCCGTTGGTATGAATTTGATATAGGTTGGTTTTACATAAAGATTCTTGAGTTTTGTGGTTTGGCAAAAACTAGGAATGTGCCTCGTCGTGCGCTGTATAATCCCTCTAAAAATTCAATTGATGAAGATACTGTGGCGGCCATACTCGCATCAAAGTATGAGCTATTTCAGAAACTACATTCTGCTGCAAAAAAAATAGGGGCTATTTATCGAAAAAACTGCAAGAAAAATTCCTTTGGTAATTCTGTTGAATTGAATAAGTCAGCGATGGAAATGAGGCTAGCCAACTGTTTAAAAGAGGACTTTGAAAAAATTTGGAACGAACGTGCTTCTTCAGTAGATCAGGTGATTGAAGCACTTAACCACTGGTGTGTAGAAGCTGAGAAAAGTGGTATAAAAGTACTTCAAGACTATTCTCGCAAACTGCACATGTTGACTTTGCGGGAGTTTTCTTATGGGAGCCAAAATAAGAGTATTTAACCTATCTAACTATAATTCTGGTCCCAATTTTTATCAAATCAGAGGCAAGGCTATTGAGTTGTTTTAGTCTACTTACACTGGTTTTGTAAAGCCTCGCAATGCTGTATAAAGAGTCCCCCCGTCGTACATAATGTGTTTTCTTATTAACTTCCTCGTCAGAATTAAAATCAGAAATTTTTAGTCTCTGACCGGTACGAATTAACGTTCCATTTATTCGATTCAATCTTTTTAAAGTAGATACTTTTGTTTTAAATTTTCTAGCGATTCCGGAGAGGGTATCCCCTTTTTTTACTCTGTAAGACCCATCACCATAATTCTTTAGTAGTAGCTTAGATTTTTTGAATCTCTCAATTTGTAAGCTATAATCCTTACTATCAGCTACCGATGGAACAATAATTTGTGATCCCGCCCGCAACTGAGCCCGGGAATAACGAAAACCGTTTGCAAGGGATAAAACCTTACCTTCAACTCCCCTAGCCTTGGCAATATCGTTAAAACTTTGATCTTTTTTTAATTTATAGGGTGTCCAACTTACCAGCGGTTGCGAGGATTCTAGGTAGTCTTTAAGATTACTTTTAAAAGTTGTGACTGAATCAGTTGGAAGAAGAAAGGATTTGGTCTTCAATTTATTGAGCACTGGTCTCTTTACTGCTGCATTCAAATCTTCGAACACACTACTATCCAGATTAGCTAATGAAATAATTTTTTCTTTATCAATAGATAAGAAAGTTTGCACCTCTTCGAAGTAAGGCTTGTCATCTATATGGGGTAAGGAAATATTATATTTGTCAGGGTTTAATAAAATTTCTTTAAGAGCCATCAGTTTTGGCACATAGTTTTTAGTTTCTCTGGGCATTCGCAAGTTTAGGTAACCAGTTTTTTTTCTCCTAAGTTTATTCTTTTTTATAGCTCTTTTTACTGATGTTTCGCCCCAATTATAAGCAGCTAAAGCAAGAAACCAATCACCGTCCATCTTTTTATGTAGAGATTCTAAATAATCTAATGCTGCATAAGTCGACTTTTTGACATCTCGCCTTTCATCAATCCACCAAGATTGGTTTAAATCAAACCGTCTTCCTGTTGAAGGAATAAATTGCCAAAGGCCTGCAGCATTAGCTCTCGAAGTGGCCTTTGGATTGTAAGCACTTTCAACTGCAGGTAATAGCACTAATTCCCCGGGCAATCCCCTTTTTTCCACTTCGTTCATAATAAAAAAAATGTATTTTTCACTCCTCTTAAATAATCTGTCTAAGTATGCTGGATCTCTACTGTATCTTTTAATATGGTGTTGTACTCGCTTGGTCGGTAGTGTTTGTAACGAAAAATTGTTCTTTACTCTTAAGAAAATATTACTATAAACTTCGTTTTCACTTGATCTTTCGATCTCAAATGCTTGAGGCTCTGACGCCGAGGAACCATCGTCTTTCGCATTTTTTGGCAACTTTCCTCTTCTAGCTTTTGAAAAATTAGTTTCATAAGTAATAGTAGGTTCTGTTTGTATTTCCTTCATAGGAAAACTACAGCCCGTCAAAAATAACAGCGCAAAACACAAGATGGACAAAAATGGCTTAGTTAGTATCACTTAACTCCAAACATCTTTCATTTTCCTTAATTCTTTGAACTGCTCCAATTCAAGGCATCTGTAAAATGGGTTTGTCTGTATTTCTACCTCAATGGTAGATGGTACAGTAGAAATATTTCGGCTCCTACATATCTCTACATTTTTTTTTCTGTTTGATATCTCCTTATCGTCAGGGAATATATTGACTGCAAAATTAAGGTTATTCAGCGTATATTCATGAGCACAATAAACTAGTGTCTTTTTAGGAAGAGACTTCAACTTGACCAAGGAGTCAAAGAGATCTGAAACTGAACCTCCTAATACCCTGCCACACCCTCCAGCAAACAAGGTATCTCCGCAGAAAACAAAAGGCGGCATGTCACCTTCAATTGTTGTGCAATAGTAACCCAAATGCTCCTCGGTATGACCTCGTATATCTAATACTTTAGAGGTAAGATCATACCAATCAATTATGTCCCCTTCTGTCACAATAGTATTCACGCCAAACCTCTCGCAGCTTGGTGGTCCAAACACAGGTACCTTTGACCTACACTTAATCCCGTTAACGAGGATTTTACTATCATCACAAAGAAAAGGCTGATCAAGTAAGTCGAGAATACCACCAACATGATCATTGTGATGGTGGGTAATTAAAATACCAGCCAGTAGACAAGAGGGATTTTGTAAAAAAAAATGCTCAATGGGTCTATGATCTCCAGGATCCACTAATAATAAATGGTTTTTGTTTTTTATCGCCCAAATATAGTTATCAGTGAATGCAGAAAATTGTAGTATGTTCATTGGTATCTTGGATTTTTTTACAGTTTACAGTATGAATAGGATCAAACGTTGGAAATATTGGTTGGAATCATACCTTGGGAGTGAACTCTTAATTGAGGAAAAAGAGTTGATTGACGAGGCAGTGGAAGACGTTTTTGGTTATCATGCAGTCCAGATATGTCCTTTTAATGTTAATTTTCTTGAGAAAAGTAGAATAAATAATCAGTATAAGTTAAGTTTTTTTTATGATCAAAGTTATATAGGGCAAAAGGAAGATGATAGATTTATCGTGTCGCCGCAAGTTTTGCCCATAGAGTCTCAAAGTGTTGACCTAATTATTTTGATTCATATACTAGAAACTGTGGAAGATCCTCATTTATTTTTGCGGGAAGTTGAGCGAATATTGATACCAGAGGGTAAACTCATAATTTGCGGCTTTAATCCGTTGGGGCTGTGGGCGATAAATCGCTTTTTCAAACGTTCTCTACTACCTTCACCAGTTTCAAATTGGGTGAGTTTGCCTAGATTAAAGGATTGGTGTAAGTTGCTGGGTTTTGAAATTTTTGCTGGTCGTTTTCTGGCATACTACCCAGCTATAAATTCGAGGGTATGGTTAAAGAGACTTTCATGGTTTAATAAATTTGGGCCAAGATGGTGGCCGATGGCGGGGGGTGTTTATTGTATCAGTGCAACAAAACGCAATGTGGGCATTAAGTTACGTGATCCCAGACTTTGGCGCACTCCAAAATTTAGCAAGAAAGCTGCTCCATCAGTTGTTGCAAAGCCAAAACCACAAAGCTTTTTGCTAAAAAATGATTGATGTGACCCTTTTCACTGACGGTGCTTGTAAAGGAAATCCTGGGCCAGGAGGTTGGGGTGTTTTGATGATCTTAGGGGATCAGGAAATTGAAATTTTTGGAGGCCATCCTAATACCACTAATAATAGAATGGAATTACTAGCAGTAATTAATGGTTTAAAAGAGGTAAAAACTAATAGCGATATTTGTGTGTTTACGGATTCTAAGTATGTAAAAAACGGTATCGAAAACTGGATAGATAAATGGATAGAGAACGGGTGGCAGACCTCTAGCAAAAAGCCTGTCGCGAATAAGGACCTTTGGATAGAGCTTAATGATTTAGCAAAAACTAAAGTTATCGAATGGTCATGGGTAAAGGGGCATTCTGGAAACTGGGGCAATGAAAGGGCAGATTATTTGGCTAACAAAGGAGTCAAGTTGAATTCTGATATATGAAAAAGGGCTTATTTTTTGTAATAGTGCTAGTGCTTTTAAGTTTGAGTACATCCGTCATCCTTATAGGAGAAAAATTATTTTCAAAGCACAGTCCAATAGAAAAAAATAAAAATGTTTTTAAGGTGAATGTTAAAGTTGATCAAGTAAAACAAAAACCAGTAAAAGAAGTTTTGTTTTTAACCGGAGAATTTCGAGCTAATGAGTCTGTTTTAATACGTTCAGAAGTTTCGGGGAAAATCACCAACTTGTATTTTTCTGATGGAATGCAAGTTAGCAAAGGACAAATTTTAATAGAGTTAGAGAAGTCAATACCCTTGGCGGAGTTAATGAAAGCAGAGGCTGAGTTTACTCAAACGCTTGATAATTTGAGAAGGTCAAAGGAATTAAATGCACAAAACTTTTTAAGTTCTAGAGCGTTGAATGATGCCGAGGCGTTGTTTAATATTGCGCTCGCCAAGAAAAAGCTTCGCGAAGCAACTCTAGCTTTGTATAGTATTAAGGCTCCTTTTGCTGGTATGACAGGTTTGCGAAATGTAAGTGTTGGAGATTTTATAGACATAGGTCAAGAAATTTTACTAATAGAAGATTTGAGTAAATTGAAATTTGACTTTCGTTTACCAGAAAAATATATAAATTTAATTAAGATAGGTCAAGAAATTGAAATTAGTACGGAAGCTACTGAAGAGCCAATTACTGCAGAAGTTGAGGCTTTTGATGTAAGAATAGAAAAAAATGGTAGATTTTTAGTTGCACGCTCATTTATACCAAATTCCATTAGTGCCTTTAAATCGGGCATGTTTGGAAAGGTTAAACTTACTTTAGAAAAAAAAGAAAACGGACTTGTTATTTCTGAGCAAGCTATTTTCTCGGAGCAGTCGAGAAAATATGTTTGGAAAGTTAACGAAGGAAAGGTTGAAAAGGTTCTTGTCAAAACGGGTGTTAGACTAGGCGATGAGGTGGAAATAATCGATGGTGTGGGAAGCGGAGATTCATTAGTTACTGAAGGCCAATTAAAAATAAGAAAATCCGGTCAGGAGGTCTCCATAGTGGAGTAGCATTTACGCCTAATGATTTTTTGAATAATAATTATGAAAATATCTTTTTTTTGTATTGAACGGCCTGTCTTTTCTACCGTAATTTCTTTGTTAATTGTTTTTACGGGTGTTGTTAGTTTGTTTTACCTGTCTGTACGAGAATACCCAAATATCGACGAGCCTGTTGTAAGTGTAAAAACAAACTTTAAAGGTGCAGCGCCTGCAATAATTGAATCCCAAATAACTAAACCGTTAGAGGATTCAATAGCAGGAATTGAGGGCATAAAAACCTTATCCTCTACGTCCCGCTCGGAGCGCTCACAGATTACAGTGAGGTTTCATACCTATCGCGACCCCGACGATGCCGCATCAGATGTTAGGGATAGAGTTTCAAGAGTCCGAAGTAGATTACCTCTAGAGGCAGAGGAATCAAGAATTTCAAAGGTAGAAGCCGATGCCTCACCGATTATCTGGTTAGCATTATATAGCGATGAGCTATCTCTCATGGATTTAAGCTTTTTAGCAAAAAATGTGGTGAAGCCCCGGTTACAAACTTTTCCTGGAACAGCGGACGTACGAATATATGGTGATAGAAAGTATGCGATGCGTGTTTGGGTGGACAGAGATAAGCTAATCTCTTATGGATTGACAGTACAACACATTGAAAGAGCGATTCGACAGCAGAACCTTGAAATACCCGCTGGACGGATTGAAACACCCGGAAAAGAATTTACTGTAATTGCTGCCACAGAGTTGACTAGTCCTGAAGAATTTAAAAAAATTGTTTTAAACGATGGGACCAAGGAAGGGTTTGTGCGACTTGGAGATGTCGCAACGGTAGAATTAGGTCCAGAGGACGAGAGGAGGGTTGCCAGGTATAAAGGTCGTCCAGCAATAGCCTTGGGTATAATAAAGCAGGCAACCGCGAATCCTCTTCTACTATCACAGGCGCTAAGTGAGAACCTCTCCTCAGTCTTGAAGGATCTACCAAGTAGTGTAGGTTTAGAAATAGCTGCCGACTACTCAATTTTCATTGATCGATCGATAAATGCAGTTTTCAAAACTATTTTGGAGGCTATGGTTTTGGTTGCACTGGTAATTTTATTAGTGCTCCAAAGTTTGAAGGCTGCCTGTATTCCATTAGTGACTATCCCAATTTCGTTAATTGGAATGTTCTCAATTCTTTTAGCTTTTGCGTTTTCGATAAATACTTTAACATTATTAGCAATGGTAGTTGCAGTTGGGTTAGTAGTAGATGACGCTATTGTTGTGCTCGAAAATACTTCTAGATATTTAGATAAAGGGTATAAAAAAGTTGATGCGGCGAAAAAGGCGATTTCTGAAGTAGGCTTTCCTGTCATTGCTATGACGCTAACTTTAGCTGCAGTTTTTACACCTATAATTTTTGCTCCTGGGCGAATAGGAAGACTGTTCGAAGAGTTTGCTTTATCTTTAGTGGGCGCAGTTTTAATATCTGGTTTTGTGGCACTAACTCTAACTCCGGTCATGTGTGCATACATGTTAGATGAGAAAAAAAAAACTGGAAAAGAGAAAAGTGTTGAGGTAGGGACTTTTCAAGTCTTCAAAAATGCTTGCGCCTCAGTTATGTCAGTTGCTGCCGGGTCGTATCTAAAAATTTTAAATTTTGTTTTGACAAGAAATAAAACAATATTATTTACACTTATAATAGTCGTTGGATTTGGAGTTTTGTCTTTTTCCGCAACGAAAAAGGAACTATCTCCCGTTGAGGATAGGGGTTTAATATTAGTTGTCTTTTCTGCTCCGGAAGGCAGTTCGCTTGGTTATACAAATACGAATTCAATGCTAATTGAGGATCAATTGGTAAAAATAAAGGAGGCTGATAAGTACTTTGTTATTTCTGGTAGTCCTACCATAAATAAGGGAGCAGCTTTTTTTAGGCCAGTACCTTGGGAAAACAGAGAGCGCTCAATACAAGAAATAGTGGGCGAATTACAACCGGGACTGCTAAGTATGCCAGGTATAAGGGCATTTGCACTTCTTCCCCCAGCATTTGGACAAAGAGCACGGTCAAGGCCGATTCAATTGGTTATTTTATCCTCTGGCTCCATACAAAACCTTGAGGAAATAGGAAATAAAATAGTTAGCAAATTGTCAGAAACCAGTTTATTAAACGGTATTGAGTCTGATTTAGTGCTGAATAAACCAGAGATAAAATTGTCAATAAATAGAGATTTAGCAGCAGATTTGGGTGTAAAGGTCGAGGATATAGGTAGAACGCTGGAGAGTCTATTGGGAGGAAGGTTCGTTACCCGTTTTAAAAAGGGAAATGAACAATATGAAGTAATCGTTCAATTAGTTTCAGAGGGAAGAGAAAATCCAAGAGATATTAGATCAATTTATGTCGAAGGGGAAAAAGAAGAATTACATCCTTTATCGAGCCTTGTTGACTTAGAGGAGACGGTTGGGCCGAGGGAGTTGAACCATTTTTCGCAGCGAAGAGCCGTAAAGATATCTGCTGGTTTGGCGCCGGGTGTCACGATAGATGAAGCACTTTCTTCGGTTGAGCAAATTGCTAGAGATAATTTGCCCGAAAATGCTCAGATTGATTTTGATGGGCAGTCCAGAGAATATTTTGAGGCGAAGAACACTCTATTTTTTGTTTTTATTCTATCAATCGTATTTATTTTCTTAGTTTTATCTGCCCAATTTGAAAGCTTTGCTCAGCCTATAGCAATTCTTGTAACTGTTCCTTTGGCTCTTTCTGGAGCAGTAGCTACTATTTTTCTTTTAGGGGGATCAATTAATGTGTACTCTCAAATTGGTTTGATTGCTTTAGTGGGATTAATAACAAAGCATGGTATTCTAATTGTTGAGTTTGGTAACCAGTGTCTTGCGAAAGGAATGTCATTAAAAGAGTCAGTACTTGAGGCAGCTAGCCTGAGATTCAGACCAATCTTAATGACAACGATTTCGACAATTTGCGGAGCTATGCCGTTGGCGTTAGCAAGTGGCCCTGGTTCAGAAGCAAGGGAGCAAATTGGTTGGATAATTGTCGGGGGCATGTCGATTGGAACTATTTTAACGCTGTTTGTGCTTCCTACTATCTTTTTATGGGTGAATGAATGCGTTATGTTGTTCTCGACACGGAAACAACCGGACTAAATGTAGAAGACGGACACCGCTTAATAGAGATAGGGTGTTTGGAAATAATTGACCGTTTTTTTTCAGGAAGCAAATATAACCAGAAAATTAACCCGAATAGAGAAGTAGATGAATCAGCCCAAAAAGTTCATGGTATGTCATTAAAGGACTTAGAAAACTCGCCACAATTTGGTGAAATCGCTGATTCCTTTTGTGAATTTATAAAAGGGAGCACTTTAATAATACATAATGCGGCCTTTGATATTGGGTTCCTGAATAAAGAGTTACTGCTCGTAGGTAAACCTAGTATTGACAACTTTGTGTTGGAAACTATAGATACCCTAAAGCTTGCGCGAAGTGTTTACCCAGGCAAAAGAAACTCCTTAGATGCCTTGTGTGCCCGATTCGGTATAGACAACAGTGCTCGAAAATTTCACGGGGCTATGTTGGATGCGAGTTTATTGGGGGATGTCTACTTATGCATGACTCGGGGCCAGGATTGTATGAATTTTGATTCCAAAACCAAAAAAAGCAGCACGGAGGTTAATTATGGTGAAAATGGAGACGGAAGAAGTTTAGCTGTCCGAAGAGCAAATCAATTAGAGAAGAAGATGCATTTGGAATATTTGAGAAATATGGAGAGAGAAGGATTGAACCCAATGTTCAAGACTATCGATGAGGAATGGCAAAAGTAATTTTTTTCCGGAAGGGAGTAAAATATTCAATATTAACGTCAGAAATTTGTAGGGTAATGTATTCAGCAGAAGTTGGAAGGATTAGCAATTATGAATTTTCAGTTAGAGTGATTGACGGTCAACCCACGTTTTTACTAGAACCTGATAAGTTATTCTTTGGTAGTGGGCAGGCTAATTCTGATTTATGGAAATATCCGGAATTCATTTTTATAATGAAGCGAGATGGTGATGTGGGCCGAGGTATTTTTGTCGATAGTTTAGAGTGGGGAATTTTTCGGGAGTGATAGCGTGAAACAATTGGGATATGATAATCTTCATCTTTTTGCATCTTTGCTTTTCTGTGGCGCAATTATTTCATTTATCATGGGAGCTATACAGCTTTACAATCCGGTCAGTTTTCCGTACGACTCAAATTTTATCTCCGATATTGGAGGCATAGATGGAATTAGCTTTACTTTATATTTAAGTCTTTTATTATTTGCCATTTCAAATATTTTTCTTTTTTTTGTTGTCAAGCACCAGAAAAGAAAATTTAAGATGGAGATATTACAACAAACCCAAAAGCAAGAGTTAAAGTCTAAAACTGAGAGTGATAAAGCGAGTTACCCGAAAGATGCAGGAATTTCAATTGCTAAATTACAACTGAGGGATCTAGAAAAAATCTTAAAAGGAACTAGAAAAAATGTTTTTAATTTGCTTCTTGATCCGAATGGTATTAATACGCCCGATGATATGCAAGCAGCCCTTGATTCAATAGAGGAAGGATTGGTCTGTCTAAGAAAGAGCACTGAGTCTTTAAATTAACTTGAAGTGTGTGCGTGAAAGTCTGTTAGGGGAAGGTAATTTTGGAAGGTAATTTTGATCAAGAACTACAAGATATTCTTGTTGGAATATCTAAAATTCAGAAGTCAACAAAAGCTGGGCAGAGCCTTAAGGATGTGTCGTCTTTAGACGTATCGAGTTCCGCTTCCATTGAAAGTGAAATAGATAAACTAAATTTTTCTGAGAGCATACGTCAAAAAATTCGCCCGGAAGCTGCGCTTTGGTTGGGAATGGCTGCCCTGGTAGCTACTTCTAAGGACCAAAGTGAGAATACTATTAGCTTAGCGTCGAAATTAGGAGGGCATCTCGCGAGGAGAAGGGCAAGACCACTTGGAGCGAGATTTGGAAAAAATAGTAGTGTTACCATTTCACCCAGAATAAGAGGAGTGTGTTTGTCTTTTTTAGATGTAGGGTGTGAAATATTAGAAGTTTTTGGGGTGTGGATTAAATTCGGTTGCTCTATGGAAGAGGGACAAATCAAAAAACTTGCGGGGTGTATGTGGCCAGCTTTGAATTTTGTAGAAAGAGATGCTGAATCCGTGATACTTGTCCCTAGGTTTCCGGAAAGGCTACCGGTCATTTTGTCTGAGCATGATGACTTTGGCACTGTAGCACTTATTTCGGAACAGGGCACGCTTAGTTTTATTTTTTGGATGGACCAGGGCATAGAAAATATTCGAGAAATAGCGGGTGTTGCTTGGATCTCTCAGGGTGTTTTCCCGATAATTAAATATGATTAATTTTTGAGTGTTTTGACGAGTATTTTTGAGTTCCGGGTATTATCTTCGAAAAGTGCATTGATGTCTGTTAGTTGATCAGTCGACTTTTCAAAGCCATTTTTTAAAAACCAATGTTCAGCTGATGTGGTTTTGATAAGCAACTTTTTCAAATTCTTTAACTTTGCTTCTCCCTCAACATAGTCAAGCATTTTTCCACCTTCTCCCTTACCTTGATAGTTAGGATGTATGATAAGGCAGTAAAGTTCGCCAGTATTTTTATCTTTATTAGTTAACAATCCAGCGCAACCGTAAATGACCCCGTCATGTTCTAAAACAGAAAAGTTTTTTATATCTCTTTCTATTTTTAGCTTACCTCTAAAACTTAAAGTTCCATCTATTTCGTATGGTTTTATTAAAGAGTGAATAGCGCTGGCGTCCTCATATTTAGCCTTTCTAAGATAATTTAAATTTTCTTTCGTTAACATGAGCCCGAGTCCATTTTGCGTAAATAATTCAAGAAGAATCTCTCCATCAAGAGTAGAAGGAATAATATGGACCCGCTGCACACCATTTTCACAAGCGGTATTAGCCTGTAATAAGATTTCTGAAAATTCAGATTGTTTTTGTCTTTCCAAAAATTCTCTTGCAGTTTTTTGTGATATTTCATTTGGATATGGCTGGAAAGATGTTGGCAACAAATTTTCATCTACTAAAAAAAGGAGCTTATCTGCTCCTAATTCAGAGGATAAACCTTGCGCTAGAGACTCTGCATTTAAATAAAAAGACTCCCCCGTAGAAGAAAAGCCAAGCGGAGGAATCAAAACAATGGCAAAAGAATTAAGTGCTTTTAAGATTATTTCAGAGTCTATTTTATTAACTAGTCCTGAATTTTTGTAATCCTTACCATTATGAATTCCAACAGGTTTTGCATTTACAAAATTCCCGCTTAAAATCTTGATTTTGGAGTTGGTCATTGGTGTATTGGGAACATTACTGGAAAATAACGCTTCAATATTCATTCGTATTTCACCCAAAGTATTTTTAAAGCATTGTAGTGTAACTGTGTCAACTACAGGCCCTCTTTCGTCGTAGGAAACGTTATGACCCATAGAAGCGAGTTGAGCTTTAGTTTTCGACCAACAATCGTATGTTATTACTATTTTTATACCTAATGCTTGTATTAACGCAATATCGTTAATCAAAAATCTCAATCTGTCAGATTCAGATTCTTCCCATGATATGCAAATTACAAAAACCTTCGATTTGAAAGCATGGATATAGGGTCCGACAGCTCGAAACCATTTAATAAAAGTCCGTTGACTTGTCAGCGAACTTTCTGAATGTGTATTCATACTTGTCTATGATACTGTATGAGGTGTGGGTTTTTTGACATCATTTTTCTGTTGAGTAGATATAGGCTAAGCGCGTTAATCTTATAATAAAGTTTAGATAAAGTCGACTTCGTCTTTTCAGCGGCGTCGAAGCTATTTGTGTTAGGTTATTTTTATGAAGCTAGATATTGGGTTAGTTATAATAGGTGATGAAATCCTGTCTGGAAAGAGAGTAGATCGTCATTTTTTAAAGTCACAAGAAATTTTAAGCGCTAGAGGGTTGGTAATTTCGTGGGCGCACATTATTGGTGATAGTCCGTCGGCATTAACAAAGTTTTTCAAGTACTCTTTTTCATCAAACAGTGTAGTATTTTGTTTTGGAGGAATCGGATCAACTCCCGATGACTTTACCAGGCAATCATGTTCTTTGGCGTTAAATTTGCCTTTAGAGGAAAACTCTATTGCTGTTGATCTGATAAAACAAAGGTGTAATTCATTAACCTTGAGGGTGAATGAGCAGCGTCTAAACATGGCTAAGTTTCCCTCTGGCTCTGAGTTGATACCTAACCCAGTAAATGGGATACCAGGATTTTTTATCAAAAGCCATTATTTTTTACCAGGTTTCCCTCAGATGGCGTGGCCAATGATGGAATGGGTTCTGGACAATAGGTATCACAAGCATTTTTCTAGCACTTTTGAATTTGATCATTTTTTTAAAGTAAAGGGATTGTATGAGTCGTCAGTGACACCTTTATTGGAAAAGATTTGTGAGTCTTTTCCAGAATTTAGTGTTTATAGCCTCCCAAATTCGGAGGCGACCGGGAGGCTCAAAAAGGAGCCCTCCATAGAGCTAGGTTTGAAGTGCAGATTAGATCTTGAAAAAGATGAGAGATTAGATGAGCTTTTTAAGTTGGCCACGAAGGAATTTCGTCTCGAAATCTTGAAGCTTGAAGGGCATATTGTTGAAGAAGGTTTATTAAAAAGATGAGTTAAATTGGCTCAATTATTGCATTTAATGAAAAAAAAAGCGGCTTTTATGATGAATCTTAAACAAATATTTTCTGTATTATTTCTTTTTTTATTGTTGGGTCTCCTGTCAACGACCTCAGCACACCATAAAAGAAAGTTAGTCCATATAGTGAAAAAGGGAGATACCCTCTCAGAGATTGCTGAAAATTATAAGGTTAGATTGTACCAAATAAGAAGATGGAATAATCTTAGGCACTCAAAAATAAGGGTTGGTGAGAGATTGCTTATTTACAAGAGGAAAAAGTCTCACAATACCAAGCGAATGCATCGAGTAAGGAAAGGCGAAACACTGTCCTCAATCTCGTCAAAGTATAAGATTAAAGTGAGCTCTCTGATGAATTGGAATAAGTTGCGCAATAGTAAAATTCTAGTTGGTCAATTGTTAAGATTGTATCCAGTTAGAGTTTCCTTAAATAATAAGAAAAGATTGGAGTCTGTGGGAGATAAATTAGGGTTGAGGGGAGTTCCATCTGCGCTCACACTTAATTCAAGTGCTGTTATTGTCGTCGATCAGAACACAGGGAAGATAATTTTGGAAAAAAATCCAAATGCTGTTTTGCCTATTGCCTCTGTGACAAAATTAATGACTGCCCTTATAGTGCTGGAACAGGACTCAGAACTACATGATTTGATTTCAATCACGAAAGATGACGCTTCCTTGGAAAGATACAATTTTTCAAGACTCAAGGTTGGCATGCGTTTTACTAGAGGAGATTTACTAAGGTTAGCATTGATGTCCTCAGAAAATAGAGCTGCTCACGCCCTTGCCCGGACTTACCCAGGAGGGAAGTCCAGTTTTATATCTGCAATGAATGTTAAAAGTAAGTTACTAGGCATGGAGTCGACAAAGTTTACAGATCCAACTGGTCTCAATAGTGGTAACGTATCAAGTCCGAAAGATTTAGTAAAGTTGGTGAATGAAGCATCAATGTTCCCTATCATTAGAGAATTTTCGACCTCCACTAGTATGAGAATTAGAATGTCGAAAAAACTTCATTTATTTAAGAATTCTAATTCGTTAATTAGAAAAGGTTATTGGGATCTTGATTTGTCAAAAACGGGGTTTATTCGGCCATCGGGTAGATGTCTAGTTATGGTGGCAAACGTTGAAGAAAGAAAATTAATATTAGTGTTGTTAGATGCTCAAGCAACGAAAAAAAGAGAGCAAGATGCAGAAAATATTTTGAGGTGGGTTCGAAATACTTCAAACTCAACCGGCAAGTATAGTTTTCTTCAGCAAAGCGCAAAAAAGTTTAGTAACACGTCTACTTACAGGTCTATTAAAGAGTGAACAAATAAAAGTCCTTTAATTTAGGCGGGAAGTTTCCCAGTACTCTCAATTGTTTCTTTTATAACAGAAGGACCGTTGTAAACCAAACCAGTATAAAACTGAACTATGTCTGCTCCAGCGTTCAGTCGATCAAGTGCGTCTTTGCAAGTCATTATTCCGCCAGACCCAATCATAGTGACATACGATGGTAATCTCTCCCGAAAAGATAATAAAATTTTTTCTGCTGAAGCTTTCAAGGGGTTTCCCGATAAACCTCCTGTTTCTTTACAGTGTTTTTGCTCTAAACTAGGTCTTTTCTCAGTCGTGTTAGAAATTATTAACCCTTCGATTTCTAACTTTGTTATAACATCTGACAAATTTTCAATCTCGATAGCTTCAAGGTCAGGGGATAATTTGACGTATAGCGGCCGATGACATTTATGCGCAGCGCAAAGAGAAATAACGTGTTTTTTTATTTTCTTTAATAAATCAAGAAAATAATCTTTTGACTGAAGGTTTCTCAGATTTTTTGTATTGGGGGAGGAAATGTTAATTACAAAGTAATCAGCTACTGGGAAAAATTTCTCCAAGCAGAAATTGTAATCTTTGTAGGCATCTCTAAGTGAAGTGGAAGCGTTAATTCCAACGTTCACACCCAAAACACCCATTTGGTTTTTTACCCACTTAGAATTACCTAAGTTTTTTAGAATTTTCTCTGCTCCCTCGTTATTAAAGCCCATACGGTTTATTAACGCTCCGTCATTAGCCAGTCTGAATAATCTTGGTTTTAAATTACCTTTTTGAGGTTTCGGCGTAACAGTTCCGATTTCAATCGCACCAAAACCAAATCTTGATAGTAAATCTACGAACATTCCATTTTTATCTAATCCAGCAGCAAGTCCAACCCGATTAGAAAAATTAAGTCCATTTAGTGAAATAGGGTTTATCGTTTTTGGTTGCTCCAGAGGCTTTAGCAATGAATAGCCAGCATCAAAAAGAGCCATAGTACTTAGACCCTTCTCATGAACAAGCTCCGGATTGAGCCGTAAAAGTATCGGTTTCAATAAATCGAAGAAGCCATCATAACTCATAGTTCGTTCTCCATTCTTCCCTTACTAAAATCTGGTATGGTTTGAATTTATTTTTATATGACATTTTTTTATTCTCTTTAATCCAATAGCCGAGGTAAAGAAAATTCTTATTTCTAATCCTACATTCTTCAATTTGCCATAGTATTCCATACGTACCCAAAGACTCTCTCACGCATTCAGGATCGTAAAAAGTGTAAACAGAAGAAATCCCATCAATAAGGACATCAAAAATAGACATCATGATGAGTTTGCCATCACTATTCCTAAACGCAATAAACTCTGATTCAACATTACTCTCTAACACAAATTTGATATAGTTCGAACGAGTGTGTTCTACTGCTATTTTACTGGGGTGTCTAATGACTTGATATTTTTTATATAGAGCAAAATGTTCCTCAAAAAAAGCTAATTTTTCATAGCTTGGTACTAATATTTTACTCAATTTTTTAAAGGTTTTTCGTTGTGTCTTATTCGGCTTAAAATCATGAACATTTAGCCTAATAGGTACACATTCATTGCAGAATTCACAATTGGGTCTATAAGATAATTTTCCGCTTCTTCTAAACCCACTTTCGACCAACTCTGTATATACTTTCGCATCTAGTTTGCGGTCGGCACATATAACTTCTGCTTTAGCCTCTTTACCGTTAAGGTAACTGCATGTGTAACTAGGTGTCTGAAAATGCTGCATTACTTACTGATTTTTAAAAGCTTTTCACTCAATGGATTATTTTTCCAAGGCAATGATTGAGATTGCATTAAATTCTTAGAAATTCTTCGAAAATCAGATGCAACAATGGCCCGGCCACCGAGGTTTGATAGATGACGAGTTTCTTGCTGACAATCTATCATATGCCCACCATTATTTTTAAGCCAAATCACTAATGCGTTAAGGGCTATTTTTGATGCGTCCGTCCTTTTACTAAACATGCTTTCTCCAAAAACCATTGCTCCTATTGACACTAAATATAATCCACCTATTAAATCTCCGTTACCCCAAACCTCTACACTGTGTGCAAACCCATTATTGTGTAATTCGCAATAAGTTTTCATAATTTGTGGGGTAATCCATGTGCCATCCTGATTTGATCTGGGCTCGGAACAAGCAGCAATGACTTTATCGAAAACAGTGTCCGAGGTTATCTTTAATCCCTGATTAAGATCTCCTCTAATTCTTTTACCCAAAGATCTAGACTGCTTAAACTCATCGCATCTCAGAATCATCCTGGGATTTGGTGACCACCATAAGATGGGCTGAAAAGCGGCAGACCAAGGGAAGATTCCTTCTCGATAGGCATCTAATAGCATTGCCATGTTCAAGCTTTGACTTGCTGCTATTGGTCCTCTATCAGTTTCAGAATCATAAAAATTATCCTTCAAGCTTGAAAAACTTATTCCGGGCTTTATCCAAGCTAGACTTTGGGCTGATTTCATTAATTACTTTTAATTGCTTGCTATATTTTTTTTCTCTAGTACCTCATTATAAACTGCAGTACTGGTCTCTTTTCCACAACCAACAAATATGTCCAGGGTTTTTTTTACAGAGGCGAAAGATAGCTCACTCCAGGGTATTTGATTTATCTCAAATAACCTAGCTTCTAGACTCTCATGGCCGGGACACAGGCTAGGTTTTTGAAGATGAGCTAGATAAAACATATGGACTTGGTTACAAAATGGTAAATCGAAGATCGCGTAAAGTTTAGATATTATTATTTCTGCGCCTGATTCTTCGATAGTTTCTCGGGTAGCTCCTTCACGGGTAGATTCATTAAGCTCTAAAAACCCGGCAGGAAGAGTCCAAAAACCATATCGTGGCTCGATGGCTCTTTTGCAAAGTAAAATTTTATTTTCATAGGTACACAAGGTTCCAACAACTATTTTGGGATTCTCATATTGAATATAGCCACATTCATCACAAATGACCCTTTCTCTATTGTCTTCTAGAGGAATTTTTAAACTACTTGTTGATCCGCATTCTGAACAAAATTTCATATTTAATTATTAGTCCTTAAATTCAATTGTTTCTTAATGAGGTGGACTTAAGTAACATGATCAAATTATACTCTACACATACTAACTTTTTTTTACTGATTTTAACGACGCGGGGTGGAGCAGTCTGGCAGCTCGTCGGGCTCATAACCCGAAGGTCGAAGGTTCGAATCCTTCCCCCGCTACCATTTTTTGATTAATTTTCTCAGGGAAAACCCTCATTCCAGGGGCTAAAAGATGTCCAAAAATAAAACTGGTCTGAGAAAGCTGTATAAAATATCTATCGTTATTTTGATTTTATTACTAATGATAGATGTTTATCTTTTTTTTTCGGCCTAAAGTAATTAACCCAAACAAAAAAGCCCTGCTTAGGCTAATGATTCCATAAGGTGTACGAGGGTTTGACCTCTGGCTTTTGCTGAGGCAGCCTGGTCCCATGATTGCCGTCTCCAGCAATTAAATCCATGATTAGCGTTTTTATGAACAACTATTCTACAATCTTTACCTTGGAATGATCTCTCAATTTCACGAACTACTTTAGAATCTACGTGCTGGTCATTTTCTGCAAAATGGAACAATATTGGGCAGGTTATGTCATCAATGAAGGAAGAATGCTGTTCTAAGCGGGTAGCATAATAACTTACTGATGTTTCTACTCCTGCCCTTGCAGCAGCTACAAAAGATAACAGTCCACCCATGCAAAAGCCAACTGACCCCACTTTCCCACTGCAAGACGGAATATGCCGAATAGCTTCAACGGTTCGTTGAAGGTCAGCTGCAGCAAGGTTTATATTTAGATTTGAAAAGAAATTCAGACCTTTTTTTAACCCATCATCATCATAAGATAAATCGACTAGTGATTCCTGACGCCAAAAAATGTCCGGGGCAACTGCAACGAAACCATCTAAAGCAAATTGTTCGCAAATACTACGAATGTGCTCGTTGACACCATAAATTTCTTGCAAAACCATCAATCCTGGACCGAACCCCGAGGGAGGTAAGCTAACGAAAGCATTGAAGGAACCCCCATTTGCACTCTCTATTGTGATCCAAGATGAACTAATATCTGCTTCCATAACCAAATAGTGTAAGTATAAAAGTAAGAAAAGTTAAGACAAACCTGGTTAAAATTAGTAACAAACGGTAAATTTATCCGTTTTTTAATTCTTTCGGCAAGTTAGGAAAACACTATATCTGATGATTTTTTTTAAAAGTTTACAATAATTGTGATGTCTATGCGACAACTTCTCATAGCTGGAATTCTTACGCTGATAAGTGTAACTTTTTTTTATTTTGTGTTGAGAGGAAATACAAAAGTGCAGGTGACTCCTGTGGTGCTATCTTATCCCCATCAAGATCTTGCTGTTCTCAAGGCCAGTGGGTATGTAGTTGCTCAGAAAAAAGCTGCTCTTTCCTCAAAAGCTACAGGTAGACTCGAGTGGCTTGGGGTTAAAGAAGGCTCTAAGGTTAGTAATGGCGAGTTGGTGGCTATACTCGAGAGAGATGACCTTTCAGCCAGACTAAAATTTAATGAAAGTCAGGTTGGTTTAGCGAGGGTTGAATTACAGGACTCACTAAGAGCGTACGACCGCGCAACTAAACTATTGGCAAAAAAATATATTTCTGAGGCTGCTTTTGATGAAAATTTTGCTCGGCTAGAAAAAGCAAAAGCAAATTTAAAATCAGCGGAGGCCGCTAAGGAGGTCGCAATTGCGGAATATGAGCAGGCCGAGATAAGAGCTCCATTTGATGGAGTTGTACTCACTAAAAATGCAGATGTTGGAGATAATATTACACCTTTTTCGGCGGCTGCAGATTCAAAGGGAGCAGTTGTGACAATTGCAGATATGTCGAGTCTCGAGGTAGAGATAGATGTCTCGGAGTCGAGTTTATCGAAAATATTTATCGGACAAATGGCCGTGATATCGCTTGATGCAATTGATAATAAAAAATTTTATGGGAAAGTAGTGCGAATGGTCCCGACTATAGATAGGGCGAAGGCCACACGCCTTATAAAAGTTGGATTTTTAGATCAAGACGAGAGAGTTTTACCGGATATGTCTGCAAAAGTCGTTTTTTTAGAAAACAGTCTGAAACCTTCCGATGATAAGGCGTTTTTATCAGTTATAAAGGAGGCGGTAATTTTTAGTAATGACCAAAGTTTTATATTTTTGGTTAATGAAAATATGTTAAAAAAACTCGATATCCCAAAAGTGTTAAACAGAAATATGGATTACATCCCCGTAAATAATGTAAGTCTTGGTGATAAGGTCGTTATCAATCCTGCAGAATCTTTTACAAATGGTTTAAGGGTTGAGGTAGTTCAATGATTCAATTAATGAATGTATCAAAAAGTTATTATAGAGCTGATCAAGAGGTGAAAGTTCTTATTGATTTAAGTTTAGAGATTGAAGCAAAAAGCTTCACCGCATTAATGGGACCGTCGGGATCCGGTAAGAGTACGCTTTTAAACCTTATCGCTGGAATTGATTTTCCTGACTCAGGGGCGGTGTTTGTAAACAGAGTTGAGATTTCAGCTCTAAGAGAGTCAAAGCTTGCTGAATGGAGAGCAAATAACATAGGTTTTATTTTTCAATTTTACAACTTAATTCCGGTATTATCTGCACTCGAGAATGTTGAATTACCCTTGCAACTAGTTAAAGGATTTCCAGATAATAAAGAAAAAAAAAACCTTGCGGTAAGTGCTTTAGAAAGGGTTGGTTTAATCGATAGGGCAAATCATAAACCAAGCGAGTTATCGGGAGGTCAACAGCAGCGGGTAGCGATTGCTAGAGCAATTGTCACAAATGCGCCTCTGATTGTTGCCGATGAGCCGACTGGGGATTTAGATAGGGAATCGGCCACGGATATTCTTGACCTGATGAGTTCTCTAAATGGTGACCATGGCCAAACCATTGTGATGGTAACACACGATCCAAAAGCAGCAAAGAGAGCGAGATCCATTATCAACCTCGAAAAGGGCAAATTAGGAGATGAGTGAATATTCTTATTATAAAATTTGTTTATAAAAACTTATTTCGTTTTCCCATACGCACAATTCTAACCGTTCTAGGTATGACGGTAGCCATCCTATCTTTCGGCCTTCTATCTACCGTCGTTGATGCTTGGTATGCAGGAGCAGAGAACGCCAGCAATGCGAGATTGATCGTGAGGAGTTCAACTTCATTAATTTTTCCGCTGCCCGCAACTTATTTACAAAGAATCAAGCAAGTGCCTGGCGTAAAAAAGGTTAGTTGGGCTAGATGGTTTGGTGGAGTTTATAAAGAACCAAAAAACTTTTTCCCGCAGTTTGCAATTGATCCCCAATCTTATCTAGATGTCTACCCGGAGTATATTGTGTCTGAGGAAGAAAGGGAAATTTTTTTCGGGGATAAGAGAAGTGCCTTGATAGGAAGGAAGATAGCAGAGGAACATGATCTCGCGATGGGAGATATTTTTCAGTTGACGGGACAGATTTTCCCGGGTCAATGGGATTTTATCGTTGCGGGAATTTATGATGGTGCTACTAAGGGGACAGATACAGCTCAAATGTTTTTTCACTGGTCATATTTAAATGAGGAAATTGGGAAAAGATCAGAGTCTCGCGGAAGTGAGATGGTGGGTGTTTATATAGTTGAAGTGGATTCGCGAGATTTAACCTCCTCAGTTTCAATTGCGATAGATGAACTGTTCAGTAATTCCTCGAAAGAGACGTATACGGAGACTGAAAAAGCTTTTCAATTGGGGTTCGTCGCTATGACTGAAGCAATAGTTGTTGCGGTAAGACTAGTTTCATATGTTGTGATTTTGATTATCATGGCAGTACTTGCAAATACTATGGCCATGACTTCAAGGGATAGGGTTAGAGAATATGCCACGATTAGAGCAATAGGGTTCCAACCTAGCTTTATTATTAATTTAATAATATTTGAGTCTATGATGTTAGCTCTGATCGGAGGTTTCATCGGAGTGTTAGCCACTTTTCCAGCTGCAATTTTTTTTAGATCGGCAACGGGAACGCTATTTCCGGTTTTTGAGATCTCCATTGAAACAGTAATTTTACAAGTAGGTTTTGCAGTTTTGACTGGAGTGTCAGCCACTATTATACCTGCTATTAAAGCAGCTAGTATAAATATTACTGAAGGTCTCCGAAGTTTTTAGGAGAACCATAATGACTTCAATTCCCTTTAAGTACAGCGTGCAAAATATCTTGATGAGAAAGATAACAACTTTTTTTACTGTTTTAGGCTTGGCTTTAGTGGTGTTCGTTTTTTCGAGTGTTTTGATGTTAGACGCTGGACTCAAAGAAACACTTGTTTCAACCGGAGAAAATGACAATGTAATCGTAACTAGGAGAGGTGCCGTAACGGAAATACAGAGTTTGATAAGTAAAGAGCAAGCTTCTATTATTGAGCAATTAGAGGGAGTCGCTTATATTCCCAACCCACAAGCATCTAAGGAAACAGTAGTCTTAATAAATTTACCAAAGAAAAACGGTAAAAAATCAAATGTAGTCATTCGCGGTACGAATAATATTGGCCTCTCTCTCAGAAGAGACGTGAGTATAACAAGTGGGAGAATATTTAAAGACGGTTCAAACGAGATTATTGTTGGGGCGGCAATAGCGAAAAGATTTAGAAATCTGCAGCTTGGAAATTCTGTTAAATTTGGAGGAGATAACTGGAGAATTGTTGGACATTTTGTGTCGGGAGGTAATGGATTTGAGTCAGAGATTTGGTCGAATAGCGAAAATTTAATGCAGTCTTTCAAGAGGCAAACGTATTCATCTGTCATAGTGAGGCTCGTTGACAAACAAAAATTTTTAAATATTTCTGAAGCTATCTCAGCAGATGTCCGACTACCGTTACAAGTAAAAGTAGAAAAATTGTTTTACGAAGATCAGAGTGAAGCCTTATCAAATTTCATAACTATTTTAGGCCTTACTTTGACCGTGATATTTTCTGTAGGAGCAATCATAGGCGCGTCGATCACTATGCAGGCAGCAGTTACAAATCGAGTTTCTGAAATAGCCACTCTCAGAGCTTTAGGTTTTAAGAGATCGGCAATTCTGATAGCTTTTTTGGTTGAGTCATTACTCCTTGCAACTTTAGGTGGACTGCTGGGTCTTTTCTTAGCTCTTTGTATCAGTAATTTAGAGTTTTCAACTACGAATTTCCAAACATTCTCGGAACTGGCCTTTAAATTTTCAATGGACGGTGAAATTGCCCTCTTGAGTATGCTTTTTGCACTTTTAATGGGTATTCTTGGAGGATTAATTCCCGCGTTTCATGCGTCTACAATTAAGATTACAGAGGCTTTAAGATATTGTTAGGTATGTAAAGAATAAATTATGGAAAAATTAAGTTTAAAGTTAAGCGCTCTACTTTTTATACGCGATTTAAAGGACGGCAATCTGTCTATTCTGTTGAGTTGTTTGGTTGTATCCATCGCTTCCGTTAGTGCCGTACAATTTTTAGCTAATAGAATTCAATTTTCTTTATCAAATGATATTCGCTCTAGTTTAGCTGCAGACAAGCGAATAGTTTCAGACCGCCAAATTCCGGTTGATTGGTTGATGAAGGCACGTGATTTAAATTTATCAATGGTTGAAGGAGTACAGTTTCCAAGTATGGCTTTTTCCAGAGATGAGGCCAGGTTGGTATCGGTGAAAGCCGTAACGGATAGTTATCCACTATACGGTGAATTAAAAGTTAGTGATGTAAGTAAAGATGGGACGATTGTTTATTCTGATAGCTTGTCTCCTGGTGAAGCTTATGTGGACTCTTCATTACTTCCCACTTTAAAGCTGCAAATTGGTGACACTTTTTTTTTAGGAGACTCCAATTTTAAGATAGCTGGCGTTATTGACCTAGAGCCTGACCGAGGACTTACGTTTGTCAATTTTGCCCCAAGAGTATTAATTAAGCGCTCAGATTTGGCAGCAACGGGATTAATTGAAGTGGGTAGTAGGGTGAGTTACAGACTTTGGGCTGCGTCAGAAAATCCTCAAAGTTTGGAAAAGTTCGAGAAATATGTGAAGGGTAATCTCTCGGCAGGACAAAGGCTTGATTCGTTAGAGTCTGCAAGGCCAGAGTTAAATGAAACTATAGATAAGGCCCGATCGTTTCTTTCTTTGACTGGACTTATGACGATAATTTTAGCGGCCGTTGCAATGGCTTTATCTTCTCGCCATTTAGCTAACAAAAATTTTTCAACAATTGTAATCATGAAAGCGTTTGGCGGAGAGCCAAAACACCTTCGACATATATGGTTGTTTGAATTAGTTTTTGTTACCGTCTTAGGTTTTCTTTTGGGAGTTTGTCTTGGGTACTTCGTTCAATTTTTATTGACAGCTTTTCTTAATTATTACTCGGAAATTACCCTGCCTGACATCAATGTATTAGACGCAAAGGTTTTCATTCAATGCTTTGGCATATCAGGATTATTGGTTTTTATTTTTGCATGGCCAGTTGTAGACAAAGTGATACAAACTCCACCCTCCAGAGCGATGAGGAGTTCCATTGGTGTGAATAGTCAAAGTGTAAAACTACTGAATGTTCCAATAAAACGGAATGTTCTCTTAGTGCTTGGATTTGCGTTACTACTTTTATTCACAACTGGAGATTTTAAATTAGCCCTACTTCTAGGATTTTCATTCGCCACTTTAGCTTTTTTATTTTTCATTTTTTCACTTGTGGGGTTGAATTTAGTCTCTATGTTTAAGATTGCAAAATTTGGACCGCTATGGTTTCGTTGGGCTTGGTCAAGTTTTAGTAGAGCTACTGCTCGCAGAGGCAACGCACTTACGCTTCAGGTAATGGCCTTAGGCATCGCAATATCTGCAATTATTCAAAGTAGTTTCGTACAAGATAACTTGGTTTCGATCTGGAAAAGTGCAATGTCTGAGTCCGCACCTAATCACTTCTTAATAAATATTCAGCCTAACCAGATAAATGAAATGGATAAGTTTTTTGAAAAGAGACTTGAGAAAGAAATATTTTATTATCCTATGGTTCGTGGAAGACTTATTGCAAGGAATGGAGAAGAATTTGTTGGCCATGAACTAAAATCAATGCGAGCAAAACGTCTCCTCAATAGAGAAATTAATTTGTCATACGGTGAAGAACTTCCAAATCATAACGAAATTGTAACTGGTAGAGGTATTGATCCAAAAGCTAACGAAGTTTCGATAGAAGAGGATTTTGCGAGAGTGTTGGGAATAAATGTGGGGGACCAGCTAACATTTGATGTTGCAGGGCAAAATATAGATTCAACTGTTAGCAGTATTAGATCTTTGCGCTGGGAGTCCATGCGGGTTAATTTTTTTGTTTTTGCATCTCCAGAGTTACTCAAAGATAAACCAAAAACTTACATTACTGCTTTCAACACGTCTGGATATCAGGCTCAGAGGTTTGTTGAGGAAATGGACAAGAAGAAAACTTTCAAAGCTGATTTTTTAAAAAATTTTAGTAACGTGACTGTAGTTGACTTGACCATAATCCTTAATCAAGTTAGATTTCTGCTAACTCAAGCAATTCTAACTATTCAATTTCTCTTCGGATTTTCTGTACTCGCTGCGTTTTTAGTGCTTTGGGCAACACTTTCCGCTGCAAAGGAAGAAAGAGAAAAAGAAGTGGCACTTATGAGAGTGCTCGGCGCGGACCAAAAGAGTTTAGCTTTGGCTCAATGGTTTGAATTGTCTTTGATTGGATTATTGGCGGGAACATTAGGTGGAGTTTTTTCTCAAATAGTAGGTTTGATTGTATTAAATCTGATATTTAATTTAAACGGCGTTTTCAATTTCCCGTTAATTTGTGTAGGAGCTTTAATTGGAATTGTTGTGAGTATGTTGTCTGGTTTCGTGGCTATGCGAAATATTGTAAAAACTCCCCCAATTTTAGTTCTCAGAAACATTTCATAAAATACTAAGAAGTGTCATAATAAAAGGTTAGTCAGTAATGATGATTAGCGACGTTTATTAGGTCTTTAGTTGTAGAAGGCGTTATTAAACCTTTGTTGTTAACTAGAATAAGGGGAAAGTTTATGCAATCAAGGAGTCAGGCTGTCAAAGAACTCCAGAAAGCTTGGTCAGAGGATCCAAGGTGGAAGGGTATCAAGCGAGGTTATTCAGCTGAGGATGTTATAAAGTTAAGAGGATCGTTGCGTTGTGAATACACTCTTGCAGCAAACGGTGCTCGAAAGTTATGGGACCTTGTAAATACTGAGCCTTTCGTTAACTCTCTTGGCGCACTATCTGGTAACCAGGCTATGCAGCAAGCAAAAGCAGGATTGAAGGCGGTATATCTCTCCGGTTGGCAGGTTGCGGGGGACGCAAATAACGCTGGGGAAATGTATCCCGATCAGTCCCTTTATCCTGTAAGCTCTGTGCCAGAAGTGGTAAAAAGGATCAATAGTACACTGAGCCGGTGTGACCAGATTCAATGGATGGAGGGTATAAATCCTGATGATGACGGGTTTGTGGACTATTTCCTTCCGATTGTGGCAGATGCAGAAGCTGGTTTTGGAGGTGTTCTGAATGCCTTTGAGTTAATGAAAGCTATGATTATTTCGGGAGCCGCAGGAGTTCATTTTGAAGATCAATTAGCTTCTGTAAAAAAGTGCGGGCATATGGGGGGTAAAGTTTTAGTGCCAACTAGGGAAGCTGTTGCGAAACTCATTGCAGCTCGTTTGTCGGCGGATGTTCTTGGAGTGCCTACACTTATCTTGGCAAGGACTGACGCTGAAGCAGCTGATTTGCTTACGTCCGATGTTGACAGTAACGATAAAGAATTCTGCACCGGGGAGAGAACTGTTGAAGGATTTTACAGAACAAAAGCTGGATTTAATCAAGCAGTTTCAAGAGGTTTAGCTTATGCTCCGTATGCGGATTTAATATGGTGCGAGACTGGAAAACCCGATTTAGAGTTTGCTAAGAATTTTGCGGAGTCTATTCACAAAGAATTTCCAGAAAAGTTACTCGCCTATAATTGTTCCCCGTCCTTTAATTGGAAGAAGCATTTGGACGACAGTACTATCGCTAAATTTCAAAGAGAGTTGGGAGCTATGGGTTACAAGTTCCAATTTATTACTTTGGCAGGATTTCACAGTCTTAACTACAGTATGTTCAATTTGGCTCACGGTTATGCCCGTAATCAAATGTCTGCTTATGTTGAGCTACAAGAAGCCGAATTTAACGCATTTGAGAAAGGCTTTACTGCTGTTAAACATCAACGAGAAGTTGGGGCCGGATATTTCGATGCAGTTACCAGCACTATTGAAAAGGAAGCATCGACGCAAGCACTCTCTGGGTCAACTGAAGATGAGCAGTTTTTCGGAGACAAAGCAGCATAGGAAAAGCTTTTAAACGCCATTGAAAATGTATGGTTGGTAGATCTGTAAAAGTAGTCCCAACGAATGGGATTACTTTCTCGGATAATTGTTGTGAAGGGGTTTTTAAAATTAACTTCAGGTCCAATGTGTCTACGCAGGCTTTTTAAGCCAAAATTTTTAAGGTGCCATGGAAGAAAATAAATTATTTCTTATACTTGTTGGTACTTTTGTCGCGGGAGTGGGAAGTGTATTAATTGCTGGGTTTTTGACGTTAACTTTATTTTCAAAGTTGGGTGACAATTTTTTGAGCTTGGCTGCGGGAACTTTGCTAGCCACTGCGTTTTTGAGTTTGTTACCGGAGGCATTTAGGCAAGAGCAAAACTCTTCTTTCTTAATGGGTTGGCTTCTCTTGGGCTTGGTAATTTTTTTCATATTGAGCAAAGTGAACTTGTATCATCACGGGCATGAGCATAATCAGAGTTATGACAAGGAAATACAACTCAAAGAAAGTTATGGTAGTAATGTTGGTAAATCTTGGCCAATTTTGATAATTGGCGACGCTGTACACGCTTTTGGCGATGGGGTTTTAATAGCCTCAGCATTTTTCGCTGGAACTAACATTGGTATTATGGCCACTCTCTCTGTACTTATTCATGAAATTCCTCATCACGTTGCTGATATAGCTGTAGTAAGAGAAAGGTCAAAATCAAATGTAAAAGCAATGAAAATAGTTTGTTACGCTGGCTCGTTTGCTATTTTTGGGGGTATTTCAGGATTCTTTTTTCTTGAAGTATTCAGTGAGGCTTTAGCCATTTTGTTAGTGCTTTCTGCGAGCAGCTTTATCTATGTTTCCTTGGCAGATTTAATTCCACAATTGGAGAAAAAGCTAAAACCAGCAGCAATAGCTTACCAGTTAATTTGGCTACTTTTAGGCATCGTTAGTATTGCATTAGTCTCTCATCTTCATCATCATTAAGTCAGTAGATGATCGGATCAGAATCTATTTGACTCCAAAGATGCCAGGCTACAACTGTTTTCCATGGGGCCCATAATTTATGTTTACTTCTTATGAAGCTTTTTACGTTTAAGTTTGAGTCCAATTGATACACTTGTCTGATTGACTTGTGAAGACCAATGTCATTTTCAGGAAATACATTGGGCCTCATAAGGTAGAAAATTAAAAACATATCTGCAGTCCAAGGACCAATTCCCTTGAAGCTTTGAAGGCTTCGTCGTATTTCCTCGTCTGTTAATTTACTAAGTTCGGTGCCGAAATTAGGGTTAGTAGAAAAAAATTTGGCTATATTAGTGATATAAAGCACCTTATTTTTTGAAAGTCCTGAGTATTGGAGTCTGTCAAGTTTATTTAGAAACTGCTGCGGTGTTATCGTCTTATTATGTATTTCCATTGCCAGTTTATGATCTGAAAAACTCTTATCAGTCTGGTAAATAATATCTAGAATCCTACACCAAATCGAATTGGATGCAGCAGTTGAAATTTGTTGTGCAATTACTGATCTAGTTAATGTGGTGAAAGCATTATTTTTTGATTTAAGTGTTGTAAATTCATTTTTTTGTATAATTTGTCTTAAAATAGAGTCCTTACGGCAAAGTTCTTTAACTGCTGTTGACCAATAAGTAGGTTTTTTAAATTTCATCACTTTGGATTTAGTATGATAATTTTACTTTCGCCAGCTAAAACTTTTGATTTCACGACAAATGTGCCCTCGAAACTTAAGTCTAAACCTCTCTTTGAAAGAGATGCAAAAAAATTAGTCGATATAGTCCTTCCATTAGGTACTAATGGAATTGCTAGATTGATGAGCATTTCTGAAAATTTAGCAACACTTAATTTTGAAAGACTACAGAATTTTCGGGGTACAAAAAAAATCAAACAAGCAGTTTTTGCATTTAACGGAGATGTATACGAGGGACTAAATGTTAAGACGTTCTCGGAAAAGGACCTGATTTTCTCTCAAAAGCACCTGAGAATTTTATCGGGCCTGTATGGTTTTTTGCGTCCAATGGACAACATAAAACCTTACAGGCTAGAAATGGGGACGCGCCTTTTAACGGAGCGAGGGGAGAATTTATATGATTGGTGGGGGGGAAGAGTTGCCAAGGAGCTCGAGAAAGACTTGTTAGGACATAGTGATAAGTACATAATAAATCTCGCCTCTATCGAATACTTTAAAGTTGTAAAACGTTTTTTAACTTGTAGAGTGATTACACCAATTTTTGAGGAGAAAAAAAAGGATAAATTTAAAACGATTGGCATTTATGCGAAGAAAGCGAGAGGTTTAATGGCCTCCTTTATTTTAAAAAATCGAATAAATTCTACAGAGGATTTGAAAAGTTTTAGTGAAGGAGGGTATTTGTTTAACCCTGAAGAGTCATCTGCGGATTATTTTAAATTTCAGAGGAATCTAGAATAGTTGGTTCAATAGTAAGCTGGATGTTAAATTTTTGCATCACTGCGTCTTGAATTTCCTTAGCAAAAGATAAAATTTTCTTCGCGGAAGCATTCTTGTAGTTTATTAGAATCAGAGAGTGTCTATTAGAAACTCCGATATTATTCTCTCTTTTTCCCCTAAAACCAGCTTTTTCTATTAACCAAGCAGCAGATATTTTGATTAATGAATTTTCTTTTTGAACACTAAAGGGCATTTCAGGAAATTTCTTTTTAAGCAACTGGGCTTTTTTAACTGAAATGCTTGGATTAATAAAAAAGCTACCTATATTAGGGTAGGAATTAGGATTTGGAAGCTTTTGCTCCCGAAGTTTAGCTATCACCGACGCGAGTTTTTTCGCAGTAGGTTTGTCTGGGAGCTTTTCCTTTATACCTGAGTATTCAATTTGTAATGGATATTTATCAATTTTCCAAAGACGAAAATCTATAGAGAGTATTAAATACCTTGGGTTATTGATTCCATCATCTTTAACCTGCTCTTTAAAAATACTGCTTCTATATGAAAACTTACATTGTTTCCTCGTGAGAGTTTTAATAACTTTTTTTTTGAAATCCCATACGTTAACAGAAGAAATAAAGTTACTTATTTCTACTCCGTATGCCCCTATATTCTGAAATGGCGCAGCTCCAACAGTGCCTGGAATTGAGATTAAATTTTCTATCCCACCAAAATTATTTTCAAGGGTCCAATTCACAAAAGTGTTCCAATTTTCTCCTCCAAAACACCTTACATAAATGATATTTTTTTTTGAGGAAAGGATAGTTTTATTTTTTATTACATTTAGTAGAATGGGGTATAAAATCGGTCGTTCTGCGGGGGCATCAATAATAATGTTAGTACCCTCCCCCAATATAAACTTTTTGTCGTGTAGTAGATTAGAAAAGAGAAGCAAATCTTGAACACTACTTAAGTGAATCAAAGTTTTGCAATAAGAGGGTATTTTGAGTGAGTTATAATTTCTTAGATCAACAAATTCATTTTCATTTTTTTGCACGTTCAATCCAAATAGACGAGTTGAAAGATTGTTGTCTTATCCTTACGACTCCAGATTTAATTAGTTCCAATAAAGCAACGAAAAACATCACAATCTTTAATTTTCTATGACTCGTAGTTTTAGTTGTAAGTTTGGAAAATTCCATCTGTTCATTGCTTAAAATGCTATTAAGAATATTACTCATAAAAGTATCGGTAGACCACTCTTCTTTTTTGATTCGATGAGCAACGTATGTTAGCTTCTGATCAAGAATCTTGACTATTGCATTTTTTAATTGGGTTACAGATAGATTTTCTAAAATTTTCTTCTGTTCAAATCTGGTTTCGATACGTACAGGCAGCCAATCCCTCCCTAACCTGGGCATTTCATCCAGTTTTTTAGCTGCTATCTTGAACTTCTCATATTCGATCAACTGCTTAATTAAATCTGCTCTAGGGTCATGAATGTCCTCCTCCTCACTTACCACTTTCGGAAGTAGCATTCTTGACTTTATCTCTATTAGAACTGCGGCCATCAAGAGATATTCAGCTACAGACTCAAAGTCTGTTCTTTTTACATTTTCTACGTAAGTTAGGTACTGTGACGTGATGGTAGCAATAGGAATATCTAAAATGTTAAAGTTTTGTTTCTTAATTAGATAAAGTAAAAGATCCAAGGGACCTTGAAAAGAATCCAGGGTCACTTCAAGTGGTTTTGGTGGTATGTAAAGTTCCTCTGGGATATTTTTTATGGGTTCCCCATACAGAAGCAACTCTGACTCATTCATAATTCAAGAAGCTTTTTTGCCATAAGCTGAGTAAACGTACGAAGGTTGCTTTATTTTTTTCCTTTGTTTGAACTCATGTGTTTGCTTTTCCTCATCAACTCTATCCCATAACCGGAGACGCCCATTAATTTGTTGGTTATGAAGATCGGGATTTTTTTCTTTAAGCTCATGAAGAAATTGGGAGATGTCTGATTGATAATTTTTAATTTTTTTCATTTATCACCTTTTTTTCATTAACGTTTCTAAGTCCTCAGGCTTAATTCGAGACAACATATGTTTGAAGCCTCTAATTTTGCCAATACACAGCCTATCATAATCAAGCATATCCCAAGGCTCTTCTAATGAAAAGATTTCTTCTTCAATAACTTTACACGTTATGGGTACTATAGGCTTTAACAGGATAGTTAACTTGGCAAAGTAATTTATTGCTAAGGATAAAATCAAGTGTAGCTGAACCTTCAAGTGCATTTTATTTGTCTCGGATATTTGCTTTGCTAAATCCCATGGTTTTTTATTTTGGATGAAGGAATTGACGTTATCAGTCAAGTCTATAATTTCCCTAATCGCTCGATTTGTGTTCCGTTTGTTATAACAGTCTAAAATGAGACTATGTTTATTTTCAAACGCAAATTCTAATTGTTTTGCCGACTCACAATCCATCTTAAGCTCATTTGTCGGGATTAAATTTCCATTAAAAATATTCATAAGAAAACCAGAGCATCTGCTTAAAATATTAATATATTTTCCAACTAATTCTGAGTTTATTTTTTGACTAAATTCTGAAAAATTTAGATCTAGATCTTCAGTGGAACCATTTAGTTTCGATGCTAGATAGTATCTTAAAAACTCAGGATTTATTTTAGAAGATAGGAATTCTTTGGCAGTAATAAAAGTGCCTCGTGACTTACTCATTTTTTGGCCATTAATTGTGAGGAAACCGTGGGCATATATTGCAGTGGGTGTTCTAAACCCAGCAAAGTGTAGCATCGCAGGCCAAAACAAAGAATGGAAATATAGTATGTCTTTTCCAATAAAATGAATTTGCTCAATTTCTGAATCTGGCTGGGTGAAGTCCAGAAAATTTTTACCGGTTTTACTACACCAGTTTAGTAAACTAGCGTAATAACCGACGGGTGCGTCTAGCCATACATAGAAAAATTTATCCTCTGTATCTGGGATTTTAAATCCAAAATACGGGCTGTCTCTTGAAATATCCCAATCACTAAGTTTCGATTTGCCATCATCGTCATTTAACCATTCATCAATTTTGTTTTTTACCTCAGGTTGAAGCCTAGATGGAAATTTTGTCCACTGCTTGAGGAATGAACCACATTTTTCATCAGATAAGTTGAAAAAGTGATGCTCTGAAAATTTTTTAATTGGAGTATTGCCGGAAACCGCTGACCTGGGATTAATTAAATCGGTTGGAGTGTAAGTTGCACCACAACTCTCACATGAATCACCATATTGATCACTACTATTACACAAGGGACACTCACCAAGAATAAATCTATCAGGGAGAAACATTTTTTTCTCCTCATCAAACATTTGTTCAATGCTTTTGACTGATATAAGCCCTTCTTTCTTTAAATTTTTGTATATTAATTCCGATAATTCTCTATTTTCCTCCGAGTGTGTTGAATAATAATTGTCAAAATCCACAGAAAAGGCTGCAAAGTCTGAGGTATGTTCTTTCCATACTTTGTTTATCAATTCTTCCGGGTCTAAGCCTTCTTTCTCAGCTTTGAGCATAATAGGAGTTCCGTGCGTATCATCTGCACAAATGTATACTACATCGTTCCCCATTAACTTTTTAAATCTAACCCAAATATCAGTTTGAATATATTCCACTAAATGGCCAATATGTATAGGACCGTTAGCATAAGGAAGTGCAGAAGTAACTAAATAACGCTTAACATTTGGTAACATAGTAATTCTATTTTACCCAGTTGACTAAATTATGACTATAAAATCTGATGTTTGGATTAGGAAAATGGCTAGGACAGTAAATATGATCCAACCCTTTGAAACCAATCAAGTAAAATCTAATGCTAAGGGGAAGGTTATTTCGTTTGGTACTTCTAGTTATGGTTACGATGTGAGGTGTGCAAACGAGTTCAAAATTTTTACGAATATTAACAGTAGCACTGTTGACCCCAAAAATTTTGACCCAGCGTCTTTTGTAGATTTCTGTGGGGATGTTTGTATAATTCCTCCAAATTCTTTTGCTTTAGCCCGTACAATTGAATATTTTAAAATACCTCGACAAATCTTGACAATTTGTGTGGGAAAAAGCACATATGCGAGGTGCGGAATAATAGTGAACGTTACTCCTTTAGAACCAGAATGGGAAGGCCATGTGACTTTGGAATTTTCTAATACTACCCCATTGCCGGCAAAAATTTATTCTGGGGAAGGCTGCGCCCAAATGGTTTTTTTTGAAAGTTATGAGGTTTGTCAGGAGTCGTATAAAGATAAGGAGGGTAAGTACTTAGGCCAAATGGGAGTTACGCTTCCAAAAATTTAAGTCTTTTCAAAGTAGTAAATCGAAATCTAAGAGATGATTTTTCATCAAATAACCAGGATTTATTGGATATTTCCCAGTCCTGAAGTTCAAAGTGTGGGAAGAATACATCTCCTTCGAAATTAGCATCTATCTCAGTAATATCAAGTTCAGTAGCGAGGGGTAGCGTTTGTTTGTAAATTTCACTTCCTCCGATTATGAAAAGTTTTTTAAATTTTTTTTTCATAGCCCAAGCCAAAACAGAATCTAAACTAATGAAACAATGAACATTTTGAAATCTTTCTTGCGTACGCTTTGCGAAAACAAGATCTCTTGTGAGGATCAGTGATAATCTTTCAGGCAAGGGTCTGCCGAGTCTATTGACTATTGAGCAAAACGTTTTCCTGCCCATTAGAACGGTGTTATTAAGAGTTTTCGATTTGAACCTCTTTAAATCCTCGCTAATATGCCAAGGAATATCATTATTTAATCCTATAGCGCCATTCTTTGCCATAGCCACAATAATAACAATGTCTAAATAATCTATGATTTTCTTACTCTTTAAACAGCTACTGAAGCACTAATTTTATCATGAGAACGATAATCAATAATATTGAAATCATTATATTCATATTCAAATAAACTCTCTGGTCTCCTGGAAAATTCTAGTCTTGGAAGTAAAAATGGTTTCCTTTCTAATTGTTTTTTTACTTGTTGTAGGTGATTCATATAAATGTGACAGTCACCTCCAATCCAGATCAATTCGCAGGGCTCTAGGTTAGTTTGGTGAGCGATCATATAAGTTAATAAAGAATAGCTGGTGATGTTAAACGGAAGACCTAGAAATAAGTCCGCGCTTCGCTGGTAAACCTGGCAAGATAATTTTTTGTCATGAACATAAAATTGAAAGAGGATATGACACGGCATTAAAGCCATCTCATTTAATTGCGCGACGTTCCATGCGCTAACAATGTGTCTTCTTGAATCCGGATTTTTTTTTAGTTCTTCTACTAAATTACTCAATTGATCAATGGATTTTTTACTATTCGTATTATACTCCGGCCAGCTTCTCCATTGTTTTCCGTAAATTGGACCAAGGTCTCCATTTTCATCAGCCCACTCGTCCCATATGGAAACGCCTTTAGCTTGGAGGGTCCTGATATTGGTGCTTCCTTTCAAAAACCAGAGGAGTTCCTCTATGATCGATGTAGTATGAATTTTTTTAGTGGTTATGACTGGTAGTTGATTATGCAAGCTGAAACGTAGTTGACTGCCAAAAATAGAAAGAGTCCCAATTCCTGTCCTGTCGGTTTTCGACCAACCATTTGCCAAAACTAATTTTAGAAGATCAAGGTATTGTTTCAAGATAGCATTAAGGTACTGTACCCATTATCCGCATGAATGATTTCGCCAGTTATACATCTTGACAAATCCGATAATAGGAAAGCTATTACATTACCTACTTCTTCAGGAGTAACGTTCCTCCTCAGAGGAGCTCTTTCCTCAACGTTGCTAAGAATTCTTGAAAAGCCTTTTATTCCTGAAGCAGCTAAAGTTTTTATTGGTCCAGCTGAAACTGCATTGACTCGTATCCCCGATTGGCCTAAATCATTAGCTAAATATTTAACGCTTGTTTCCAGACTGGCTTTTGCAAGGCCCATTGTATTGTAACCTTGGACCACTTTCTCCGACCCGACATAACTGATTGTTACGATCGAAGAGTTTTCAGGCATCATGGGCGAGACAACTTTTGCCATTGCGGCAAAGCTATAAGAGGAAATTTCGTGAGCAGTGGAGAAGTTTTCTCTGGTAAGTCCATCTGTAAATTTTCCGGATATTGCTGCTCTAGGAGCAAAAGCTATTGCGTGAATGAGTCCATCAACTGAACTCCATCTTTTCGAGAGATTATCTGGTATTTTTTCAATGTCGGAATCCTTCGATACATCACATTCAAAACAGAAATCACATGAAAAGGACTTAGCTAAATCAAAAATTCTTTTTTGAAATCGCCCCTCCTGATAACTGAACGCAAGCTCCGCTCCTAGTTTATGGCATGCTAGAGCTGTTCCGTAGGCAATTGACCTGTTAGATAAGAGACCGGTTACAAGAATTTTTTTATTTTTTAGGAGAGTCATCGAAGTTAGTCCAGAACCCAAACCTGTAAAAAACGTTTACTGTAGGGTGTACAATTGCCACAAATATAGCATATCGTAGTGATACCATGAATACTGAATCAATTTTTTTTAAGTTAAACACAAAATTAATAAGTCGAAGCTTCTATATTGTATTTCTTTTAGTTCTTTTAAGCCACCTTATTATATTAAATCTGATCATGACTAAAAGTAATAATTCTCAAAATTTTAATAGAGCGTTGACAGCTAAATCCGTTGTCTTTGCCACCATAGACCAAAATGACAAGAAAAAAAAAGAAAAGGACTTTGTTCCTAAACCTGAAAAAAAACAAGTAAAAAAAATTAAGCCAGTCAAGCTGATAAAAAATGAACAAAAAAAACAGATTGTACCTGTAGTTAACAAATCCTTAGAAGAGGATATACCTGAGTTGGTAAGCAAAGAAAATAATCCTACGGGTGTCGATTTTAACAATAATGAAGTAGAAAAAATAAACAGTGAGTTTGAACAAGTTACCCAAAACTTTTCTAAACTAAACACCCCCAAAAACCGTTCGAGCAATTCACCTATGGAATTATTACAAGTTAAGTATTTTGATAAGGAGAAGTGTACCCCAAAGTATCCAAGAATTTCTCTTAGGCGAGGCGAAATGGGACAGGTAACTGTTAGAGTATTGATTAATGAAGATGGATCCTCTGAATTGGTCAGCCTGGTTAATAGTTCGGGGTTTGAAAGACTGGATGACGCCGCACTGAGTGCGGCTCGAAACTGTAGATTTATTTCTGCAAAGAGAAACGGTGTCGCTGTAAAAAGTACCGCGCAAATTCCATACAACTTCGTTTACAAATAGGAGACTAGTAACTTTATGAATATGAGGCCAGCACGCAAAGAGAAAGTTCTTAAATGCTTTTATATTACCCTTTTGAGCTTTCTACTCATAGTGGCATCTGAAAATGGGTTAGCTCAACCTGCAGCAATAGAAGATACGACCAAAGTCATCTCTGATATTGGGCGTATAGAATCTCCGGAGTCTTCTAGCTCTGCGTATGGCTTTCAAGAACTGTGGAATCAAAGTGATTTAGTAGCTCGTATAACCCTGCTTATTCTTTTAGGTATGAGCATTGGAACTTGGACAATATTCATCAGCAAATACATTGAGCAGATAAATTTGTCTGCGCAGTGTAAAAAAATTAATTCTCAGTTAGCTGAAAAGCTTGATTTCAATGCGCTACAGGAAAAAATACCAGAATCGAGCTCTGTAGGCCTATTAATTAAAGCTTCTCTTGATGCCAAGAATGACTTGGAAACAATAAAAGGGGTAAAAAATGATGAAGATTGGGTGGTCAACTGTATTCAAGAAGGTATTTTAGAATTTGAGTTGAAATTACATAAGGGCCTAACCTTTTTAGCAACTGTAGGGTCCACCGCTCCGTTTGTAGGATTATTTGGTACGGTTTGGGCTATTTACCACGCTTTAATAAAAATTGGTTTAGTCGGGGAGGCTAGTCTTGATAAAGTGGCTGGACCTGTTGGAGAAGCGTTAGTTATGACTGCGATAGGTTTGGCTGTAGCTGTTCCAGCCGTTTTGGGGTACAACTGGTTAGTCAGGCGAAACAAGGTATTGCTCAGAAATATTTCATCTTTGAGTAATAAGTTGATGTTTAAAATTATCATGAGGCAGACAATTTAACCATGCAGGGTAAGTATCAAATAAATTTTGTGAGAGAGAAGGATGAGGTTTTAAGTGAAATAAACACTACCCCTCTGGTTGATGTAATGCTTGTATTACTGATTATTTTTTTGATAACCATCCCAGTTTTTTCAACTTCATTGCTTGTAGACCCTCCCTCAGAAAAAAATTACCCAGGGATACTTAATGACGGTTCGTTGATAATTACCGTTGACTCACGGGGCAACTATTACGTAGGAGAGGATTTAATGACGTCACTTGTTGAATTAAGTAATTTTCTTAAGGGGATTGGAGAAGAAAATCCAGACGAAGTGATTTATATTCTGAGCGATAAGGAGTCTAAATTTCAAAGTGTTGGAGTACTACTCTCTGTTATTAAGAAAGCTGGGTTAGCAAATATTGCATTTTTAACGAAGCCTTCATCTTTGGAAAGAAAAGGTTCTATAAATTGACTAAATTCAAGAGTATTCTGTATCGACAACGTTATTTGGACCAAATCATCAACATAAACACTACTCCGTTGATAGATGTAATGTTGGTATTAATAATCATGTTGATAATCACTATTCCGGTTCAGTTACATCAATTAGATCTTTTTATTGGTACTAAAAAAAGTACAGCGCAGAGACTGGTCTCCGAAAATATCACCATCAAGATTGATTCTCAAAATAAAGTTTATGTGAATAACGAACAGGTGAATTTTGGGAGATCAGCCTCCTCACTGTATTCTAGGAAAGCTGACTTTCGGAGGAAACTCGAGAGTCTAAGGGACTCTAAAGCTGCTAAAGTTCAGATTGACTCGCACGATGAATCATTGTACGAATATACCATCATGGTTTTGACAGAATTAAAGGCATTAGGGTTTTCATCTATTGGGTTTATTAATTTGAAAAAATAAGTTTTTGTAAAATCTTTTGAATAAACTTTTAGGAATAAAATTAAATTCATGAGGAAAATTATAAGATTAAGAGTGTGTTTTTTGGTTTTGTTGATACTATTTCTGATTTCAGAAAGTCTTCAGGCTAGTAAATTTGTTAGCGCTATTGCATTAGGTTCAAAACCAAAATACGGTGAAGGATTTGAAAGGTTCGAATACACTGGGTTGAAGCCGCTAGTTGGTGGAGAACTTAAACTAGCCGCTATGGGAAGCTTTGACAAAATAAACCCGTTTACGCTTAAGGGAATTCCTTCAAGAGGACTCATGACTCTAATTTTTGAGCCTTTGGCGATCGCTAGTCTCGATGAACCAATGACCATGTATGGGTTGATAGCAAAAGAGATGTTTTTTGCCGATGATGAGCTATCAATGACTTTCAAATTAAATCCGAAGGCGAGGTTCTCAAATGGTGATTTTATTACTGCAAATGATGTTAAATTTTCTTTTGAGACTCTGGTGAGCAAAAGCGCAAGCCCAATTTGGAAAAATTTGTGGTCTGATGTTGAGAGAGCAGAGATCATTTCTGAAAGAATTATAAGGTTTAAGTTTAAGAGAAAAAATAGAGAGTTACACATGGTAATTGCAAGCCTACCGATTTTCTCGAGAAAATGGATTGGGAAGGATGAGGATTTTTCTCAAATATCAATGAAAAATCCGATTGCTTCAGGACCTTACTCCATCAAACGAGTCGATCTCGGAAAAAATATTTTTTTTGAAAAAAGAGATGATTATTGGGCGAAAGACCACCCTGCCAGGAAGAATCAATTCAATTTTAAAACTGTTAGTTTCCGCTATTATAAGGATGCTTTTGCTAGATTAGAGGCTTTCAAAGCCGGAGAATTTGATTTTATTCATGAAAATACTGCAAAAAACTGGGCAAGGTCATATGAGGGAAAACAATTTAGAAAAGGTAATCTTTCGAAAAAAGAGTTGCCCAATTCAAATCCTGCTGGAATGCAGGGATATATTTTTAATGTGAGAAACCCGCTATTCAAAGATAGAAGAGTTCGGAAAGCCATTAGCTTAGCTATGGATTTTGAGTGGATGAATCGACAACTTTTCTATAATCAATATATTCGGTCTTATTCTTATTTCACCAACACAAAATTAGCAGCTTTAGGAATTGCTTCTGACGCAGAAAGTGATCTTCTCAATAAAATCTCAAAACGAATCAAAATACCTTTTGACCCGGAAATTTTAGGTCCCGTACCCTTACCTGCAAGAAATATTTCCAGTACTTCTCTCCGTGAAAATTTACGATCTGCGAAAAGATTACTTGAAACTGCTGGTTGGGTAATAAAGGATGGGAAACTAAAAAATAATCGCGGAGAGAGTTTTAACTTTGAGATATTACTTAGTTCCCGGGGTTGGGAGAGGGTGGTAGCCCCCTTCACCAGAAACTTAAAAAAACTTGGCATACAGCTTAATACTCGTGTTACGGATATCTCTCTATATAAAAAGCGAATTGATAATTTTGAATTTGATATGTTAGTCCATTGGTATCTTTCGAGTCAAAATCCTGGGAATGAGCTATACAATCGTTTTGGGTCGAACTCGGCAATACAAAAAGGATCAGATAATTTTATTGGTCTAAGTGATCCTTTCATAGATGAAACAATAAGGGTAATCTTATCCTCAAAAAAAAGGTCTGACTTGGTGATTGCATCTAAGCTATTGGATAGACAACTTCTTTCGGGTTTTTATGTAATACCCCACTGGCATAATACTGTTCATAGAATTGCGTTTGATAGTAATCTTCGTGGTCCTAAAACCTCTCCCTTATACTATCACTCGGAAGATTGGGCCATGGCTACTTGGTGGTGGGGCACGGAATAACATTTATGAGTAAGACCTTATACATTTATATAATAAAAAGATTACTGTTAATGGTACCGACATTACTTGGAATTCTTGCCGTAACCTTTACGATAATTCAATTTGTACCAGGAGGGCCAGTTGAGCAAATGTTGCAGTTATTGAAAGGAGACCACGCCGCTTTTGGTGGGTCTAGCGCAGGAGTTGCTTTGCCAGGCTCCTCCATTGGAGCGGAAGTTGGGCAAAGAGGAAGTAATGACTTTTATCGGGGAAGATCCGGAATCGATGAGGAGAGGGTAAATGAAATTAAAAAGTTGTACGGCTTCGACAAACCCGCACATGAGAGATTTGCGGAGATGGTGGTGCGTTTTGCAAAATTCGATTTAGGCGATAGTTTTTTTTATAATAAAGATGTCTGGAGTTTAATGAAAGAAAAGTTGCCGGTCTCCATCAGTTTAGGATTATGGAGTTTTTTGCTCACATATATTATTTCCCTACCCTTAGGAATCAGTAAAGCAGTTAGGCATGGCAGCGCTTTTGATATTTCAACCAGTTTTCTAGTTTTAGTCGGTTACGCAATACCGGGGTTTGTTTTAGGTGTTATTTTACTAGTTTTTTTAGGGGGCGGAAGTTTCCTCCAGCTATTCCCGTTAAGAGGTCTTACCAGTGAGGGTTGGGAAAATTTGAGTTTTTTAAGTAAGGTCCTGGACTATCTGTGGCATCTATTTCTCCCACTTACTTGCCTGGTACTTGGGAGCTTTGCAGTTTTGACAATGCTGACTAAAAATATAATTTTGGAAGAAGTAAGTAAACAGTATGTAAAAACTGCTCGGGCGAAAGGCTTAACCGAGAACAAAGTTTTATGGAAACACGTATTGAGGAATGCATTGATCCCTATAATAACCGGTTTCCCTGCTGCCTTTGTTGGCGCTTTTTTTACGGGGGCATTGCTAATCGAAACATTATTTTCACTTGATGGACTAGGCTTATTATCTTATGAGGCAGTTATGAAAAGGGATTATCCAGTTGTCATGGGCACTTTATTTTTCTTCTCTTTGGTGGCTTTAGTGGCTAAACTCATTAACGATCTCCTGTATGTTTGGGTAGATCCTAGAGTAAAGTTTGAAGGATCATAGCTCGTGAAAAACTATTATTCAATCTCACCAGGGTCTAGAGCTTGGTTAAGATTTAAAAGGAATAAACGTGGATTTGTCTCTTTGTGGATTTTTGCGATCCTTTTTTTTGTAAGTTTGTTTGCAGAGTTTATATCAAATGACAGGCCCATAGTATTGAGCTACAACAATGGTATTTATGTTCCGGTTTTCTTTGATTATCCCGAAACAGTGTTTGGTGGTGACTTTTTGACAGCTACAGATTATTTGGACCCGTTTATCAAAGAAAAATTAACCTCAGATAGAAATTGGGTTCTTTACCCATTAAACAACTATAGTCACAATAGCCTGAATTATTTTTCTCCGTACCCAAATCCAGCTGCTCCTTCGGGAGTGAATTGGCTAGGCACGGATGATAGAGGAAGAGATGTGTTAGCCAGATTAATATATGGTTTTCGAGTCTCAGTATTATTCGGACTATGTTTGACCTTTATAGGTGTCTTGCTAGGTATTTTAATGGGGGCTGTACAAGGTTATTTTGCTGGAAAAACAGATTTAATTATTCAGCGATTTATAGAGGTTTGGGGAGCAGTTCCAGAATTATATTTACTTATTATACTGGCATCAATTTTTGAACCAGGGTTGTTGATTTTACTGGTCATACTCTCTTTATTCGGCTGGATGGGTTTGTCAGATTATGTTAGAGCAGAGTTTCTCAGAAACAGATCTTTAGAATATGTAACGGCAGCTAGGGCTCTCGGACTATCTAGTAGAAAAATTATATTGAGGCATGTACTGCCAAATAGTTTAACGCCCGTGATCGCATTTCTACCATTTAGGATGAGTGCCGCAATTTTGGCACTAACTAGTCTAGATTTTTTGGGATTGGGAGTGCCCTCCTCAACGGCTAGTTTGGGTGAGTTGTTAGCTCAAGGAAAAGCCAATTTAGATGCATGGTGGATTTCTATTAGTACTTTTTTCGTTTTAGTTTTTACTCTCATGCTTTTAATTTTCATTGGAGAGGCGCTACGTGATTCTCTTGATACGAGGGTAAATTAATATGTTGGATATAGATAAATTATCCGTATCTTTTAAAGGAACAAAGGAAAATGAAAAAGTTGAGATCGTAAAAAATATTAGTTTTAATGTTGAGGCTAACGAAAGATTTGCCCTTGTAGGTGAATCTGGTTCTGGAAAAACAGTCACTGCTCTAAGTATCTTAGGTCTTCTACCTGAGTCTCAAAAAAGTGGAAGTATTTTATGGAATGGAAGAAACCTTCTAGAACTTTCTCAGGCTGAAATTAGATTCATCAGAGGTGGTGAAATAGCTATGATTTTTCAGGAGCCCATGAGTGCCTTAAATCCATTGCTGACTGTTGGAGAGCAAATAGCAGAAGTTCTGGAAGTGCATAAAGTGATTTCTAAAGGAGAAAAATTAAATAGAGTTTTAGAGCTTCTCGTCCAGACGGGTATTGACGATCCTGAGCGAAGGTTGAATTGTTTTCCTCATGAGTTATCGGGAGGCCAGAAGCAGAGAGTTTTAATTTCGATGGCTCTGGCCTGTGAGCCAAGTTTTCTTATAGCAGACGAGCCAACCACTGCATTGGATATGACCGTAAGGCAACAGATACTCAACCTTCTCTTTTCTATACAAGAGCAGAAAAAAATGTCTATTTTGCTCATTACTCATGATTTACCGTTAGTGGAAAAATTCGCTAATAGAGTTGGTGTGATGCAAAGTGGAAGACTAATTGAGACTGGTTTAGTGGAAAAAATATTTAACAATCCGGAACAAGAATATACAAAAAAACTTCTAGATAGTCGCCCAAAACCATTAAATGCTACTTTTACAAAAAGATCAGTTTTAGTCGAAGTTCGAAATTTGTCTTGTAAATTTGACATAGGACGAAGTTTTTTTTCAAAGAGGCAGTTTTCAGCGGTGTCCAGGGAGTCATTTGTTATTTACAAGGGGGAAACTCTAGGAATCGTAGGTGAGTCAGGTTCCGGTAAAACTAGTTTGGGGTTAGCTTTATTAAATCTATTTTCTGGAAAGCTAAGTGGAAAAATCAGCTTCGATTCTATCGATTTAACATCAATTAAAAGCCGCAATCTTTCACCATTACGCAAACGTTTTCAAATGGTTTTCCAGGATCCTTTTTCCTCACTATCACCTCGCATGACGGTAGGGCAGATTCTGAGAGAAGGTCTCAGTCTTCATTATCCTAGTCAATCTGATTCCGAAAAAATTAAGAAATGTGAAAGTATGATTTCAGAGGTGGGTTTGGAAAGAATGCATTTAGATCGTTATCCCCATGAATTTTCAGGAGGTCAAAGGCAGCGTATCGCTATTGCAAGGGCGGTTATTCTTGAGCCAGAACTAATTGTTCTCGATGAACCAACGAGTGCACTTGATGTGTCTGTGCAAGCTCAGGTGTTAGAATTGTTAATGAAACTTCAAACGAACAGGGGTTTAACTTTCGTGTTTATTTCTCATGATCTTGCAGTTATTCGTGCTATTTCTCATAGAGTCGTTGTAATGAGAAACGGTAGAATACTCGAATTTGGGTCTACCTCTCATGTTTTGAAGCAACCTAAAAATGAGTATACCTGTCAATTATTAGATGCAGCTTTTTCCCATGAAAATTAGATCATTTTTATATAGCATTGATAGGCATTAATCGTGGAAGTAAATTGAAGGGCGTTAGCTTACTAAATCTATGTCTTTTTTTGGTCTTTTTAGTTTCGTGCTCGCCTTCTGAAGAGCTGCAGGAAGACGTTATTCCACTAGTATATGTAGAATTGGTTCAGCCCTGGGAATCTGAAAAAGTTCCGTACGAAAAGTTAAAAAACTATGTAGAGGACGAAAAATTTTCCAATATGCTTTTTGCAGATAATTCTGGTTGGATTCTAGATATTCTTGTAACAAAAACTAGTATGGTGAAAGGAGGTGAGGCTTTAGTAAGAATAGATCCAAGGGACGTTCGGCTTTCAGATAGCGCAGCCAGATTTAAATTTGAAGCTGCCAGGGCTAGACTAGAATCGCAAGAGGCTGATTTTGTTCGCTTTACAGAGTTAAAAAGAAAAAATTTTATTTCTGAGGCAGATTGGCAAAACAAGCGAGCGTTACTATTAAGTCAAAGAGCTGAATTTGAAGACTTGGCAGATAGACTTGGCGTGATTTCAGTCCGGGCTTTTTCAAGCGGTCGGGTGAAGAACATTTTTGTCGAGGTCGGCGAATATGTTGTTGTTGGGCAAAAAATAATTACGCTGGTGGGAAAAAAAGGTGCTGTAGATAAAAACGCAGAGGTGTTTAGCCTTACGAAAAAGTCTCAATCGAGTGGGGTTAAGGTACCTTTAAGCGCCCTCATAGAAGGTAATAAAGTAATGGTCTTGATTACTGAAAAATCTGAAGCAAACATTCGAAATAAAGGTCTGGGAATTACTAGTATAAGAAATGTAAGTTTAGGGCAACGAAATGAGAAAAGTGTTCAAATTCTGGAAGGTGTTGAACTGGGAGAATTGGTGGTCGCCGTAGGTGCACACCTCTTAAGTGATGATCAAAAAGTACGGTTTTTCCGTTGAAAGAAAAATTTGATCTCTCGACCTGGTCTTTATTGAATATCTCTTTAGTCAAGTGGTTTGCCTTTGTGTTTTTTTTCTTTGGCGCAATATCTTTTTTTGAACTTGGGCAAGACGAAGATCCTCCATTTGCTTTCAGAGCAATGGTTATACAGGTAAAGTGGCCAGGTGCGACTCCTACCCAAATGGCTGAACAGGTATCAAGTCGAATAGAAGCTGCTCTGGAGACAATTACAAGTCGGGAAAAAATAATCAGTTTTTCAAGATCAGAGGAGACAAATATAATCTTCCAAATACGAGGAGATATTCCTGCCGTAGAGGTACCCCTTATTTGGCTAGAGGTCAGAAAAAAAGTAGGGGATATTAAAAGAAATTTACCGAATGACGTTTCTTCAATTTTTTTTGACGATGATTTTGGTGATACCTTTGGTTTTATATTTGCGCTAGAAACTTCTCTCTATTCCTTTAAGCAGATTGATGACGCTGTAATACTTTTGAGATCTAAATTACTTGATATCGAAGACGTTGGTAAAGTTAAAATTTATGGACAACAGCAAGATGTTGTTTACATTGAAGTTTCCAGAAGAAATCTCGCGAAATATAACCTGAGTCTCAAAAATATAAAGGAGCAAATATATCGAGAAAACTCTGTATTTAAGTCAGGAGAAGTCAGTCAGGCAGAATATTTGCTCCCCATCAGAATAGATAATGAATTTAAATCAATTCAAGATATCCGAGATGTCAGAATCAGAACCAAAGAAGGAGTAATTAATTTGGGTGAAATTTCCTCAATTTCTGACACCACACCCAATCCATATTTTCAAAAAGTAAGATTCAATGGAGAGGAAATAATTGCAGTGGGGGTATCCATGACGAAAGGGGGTGATGTAGTTGAACTTGGTGACCGTCTAGATAAGTTTATAAAAAGCAGTAATAAAATTTTGCCGATTGGAATGAAATTTTCAAAAATACAGGATCAGTCTCGAGTTGTTTCCGCAACAATTGGAGAGTTTATGAAAGTTTTTGCAGAGGCAGTCATTGTAGTGCTAAGCGTCAGCCTAATTATTCTGGGAGTGAGCAGAAGCAAAAAAAAATATAGATTTCACTTTTCGCCAGGGCTGATTGTATCCGTCAGTGTGCCGCTCGTTATGGCAATGACTTTTTTGATTATGAATTTACTTGGTATTGGATTGAACAAAATTACATTGGGTGCTTTGATCATAGCGCTAGGTTTGTTAGTGGATGACGCAATAATTGTTGTAGAGATGATTTTTAGAAAATTAGATGAGGGAAATACTATTCCACAGGCTATATCCACCTGTTATAAATTAACTGCTAACCCAATGTTGATTGGTACCATCATCACGGCAGTAGGATTTCTTCCGATTGCACTTGCGAAATCAAGTGTTGGGGAATACACCTTCGGAATATTTGCAGTGACTTCCATAGCGTTAATTTGTTCATGGCTTGTGGCTGTGATATTTATACCAGTTTTCAGTTATTGGGTTCTACAGCGCATTAAATTCGAAAATAAGAGTACAGATACAAAAGAGACTAAAAGTTTTAAAATATTCTTGGGTACTTGTTTAGATTGGAAATTCTCAACCATAATTATATGTCTTTCGGTAATAAGCTTAGGTTTTTATTTTATGAGTAAAACTGAGAGACAGTTTTTTCCTAATTCAGCAAGATCCGAGGTTCTCGTTGATGTGTACTTGGTTGAGGGCTCATCTCCAGAATTAACTGAGGCAGAGGCATTGAAGATTGAGAAAATCGTATCTCAAATTGAAGGTGTAGAGAGTGTTACAACATTTCTTGGTTCCGGAGCTCCAAGATTTTTTCTCCCCATGGAAGTTGTTTTCGCTGAGTCTAGAGTAGCTCAGATAATTGTCAAGCCAAGTAGCAGAGGCATTAGAAATTCTGTAAAGACAGAAATAGAAAAACAGTTATCAAAATCTTTTCTTAGAGCACGGTTAAGGGTGAAGGTATTACCGAACGGTCCGCCAGTGAATTACCCAGTTGTATTCAGACTACTTAGCACAGATAAAAATGAACTTTTTGAACCCGCAGCGAAGATCTCTCAGTTAATGCGTAATAATATTAACTTACAAGGAGTTCACACAAATTGGAATGAAATGAAGCCTTTCATTGAAGTTAAAATTGACAAGGTCAGAGCAAAAGATCTAGGTGTGAACATAGCTAGCATATCTGACGCTTTAAAGCTACGGTCGCGTGGAGTGACATTGGGATACTTTAGGGATAGTTTGCGAAGTATTCCTATAGTATTTAGGCTCACCGAGGAGGGGAGAGACGAGTTGTCAGATCTCAGAGGAATCTTAGTAGAATCCAATAGGGGTGAAGTAATACCGATAGAGAAACTAGTAACTTTCGATGTGATGTGGGAGCCTTCCGTAGTACACCGATATAACGGCGGATTTATGATCAGTGTACAGGGGGATGTTAAGGGAAATCTGCAAAGTTCAACAATTACCAATCAAATTCTGACGCAAATAAATGAAGACGAAAAGATTTTGCCCGAAAGCATTAAACTGGAAGTAGGGGGTGTTTCTGAAGAAAGCTTAAAAGGACAGTACTCTATTTTTAAGGGGTTTCCGCTTATGTTATTTATAATATTTACATTATTAATTATCCAGCTCTCCAGTGTAAAAAAAAGCATTTTGGTTTTTCTAACTGCTCCCTTAGGAATTGCAGGAGCTGGATTTGGCCTTTTTTTGGCCAACCAGCCACTTGGGTTTGTTGCTATGCTGGGGGTGATCGCTTTAATGGGAATGGTGATTCGAAACTCCTTAATTTTAGTAGATCAAATTGTTAGAGAAGAAAGCTGCGGGAAGTCCACACGTGATGCAATTATTGCTGGCACTGCGAGCAGATTTCGACCTATTTTTTTAACTGCTATCACGGCGGTTCTCGCAATGATTCCATTAACGCAAAGTATTTTTTGGGGTCCCATGGCGTACTGTATTATGGGCGGGTTAATACTTGCAACAGTGCTCACACTAATCTTGCTACCGTTATTTTACTTTGCCTTATTCAATGAAAAGAAATTGCGAACATTGAATCTTTAAAACAGCCCAAATAATATATCCCGAATTACTCGGTCTCGGGGTAACATATGTACTGTAATGATAGTAAAGATTACAACGATTTTTGTCTTAGGAAAGCCAATTCTGTAAGGATGAGTAATGAAAAAGCACAAAGAGGTTTTGGAGAGACCGAAGAACAGGAGGAAGTCTTCAGTCAGAGAGGTCAGGAGAAGTTTTTTTACAAAGATAGCTGCTACTTCAGCCATAGCTCCGATCGTCGGGGCGCCAATGATTGCAGTTGCCAAATCACCTATAGTTTTTAAAATGCAAGGGGCTTGGGGTGGTAATGACATAATGAACGAATTTGCCCAAGAGTATGTTGATAGAGTTAATCAAATGGCAGAAGGTAGATTGAGAATTGATTATCTTTATGGTGGAGCAGTGGTGAAACCTTTTGAAATTACTGACGCTGTTAGTAAGGGAGTACTAGATGCCGGTCATCAAGTCCCTGTTTATTGGTATGGGAAGTCTAAGATAGCATCATTGTTTGGATCGGGACCAATAAATGGAGCTAACTCTAACCAGATGTTAGGTTGGATTTATAGAGGAGGAGGTTATGAACTCTATGAAAAGTTACAGAAAAAACTGAAACTTAACGTCAAAGGATTTTTTACGTTTCCAATGCCAACCCAGCCCTTGGGTTGGTTTAAATCAAGACCTCCTAAAAGTAAGAGTGAGCTGAAAGGAATTAAGTACAGAACCGTCGGACTTGCTACTGATTTGATGCAAGAACTGGGCATGAAGGTGACTCAATTACCAGGAGGTGAAGTAGTACCAGCTATGGAAAGAGGCGTGATAGATGCCTTTGAGTTTAATAATCCAACTTCCGATCGTCGGTTAGGAGCCCAGGATGTTTGCAAGCATTACTCATTAGGGTCTTTCCACCAAGCCATGGAATCCTTTGAAATTTTGTTTAACCGAACAAAGTATGAGAACTTGCCGAAGGATTTGCAGGCAATTTTGAAATACAGTTCTGAAGCTGCTTCCTCTTCAAACAGTTGGACTGCCCAAAAAAATTACTCAGAAGACTTAAAAAATTTAATCGTGAAAGATAAGGTTAGGGTAAGTAGAACGTCCCAGGAGGTTTTTAAAGCTCAATTAGATGCATGGGACGTAGTTGCTGACCGCTTAGGTAAGGAAGACCCATTTTTTAAAGAAGTTAATGATTCAGCAAAAGCTTGGGCGAAAAAGGTTGCATATTATGGTTTTTTGAATGAAGCAGATTTCAAGATGGGATATGAGCACACCTTTAAAGTAAAATTACCTCGCTAAGTAATTGTATGGATCAAAGTTCATGTCAAAGTTGAGGGTAATTGTTACTTGCATTGACTTAATTTCTGAGTCGGTGGGAAAATGCTTCTCATGGTGCATTGTCGTTCTCATTATAGGGATTTGTTACGAAGTTTTAATGAGATATTCGTTTAATGACCCAACATCATGGGCGTATGACATGAGTTTTATTTTATACGGAGCCCTATTCATGATGGCGGGTGCCTTTACCTTGTCAAAGGGTGGTCATGTCCGGGGAGATTTTCTTTACAGGAAGTGGAAAGCCAGTAATCAAGCGAAAGTTGATTTAGTCTTATATTTTTTGTTTTTTTTTCCAGGTATATTAGCAATGGTAATTGCTGGATTTGGTTATGGTTACTCATCTTTTTCGTTGGGGGAGGTGTCAGTTAATAGTCCAGTTGGCATACCAATTTGGCCTTTAAAATCGCTAATTTTCTTTTCTGGTTTTTTCCTTTTTCTGCAAGGAACAGGTGAGGTTTTAAGATGCGTAATTTGTATTAGTGAGGGCTCCTGGCCAGAAAGGAAATAAATGAAAAACAGCACGATTATATTTAATAAGTAGAATACAGTGAGTGATCCAGTTATAGCTTTATTTATGTTGGCACTATTCATAGTGTTTATTTTTTTGGGTTTTCCCATTGCATTCACTTTGATGGCGGTTGGTATCTTTTTTGGTTTTTACGCTTATTTCGATATTACAAAAAGTTTCTTAGAGAATAAGATCTTTTATTTGTTTGTTCAAAATACGTACAGTGTTATGAGTAATGATGTTCTTATTTCTGTGCCCTTATTTTTGTTTATGGGTTATATGATAGAGAGATCAAATATCTTAGACCGCCTATTTTTTAGCCTTCAGGTTGGCTTACGTGGATTACCAGGGTCCATGGCTTTAGCAGCTCTAATCACATGCACACTCTTTGCAACAGCAACTGGCATCGTTGGAGCAGTAGTCACGCTTATGGGGTTATTGGCCCTCCCCGCCATGCTCAAGGCAGGTTACGATCAAAAGCTAGCTTCAGGAGTAATAACCGCTGGAGGAACTCTGGGAATTCTTATTCCTCCCTCGATAATGCTTATTGTTTACGCAGCTACAGCAGGAATTTCAGTTGTTAAATTATATGCCGCAGCCATTGGACCTGGCGTATTATTAGCGGGGTTATATTTACTGTATGTTTTTGTAAGAGTATTTTTTAAACGTTCACTCGCTCCTAATTTAGATAACTTAGAGTCGTTTGGCTTGATAAAGTCAATATTTTTATTGGTTACTTCATTCGTACCTCTAGCAGTTTTAATTTCTGCTGTGTTGGGTTCTATTCTTTTTGGTCTCGCTACACCTAGTGAAGCTGCTGCAATGGGAGCATTTGGCAGCATTTTTTTATCAGTTTTTTATGGAGCTTTTAGTTTCAAAAGATTAAAAGAATCGGTTTATCTAACGTCTCGGACGACGGCAATGGTATGCTTCCTTTTCGTTGGCTCTTGGACATTTTCTTCGGTATTCTCTTATTTAGGTGGGGAAGCGGTGATAAAAGAATTAATGTTAAGTATGAACCTATCGACTATTCAATTCTTAATACTTACCCAACTGATTATTTTTATTTTGGGTTGGCCATTAGAGTGGTCTGAGATAATCATAATTTTTGTTCCAATATTTTTACCGCTACTTAGTTTTTTTGATGTTGATCCTATTCTTTTCGGAATTTTAATAGCCATTAATCTCCAAACGTCATTTTTAACTCCTCCGATGGCAATGTCCGCTTACTATCTAAAGGGAGTGGCTCCAAAAGGTTTAGAGCTGATGACTATTTTTAAGGGTAGTTTCCCTTTTTTAGTTATGGTATTTATCAGTTTAATATGTGTTTATGCTGAGCCGAGAATCGTAACTTTCTTACCGGAATATTTTTACTCCAATACTGCAGAGGCTTTAGAGCCGATTGATAATGAGCCTGGCCTAATTGACCCTAGTTTTTTTCTGAATGAATAATTATGGAGAATGACGAGTTTACCGCATTAAAAATTAGAGAGTTAATGATAAACGGAAATATTTCTGTGAATGATTTTTTTGACTCCTTGATTAATCGTTTAAGTAAGGTTAATTCAATAAACCAATTATCTTGTTTGTTTGATAAAGAATACGTTTTGCGTCAGGTTAATAAGCTCAGTGAGCTTCGAAAAAGTGGTGTTCCAGGGGGCAGGTTGTTTGGAGTGCCTTTCGTAGTAAGTGGAGATGTTAAGACTGAATTACAAAATCATTTAGAAGTGGATATTCCGTGGAATATCGAAAGCTCATCGCAAGCGACTATTGTAAGACGGTTAATTATGGAAAATGCGATTCTACTTGGACAAAATTATCCTAGTGACTTTAAAAATCTTTTTTTAAACTCCGACATTAAAAATCCCTACAATCCAAAATCAGTCATTGGCGGCGTATCTTCTTATGCAGCTTTTGTGGTGTGCTGTGGTCTTGTTCCTGTAAGTGTAACTAGTCAGTTTTGCGGCTGTGTTATATCAAATGCTTTAAATGTTGGGATTTATGGGTACAGGCCAACAAGAGAGTTTACTCCCCTCACTGGTATGAAAATATTTAGTCATACTTTAGACAAAATAGGATTATTAGGAAGAAATATTATTGACTTAGCTTCTCTCTCTGAAATTATTTTTGGAGATGATGGTAATGATATCGTGTCTAATGGTGTAAGCAGACAGCAAATTATCAACGTTTTAAACGAGGACAGATTTGGAAAGATAAAGCTTCTTTTATTTAAATCAAAAGTCATGCATGAACCGGACTCTGTGCACCGAGAAAATCTCAGACTGTTAAAGGAAAATATAGATTGTGAGATAGTTGAGATGGAGTTCGAGCACGCTTTCTCGGGGATTGCTGAAAGTTTTGACAACATTTATTATTCAGAATTGGCAGCTAATTTTTCTCATTTTAGTGAGTCTGATGAAACTATTTTCAATAGTGCCTTAAAGAAAAAATTGACCTTAGGAAAAGCCACCTCTGCGTTCGATTACTTATCGTCATTTAAGTTAAGAGAGAAGTTTGATTCGTTTTTTAACGATATTTTTGAAGATTTTGATGGAATCCTAACTTTTGTAGAGCCGAATGGCAAGAGGGAAGCTAACGCTACAGTAGAAGATGAAGAAATTACAAAAATTTGGGATTTCTTTGGAATGCCTGCTTTGGGGATACCTGTGTCCAATAGTAAATCACCAGTCCCTGAAGGTATTCAAATAGTTGGGAAAAAATTTAATGATGCGAAATTATTTAGGCTAGCAAAAGAGCTAACATTATAAAAGAGCTAAGATTAGATAGATGAAAAAACTTTTTAAACTTTTAGGTGTCGGCGTTTTCGTTAGCTTTTTAGCCGTTTATTTTATTTTGGTTCCGATTTTTGAACTGCGAATTTTACTTGGTGTTGGCATGCTGCTAGTAATCTTTGATTTATTCTTGTTTAGAGACAATGATTCTTAAGGAATAGAGGGTCTCTTATTACGAATTTTTATTATTCGGTTGAATGGTTTCGATTTTTTTTACTTTTTTGTGAGTTGGCATACCAAGTTCGTTTGGAGGCTTTGAAAAATCTTGCGAATTCGGAGTTTCAGAATTTTTCAAAATCATTCTTCCATTTATATTTGAGCCTTGATGAACTTCTATTATTGAATATTTAACATCACCATTAATTTTTGCCCCTGATCTTACTTCCAGATGATCAGCCTCTATGTTTCCATGAATAGTTCCGAGCACGACGACACTGTGACAAAAGATATTTCCCTCGATCCTAGCTTTAGGACCAACAATCAATACACCTGTTTTGGTATTTGGACCTTTGATGTTTCCATTTACAATTCCGTCCATTCGAGCGCTTTTATCAAAAAAGAAATTACCCTGAATGTTCACCGAGGCATCCATTAGTGTTGCCAGTGTTTCAGTGGATATTGTCTTTTGTCTATTCTGGCCGAAAAACATTATATAACCCCCTTATTGAGCTGTAATTGGAATAATGATCACTTCAGATCTTGTCACGTCGTCAAAAGGAAGTATAGTCGCAATCAGAAAATTTGACACGGAGGACTCTAATTTACCTTTTATGGCTTCCGCTACCTCTGGAACCTTGATCTTATGTTGCGCTACTCTAAACCGTTTAATAGATTCGGATATCGCTTTTTCAGGACTCAAAGGGTCAAGGTTGTCTACGCCCCTTATTATCACTCTGATGTTATTGCTATTTGGCGGTATTACCCCGGGGTTGGGGTTTCCAACAAGTAACTCATAATTTATGCTACTTTCCCCGGCAGATCTTGCTGCAGAAAATTGTCTCAAATAGCCATTGGATTGAGTTGCTTGCACAAGTTTCTCGAGCGTCTGAATTCTGGTTTGCATTTCAGCCTTTTGGGAAGCTAAATTTTTGACGTTTTCACTTAGTTGACTGGATTGCTCGAGCCCAACATTCTTTTGAAATTGCCAATCTGCAATTCTTGAAATACTTAATCTCCACCAAGCTTCGGTGTAAACATCTTCCCCGAAAGATTTTAACAGCCATAACCACGTCAAAATTATAATAGTAATGATACCCAACAAAATCCAATAAGTAGTTTTTACTCTCTTAAAGGTTCCTGCCGAGGCAGCAATTAGTGGCTCATCAATGAGTGGGTTTTTTTTTGGTTGCAGCATCAGAAATTACAATCTTATTTTTTATTAGAAACCCGAGCCTTAGCTAATTTATTAGCATTAGTACTATTCTCTTTTTCAGCCTCTCTGACTCTTGCAAGAAATTTTCTTGGATTTATAGGTCGATTTTTCAATACGAGCTCGAAGTGTAGATGTGACCCAGTTGATCTTCCAGTTGACCCTACTCTTGCTATTCTTTGACCAGCTCTCACAGGCATACCCGTAACAACTTCAATTCCCTGTAGGTGAGCGTAAGCACTCTTTAGTTGTGGGCTGTGTCGTATCTCAATGATATTACCGTAGCCCCCCATTCTACCTATAACTTCAACGACTCCGTCACCAACTGCATAAACAGGAGTTCCAGCCTTTGCTATAAAATCAACACCACGGTGAAAAGCCTTCCTTTTACTGAACGGATCTTTTCTCATTCCAAATCCTGAAGAAATTCTTGAGACGGCTGATATTGGGTGAGCTGCTTGCCCAGTAGAAATTCTTTCAAAAATTCTTTGTCTATCTGTAAGAATGTTATCAATTGTGTGAGATATCTTCTTTACCCTAAACTCTAATTCCTCCATTCTAGGGGGCTTATCCTCCGGATAATCTCCGGCAGGCAAATTGGAGGAGTTTCCCTCGATTATTGACAAGGTCGATTCTAAAAGATCAACTTTAGCCTTTAAACTTCCCAGTTCTTTCGCTAAAGAATCCTCCCTGGTCAGTTTCCACCACTCAATAACAGATTCTGTCAGGCTACCACTCTCTGAATTAAGTGTCATTCCAAAACGCATAGAAAGCAAAATTATTGCTGCGAATGCTCCCATTACAAGCCACAATCTCCAACCAACTAATTTAAGAGAGACGTGCGCTTTATCGGATCGAGTTATTAATATTAATTGCATAAAAAAGCCCAATTGCAGTGTTTTTGCTTATCAGTATTACAAGTGTAACACTTCGAATACAAACTTTGTCACATTATACTTTAGTATCATTAATAATTCAACATATGTTAATGCTAACTAAGAGTTTTTAAAGTTGCTGTTGCTTAGCGAAAAGCTACCATAGTTTACTAACAAAGTCGGCAGAATTAGGAGATTTAACAGTGTGGATGAGATTAACCCTCCGACAATAATGCTTGCCATTGGACCCTCGATCTCTCTTCCAGGCTCTCCGCTGCCTAGCACTAAGGGTAACAACCCAAGTCCAGTTACTATAGCAGTCATTAAAATAGAAGGTAATCTTTCAGATGAACCTTTCAACGCTGTTTGAAAATTCCATGGTAATTTTTCAATCAAAACTAAATTTTGGAAATGAGAAATCAACATAATTGAATTTCGTATGGTAATTCCAAACAATGTCACAAAGCCTACTAAAGAACCGATAGATAACCAACCGCCGCCAAAAACAATTGCAAAAACCCCACCAATTAAACAGAATGGTAGGTTTAGTAACACTATTAGTAAATTTATGTTGCTGTATAAGGCAATTCTCAAAGTCAGACAGACTGCCAGAAATGCTAAGAGACAATTAATGAAAAGAGATTTGATCATTGTTTCGTATTCGGTTGAGCTGCCCCGATATACGATATAATTTCCTTTACTTAATTTGATTTTATTTTTAATTTGGTTTTTCACCTCATTATCGAAGTCGTTAAAATCTCGATTGCTTAAATTTAGCGTGATCGCCTGTATTCTTTTACCTTCATTGCGTAATATTTTAGACTTACCGGTTGTAAAGTATATATTTGCGATATCTTGAAGCTTGTAAGTTGTTCCGTTAGCAGACTTAAAAGAGAACTTTTTTATATTCTCTACATTTTTGCTGACATGATCTTGGAAACTAATAACTACCGGAACTGTGTTGAAACTCTGAACAATTTCGGCCACTTGAGTTCCATGGAATACAGTCGTTATGACACGAATAACTTCGTCTGGCTCCATACCAAGTGCTGCTAGTTTGTCCCATTTAATTTCTACTTTTACTTGAGGTATGTTCGGAGGGGAGACCATTTCGATTTCATGAGCTCCATTAATTTCCGTTAAAATTTTAACAATCTTTTTAGCGTCTGATTGTATATCTTCCAGATTATTTCCAACGATTTCTATTACGAAATCAGCAGTATAGCCAGACACTGTTTCTTCTATTCGTTCAGATAAAAATGTATGAATTCCAAAAGTGAAACCAGGAAATGGAGCGCTACGGCTATCATTTCCGATTTCCGAAAGAGCCTTTTTTATTTGTTCTACAGTTTTTTCTTGTTGTTTGCCCGTTAAAGGTCCAACCTCAACTTGTATTTCACTGTAATTCATTCCAAAGGTGTCAGCTCCTTGTTCTGCTCTACCAACCCATTGTGCTGTAGATTTTACATTTTCTATGTCTCTAATTTTTTTAGTTACTAGTTTACCGACACGGTTCATTTCTTGCGGAGAGGTTCCGGGGATTGCAGTCATGTGAACTATGTAGTGACCTTCACGTAAATCAGGTATGAATTGCATTTTAAATAAGGGTATGGTGCCTAAGCCAATAAAAATGACAAAGATACTACCCCATGAGATTTGTTTAGGGTACTTCTCAATTGCAGTTAATATTTTCTTATAAAAGCTTTTCAAAATGATTACAGTTGGAGAGTCTTTAACAGGTAATTTTTCATGATTTTTGAGATAGATTGCACATAGCGCAGGTGTGATCGTTAACGCCACAACTAAAGAAGAAGCTAAAGCAAATATATATGCTAGACCAAGAGGCTCAAATAATCTTCCAACAACTCCAGGTAAAAACAAAAGGGGAGAGAATGCGAAAATCACGATCAGGGTAGCAAAAATTATAGAGTGACGCACCTCAAGAGAGGCCTCTACTATTACTTGAAATGTTGATTTGGGGCTTTTCATTTGCTTGTTTTCTCTCAGTCTTCGGAAAATATTTTCAGTGTCAATAATGGCGTCATCAACTACCTCTCCAAGTGCAATTACTAATCCACCAAGCACCATAATATTTAGGGTAATACCATTCAATACTAAGATAGTGATTGAGGATAAAAGTGATATTGGTATTGCAATTGCGGAGATAATCGCTGCTCGTGCATTGAAAAGGAATAAAAGTAATATTGCTAAAACAAGTCCCGCTCCGAGCAGAATATCTTTTTGAACATTTAACGTAGCCTCTTCTATGAAGTTTGCAGGTCTGAAAAGCCCAGAATGAAGCTCTAAATTCTCAACCTGGAGAGCTGGTTTTAATTCTACTAAAGCATCTTCTAAACTCTTAGTCAACCGAATAGTGTCTGATTTTGGCAGAGCCTGCACCATTAGAAATACTCCCTGTACCCCATTAATATTAGCTGTACTTATAACTGGTCCTGCTGAGTCCTCTATTATTGCAATATCTGAGAGTATCAAAGGCCTAGAGTCACGTTTTTTAATAACTAAAGAGGATAAATCCTCGATAGTTTGAGGTTGTCCATTTGCAAATATCTCAATCCTTTGGTTCTCGTTTTCCAGATATCCGCTGGGTTGAAGGACAATACTTTCCTCGATTTTTTTTGTTAGTTCTTCAAGACTAATATTTGCTGCAAACATTTTTGATGGTGAAATCTTCACTTTTCTTTGTCTTGCTTCACCACCAAAAATGTTTATATCAGCTACACCTTTAATTTCTCTTAGCCTAGGAATCACTAGCTCTTTTACCAATTCAGTCTGCTCTATTAAATCTCTCTCTTTTGAAGTGAATCCAATTCCTAATACTGAGCTGGCTGACGAAGTTAAAGGTGTCATCATTGGAATTGCAACATCGTTAGGAAGTTTTCTCGAAACAGTTGATAGTCGTTCTGCCACGATCTGCCTATTTATGCTGGGGTCTTGACTATCAGAGAAAATAATAGTGACGACTGACAAACCTGATGATGATTGCGAACGCATACTTGTAATGCCAGCTAATCCAGAGAGTTCATTCTCTATGGGTTTTGTTACTAGCATTTCAGTAAGTTCTGCAGTAAATCCCTGCACCTCGGTTTGAATGACAACCTGTGGAGGAGCAAAGTCTGGGAATACGTCCATTCGGGCTGTTTGCAGAGTGTAAGTCCCGAACATAATGAAAGCAACAGTCAAAATGGCAATTGTTATAGAGTTTTTAACGCACAACTCGACAATTTTTTTTAGCAACAGCTAATCCTCATTTTCATTTGTAATTAAATGCTTTAATTCTTCAGATAATAGTATCTGTGCACCAGTTGTAACAATTTCTTCGTTACTCATTATTTCTTCCGTAAAGATACTGTTATCTGTTTGAAACATCGATTTTAAAATTACTCTCTCGAACTTATGTTTGTTCCTCTTGACATATATCCACGTCTGTCCAGCGTAACGAACCATAGCGGAGTTTTGAATGTTGACGCCCACAAGCTTTTTTTTTGAATAAGAGACTACGGAAACTGGTGAGTTACTAGCTAAATTTAAAGATGGTGACTTTAAAAGCCATGTCTCTCCGGGTTCATCATCCTCAGTCGTTCCAGCTGGCCCAAGAATTTCGGCGTTTAAAACCGCAGATTTATAGTTAAAGGGGAGTTCAACTACCCATGAAAAATTTTCAAAATCAAATTCTTCTCTAACTGAGAATCTTACTAAGCTCACTTTGCCCTCAATTATTGACATAATTAATGTGTTAGATGTACCTAAACTCCTGGATATTTCCTCAGTCCATTGAGCCTGTGTATTCAATCTGATCGCTTCAGATCTAATCGTTAACTCTCTTAAAGATTGCTTTGTTTTTTCAAAGTCAACTTGAGCAAGTTCAACTTGTCTTTCAGAGGCCTTTTTTTCTGAATTGAATAATGCGGATATTCTAGTTAGATCCTGTTTCTTTTGTTTGTATCTCAAGTTCATTTCCAACTTTTTTGTTGAGAGCAATTTAATTTCTTCGTTAGCAGAAATAATTGAATTGACCGGAACTACAACCCCCGGAAAAATTTTTTTTGGGGTGTATTCCTTCGCTATAGGCCTTTCGGTTGTAAGCTTAATTGATTGTTGGGTTATTTCATCTATCCAAATTAAATTTCCTTCCATCCTAGATCTAGATGACTCAATTTCTTCAGTAGGATCTGAAGAATGGAACTCATCTTTACCGACAATAGAGACTGCCCATGTGAGGATTACTATGATGATAGCCTGAGCTATTAAAAGTACTTTAAGCAAATAAACCCCGATCTCTATTTCTAACGCACTATTTGTCAGTCTGTGTTTTCAGCTCCTCTCTCAAAAAATCTAACACTTCAAAGGATTTTTCGAGATCCATGATATATGATATTTCATTAGCAATAAGTTGCGTGTGTTTTATTGCAGAATGACTTGTTATAGCCCTCGCCTGAAAATTTTTTGAGACTTTATAAACTTTTTTTGCAAATTTGAGAGGGATATATGCAAAGATTTCCCCGTGAGAAGATCGTATACGTTGAATATTATTTGGTGTTGGTTCGGGGGGGGCTGGTTTTTTATGCCAAATTGCATGCAGCTTTTGCTGTGTGTAGAGTTCATACTGGTTAGCTCCTTCAATAAAAAGCTTATCAATAACAGCCCTACATCTTAGAGCAATCCTAATTTTAAACCCCCTGGCTTCTCGAAGATCAGAACTTATGTTGCAAGCTTTCTCAAAATCTTCTTTTGCTGCGCATCGAAGATATTTAGTGCTATCTTTCGCGTGTTCGGTTAACCAATTAATAATCATTGTTTGCTTTATTTAGGTATGTTTTTTGCTGATATTTTCAATATTAGCTAAAATATGGATCAAAAAGGATATTTATTATGTGGATGAAAGCTACTGAGGGTGCCGATGGCACTGTGTTCTATATTGATAGGGATTCTATTAAAAAAGAGGGTAGTCTGCTGAGAGTTTGGGAGTTACAGGACTTAAAGGAAAAGGGACCGTTAGACGAAAAGTCCCGAAGGGTTTTGGTAGAGTACGATTCAAAGGCTGAGAGAAGGAGAGTTTTATCTTTTAGTTTTCATGCTGAGCAAATGGGTGCTGGTGTCACGTTAAAAGCAGATCAGACACCAGGTAAATGGACAATGATCGCTCCTAACACTACAGCATCAGTGGCTTTTCAGGTAGCGACTGCTTTGAAGACTCCCTTGAAGAAGGCCTCTGCTCTTCCACCACCACCGCCTCCGCCTTCAACTCCTACTCAATCTGAAGTCGATCAAAATGTCGCAGAGGATACTGTTGTCAATTCCTCTAATGATAAAATCGAAGAAAATAAAAATTAGAAATTAAAATAGAGGAGCTTATGACTAAAGTAACGTTAAATGTTGCGTTAATTTTGTTGATCTTTCAGGGCGGCGCGAAGGCTGCATGCTCTTGTAAATGTGTAAATGGTTCTGTGAAACTCATTTGTAGTGAGACTCCTAAGTTTAGCCCAATGTGCGCTCCAAAAGTCTGTGCTAAGAAACAGTTAACTTTCAAGCCAGCAAAGCCAAGATTTGTTCCCACACCCCCCGTGGTGAATATGATGAATTGTCAACAACGGAGAGTTCTGGATCCTAGCACGAACAAGCTAATATGGCGAACTATTTGTCGACCAGAAAACTCCTTTCAGTACTAATAATTCCTTTTTTGCTGACTTCTGAAGCTCTGTCAGGTTGGGAATATATTTCCGATGGTTACTTAGGTAGTGTCTATGTTGATTTTGAAACGATAGAAAGAAAAGGACGCATGGTAACTGGTTGGCAACTACAAAATTTAAAGGGCAGAGCAAAGTCTGGGGCATTGTCGCGAAGAATATTACTCGAGGTTGATTGTAAAGAGCAAAAACGCCGCATAATTTACCTCAGCACTCATTCTGAGCCCTTAGGTAAAGGCACCGTGTTGTATACTAACAGGGTTCCAACCAAGTGGGCATATCCTATTCCGAAATCTCTTGGAAGTAAAGTTATTAAAATGATGTGCGAAGGAGGAAAGTAATTCAATGTCGAAACAAAACAGATTTTCAGTTGTTTGTATGTCTTTGTGCTTGTTTTCCACTGCATCTGCGGAACTTGTCCGTGTTATTGAGGACTCCGACAAAATATTCTTTGTTGAGACTAATATGATCATACCTCATGTGGACAAAAGGAGGATGGCAAAGGAATTACATGAAATTTTGAAACCTGGTCAAAGTGGAGTTACCAGTCTGAGGATAAGGTCTGAATATGATTGCGGAAAGTCAATTTTTCGAGAATTAGCAGTTGACGAAATAATGGGAGAGATGGGAGTGGGCAAAGTAATAAAATCCTCAAGCACGCCTACTCAATGGAAAAAAATAAAGACCTCGAGTGGCAGGCAGAAAGTATTTAATTACATATGCTCTTATGTACCTAAAAATTGAACGACATCTTTTCTAATACTTTAATAGCAATAGTTGTTAATATGGCTGTCAATGGTAGCGCGATTATTAAACCAGTAAAACCCATTACCGACCCGAAAAACAGCAGTGCAAATATAACTGCTAAAGGGTGCAAGCCAATTTGTTCCCCTACTAATTTTGGTGTGAGGAAAAACCCCTCTATTAATTGACCGAGCGAATAGATGATGATAGTCGCAACAATTCCCATATATAAGCCTAAATCCAATATCCCAGTCAATACAGCTAAAAGGAATGCGATAACAAATCCAACATAGGGCAGGAGCAGGAGTATTGCTGAAAAGAGACCCACGGCAAACCAACTCTCATAGCCAATAATGAAAAGGCAACATGTGTAGTAAAGAGCCATCATACCTATAACTAATAGCTGACCTTTAAAATATAGCTTGAGTTTTTTATCGGCCTGCGCACAGATATCAGAAATATCTTCGCGATAACTCTGCGGTATTACTTTTATTAGTGTAGCTGTAAACCCGTCCCAATCTTTTAACAGATAATAAACACTGACAGGAATAATAATTAACCAACCTATTATCGTAACTATTAAATTTGTGCCACTGACTATGAAAGAAATTATCGTGCTGGAAAATGCGCTTGAATGCCCCTTAATGTGAGCAATAATTTCGCTTTTGAATGTTTCTATTTTTTTTAATTCAGAGCCTAACAAGTTTTCAACGATGGGCTTTATTTCGATGTAACCAAAAGAAATCATCTCTGGCAGTCTTTCTTTAAATCGTGCCAACTCCCTATCTAATATTGGTAAAGCAAGAATTATCACTCCGCAAAGTATTAATAAGCCAAACATTATCGTCATAATGGTCGAAGCTGCCTTATTATCGATAATAGTTCTAATTTTTCGACATATTGGTTCCAGAATGTAAGCAAAGAAAAATGCTGTTAAGAATAAATAAATGATGTCCATTTGCTTTAACAACTCAATGAGTTTTTGAGATCAGAAATCAAATCAGATGCGTCTTCTAATCCAATAGAAAGTCTTATGAGTCCAGAATGTATACCAGCTTTTTCTCTTTCATCCTCGGTTATTCTTCCATGAGTAGTAGTAGAGGGGTGGGTGATAGTGGAACGTGAATCACCCAAATTTCCAGTTTTAGAAAATAGCTGTATGTTATCAATAATTTTCCAAGCTCTATCTTTTAATCCAGTAGACTTTTGACTTTTTATCGAAAACGAAATGATACAACCGGGTTGCGATTGCTGAACTTGCGCCAGAGCATTTTGCGATCGAGATAACAACCCAGGAAAAAAAACTTTTTCTACTTCGTTGCAGTTATTAAGCCATTGAGCAATTTTAATTGCAGATTCAGATTGGGCATTCATTCTAATTTTTAAAGTCTCAAGTGATTTAAATAGAACCCAAGCATTGAATGAAGATAAACAAGGTCCACAGGTTCGGACTATTCCTCTCAACTTATCAATTAATTCCTTCCTACCTGCTATCGCTCCACCGAGTACTCTTCCTTGACCGTCTATAAACTTAGTGGCTGAGTGTAAAACAAGGTCGATAGAAAAATTCAAGGGTCTTTGCAAAGCAGGAGTACAAAGGCAATTGTCAACAATACTAATTATCTTATTTTTTTTTGAAATTTCAGCTATTGATGCTAAATCCGCAATTTCATTGAGCGGGTTTGAAGGAGTTTCCAAATAAATAATTTTTGTATTGGCATTCACAGCTGACTTCCACTCTTGATTATTAGTGAGTCGCACGTACTTCACTGTGATACCGTACCTGGGCAATATAGAATTAAATAATTGAATCGTTGCACCAAAAAGACTGGGAGTAGTTAAAATTTCATCACCCGATTTAAGAAACGCGAGACAACAACACAAAATGGCTGACATTCCTGAAGAAGTTGAAACACAGTCCTCGGCATTCTCTAAGCAAGCTAAGCGTTTTTCAAACATATCAGTAGAGGGATTCGAAAACCTAGAATAAACCATACCGGGATCATCTCCAATAAATCTGCTATGAGCCTCATGGGCTGATTTAAAAACAAAGCTTGAAGTTACATATATACCCTCAGAGTGCTCCCCTGCTTGAGATCGATAGGACCCAGCTCTCACAGCTTTTGTGGAAAAATTATAGTCCTTCGTATTTTTTTTTGTCTTTTTTCTTGGCATTTTATATACATTGATAATTTAGATGCAATTGCTACTAGCCTTAATTGACTGTTTTTTTTGTTACTTTAACCCCGGTAACTTCAGCAAAACTAACCATTAAACTGGAAGTTGCTTTTCATTTTCTACAGCTGCATATTTTGACTCTAATACTTACTTCTATTATTCGTTGTGACATCATCTGCTTTCAATAATATCAGATTCATTGGATTCCAAAAGAAAATTCATATATAACTGTATTCTAAACAAAATATTTATTACTGTTTGGATGTAAGATAAAAAAGTACTGTAAATAGAGTAACGTTAAAACTATGACCTTTAATAAAAGTTTTTGATGTATGGATAATTTTTTTAATGCAGAAATTTGGATTGTTAACGTGATATTAGCTTTCCTTTCTGGAATTATCATCTGCCTTCTTTTTTCGAATTGGTATTGGTCGAGATCACTGAGGGGTCTTGAGAGGAGACTTCTTCAATGCGAAAGTGAATTATTAGCAAGCGAAACCAAGAATGCTGAGTTTGAAAATATAGGAGAAAAGTATCAATCGTTAGAAACGGAAAAATTGGAGTTAGAAAAAAGTCAAATATTTCTTAAGGAAAAATTAAACTCTCAAAAAGAAAAAATGGATTTCTTAGAAAAACAAAAAAGAGAATTTATAGTGGAGACAAAAGCATCACTTGAAAATAGCTTTAAAGGTTTGGCAAGCGAAATTCTGGAAGAAAAAACTAAGAGTTTTAATCAAACAAACTCTACGCAAATGGAAAATCTTCTGAAACCGATGAAAGAGAGATTTGAGGAATTTAGAAGTAAGGTCGAAGAGATTCATGTGAGAGATTCTAAGGAGAGAGGTGCTCTTGGTGCAGAACTGAGAGCTTTGAAAGAGTTGAACCTTACTATGAACGACCAAGCTAGGAGACTTACTCTAGCGTTGAGAAATGAACCAAAGACGAAGGGCAGATGGGGTGAGATGGCACTTGAAAATATTCTTGAAGGTAGTGGTTTAAGGCCAAATAAGGATTACAAGAAAGAAGTTTCTATGAGATCTTCCTCGGGTAAATATCAGAGGCCGGATATAATCATCTATCTTCCCCAAAACAAGCATCTTGTGATAGATGCTAAAGTATCGTTAGATTCTTACGAAAGATTAACTAACACTGAAACAGAATTGGAACGTAAAGAGGCCTTAAAGGAATTAGCAGCTGAAATAGATAGGAGGATTAAAGAACTATCCGATAGAACTTATTATGATCTTCCAGGATTAAATACACCAGAAGTGGTTTTTATGTTCATTCCACTTGAGGCTGCGTATATAGAAGTGTTCAAGGCTGACGAATTTTTGGCCCAACGGGCTGTCGACAGCAATGTTTTAATCACTAGTCCTACAACTCTACTCGCTAGCCTTAGAATTGTTCACCAGTTATGGCGGTTTGAGGAACAGAATAAAGAACAAGCAAACTTTTACGATAGAGCCGGTAAGATTTACAATAAATTATGCGGTTTTTTGAGCGACGTTGAGAAAATTGGAGTAAAAATTGAAGAAGTTAAAGCCGTTCATTCAGAGGCTTTAAATAAATTGTTTTTAGGAAAAGGTAATTTGATTGGCCAGGCAAAACAGTTTGAGAAATTAGGCGTTGTTGCTAAGTCAAAATTACCAGATAGTTTGGTTTCCAAAGCTGACATTGAGCTTCCAGAAAAGTGAAAGGGTCATCAATGAAAAGAAACTATTTGCAACACAAAGAACAAAAAAAACCTAACTCAATGTTAAAGTTTAACATTTCTTTTCTAAGAATCATCAATTGATTTTTTGTTAATTTACGCTTGATAACTGGTTTTGAAAAAATTACTTTTTTGTGGTGTAAACATATTGATGGTCGCCCTTGAGGTGATAATATTTTTCCATATAAAAGATTTTTTCTTTTTATTAGATTTTTTAGACATGTCCGAGAATAATTGTTTCTGTTGCTGACACACTGAGATAATTTTTGATTGCTGATTGCTTTTATAATTTTTATAGTTTCTTTGAGTAGAGATTGTTTGCCAGTTTTACAATACTGGAGGAAAAAATACGATAACTTTTTTTGAATTATATATAAATTTTGAGCCAGTAGTTTTGTCGGATGTGGTTCAAATACGCTGTTAATCTTATAATGCTCAAATTCTGATGGAGGTATCCCTGCGAGAATAGCCCCCCTAAAGGCCTTGGATTGAGGTTCAAAAAATAAGTTTGGCGATGCCGTTGCTAATTCAGATGCCAACTGCCAAATTATCAAAGGATCTCCATTAATAAGCTCTATTTCAATCTCTGATATTTTTTCCACAGCTTTCCCAGAAAGGATAGTACCTAAATCCAGTGCTAATTCGATTTCACTGCCCCTAAAGGGTAGTGTCCAGGTTTTTCTTTGAACGTCGACTTTAAAAATTATCTCTAAATCAGTTAAAGTTTTTTGCAGATTAAAGTCAAAATGAATACCTGTTTGAGAAAAGATATCTGTTACTGAGTCGATATCTAAGTATTGTTTTGTTACTGGAGCAGCGAATTTTGACTTTATCATTCGAGTCCATTCTTTTCTTCTGTAATGTTTAAATTCAATTTTTAATGTTTGATATAGCCTATCCCCTTCTTTTCTCAAGCGTAGGCCTATTCCATTCCGTATTAATGAACAATGAGAATCATCAAAGTATACAGAGTAAAGCTGTACGCTGGGCACGGAGACTTGTACACCCTTTAACCTACGCTGTATCCGCGGAATAGAAATATTTCCTCCTATGCAAATTTCATTTTCTATAGTAGATTCCATATTCATGGTTAAATTTAGTTGACAATATTATGTTGATGAAGAAAATCTCAATTGTGCTTTTATTATTGTATCTTACAGTCAATACATCCTATTCCGAGTGGAGAAAAAACAGCTCAGACGATGAAGTGGATGTCCTCATCGATTTGGGAAGTGTTAGGTTAGTAGATGATGGTATAAAGAGCATATGGGTTTTAAAAAACTTTAAGGCAAAGGCTTCAACAATTGGATCTAGGCAATTGAAGCTTGAGATGGACTGCGAATCTGAGGAGATAAGAATAAAAAGAAGGTTTACTTATTCTGGTAAATATTTAAGTGGTTTACCAATCAAAGATTATTATAAGACGGAAGAATGGCGTTCAATCGATACGGATTTGCATTTGCGTGGAATATTTGAAAAAATTTGTAAGCGAGTAAAGTAAGGTTTTTATTTTCGGTTTAGCTGGATTCAAATCTTAGGAATTTGTTAACCTCGTCAGGTTGTTTCTGAGAAAAGAAATTGTGAGCTGAACACTTCTGAATTACCCTACCTTTAGAAATGAAAATGATTTCTCCCTGGAGCCTTCTTGCTTGGGCTAAATTATGTGTGGACATGATAACCAACGTTCCGGCGTGAATGATATTTCTAATTATCGTTTCGATAGAAAAGGTTGATGTTGGGTCCAAGCTTGCAGTAGGCTCGTCTAGAAATAATACTTGAGGTTTTAACAAGCATGCACGAGCAATTGCTAGTTTTTGCTGTTCACCTTGTGACAATAAATATGCTGGATAATTTAGGTATTTAGTCATTCCCACTTGGGACAGGCTTGCTTCAATTACTGTAGGCATTATTGTCTTTGAAACTTTTTGTATCTTAAGTACGAATTCTAGATTTTTTTTTACAGACTGACGCAACATAATAGGTCTTTGAAAAACCATAGTTTGTTGTTTAATTTTTCCTTGTATGAGATTAGTGTTCCACTGTATGGTACCGCTAGTTGGCTTTATTAGGCCATGACATATTCTCATGAGTACGGTTTTTCCAGCTCCGTTTGCCCCCAATAATATTTTTGGCGTTCCCTTTTCAATTTTTAAATTAATATTTTCTAGAATTAGATTGGTTTGTTTTAAGTAAGAAACATTCTTTAGTTCCAGTGGAAGTATACTAGCCATTTTAGATTCTTGCGTACTCTTTAAGTATGTATATAATCATATTCAATAATAAAATAACTAAAATCAAAATAATACCGAGTGAGATTGCTAGAGTTAGTTCTCCTTTTGATGTTTCAAGGGCTATTGCGGTTGTCATGACGCGCGTTACCCCTTCAATATTGCCGCCGACAATGATAACCGCTCCAACTTCAGACAAAGCTCTTCCCAACCCAGCTAGTAATGCCGTAAGTAAAGAAAACTTTGCATCCCAAATTAAGGTTTTTACAGCTAGCCACTTAGAGGCTCCTAAAGAGGTCAATTGCTCGGAATAGTCCTCCCATAAGTCCTCTATAGTTTGGCGCGCTAACGCAGCAATAATTGGAAAAATTAAAATAATTTGTGCTATTACCATTGCTTGAGGCGTAAACAAAATCCCCAAATTTCCCAAGGGACCAGCTCGAGAAAGCATCAGATAAACCATTAGTCCCACAACAACGGGAGGTAAACCCATAAACGTATTAATAAGAATTATAAGAAATTTTTTTCCAGGAAAAGTAAAGACCACTAAAGATGCGGCAAAAGGTAGAGCTAGTAAGGTGGAGAAAAAAACTGCTGAAAGACTGATTACCAAGCTTAGGGCAACTATTTGATAAAGAGCAACATCTGATCCTGTAACAAGCAAATAAACTTGATTTAAATCCATGAATTGTTAGGTTAAATCTTCTGCGAGTACTTCAACCCAATGTTTTACAGCAGAGGCGCTCTTACCTTGTAAATGTGTAATGCAGCCAATGTTACTTGAGATTACTGTGTCACAATTCAAGTCATTTAATTGTTCCATCTTTTTGTCTCTTAATGAGGTTGAAATATCATGATGAAATAGAGAGTAAGTCCCAGCTGATCCACAGCAAATGTGACTATCCTCTTTAGTTTTAAACACTTTATAGCCTAGTTGTTCTAAATTCTTCTCAATTACTCCGGTTATTTTTAAGCCGTGTTGTAAGGTACAAGGCGGATGGAAAGCTAATTTCGTTCCGTTTTTAAAAACCAGCCTTCCCTTTAATTTTTCTACACAGCTCGGTAGTATTTCAGAAATATCTTTCGTTATGGCACTTAGAGCTTTTGCTTTTTTTGAATATTTATGATCATTTCGCAGAACTTCCTGAAAGTTTTTTATTTCAAAGCTGCATGCTGAAGCATCACTTACTATAAAAGCTAATTTTTTTTGTTCAATTAAAGGCCACCAAAGGTCGATATTTCTTTTAATATTTTTTATTTGGCCCTTTGAGTCCGATAGGTGGCCACGAATCGCACCACAGCATTCACTTTTTTTGACTGTAATGACATCAAAACCACAAAATGTAAGGATTTTAGAGGTAGCTTCGTTAATTGAAGGAATCAAGGATTTTTGGACACAACCCTGAAATAAAAGAACTGTTTGTTTATTGATATTCAGTCCTTGCTCCGAAACAATATTTGTATCGTTTACAGCCGAAGTTCGAAGTGGGATTAAAGCCTTTAAGTGAGAAGGAATAAAAAAATGTAGCTTCTTACCGAAGCTAACTGCAATTGAAAAAAGCTTTGAAAGTAAAAATTCTTTTAAAAAATACTTAAATATTTGATGTTGGATTGTACCTTTTACTTGACTATCTACGATGCTTTTTCCGATCTTGTAGAGCTTTCCATATTTGACTCCACTTGGACAAGTTGTTTCACAATTTCGGCATTGCAGACATCTGTCTAAATGTAGTTTTGTTTCAGTCGTAGGAGTTCCCCCTTCAAGTATTTCTTTTATAAGAGTGATTCTACCCCTTGGGCTATCTCTTTCATCTCCCAATAAATTAAAAGTTGGGCAAGTTGAGTTGCAGAAACCACAATGCACACAACTTTTTATCAAATCAGCCGCAGTTTTTGCATTTTTTTTAGACTTAAACTCAGGTGCTAGTCTTATATCCACAGTAATAAAGATACCTCAGCATGTAGTTATTTCGGATAGACAAAGTCTACCATTAATATTTTTTGTTCTGAACTTCTTATAAATTAATAATATGTTGTTATCATCAATGAAAGAAATTAATATTAAGAAAATTTTATTTAGGATTGTACGAAATATGTGTACTAGCAGAGTATAGGGGAAAAAAGCTGAAATGAAAGTTTATTACATTTGTTTCTTGAGTATTTTAGTCTACTTTAACACTGTCTTGAATGTAAAGGCTGAAGGGACGACCGGCTTGGAATTTGGAATCTGTGTAGATGAATCAGATTGTAAGAGATGTATAGAACGTTTCAAGCTTTCCTTTTGGAGTGATTTTGAAGAGCGTAGAGTGGTAGCGATTGGTTCTGATAAGGGAGGAAAAGCTATTTGGAGAGAATATCAAGGTTGTCAAATGGAGGATGCTACCAATTGGAGATGCTCTGGCTTCCATGGCGATTATGTTTCGAGATCAGGGGATATAAAACTGGAGTCAAATTCTAAGACTGTTTACCACCTCAGAAAGTTAAAAATATGCAATTTTTGAAATTAAATTTTAGCGTCCACTAAAGTTTTTTTCAACGTGAATCAATAATCTTTAAAATGGAGTCAATTTTGCTTTTTACGATTTTTACTGAAGCTACGTTTTCTGAGTGAAGTGGGCCATTTTTCCATAGTAAATGCAAGTCCTTTAGTTGACTTTTGAGAGAATCCTTATCTTCAATAGTTACCTTTGAAGCATGAGACCGAGCAACTTTAATGAATCCCCAAGCATCCTGATACTCCCCTAATTCAAGTATCTTCCTTTCTTCAGAGACTGCGATGCTATATTCATCAAGTACGGTTTCTAGCAAAAAAACAATTATTCTGTCACTTTCCCCATCAACTTTAGCAGCTAGATCATTTAAATTACTTGCTGCCTCATCAAGTAATTTTGAAATTTCAGTTGCGGCAACATTTTGTCTTAATGATTCAGAAACCTGTTCAAAAACATGTTTTTTTAAACCTAATTTCTCTAATCCTACTCTCTCCTCTTTATGCGTTTCAGATATTGGATGTAATAAATGCTTTGCAGCCATTTGTAGTTCGCCCAGCCTGTATAACTCGAGACCTACTTCAACATGCCCAGTCATGAAAGCTAATCGATTTTCTATTCGCAGAGCACCCATAGGGAGCATTTTGTCGTGTTTAGCAAGAATTATTTCGCTCCTTGCACTCGCCTCATTTAATGAAAAAAAGCTAGCTATGATTAGGAAAATTAATTGCTTACTGCACTTACTTAACTTCATATTACTAAAGGAAGAAAAAAATAATAGGGTTGATGTTTTCATAGTTTTTTGTTCCTCGTTAGTGGTCATTATCCTCTTTAAGCCGGATAGGCCCAAATCTTTCTGGATAAAGAGGTTTAACATCTTTGTAAAAAGCTTTTGCATAGGTCATTATTTTCTCCGTATGTTCTGCCGAACTTATTGGAGAACTGAAGCCAATTTCTTTTACCTTATAGTCCATATATGAGAATACAATTTTCACATCAGCGGCCTTGGCTATATGAATGAACCCAGACTTCCAGTGATCGGTTTTCGACCTTGTACCTTCAGGAGGTATAAGCAGTACAAATTTACTGGCATTTTTAATCAAAGTGCTAAAATGAGAAACAGTTTGGTTACTTTTACTTCTATCTATAGGTATTCCTCCCATCATTTCCATAAATCTCTTAAAAGGCCAATTAAATAAGCTTTTTTTGCCCATCCAGTAAAACTTAATATTCAAAATTTTAGCTGTAAGGATCATCAATGGGAAGTCCCAATTGGTTGTATGTGGGGCAGCTACTAAAATATATTTATCCAGATCCGGCGCTACAGTCTTTATACGCCAAGAGAACAGCGTCAAAACACATTTATATAGAATTGGGTGCATAATGAACTTTCATAGGGGTACTCACTTCAAAGCAAGATGTATCAACAATTTAACGGATTATATTAGTGAAATTTGCAACGTATTTTTTTCTTTTCATGATAACGTTTTCAGCGAATGTGACGTGTTATTCAGCTTCTTTATTTTCTTTTACAAAAAATACTTCAGATGCATTAAGCACTAAACTTGTGAAGGTTGGTAATTTGCGGTTAGGGCTATATCCTAGTACCCCTACTATTGTACCCGGAAAGCAATTCAATTTGGGTTTGCGACTTGTCCATTCCACAGACTGGCACTCTTATTGGGTCAACCCGGGTGATTCTGGTCTTCCTACAACCATAGACTTTAAATTTTCAGAGCTTGGTAATGAGTGGGACGTGGGCGAAATACAGTGGCCTGTTCCAAAGCGAATTGATGTTGGCCCACTTACAAATTTTGGCTTTGAGGGAGACGTTCTATTGGTAAGTAGAGTTACTCCACCAAAGAATTTAAAGGCTAATAGTATTATCGTGGAGGCAAAAGTTAACTGGCTTATTTGTAGAGAAGTTTGTATTCCTGGTGAAAAAATAATTTTTCTCAAGTTGCCTGTATCTCCATTCGAAAAAACAGGATCCGCTGAAGCTGACAACTACTTAGAGTTGTTTGCCAAGGGAAAAAAAGATTTGCCAGTTTATGATGACTCTGTGAATGGTAATCAGTTCACGGCTAGTATTGATAGTGCGGGAAAATATTTGTCTCTCTTATCAAAGCAGAAAGAGTTTGATTTATTTGACAATTTTTTTCCGTTTAAGAATGGTTTAATCGTGTCTAGTTTTAACGATTACGCTAGTTATCGCTCCAATAAAATTGCATTTAAAGCGGAAGAGCAAGGCTGGGTATTTAGAATTCCCTTATCTCAAAAATTCGATTCTCAGACTATATTTGTCGATGGAGAGAGAAAAATTGAAGGGGTATTGGCTACAAGTGATGGTGCTGGCAAGGAAGTTACTTTCCAGTTAGTTAGTTCTAAAGAGTTTGAAAAAAAATTACGAGGATTTATAGGTCGATCAAGAGACAATAACAACGATTACAGAAGCAACATATTGAGTGAGGTAGGCATTATTTTAATGGCAGCATTTGTTGGCGGATTAATTCTGAATCTAATGCCTTGCGTTTTTCCAATTCTCGGGATAAAAATCTTATCTTTGATAAACAGTGGTACATCAAAAAAGAAAATGGTAGCCCATGGCCTGGGATACTCTTGTGGAGTTATAACTTTTATGATGTTCTTTGCCTTGTTATTTTTATCACTCCGCGCACTAGGAGAGTCGTTCGGGTGGGGCTTCCAACTTCAGAATCCAGCAATTGTATTGTTGTTATTATTACTTTTTATATTTTTGACAATCAATTTCCTTGGCTTCGTTGAACTTGGAGGAATCTTTTCAAAACTTAGCCAGTTAGATAAGTATCATGGTTTTTGGGGAGCTTTTCTTACAGGGTTATTAACAGTTTTAGTAGCTACTCCTTGTACAGCTCCGTTTATGGGAAGTGCAATGGGTTACGCAATTTCTGCGCAAGCAAGCACAGTGCTCGCTATTTTTCTTTCCTTAGCATTGGGAATAGCTGCCCCCTACACAATATTTTCGTTTACTCCAAAACTTATTTCTTTGCTGCCGAAGCCTGGTGTCTGGATGGTTAAGTTAAAACAGGCTTTAGCGTTTCCGATGTTGTTATCGGCCGGTTGGTTATTTTGGATTTTTGTCGAGCTTCAAGGGGTAAGGTCAGTTATGCTGATTTGGGCGCTAATAACTGTATTGTTCTCGATCGTTTGGATAAACACAAACTTTCCAGTACAAAAGAGTCAGATAAACAGTAGGTTTCGTTTCAGTATTGGGATACTTAAGATATTGATGATATTAGTTGCCGCATTCCTTGGTTATAAGAGTGTTTCTCTCAATGCAGGAAATGTCATTGACCCAGTCAAAAGCATTGATAAATCGATTGGCACTTCAGAGAGTGGACAATATAGGGTAGAATGGAAGAGGTGGGAACCTGGGTTGCCCGAGAAGTTAAGTGAGTCAGGGAGGTTCGTGTTTGTCGACTTCACTGCGGCTTGGTGTATCGTATGTCAGGCAAATAAAGTGAGGGTATTAGAGAGTCTTGAAATAGAAGATGCTTTTAGAAAACATAGGATTGTTTTGGTTAGAGCAGATTGGACTAAACCAAATGAGTTGATAAAAAATGAAATACTAAACTTTAATAGGTTAGGAATTCCTTTAAATGTTATTTATTTTCCCGATGATAGAAAACCAAAGATTCTTCCTGAATGGTTGAATAAACAACAAATTTTAGAAATTTTTAACAAGGGATGAGTAGTTCATACATAGACTATTGAGTTGTCAAATAATATGGGATTTATGATGAAAAGAATTAGAGAATATACGATATTTATAACACTTTGCTTTTTTTTAGTCTCTTGCTCTGGAGATAAGCAACAAAAAGATATTCTCAAAGTGACCGCAATACCAGATGAGGACGCAACGGAACTGATAAGAAAGGCTAAACCACTTATAGAATACCTAGAGAATAGCGTTAATATGCAAGTTGAATTTATACCTGTTAGCGACTATTCTGCTGCTGTAGAGGCAATTGTGAGTCGAAAAGTTGACTTGGCTTGGTTTGGAGGATTGACTTTTTTGCAGGCTTACAGCCGGTCAAATGGAAAAGTCGAGCCACTTATTCAGAGAGTTGAGGATCAGTCATTCAGATCGGTTTTCATTACTAGTGATGCAAATATAAAAGAACTAAGTGATTTAAAAGGTAAGGAGGTTATGTTCGGTTCGCAGAGTTCAACTAGCGGACACCTCATGCCTAGAACGTTTTTGATGCAAGAGGGAATTATTCCCGAACAAGATTTCAAGAGAATAGCCTACAGTGGAGCGCATGATGCAACTATTGCTGCTGTTGGATCTGGGAAAGTACAGGCTGGGGCCATGAATATTAAGACATGGAGAAGATTTGTAAAGGAAAAAAGAGTACCTGAGGGCACTAAAGTTTTCTACACTACTCCAACTTATTACAATTACAATTGGACTATTCATAAGGAAGTCCCCGAAGAATTGAGGAATAAAATTAAAGAATCATTTCTCAAAATAAGTTCGGACCAGGAGCTCGGAAAAAAAATATTAGAGGCTCAGGATGCATCGGGATTTTTGGAGACCGAAAAGAAAAATTATGATGGACTTAAAGCTGCCGCCGAGAATGTTGGTCTTATCAAAAGTTCTTTAAACTAAGTTTATTGCAGAAGTTTTGATAGATGTTCAAACAGAGAACCTCAGCTTTGCTTTTTCAGTCGGAGGTAGTCAAAAAAAAAAGGTTCTTAGCGATGTTACAGTGGATATTTCCGCGGGAGAGCATATAGCAGTCATAGGGTCCTCGGGAGCCGGAAAAACCACTCTATTGAGAGCATTAATATTTGCAAATAGGCCTTTGAGTGGCTCATTAAAGTTTGGAGGAGTCAATCCTTGGAAATTATCTGGCAAAGCTAGGCACAGTTTAAGAACTAAGTTATGTTATGTTCCGCAGAGTCCCCCGTTGCCTCCTAGACAACGGGTAGTTCATTCAGTAATAGCTGGAAAACTACCCTATGTGGGATTAGTCGAAAGTTTAATCTCCCTTATTCACCCTCAGTTCACAAAGTCTGCTTTCGAAGCTTTGGAAGAATTCAACCTGGCACACAAGTTGTATGAAAGAGTCGATCAATTATCTGGAGGAGAGAGACAGAGAGTATCCTTAGCTCGCGCAGTTATTTCTAAAGCTGCCTTATGGGCTGTAGATGAACCACTTTCCGCCTTGGATCCTGATTCAGCAATGAGTGCTTTGGACGTATTGCTTAAGCATGCAAAAGCTAGAGGCATAACCCTTATCTGCACCTTACATCAAGTGGATATGGCTTTAAGGTTTTTTCCGAGAATTATAGCTATGCGTCAAGGAAAAATTTATTTTGATGGCTCTAGCTCCTCCATAGATCAATCTTTATTAATGAAAGTTTATGAATCTTGAGCTAAGTAATCGTTTAGATAAAAAAAAATATGAGGATCCTCTATGGCATAAAAGATTCTATATTTTTATAGGTCTGATTATTTTTTTTATTTACTTACTGGGCTCGGTGGAGTTCAATTTAAAGAATTTGTTTGACGCCAGAAGCGTTGAAGTAACTAAAAAGTTTTTAATCTCTTTTTTTCCACCTGAGATATCGAGTGAGTTTTTAATATTAGTTTTTGATGAAGCCTTGGTCACGATAGCAATTGCAACTGTCGGATTAATATCTGCATTGTTGATTGGTATTCCGGCAGCGTTATTAATATGTAATTCTCTTTCCTTTTCAAGTGTAGAGGGACAGGCAAGCATCGTATCAAAGTCTTTTAGATATGCTGTAAGGCTTATTTTAATTTTCCTTAGAAGTGTTCCTGAGATAGTTTGGGCTTTACTTTTTGTTAGAGTGGTTGGCTTAGGCCCAACCGCCGCAATTATTGCAATAGCATTAACGTATGGTGGTATGCTAGGAAAAGTGTACGCTGAAATTTTAGAGAGTGGCGGCGGAGAAATATCTGATAAATTAGTGTTCAATGGATTAAGTAGAGGGCAGATTCTTTTTTATGTATTGATCCCACAAAATATTTTGGAAATTGTTTCCTACACTGTTTACAGATGGGAATGTGCAGTTCGCTCAACCGTTATCCTGGGGTTCGTTGGAGCTGGGGGTCTGGGGCAGCAACTTGAAAATTCAATGAAAATGTTTGCTGGAGGAGAAATTTGCACACTTCTTATGGCATTCATTATCTTAGTTTGGTTTTCAGATTGGTTAAGTAAAAGTTTGAGAGATCAAATCGTGTGAAAAATAAAATAATACTTTTGATAATAATTTCTTTAATTTTGCTTTGCTTTTATAAAGTTGATTTGCACTTAAGTGAGATTTTTACTGTGGAAGCTTTTAATCTTACAAAAAGGTTCCTTGAGGAGTTTTTCCCGCCAAATATAGAAATGGAATTTTTGATAATTGTACTGAAGGCTTCATTAGAGACATTCTCAATGTCTGTCGTTGGAACTGTCCTCGCCATTATGATGGGGTTACTACTTGCTTTTATCGGCACTAGTTCGCGAAATGGCAGACCTTTAATTTTGCATAATATTGCTAAATTATTACTAAATATCCTTAGATCTATTCCAGATTTAGTCTGGGCATCATTACTGATAATTAGTGCTGGCCTGGGTCCTTTTGCTGGAACCCTGGCGTTAGCTTTCCACACTACTGGTGTTCTCGGTAGGTTATTTTCAGAAGCCTTAGAGAACCTGCCGAGAGATAATAGTGAGGTCCTCTCATATCATGGAGTTGGGTTTATAAAGCGTCTGTTTTACGTAGAGCTTTTTCAGTTGTTACCACAAATAATAAGTTATTCACTGTACCGTTGGGAAAATAACATCAGGGCCGCTGCAGTTTTAGGAGTAGTTGGGGCAGGTGGACTGGGTCAACTTTTAAGTTTTAATTTAGGACTTTTTTTTATGGACAAAGCAAGCACAATAATTTTTATGATGATTTTTCTGGTTTGTTTTGTTGATTTTACAAGTAGTTTAATAAGAAGGGAGCTTTTGTAAAGTGAAAAAGTGTGAGGACATGGAGAAAATAAACTATTTAGAGGGATTAAAAAATCCTAATCCAACAATTCCAACTAAATTACTATACGATGATTTGGGGGGCGTTTTGTTTGAAGCGATAACTAAACTTCCTGAATATAAGGTTACAAGAGATGAGTACGAATTACTTGATAAAGAAAAGGAAATGATTGTCAATGAGTTACCTAGTAACGCATGCATGATCGATTTAGGGGCTGGTAGTTGCCAGAAAGCCGCCTATATAATTCCACAACTTAAACCAATTAGATATATACCTGTAGACCTTGCGTCTGATTTCTTTTCTCACTCTGTTAGTAAATTGAAAAATAAGTTTAGAGAGTTAGAAATCAAAAGTATTGAGGCTGATTTTTCCACTGATTTTAATACGGGAATGGTGAAAGATATACAAGGAGAAAATTTTAAAAGTGAACCCACTGTTTATTTTTTTCCTGGTTCCACGATTGGCAACTTTCGCCCTGATATTGGAATCAACTTTCTACGCAACTTAAACGCGGACTTTATCTTAATCGGTGTCGACTTAGTCAAACCGTTGGATGATTTGATGGGCGCCTATAATGATAGCCTAGGTGTCACATCAGCATTTAACAAAAATATACTTTTGCATTTTAATCGCTTGGCAAAAACAAATTTTGACATACGGTTTTGGAGGCATGATGTAAGATTTAACGTTAGAGAGTCAAGAATAGAAATGCATTTAGTTGCAACTTCTGATCAAAAAGTAGCATCTCCCCAAGGCAGTATATTCTTTAAAAAAGGAAAAAGCATACATACAGAAAACTCTTATAAATATACCGTACAAGGATTTACGGAGTTACTTGAGGAGGCTGGTTTTGACAATTTGAAAAGTTTCGTAACGCCGACAGAGCGATATGCTCTATTTACCGGATCTAAATAATTTCCACCGTTCTAAAGCCAGCGAAAATGTCCTGCCTGTGGGGCATGTAAAAATTTCTATAGCGAGAACACTTCAGTGATCTGTATGTTGCAAAACTTGATCCTTTCAAGACCATATGGTCGCCAAACCATGGTTCAGAATATTCTTTGTATGGGTGAGCCTTGAACTTCTTATCTTTTTTAAAAATGCTTGAAGTCCACTCCCAGACCGATCCCCATTGAAAAAACTGATTTTTAGAGGCCGCCAACCACTGATTTTCAGTGGGAAGTTCCCGACTTTTTGAGTTTACATATGCCTCTGCCTCAAAGTAATTAATGTTAAAAACTGGCAATTGTTTTCCTATCCTAAGAACTTTACCAAACCATTCAATAGTGATCTCAGCCTCGTTTTCTTTTCCACACTTAACCGCAAGAGCAAGCTTATCTGATAACGAGGTATGCTGATATTTATTTAGGCTTTTATAATCTTTTAACCAATTTTTTCCATCTTCCGACCAATTTTTTTCATTTTCATATTCTCCGCTTTTTATAAAATCCAAAAATTCTGCTATCGAGGTGGGGTGGGAGTCAATCCTAAAGTCTGAGGACGGACCATGTGATTCATTTATTTCATTGTCAAATCTAAACCCTGATATCTCTTCATTCTTGAATACATCATGGGCAGAAATTAAAATTTTTCTTCGTTCTCCTGCCGAGGGTTCTTGAAGAAATGATACTGCCACTTCAGGCAAGAACAGGCCGAGGGTTTGAGCAGTCATCCTCAACGCTTCAATATGCATCATTTCATGAGCAAGACAGAGACGATAGAAATAACAGTCTTCATTTGATGAGGGATAATTCCGTTTTATTAAATCTAAAATTTTAACTTTTGTTTGTAAAAGATATTCTTTAACTTCTTGTTTTTTAGGTAGTGTGACTAACCACCTTTCTTCATGCGGAATGGTAGCCGAATTAAAAAGCTCATCCGCCTGCTTCAGAATCGATTCACCACACAAACAATTTTTCCAAGCCTTAGGTCTACGTTCGTCGAAGCTAAGATATTTATTTCTCAATAACCATCTTTCCGAGAACCACCCAATATGACTAAATTCCCACAAGGGCAGATTTATCTCTTTTCTTCTCTCCACAAAAAGATTATCATCTAAAGCGGACTCAAATCTCTCGAATAGTTTTATTGTGGAATCTCGAACGTCATTAAAGCCAGAGGCCAAATCAATGGAATATAAATCTCTGAATTTCATATTATCTTTAGAAGGACCATAATGCTAGAACCTAAATTAACAAAACTTACAAGTGGTGGAGGTTGTGGCTGCAAAATATCTCCAGAAATATTATCAGAAATTCTTGCAAAAACAAGGGGCGTATCTTTACCTCCCGAGTTACTCGTTGGAAATAATACATCAGATGATGCAGCGGTTTATAAACTAGATGCAGAGCGAGCACTTGTAGCAACCACTGATTTTTTTACTCCCATTGTAGATGACCCAGCGGATTTTGGTGCTATTTCTGCTACAAACGCGCTATCAGATGTTTATGCGATGGGGGCAAAGCCAATTTTTGCTCTCGCAATAGCAGGGATACCTGTATCTGTATTAACAACCACTACTATTTCTAAAATTTTTACTGCAGGGAAAGATATCTGTGAGAGGGCTGGCATTCCGATAGTTGGCGGACATACGATTGATTCCCAAGAACCAATATATGGTTTAGTTTGTATTGGGCTAGTAGAGACGAGGAATTTAAAAAAGAATTCAACTGCAAAAATAAAAGATAAATTAATTTTAGGAAAACCACTAGGTGTTGGGGTTTATTCCGCTGCGTTAAAAAAAAATAAATTACGAGAAGCAGAGTATAAAACATTCATAAAATACGCAACTCAACTGAATTGGATAGGTTATAAACTGGGCGCAAAATCTTGTGTAAATGCTATGACTGACATTACTGGTTTTGGTCTTTTAGGTCATTTGGTGGAAATTGCTTCTGGTTCAAATGTGACTATTCAATTAGAAGCGGAAAAAGTAATATTTCACCCGCAAGTTATTAGTTTAGCTAAGGAAGGCTATCTCACAGGTGCGTCCACTCGTAATTGGGAATCAATAAGTTCTAAGGTTGAATTTCAGACGCAATTAAACCCTACCAAAAAAAGTTTATTGACTGATCCACAGACTAGTGGTGGGTTACTGGTATCTGTTTGTTCGGAAAATTCTAAAGAAATCTTAGAATTATTTTTATCAAATGGCTATACGGCTTTTGAGATAGGTTCAGTTACTGAAAGAAATCAATGTGAAATTACTATCGTTTGAGGAGAAATTTTTTGATAAAAATATTTTCTCCGACGGAAAAAATTGCTCTTACCGGAAATCGGATAACCGCAAAAAGATATTCATATTTACTCAAAAAATGTGGTTTTGACGTAAGTTTGGAGGAGAAACTCTCCGGTATTGATCTTTTAAGTAGTCAAGATGTGGTGATAACACTGCATGCCTATAAAAGCCGTCTGATCATTAATAAGTGTCATCAACTTAATATTCCTTGCATTTTAGTTTTAACTGGTACCGACCTATATAAAATTATGGTAAGCGGCGATCCAAAACAGAGAAAGGAATGTAATACGGCAATTCAAAAAAGTAATGCCATAGTAGTTTTGCAATCTAATGCAAAATTTGACTTGTTAAAATTGCTTAAAGTTGATGAGAAAAAAATATCTGTTATTCATCAGTCTGTCGATATAAATGAAAGTAGACAAGTTTTTTTTAATAAAAAGTCCAGTTATCGTGTGCTGATGGTTGGGAATGTTAGAGAGGAAAAAAACTATATTTCTGCTATCGAAGGATTTAAATTAGCACTATCGGACATTAAAAATAGTTCTAAAATACAAATCACCCTCAATCATATCGGGGGTATATTAGACAAGTCATACATGAAAAGAATGGTTGAGATCAGTACAAATTCATCCGTTCAGTTTCTGGGAGAAAAGTCTACCCATGATGTTCTCTCAGAGATGATCAGTTGTGATTTATTACTTCACCCTTCCACATTAGAGGGTGGAGCACTAGTCATTATGGAGGCAATTAATGCCGGCATGCCAATACTAGCGAGTAATATATCTTGTCATAGGGCAATTCTGGGAAAAAATTATGCTGGGTTATTTCCTGCAAGTGAAGGAAAAAGTATTGCCAAGAAAATACTAATGTTTTTTTCTTTGAAACAGTTTAGATCAGAACTAAAACAGCAACTACGTTGTAATAAACTCGCCAAATATTCAATGGAATGTGAAAGAGCACAGTTATTTGATTTAATTAGTAAGTTAACGTAACTTAAAGAACTCCTCATGTTACTTTTTTTCCTTCACTTCCACATCAATTACAGATTCTTCACTTCTACTTTTACCCGATGAGAAGTATGACTTATCGACAGATTTATGTGATGAACTTATTGAATTCTTTCTTAAAGAAACGCTTGATTTGTAATTCCCGGTAGCAACATTTAACATAATCGACACCGCTGACACAATGATACCGGCTAGAATGCTAGTCCAAAAGCTATCGATATTGAATCCCCCTATTAACTCGCTAATCAAAAGCAGAAAAGCTCCATTCAGTATTGGAACAATGAGACCAAATGATACGAGTGCTAGAGGAAAAGCCAAAAGAAAAATAATAGGTTTAATAAACAGATTTATTAACGCTAGTAAAAGCCCACTTACCGCCAATGCCTCTAAGTTTAAAATTTGAAAACCATCAAAAATAACGCTAGCGGTCCAAAGCCCTAGAGTTGTCGTTAAAAAGTGAGAAACAAACTGAAAAAAATTTTTACTCATACTCAAAATATTATACTTTACTAGTCAAAAAATACGTGGCGGAATTGCATTTCGAATTGGATAAAAAAGTTGATAAGGGCTGTGATTCAGATTAGTTTGAGCTTTTCTCGAAGATTATTTTTTTTGCTCAAAGCTACAATAAGAAAAAGAGAAATTTTATGTTGACCAAATTCTCCTTATGAGTTCTCTGAACAAATGAAAAATTCTAAATGTTTATAATTTTGTGCACTGCACAAAAAATTCAAGTATAGTATTAGTTATGCATTAATTATGGAGTTTATATGGAGTTAGTTAACAGCGTTGGAGTAATCACTGGTGCTGCAAGTGGTATCGGAGCGATTGTGGCAAGGCAACTGGCCAAGAGGGGGGTTAGACTTATTCTCGGTGACAGAGATGAAACAGCTGTACAAGAAGTCGCATCTAAAATTAATGACTCGGGGGGTGAGTCTATTGGAATGAAAGTTGATGTTACAAGTCAGGAAGAATGTGCTGCCCTAGCTGATGAAGCAGTAAAAAAATTTTCTAAATTAAACATTGTTATTCCTTGTGCTGGGATAATCGCAGATGGTTTATTTTTGAATACGGACTCTCAAACAAAAAAAGTGAAAAAAAAGCTAAGTTTGGAAAAGTGGCAGTCTGTTTTAGACATTAATTTAACAGGCACATTTTTGACTGTTAGAGAATCTGCCGAAAAAATGGTAAATGGGGGCTGGCCTGGAGTAATTATTCCTATTTCTTCGATTAATAAAATGGGTCAAATTGGCCAGCTAAATTATTCTTCTTCAAAAGCCTCTCTTGCGTTATTTCCGAAAATATTAGTAGGGGAGTTTCTTTTAAGGAAAATCAGGAATTTGCGGGTGGTAGGAATTGCCCCAGGATATGTAAAAACACCATTATTGGAAAAAATGAATCAGGATGCATTGGTTAAACTATTAAGTCAGGTTCACGTTGGCAGACTCATTGAACCAGATGAAATAGCCTCCCTTATCCAGCATATCATTGAAAACGAATCTTTAAATGGTACCACCATAGAGATAACTGGTGGTCTATGTTTTGACGGAGCTATTGCAAAATAGTTAAAAATTGAAAGTTAACCATAATGAGTAATTTTAAAACAAATGAAATAGGGAGCTTTATTTGGCTCCATGGCTTAGGTTCTAGTTCAGGTGATTCGGAGAATCTTGTTAGAGCCTTAAAGCTTAATCATGCTTCCATGTTTAGTTTGACATTACCAGATGCACCCTTAATTTCGGTGACTATAAATGGCGGAGAAAAAATGCCCGCGTGGTATGATATTAAGGGTACTGAGTTGACCGATAGGCAAGACAAGATCGGTATAGAACAGTCGGGAAAAATAATTAAGAAGTTAATAGTTGATGAGGTGGAGAGAGGTATAAATCCCGAACGCATTTTTTTAGGGGGTTTCTCGCAGGGAGGTGCAATGGCTTTACATGTTGGCACAAGGCTCGATTTTCCAATTGCTGGTGTAGTGTGTTTATCTGGCTACCTTCCGGTTGCTGAGGCTTTCGAAAAGGATTTCGTTAGAGCTACTAGAGAAACTCCCTTTTTCATTGCTCATGGACTTAGTGATCATGTGGTCAGAGCCGAGTGGACCAAAAGCTCTACTGAAATTTTGAGGGCGAAAGGATTTACCGTAACTGAACGCGAGTATGCAAATTTAGGACACAGTGTTTCTCAGGAGGAAATCGACGATTTATCTTCCTTTCTAAATAGCAAATGCAAAAGTATATTTGTTTAAACTATTGGCGGTTGAAACCATAGAAATGCAATTAGCAAAGCGGCTGGAGCGAGTATTAGAATCAAAACTATCGGTTTCATGTAAATTTCCTATTTAAGTTTTAAATTTCGGCTTTTAACAATTAATTTCTACAATAAACAGCCTCTTAGACTAACAGTTGTCTATAATATTTTGAAGTCATTTTTTTAAAGCCCTGGAAATTCATTTCTTAGCCTCTGTAAAAGAGGCTGGAACCCAAACCAGCCTGCTTCTTCGCCGCCGATAATATCATAAGCTTTTTGTGCTGCTTGATTACTAATTATTGATATTTTCTGATTAGTGTTTATAGCGCTTTGCACTGCCATCTGAACTTGGCAACTTCTTTCCATTGTAATGAACCACCAAGCAGCGGATTCCACAAATTTTCCGGTTGTCAATAAACCATGGTTTTGCAGAATTAAAGCTTTGTTAGATTTTAGCATTTTTGCAATTTCATCGCCTTCATCAGTTTCTAATACTAAACCGGAATACTTCTTAAAAACGTCGTGGTCATTAAAAAATGCACAAGAATCTTGAGTTAGTAAATCTAAGCGCTTACCGAATGCAGACCAAGCCTTACCATATGTTGAATGTGCATGACAGGCTGCATTAATATTTGGGTGAGCTAAATGTATCCGAGAGTGAATTGCAAAAGCTGCAGCATTAACTGGATGTTTCCCCTCGATAATTTCACCATCATGAGATACGCGAATTAAATCATCTATTGTTACAAGACTAAAATGTATTCCAAATGGATTAACCCAAAAACTTTCTAAGTGCTCAGGATCCCTAACAGTAATATGGCCTGCAACTCCTTCATCAAAACCACATTTGGAAAAAATTTTTAACGCGGCAATCAATCTCTGTTTCCTATAGTGTCTCTCTTCACTAACAGAGGAAAAAACCTCAGGCCTTGGTAATTTAGGATTATTTTTTAAGTTTGCTAAGGATTGTCCACACTCAAAAGGAGAAAAAATATCATTCATATTTATGATTCCTGGTTTCTAATAAAAATAATTATGCCATTTTATAAATAGTAAAGACACTTAATACTATAATAATGATTCCAACTAAGGTCATTAATGCCCTTGGGGGAATATATCGACATAGGTAAGCAGCAAAAGGGGCGGCAAAAAGACCACCAATTACTAATCCAAAAACACTTACCCAAGGGCTACTTGTTACAAAAATCGTAAAGAATCCAGCAGTGGATAAGGTCAGAAAAAACTCAGCGAAGTTCACTGAGCCAATTGTAGACCTAGGGTCTTGACCATTTCCGATTAAGTTAGTGGTAACAATAGGGCCCCAACCACCACCACCGGCCGAATCCATAAGGCCACCAAACAGAGCTAAAGAAGAAATTTTAGATTGTTTTATAGGTTTGGGCTCGCTGTACTTCTTCAACCCCTTAACTAAAATTAAAAGCCCCATTAGCAAAAGATAGAAACACATTATTGGTTTGAATATCGCAGTATCTAATTGAGTAACAAGCAAAACTCCTAATAACGCTCCCAAAATACCTGGAACAAGAAGGCGTAAAAAAAGGTCTTTTGAAACATTTCCTAAATTAACATGAGAGATACCGGACAAACCAGTTGTAAAAACAGCGGCTATATGAACGCTTGCGCTCGCAACCGCAGGACTTGCCCCAGAACTAAGGAGGAATGTTGTGGCGGAGATACCATAAGCCATACCTAACGCACCATCGATGACTTGAGCAATGAAGCCAATTAAAACAGCATTTAAAAATTGTTCAGTTTTTAAAATATTGATTATTTTCGAAAAAGAATCATCACCATTGACATTTATAAATGAAACAACGATATATATAAGCAACGCTAGTAAGATCACGAAAGCTATCCAACTAAACCAAAATAAGTAAGGGTGCTTTTCTCCTTGAAAAACTATCGTTTCTAGTTGCGGAAGGCCAGCTCTTGAACGTTCCTTCTGTACTTCACTTGTTCTTAGTTCCCTGTCCCTGATTTTCATAAATTAGCAACCTTAGCTTATTTAATCATTAAAGCGGCTGCGGTCTGGTTTGTTATTTTATCGATTAAGATAAGAGAGCCAGTAGTTGCAAATTTTTCAAATGAATCAGCCAAAATAGCCTGAGATACTTTTACAGAAGCCTCGCCGATTTCGTTGATTGTTAAAGTATCAGTGCTTACAGATTTGAGCGTTACTGGATTTATCTTATTTACAATTGAAATTTTTGCTTGGATTTCTTTAGTGTTATGTTTCAGGATATAACGGCTACTTGAATTGAAAGGCAAAGAGTCCAGCCAAGCAATTTTCGCCAAAAAAGTTTTAGAGCTCACTACTCTGTCATTGGACTCGATCAACACATCACCTCTAGAAATGTCAAGGTCTTTATTTAACCAAAGAATAACATTTTGTCCCGCGGTAGCTGAGTCAATTTCCTTTCCTAGGTATACGATCCTATCAATCCTTGAAGAGATTTCAGAGGGAAAAGATTTTACTAATCTGTTTTTACTCAGAACTCCCGATTCCACTCTCCCAGCATATGCTCTTTGTGAGTTATGTTTTTCTCCATCCCATCTTAAAACATATTGGATTGGCAACCGAAGCTGATCATTAATTCTAATTGACTTACTACTTTTTTCTAGGAGTTCTAGGAATGAGAAACTTTCGTACCATTTTGTTCGTTTGGAATTGCTTATAATATTATCACCTTGTAACGCGGAAATGGGTATTGCTGAGCACTTGGGAAAAAAATTTAAGTCGCGAAGTAATTTCTGAAATGAATCAAAAATTTCAGTGAATAGAGCTTCACTAAAATTCACTAAGTCCATTTTGTTAACTGCTAATATGACTGTTTTGATTTTTAATAAAGATATGATTAATGTGTGTCTACGAGTTTGTTCTAGTAGAGAACCGTCTTTCACCTTGCTAGCGTCTACTAAGATCACTGCGATGTCGGCATTTGAAGCACCAGTAACCATATTTCTTGTGTATTGTTCATGACCAGGGCAGTCTGCAATTATAAATTTATTTGTTGGCGTATTAAAGTAGCGATATGCTACATCAATAGTAATTCCCTGCTCTCTTTCTGACTCTAATCCATCAGTTAAAAAAGATAAATCAAAAGACTCAAAATTTGCACGATTATTTTTTGCGCTTTCTAGATTTTTTATTTGGTCATTCAGTATGAATTTTGTATCAAACAGAAGTCTGCCTATTAAAGTACTCTTGCCGTCATCTACGCTTCCAGCAGTAATAAACCTAATCGGGGATTTTTTGGCTATCATTAAAAGTATCCCTCTTTTTTTCTCTTCTCCATTGAAGCTTCCTCAGTTTGATCGTCCAAACGAGTAGCTCCTCTCTCACTTAAATCAGAGGCGGCTGTTTCGGAAATGATTTCCCGCGGTGAAGTAGCAAGACTCTCAATAGGACAAGTGCAAGTGATATCACCCACCGTTCTAAACCTGACCATCTTCTCTATGACCTTTTCATTTTTTTCCGGAGGAGTATAACTTGTAAGTGGAACTAATAAATTCTTCCGGTAAAAAACCTTGCGAGGATGAGCAAAGTAGATATTTGGAAGTTTTAGGTTTTCAAACTGTATATATTTCCAGATATCTAATTCAGTCCAATTCGAGATTGGGAAAACTCGCATATGTTCGTCTTTCTGATGTCTGGTGTTAAATAGATCCCACAATTCCGGTCGTTGAGACTTTGGATCCCAATGACCAAATTCATTTCTGAATGAAAAAATCCTCTCTTTTGCTCGCGCTTTTTCTTCATCTCTTCTGGCGCCTCCCAACAAGGCATCAAATTCAAATTCTTCAATAGCTTCAAGTAAGGTTATTGATTGAGCTGCATTTCGTGATTGCATCTGATGTTTAAGTTTTACAGTGCCTCTTTTAATTGAATCTTCGACTTTTCTAATTATCAGGTTGGCATTAATTTCTGTTACTTTTTCGTCTCTAAAAGCTAACACCTCCGAAAAATTATGTCCGGTATCTATGTGAAGTAAAGGAAAAGGCAGGGGCATAGGTGCAAACGCTTTTTGGGCAATTCTTAACATTACAACCGAGTCTTTACCGCCCGAAAACAGTAAAACAGGATTTTTGGAAGTAGCTGCAACTTCTCTCATTATGAATATAGATTCATTTTCGAGAAATTCTAAATGTTCTGTAGACTCTACCGTTGCTTTAGTCTTCATGTAAACCACACTCTTTATTGATTAAGCTTCGCTCCCACCACCATCTACCACTTCGCTCATCTTCTCCAGGTTTAACTGCTCTAGTGCATGGGGCACAACCAATGCTACTGAATCCCTTTTTATGCAGTGGATTAGTCGGAATTCCATTCTTTAGAATAAATCTCCACAAAAAGTCTCCGCTCCAATTCAGAAGTGGATGATACTTCATAAGATTAAGCTTATTGTCCCATTCCATAAATGTATTTTTTGATCTTTTCAAACTGTGTTCCGATCTTATGCCTGTGATCCAAGCTGATTTATCTTTCAACGCTCTCCTGACAACTTTTACCTTTCTGATTTCACAACATTCAATTCTTTGACTAACACTTTTATAAAAACCATTAATACCGTTTATTTTTACGTAGTTTTCGACGTCGGCGCTATCCGGACAATACACTTTTATTTTCTTATTGAAGTGAGCCTCAGTATGAGCCAATAAGTTTAAGGTCTCGTTATGAAGTCGACCAGTATCCAGAACAAAGATTTCGATCGGTAATTTATAAATGTAAATTAAGTGTGTAATAGCTTGGTCTTCAGCACTAAGACTGGTTGAAAAAACTGGAGAGGGACCATCATTAACAGCTCTTTCAAGAATACTTATGGAATCAGGTAGATCGTTAAATTTACTCATTTAGAAATTCTTAATTGGATGGGTTTAAAATTACTTCACAAATAGATCGTTGAATATTTTTATGGTTTATCAGAGGTTTTCCAAAAGTCAAATTCAAACCTTCATGCATAGAGATAATGTTTTTCACTCGTTTTGGCAGGTCATTTTTTAAATGAAAACCATTAGCTAAAAGCAGAGGTTCCACATGTATGCACTTGTATCCACTATCAATAAGCATTTGAATCACAGTTTCCAAAAGAGGTTTTTGTAGTTCAAAAAACGCCAATTCTACTGGTCCTTTCAGCCAATTTTTTTTTACGTTGTTTGTAATAGTTTGGAAGGGTGAACTCCATTCGGGATCTTTTGATCCATGAGCAATCAAAATCAAAGCCTGCCTTTTTTTATGCTGCATTGAAAGCCAGTCTTTTCAAGTCAAGGCTAGATTCCAGGTTGCTCATACTATTTGTGCTTACATCCTCAATAACTTTGCCGATTATTATACAAACCGGCCCTTTGAATGATTGGGTATCAATTGTCACAAGCTTAGCTAAAGAAGTTATCTGTTTCTTCGACTCTAAGCTGGCACTTTCAACGATAGCAACCGGAGTTGTAGGTCTCAACCCATTCTCCAATAAGGTAGAGGAAATATACTTCAGAGTTTTGCCGCCCATGTATATAACGCTGGTTTCAGAGGTTTTTACTATCTCAGCCCAATTTTCAGTTTTTTCACTATTTTTACTCACAGCTGGTGTAACAAAGCTAACGGAGCGAGAGATTTCCCTCTTAGTGAGGCTCAGTTCAAGATCTGCAGCAGCAGCAGAGGCAGCAGAGACACCAGGTATTACGGAAAAAGGGATATTCTTTTTTTTTAACTCTGAAATTTCCTCACTCAATCTCCCAAATATTGTGGGATCTCCTCCCTTAAGCCGCACAATTTGTAAACCCCTCTCTAGATAGCTTACAATCAAACGATTGATTAATTTTTGATTAGTGGATAGTTGATTAGATCTCTTCCCAACGTAAAGCCAAGTGGCACTGGGATTAATTTTACGAAATCCTTTTTCATCAATAAGTGCATCATAAAAAACGATCTGTGCCTTCTTTATAGCTTGAAAGCCAGCAATTGTGAGTAATTCAACATTGCCAGGGCCAGCTCCAACAAAATAAATTTGCTTTTCTCTTGTTAAATAATGTGATTTTTTCATTATTAAAAAACCCCTTTACTTCCATCATTTCCACTTTGATAGTGGTGTTTGAACGGATTAATAATTCGTTGCATCTTAATTTCCTCAGTCATAGTTGAGTCCAGTGAAGAAATAAACATCGTATCAAAACCACTTCTTTTTAAAAAATAGCTTAATTCTTCGTTAATTTTTCCAACGGCGTGTAATCGTAAATTGGGATGGTTTTCCCTCAAGCGTGCGGCAATAGAAAAACCTCTTCCGTCAGTAAAATTAGGGAAAATAATAGCAATTGACTCAGAGCCGGAAATTGGGAAGTCATCAAGAGAGAATCTTTCGACTGACGGATCAATTATAAAACTAAAATTTTCTGAGGCAACTTCCTTCCCTGTTACAAGACAAATACTCTTTCCATAAATGTGTGACCGGGTTGAACGAGTATCAGCCATTAGATACTATTTTTTCGAGCTAAGTTAGCAGCGTCTGCAAAAGGTTGATTGCCTAACCTTTTTAACGTTTCACTCAAATTTTCCCCATCTAATCGCAGACTTATATAGCATTCTAGAATTTCCTCAACAGCATCAACAATTTCGTTTTCAGCAAAAGCCTTTCCAATAATTTTTCCAAGTTTTGCACTAGAAGAGTTTCCGGAGTGGCCTCCTAATAAAAGTTGGTAGTAGGCCTTATCATTTTTATCGACCCCAAGAATTCCGATATGTCCAATATGATGGTGGCCGCAACTATTTATACAACCAGATATTCTCAAGTCAATCGGACCAAGATTTTCTAGTTGGTCGAGTTGTTTAAATCTAGTTGCAATATCCTCAGCGATCGGTATTGATCGTGCATTAGCTAAGGAGCAAAAATCCCCTCCGGGACAGCAAACCATGTCAGTGAGCAGTCCTCCAATTGGCCGAGAGAGATCTTCCTTCTTTAAACTTTGATAAAGATCTTCCAAATGAACTTCAGGAACTGCGGGCATAATAAAATTCTGACTATGAGTGACACGTAGTAGGGAATCACTGTATTTATCGCATAAGTCAGCAAGAATATCTAATTCCTCTGAAGTAACATCTCCAGGAGCCCGATGTTCCCCCTTGACAGGAAGTAAGACGGCCTTTAGGCCATCAATTTTATGTTCAATAACATTATTTTTTTTCCATTGATTAAATTCTTTACTTTCAAAAAGAGTATTAACTTCTTTAGTAATATTCTTTTGAATACTGGGAGGTCGAAAATAACTAAACTGATCTTTTATCATTTCTAATGTTTGGCATGTCACCTCTGAGGTAAGGCTCTTTAATCTCTGAAACTCTTCCTCTACTAAGAGTTTAAACTTTTCAATTCCAGCAGCTCTAACAAGAATTTTTATTCTAGCTTTGGTCATATTATCTCTTCTACCTAATTCGTTATATACACGCATGACCGCATGCGTGTAAGAGAGCAAATATTTAAAATGAAGTCTCTCTCTTAAAACTGGTCCTAATATGGGTGTTCTTCCTAAACCACCACCTACCCGCACTTTAAAAATAGTGTCTGGTTCGCCGTTAACAGCCTCAAAAGCAAGATCGTGTACCTGAATTAAAGCACGATCTTCGGTAGCGCCTGTAAATGCAACCTTGAATTTTCTAGGAAGAAAAGAAAGCTCAGGGTGAAATGTGCTCCATTGCCGTAAAACCTCTGCGTAAGGTCTAGGATCTAATAATTCATCTTTAGCTATGCCAGCTAAAGCGTCACTGGTTATATTTCGGAGACAATTACCGCTTGCCTGTATACCATGCAAACCTACTTCCGCGAGTAAAGCTAATGCTTTTGGAACGTCATTAACCTTTATCCAGTTTAACTGCATATTTTGACGGGTTGTTAAATGGCCATATCCTCTATCAAATTTTTTTGTTATGTGACTTAGCATTCGAAGTTGCTTTGTATTTAACATTCCATAAGCTATGGCGATTCTTAGCATTGGCGCGTGACGTTGAATATAAAGACCATTTTGAAGCCTGAGGGGTCTAAATTCCTCGGCCGAAGTTTTACCCTCACTGTGGCGTTTTAACTGATCCTTAAATTGAATCGCTCGTTCTTTTAGTCGCTCGGCGTCGAATGATGTTTGATGATACATTATTTTTATTTGGTTTATTAACTTGTATAATGTACGGTAATAAAAGCAAAATGAAAAATACTTTTTTCTAAAAAGCTTAGAAGAAAAAGGCATAAAGGAAATTAAAAAGTAAACATGGTGAAAGGGATCCCACTGAATGTCAAAAGCTTACATAGTTGGTAATAATACAATTACTAATACGCAAGGTTATAAAGAGTATGCGGAGAAGGTTCCTCAAACTCTAGTTGAGTTTGGAGGAAAGTTCCTAGCGAGGGGCGGGGATACTTTAGTTTTGGATGGAGATCCATCTGGCACTAGAAATGTCATTATTGAATTTCCTAGTATAGAGTCAGCAAAGGCTTGGTATTTCTCAAAACCTTATCAAGAAATTGTTGCTGGAAGACTGAGGAACGCTGAAGGTTATCTAATGATAGTAGAAGGTATCTAGGTACCAATAGTAATGGAAACTTTAGATCATGAGGAAGAGATTATTTTTGTCTGTACGTCTGTAGATTCATTGAAAGAGGCCAGATCAATTGCAAAAATACTTATAGAGGAAAAACTTTGTGCTTGTGTACAAATAGATCAAGTAAGAAGTATATACGAATGGGAAGAGGAAATATGCGAGGAGCTAGAATCACGATTAACAATAAAAACAATTGCTGCTAATTTTGAAAATCTGGAAATTAGGCTCCTAGATATACATCCTTACGATTTGCCCGAAATCATTAGTTTACCAACCGTATATTGTTTTAATCCTTATGCTGAGTGGATTGTAGAAAACTCAACCGAGTAGGAGTGATGTTAAGGACCATCAATTTGTTAGTTTTCGGTCAGGATAAGCCCGAAGAAAAAATAAGATATACTGCTTTGCTTGGTTATGCAGGTTTAATACCTTTTATTTTTTTTTCTTTCTGCTCGATAATAGAAAAAGAATTTTTTAATTCAATTGGTTCACTAGATATATTACGTAATTATGCGGTCATCATATTAACTTTCCTTGGCGCGGTCCACTGGGGCCTGACTTTAAATGACTTTGATGAATCGTCGACTAAATTTTTTTTGATATGGGGTGTGATACCTTCTTTGCTTGCTTATGTGACCACCTTCCTCGATTCATTTGTTGCGTTACTTGGATTGATAATTGGGTTTTCGTTGTGCTACTTACTTGATAGGAAAGTTTTTATAGCTCGTGAAGCCAATCGATGGTATGTGAAAATAAGACTAAGATTAACTTTACTTGTTGAAATCTGTTTAATATCTGTATTGATAAACGAGGTCATGTTCTGACTTTTAAAAGTTCTTCAACATGGCTTTGGATAGCTGTTGCAACACCATCAGGGCTGTAGCCCCCTTCAAAAATAGAAACCAATTTTTTATCACAAAACTTTTCTGCCAAATTTTTTAACAGAATTGTGAGTTCTTTATAACCTTCATCATCTATTTTGAAGCAACCTAATCGGTCATCAACTCTCGAGTCAAAACCAGCAGACAATAATATGAATTCCGGTTGGAATTGACTAGCTGCGGGAAGGAGCTTTTCCTCAAAAGCTTTTTGAATGTCTTTGTTAGTGCTTCCACAGTCTAAATGCACATTTATATTGTAACCGAGCCCCTCCCCAGCGCCTCTCTTAGTTGGACTTCCTGTTCCCGGGTAAGCGTACTGATCATGTGTTGAAAAAAATAATACGCTGGGATCTTCATAAAAAAAATATTCAGTTCCATCTCCGTGGTGGTAATCCCAGTCAACAATCAATATTTTTTTATACCCATATTTTTTTTGAAGATATTTAGCAGCGATGGATATATTATTAAAAAAGCAAAAGCCTTCCTCTTTACCGTAGTTTCTAGCATGATGACCGGGTGGTCTAGAACCCACAAACGCATTCTTGATAATCCCCTTGTGCACATCATCACAGGCTTGAAGAGCTGCTCCGACGCTGGCTCTAGCGACCAAATTTGTAGACTTATTATATTTAGCATTTAATTTTCTAATATGGTCATCTGTATGTAGAATCTTCAATTCCTCTGAACTAGCAAGTCTTACTGAACAAAACTTTAGTTGGGGCTTTAAATGATGGGAACCCACCAACAAATCTATTCCTCTTGACAGCCTTTTCGGTGTTTCAGGGTGTCCTTCCTCAAAAATTGGTTGAAGAAAAATATCATCGAAAAATAGTCCAGTAAGAGATTCGTCATCATCGGACAATATTTTAGTTTGGGCTGAATTAGCAAGTGCCATGGCTACGGTAGCTGAAAAAAAAGCACGTCTTTGCATATTTATCAAAGTTTTTTGATTTCATTATCTGGCCTAATCAGATCTCCTGCACAATTTAAGTAGGCGCTAGATATATCTCTTGGAAGTCTATCCGGTAATTTAAAAGTCTTAGCATCACTCAATCCTTCTAAAATCAACTCTCCTCCAAAAAGCGCCAATTCATAGAAAATAAGTCCACCTTCCTCTTTATTTTGCAGATCGCCAATAGCGATAAATTGGTCTTTTATAGTACTCTGCTTCACTAAAAAATTGTTGGTTTGTAGGTTTCGGGTCTTTAAGTACACGGACTTTGTATTTAAAACGTATGGCGATTTGACTGAAAGTGAGGTTAATACTTCCTTTTTTCTGGATACAAATTTTTCAAGCTTCAGCTCAATGTAAGGATCTTTTGAGGAATAATGAAGTCCACACACAGTGGGTACACCAATCTCTATTTTAACGAAAGGAATGACGCTCCAGCTTATAGCAGAAACTATCGTGGTTAATAACATAAGTCCCAAAATATATCAAAATGAACGAATACTCAATCAATAATAAGCCTGGAGTGGATTTTGCACTTGCCACGCTAAACAACTTAAGCATTTCTGAATACGGCAGAAGCCGAAACTTTTTAAACGGATCTGTATCACGATTATCCCCTTATATTTCTCATGGCATTTTGAATACTCGGGAAATATTTGAAATATTGTCAGAAAAAGGAGTTTTATCAATGAAAGATAAATTTCTCATGGAGCTCGCATGGCGAGAATTTTTTCAGCATGTTTGGGAGCATAAAAAAGAAAAAATTTTTAGCTCTTTGAGGGAATCAATAATACCTGAAAACTTTTACAAGGCCTTTATCCCAGATGACGTGAAAAATGCGGCAACCGGGTTAGTGCCGATTGATAATGCTGTACGTGAACTATATTCAACTGGCTATTTGCATAATCATGTGAGGCTATGGTTATCATCTTATTTAATACACTATCGCAAAATACATTGGCGAACCGGTGCTGATTGGCTATACTCACTATTACTTGATGGAGACCTTGCTTCCAACCATTTATCGTGGCAGTGGGTGGCAGGTACGAATAGTAGTAAACCCTATCTTTTCAATGCTTCAAATGTGGCAAAGTATGCCCCTAGAAGCTGGCATTGCTTTGCAACAAATATTGATACTACATACGATGTCTTATCCGATTTAGCCAGCGACAATAGAGAAATTGCTCAAGAGAATAAACTGACTGAACTTTTTGAAGAGGAACCTTCTTTTTTTTCTATGCCTCCCGAAAGCTTTCCTGAATTACCGCTTAAAGGGATTAAAGAAATCTTTTTACAACATCCTTGGTTTATCAAAAGGGCAACTGGGGCAGCGTTTAAAAAAAATTTAGGGGTGATATTTTTGGAATATCATAAGAATCGTCCCTGGACAAGTCAAAGATGGAACTTCGTTATTCAGAACATGAAGTTGACCTGTGACGAAATATACATTTGTTCAAATTTCAGTAAGTTGACGGGCTATTCTCTTCAAAATAATTTGCACCTGACGGAGATTACCTCTGTTAAAAACGAAAGTCTAAATTATAGTAATTTTCAGGAAAAAATTTTTGCGCCGTTGAGTAGTTATTGTTCTTCATTTTCTAAGTTTTGGAGAACTGTTAATGTTATGGTTTAGTTAAATGAGTTTGGATTTTTACTACACTTTGGCAACGTTAGCCTTTGTTTTTCTGCAGCGGTCGGAGCAATACTTCACATTCTCCCAGTTGTTTCTCCAAGATTTTCGCCATTCCATAATCTTTCCGCAACGATCACAGATCTTTTTTGGTAAGTTTGATTTTTTTTTCTTCATGAAGAAGATACTTAAGAGTCTAATCGGGAAAAAATTTCAGTTGTTGAGGACCCTCATTTTTCAAGTTTTTAGGGATTTTTGGTTTATTGGAAATAATTTTGTTTTTCCTACTCCCATGTTTTTTAAAGACCACCTTAGAAATGGATTTAAAATTTTTAGCAGTTCGTTTTTCATAAATCATTGACTTTGCTATATTCGACGTTTTCTTTATATCCACAATGGGATTAAGCAAACTCTTACCAAAATTTGGATCCCACTTCTTAGTGAAGATTGCTTCGGGGTCGTGGTCGGTCATTTGTTTATCAGGATTGTATATACGAACAGTATTGATTCCTGTAGTTCCACTTTGCATTTGAATTTGTGGCCAGTGTATACCCGGCTCATAATCTAAGAATAAATTAGCTAAATGAGATCCACTGTGTCTCCAATGAATCCATAAATTGTGACTTACGAAAGACACTAACATCGCCCTCATTCTAAAGTTAATCCAGCCATTGATTCGAAGATAATTCATGCAGGCGTCGACGAATGGGACTCCCGTTTTACAATCTTTCCAAGCTTCGAGTTTCTCCAGTTCATAGTCAGTTAAACAGCCTTCATTCCTGACTGCATTCATTGAGGGGTGTAGGTTCCTGAATTCTATTTCCGGCTCAGCTTCAAGTTTTTGTATAAAATGGCACCTCCAATGTAAACGTTTTTTGAAACTGGATAAGCCCGCTCTGTGGCTCTTATTTGAGACTGAAGCAGCCGTATTTTTTATATTATATTCTGCACTTAGTAATTGCTGGTATACATCGCGAATGGATAGAATCCCCCAGGTTAAAAATGGTGATATTCTTGAGCAAGAATATTCTGCAGTTAGTGGACTACTCATTTCTTTTGAATAATTGGTTGACCTATTTATTAAAAATGATTCAAGTAATTTGGTCGAAGTTTTTTTGACGGATCTTGGTAGTTGCTTGGAAACATCGTCCAAATGGAATAGGTCAATTCCGAAGAGTTTACATAGTTTTCTATGATCAAAATCACTAATATCGTATAACGGCGGCTTAAATGTTAAACCTCTCATGTCGTGTAAGTTAGCTTTAAAATAGGGTTCTGGAAAACATTCCTTCGACATGAATTTTCTCCAATGACTTGACCAAGTATTTCTGTCCCTTAAATTTCTAATTACATTGTTCTGACGGTATTCAATCCATTCAATATTTTCTAAATCACACCATTTCTTAACAGCCAAATCTCTCTTGTAAGAGGCCCAATCGCCAGTTTCTTGATGACTAAAAAGACGGAAATTACCCAGTTGTATTTTTAATTGGGTCAGTAAGATGATCATATTTTCTGTACCCGTGAAAACTTTTACAAAGCGTTTTTGTAATAGTCTAGATAGTTCCAAAACAGCAGTAGAGAAAAAAATTTGATGTTGCTGGCCGTATTCGGTGGAATTCCAAAGTTTTTTTTCAAAAGGTGCGATTGCTATTGTTGGACCATCTTGTTTAGATGCATTGTAAAGGGAGGAATGATCAAACAATCTAAGGTCTTTTTTCAACCAAACTACATTTGCAACGGGTAATCTAGCATTTTTCATTGTTTTCGTAGTGGTTCACTTGATAAGTTAGATTTTCAGAAAAAACTTTATAGTTATGTTCTAAGGCCTCTCGTGTAAGAAATAAATTTTTTAAAAAAGGCAACTTAAATTCAACATTTAGAATTAAATGAACGTTTTTTGTTTCGAAAAGTTCCCAAGTTGCTGAGTAAAAAGAAAAGTCACCGGAAACTTGAAATATTTTTATTGTTTTATAGGGCTCCTCAATAACTGACAATGTTGAGCTTTGTTTAACTTTAAGTCCAAGTGCCTCCCCAACAAAAACTTGTTTAATTAATTTTTTGTTGTTTATATCCGTTATTACCGTACTGTCTTGTAAATTTTCATAGAATTTTGATAGTTTATTATAGTCTGTGATTGCGTTCCAGACTGTACATCGTTCTGCAGAAAAAACCTTTCTGATAGTAACATGATGTATATTGTTCAGTGTAGAAATGGTAAGTTGTTCATTGTCCTTTGATAAAACCGGAAATATGATATTTGATAGAAAAAGTAAGGTTAAAAATCTATGAATAGTGCAACATGTCATCCAAATCTCGATTAGTATCAATCAACAATCTATTTCTGATTTTCTCAGTAATTAATCTCATGGTATCAGTTCTTGTTATGGCGCTAATAGCTCATCAACAAACCCCACAAGGACAAAATTCAATATTATATGCTGTAAACATTCAACAATTGCATAGCCTCGTGTTGTTAATCTTATCACTGCTATTAATTTGGTACAGGTTAAAAATTATTGTTATCGCCTCATTTTTTTTTGTAATCGGGATAATTTTTTTTTCAATAAATATATACCTCTCTGATATTTTCAATATTCGTTTTTTTTCTGGCCTAACGCCTTTAGGTGGATTGTCGCTTATTGTGGGGTGGCTGACGTTTTTGATATTTTCATTATGTTTGTTGATTAAGCGTGACATTCGAGAATTGGGAAAAAAATTAAACTGAATTTATTTTAGTGTTATAAAATTTGCTGTCAAAAACCCAAGGTATGCCATTAAAACTGAGCCCAGAGTATGAAAGAACATAACGAACAATGCAGAAAAATATTTTTGAATCTGAAGCAACAGAAGTATTTCGAGCGAAAATGAAGAAAAAGTTGTCAGACTGCCTAGGAGCCCTGTTATTAAAAATAGTTTTAGAAATTGGTTATCTGGTGCTTGTTGAGCTAAATAAAAAAAACAAAGTCCAATAAAATAGGCGCCCACAAGATTCGATGTGAGAATGCCCGCTCCAATGCTTTTTGCTAAGGGGTCTAATAAAAGACCCAAAGCCCACCTTAGCAGGGCGCCGATAGATGCCCCAGTAATTACAGCAATAACAGAAAACAACATTTTAATGTATAGTCTTAAATTATTAACTATACGTACTTTTAGTTTTTTTAGTTAGTCAATTTTTTTGGAACTTTTCTAAAAAATTGTCGTCATTTAAAAAAAAGAATAAACTTATGCGCGATGTCATGACTGAAAGAGGCTTTTTCGAACGGTCATTCATGTTTAGAATGATTAGGGATTTTTTCCTGTTGCTCGTGGTAGTCGCGGCCGTTGAGCTACTTGTTCGTTACGTAGTGATTTTGTACGAGTTTAAAAACAGTGAGCCCGAAAGAGTCCAAAAAGTTGCAGATGAGCTATCTAATGATATTCGTTTAATCATGCTTAATGCCGGCGGGCCCACAGCCGCCAGAACTATTTACCCCATAATCGATAAAAATTATGATGAGCTTGGCTTAATGGTTGCTGTGATTCCTTCTCAGCTCACTATAGATTCAATATTAATTTCTCAGCAAATGGATGCGTTAGGACTCACTCAAGAATGGCCTTCTGGCCCACACACTGAGGCTAGCGTCGCTATTTCTGCTGAACAATACTGTTTGGGTTGCCATATTAAAGCAAAATTAGGAGACGTTTTAGGAACAGTCACGGTTAGAAGCTATTTCGATAGGAAAGTTGATGCATGGTTACATGAAGTGCAGACAGCCGCTGGTGTTTTATCTTTGAATATTTTAATTCACACGCTAGTATTATTTTTATTGCTAAAGAGTCGTATGCAACCTTTGCTTGCTCTAAGATCAACAGTTTCCTCGTTGGCTCGAGGACTAGTGGATGTGTCTCCGAGAACTGCTGTTAAATCGGAGGATGAGTTTGGCGACTTAGCAAAAGACTTAAATCATTTTCTTGATAGAATAACTTTAGTTGTTAAAGATCTAGATCTGATTTTGAGCGAGGTTTTGTCGGTTGGTAGCCGCCTAAATGTACTTACGAAGCAGCTTGAATCTCAGTGTAATGAGATGAAGGGTATACTTTTTCCTTCTGGTGACCCTTCATTGGACAAGGGATTCAAATTGAGACTGCTAGCGGCAAAAGAATCTGGGGTCATCTCCGCCCTAACAGAGTCACTTAGTAAACTCGAAAATGAGAGGAATAAAGAAAAATTAAAAGATGTAGCTATCGTTGAGGTGCTAGAGATCTTAGGAAAGTTTCAGACATGTTTTTCAAACTTACATGACGGAGTTGAATCTTTTACAGACTCTAAATCGACTAAAAAAAGTAATTTAGATCGCTATGATTTATTTGTTAATTCGTTAAAAGAAATGGCTCTATTAGAGGCTAGTATGCAGAGAGTTGCAAAAAATGGTCAGGAAACTCTTCGGAGGGTTGTTAAAGCGCGAGAAAATGACACCAAAGATTGATTTAAAATCTTTTTTTATTTGCTTTTTTTTTCTGATAGGGTTGATTTCAGTATGCTCTGCTAATAACGTAAATTCCGAAAAGTGGTATGTGGTCGATACGGATAAGTTGTATTACGTAAGCTTGGACAGTGTTCAGAGAGATGGTCATAGAAGGAAAATATTGGAATTTCAGAATTTTGTTGAGGTGTCTTCTGACGGAGTTAGTTCAATGGAATTGATAACTGAGTATGACTGTAAAAAAGGGACTTTCCGGTTAATTAATTATCGGGGATATAGCGATTTAAATCTAGAGGGAGAACTAGTTTTTGATTGGCAGGGTATTTTCCCTAGGGCATTTGTAGGTATTCCGAGTAAGAGTCCTACGAGAGATATTATGGAAAGAGTTTGTGGTTACAGCCGTGACGCTTAAAAATGAAAGGATTCAGCATGGCGAAAGTTAATGTTTTTTTTGATGGTGGTTGTCCTCTCTGTAAGAGAGAAGTCAACCTTTACTCAAAATTAGATAAGGATAATGAAATATGTTGGGTGAACGTTGCCGAAGAGGAATTTTCAGCACCTGAAAATTATACAAAGAACATCTTACTGTCGCGTTTTCACGCTAGGGATATTGACGGTCAGTACTACAGTGGTGCAAAAGCTTTTTTCTTAGTTTGGAGTAAGTTGAGAGGGTGGAAGACTTTTGCTAAATTAGGGCGGTTCAAACTGGTCGTTTGGATAGCAGAGTATTTGTACAAATTTTTTCTAATTGTAAGACCTTTTATTCAAGCCCCATTTGCTTTATATGACCGTTTGTTTGTTAAACTAAAACGAGATTAAGATCGGGTAAGACACTTAAACTACGTTCCCTATTTCAACAGCCGGAGAAAACTGTGAGAATAAATGACCTAGCACCCAATTTTTCTGCCAAGTCCACTCAGGGCGATATATCCTTCCACGAGTGGTCCAGAGGTAGTTGGACGATTTTATTTTCTCACCCGAAGGATTTTACTCCGGTATGTACCACCGAGGTTGGTGCTTTTGCTCGTTATGAGCCAGAATTTAGTAAGCGTAATTGTAAGCTTTTGGGTCTGAGTGTAGATTCAGTAGAAAGCCACCTTAGTTGGCTCAAGGATGTTCAAGAAACTCAAGGCTCTCAGGTAAATTTTCCAATTCTTGCTGATGAAAACCTCGAGGTATCCAAGCTTTATGGAATGTTACCTAATGAGGAGTTAGCAGGGAATCGTACTCCGCAACAAAATGCCACCGTCCGTTCAGTCTTCGTAATTGATCCTGAGTTATCAATTAAAATGTTTCTTTGTTATCCAATGACTACAGGCCGTAATTTAGATGAGCTGATTCGGGTCCTAGATTCAATTCAGCTCACTGCTAATTTCAAAGTAGCTACTCCCGTTAATTGGAATAAGGGTGAGAAAGTGATTATTGCCTCTTCTGTCTCTGATGATAATGCTAAAAAATTATTTAAAAATGGATGGGTTGCTGAGAAACCTTACTTAAGAATAGTTGATGAACCGAAGTCGTGATTCAAAATAACAAGTTATTTCAACTTTTAAACTTCTCTCTTAACTGTTTGAGCTCAGAGGATATAAAAAACGAATCATGTGCAATTGCCATAAGTTGAAATCCCTCTTTTATCCAATATTTTGCATCCGTTTCTTTCAGCATGATAGTTCCCGCAAACTTTTTCGATTTTAAGATTTTTTTCAAGGCACCACTTATTAACTCTTTCACATTCTTATGGTGTGAATTTCCCAGGTACCCAAAGCTAGCTGCAAGGTCAGAGGGACCAATGAATATCCCATCAACCTCTTGAATGGTTAAAATTCTATCCAGGTCATCCAAGCCCTTTTTGTTTTCAATTTGAAGAATTATGCAGAGATTCTCGCCCGCCGTTTCAAGATATTTATTATTGAGTCCATAATTACTAGCTCTTGAGATTCCCGCAACCCCTCTGGTACCACGGGGGGGGAAATGGCAAGCAGCAACCGCAGATTGAGCCTCCTCAAAGCTTGAAATCATAGGAATCATAATTGTTTCAATGCCCATATCTAAAGTTTTCTTTATTTGTACTGGGTCATTCCAGGAAATTCTCACAATGCAATTAGTTAATTTCGATGTACTAGCATAAGCGTTTAGCTGAGCCATTAAGGTCTCAGGACTGTTTGGACCATGCTCACAGTCTATTAACACCCAATCAAAACCAATATGACAAATAATATCCGCTAGTTCAGGACTATTTAATGCAGACCAAATTCCCAGTAAAGGATTGGTATTGTTAACGTAAGTTTTAAAAGGGCAGTAGGCCCGACTCAAATTTTTTTCTTTGACCATAGTTTTTAGCTTTAGGTGTAACCAACATAGTTAACTTGGTTATGATTTAATTTATTTTACAAAAAGCAAATTGTGTTTTAGCGTGATCTATTCACTAAAGACAGAGCACCAATCATTGGCATTTACTTATTTTTACGTAACTATTGAAAATATTTTCCGGCTTATAAAATAATTTTTTGGTTTTCATCTATTCAAATATAGGGCCATTGCTACATAGTAATTCCAAAAACACGAAGTATCCTTATCGTTATTAAATAAAGGATAAAAGTTAAAATGATTGAAATACCCAAGCTAAACCAAATATTCCAGCCTGAGCGCAGTAAGTTTGGTAATACTAAAAACATAGGTAGTGAGGGTAGCACCAACCAAAATGTCGATTCTGTATGTTTAGAAATTTTTTCAGCGTCACCACTTTCAAACCAAATCCAGATGATTGCAAGTAAAGACAAAATTGGTAGGGAGGCAATTAATGCTCCCAACGCAGGAGATTTTTTCGTTGCCTCTGAAATAAGGGCCACAATGAATCCTGATAAAAACACCTTGATGAGAAAATAAGACATAGACGAGCTTTCTAGATAGGTGAAATCAGTATTGTACAGGGTAACTTAAAAGACTATGCTATTACCATTAAATTACTTTTTTAGGAGATGTTTTTATGGCGAAGTCCTCAGGAAATTGGAGGTTTGAAACTAAAGCAATCCATTCAGGCTACGAAATAGATCCTTCCACCAAGTCGGTTGCTACACCAATTTACCAAACTGTGGCTTATGCTTTCGATGATACTCAGCATGGCGCTGACCTGTTCGATTTAAAAGTTGCAGGAAATATATACACTCGGATAATGAATCCAACCCAAGATATTTTGGAAAAGCGAGTTGCTGATTTAGAGGGAGGAATCGCCTCTCTGGCTTTAGCTTCAGGACAGAGTGCTGTGACTTATTCGATTCAAACGATTACTGAAGCAGGTGACAATATAGTCTCGGCATCTACACTTTATGGAGGGACATACAATTTATTCGCGCATACTTTTCCTCAGTTCGGTATTGAGGTACGTTTCGCTGACTATCGCACACCTGAAATGTTCGAAAAACTTATAGACGAGAAAACTAAGGCAATATATTGTGAGAGTATTGGCAATCCATTAGGTAATGTTACCGACATCGGTGCTTTGTCCCAATTAGCTCATGCTAATGGTATACCGCTAATAGTTGATAATACTGTTCCATCTCCTTATCTTTGTAAGCCTTTTGAATTTGGTGCTGATATTGTTGTGCACAGTTTGACGAAGTACATGGGGGGTCATGGCACCACCGTTGCGGGAGTAATTGTTGATTCTGGAAAGTTTCCGTGGTCCGAGCATAAAGGTAGGTTTAAAAGGCTAAACGAGCCTGATGTGAGCTATCATGGAGTCGTATACACAGAGGCTCTTGGGCCGGCTGCTTATATTGGTAGGGCAAGGGTGGTTCCGTTGCGTAATACCGGCTCTGCCATTAGTCCTTTTAATGCGTTCCAAATTATGCAGGGGCTCGAAACATTGCCTTTAAGAATGGATCGAATATGTGAAAATTCTGTGAAAATCGCTGAGTTTTTGGAGTCGCATCCTAAGGTAGCTTGGGTAAACTATGCTGGGTTGAAAAGTCATAAAGATTTTGCATTAGTAGAAAAATATTGCTCAGGTAAAGCAAGCGGTATCTTAAACTTTGGTTTAACCGGTGGCAAAACCGCTGGAGCTAAATTTCAAGATTCATTAGCATTATTTACCCGCCTCGTGAATATTGGCGACTGTAAATCTCTTGCATGCCATCCAGCTAGTACTACGCATAGGCAGTTATCACCAAATGAACTTGATCTAGCAGGGGTGACCGATGATATGGTGAGACTATCAATTGGAATTGAAAACTTAGAAGATTTATTAGAGGATCTTGATCAAGCGTTGTCACAAACATAGGTTAAATTGTTGCTAAATCAGGATAATGGAGGGGTATCAATTATAGTTTGAAAAAAAACTTGAGGTCGTTTTTAGGATTTCTCTTCCTCGGCCCCGTTGCTTTTCTTCGAACAAAAATGATTTCATGATGATATTTCCAACGCTTTCCGGATCGATTTTTCCGCTCATTTTACCAATTGCAAATGCTGGTTCGATGCTGTTTAAAATAGAATTTGATTGAAGAGTGACGACATAATAATTGAAGCCTGGAATAAAAGTTAACAAAAACTTTTCCGTGACGACCTCATTTTTTACTCCTCTTATCTGTCGTTCAAAAAAACAAATGGACTTAAAAGCAAATTTGTCGGCGTCCGGGTGGTTTGAGGATAAGGCAGCATAATCTGCAGGTGAACCATGTAGAAACTCGCGGGTTAAAACTAACCAGTTGGGGACTGTTATTTCATTTGAAGCTAAAATTGTTTTACCAACAATTGTTCGAAGCCTGTACTCCGGCTCAGCCCATGGAGCTTCAATAAATCGAGCTATAATTTTTTTATCGAGACACGTCCCAAAAATGTATGAGTGGAAAACATGTACGAGTTCTATAAGTGAGAAATGCTTTAAAACCGAATTCATTTTTGAAACTCCTTTTTAGCCAAGAAACAGGGTGGCAAGTTGGAATAAATCCCCCTTATCTACTTCTACATAGTATAAAAAAAACGAAAAAAAAAAAAGACTTATTCTACTTTATGTAACTTTGTCAACACTTTTTTCTGCACAAAAACTGGGCTCCACCTACTTTGATATTGTTAAAATATTTTATAAGTCGTTGATAATAATAAATGTTTTATGCTTAGATTAAATCAAATTTTTAGATTTTTAATTTTAAAAAAAAGTTTTCCACATAGTTATCCATTGTTAAGTATCTGAATAATCACAATTTCTTATTTGAGCTTTCAAGAAAAATTAAAATTTAATTTTTTTAAACATATCCACAGAAATTGGGGATATCTTTGGGAAAATTTTAAATAATTATGGTCATAGAACGAATAAACTTAAGTGGGAAAAAAATGATCAGTAAACTTATTTAATTTCTGACTGCTTCAATTTGGATCAGTATTTTGACTTTTTTTGGAATAGTTGGAACTCCGTAATTCATCCCCCACAACGTTCGGTCGATTTCGAATGCAAAATCACCACCACAAACCTCCTTTTTTTTTCTGGGGTTCAAATAGCAACCAAACCTTTCGGGATAAAGGGTAACTGTGTTTTCCTTTCCAAGCATTTCTAAGGAAGCGTTAATTTTTTCTATATTATCACCGAGAAAAGTAATTTCTCTGCTTTTGAGGCGGATCTCCGGGAATTCTTCCGTACGAAAGAAATCTTTACTCTTTAAATGATTATCAAAGGGTGTTATTCCGGAATCCACGGACCCGGTCTTAAGCGACATATCAAACTGCAAAGCCTTCTTTTTCTTATTGTAAAAAATAGTTCCTTGTTTTTCGTTGAACCTCGCCCGAACAGTCGATACACCATAGTGAATTACTTCAAAGGTAACGGAAGTATGATTATTGTCTATAGAGAATAAATTAGCACTTGCTTTACTTGTTCCAAGCAAAACTATGGAGACTATTGAGAGCAAAAAGATATAGGATTTATTAGTTTTCATGGATTCATATCGAAAAAATAAAGATTTATTGATAGTAGCATCGTAAGTAGAAATTATCACTGTTCTTTGATGCATTTCGTTTGTTCGATCTGATAACAAAGTAGTAATGTTTGTACACGTTGAGAAGAGTGGATTTTTTTCATTTGAAGTATGTGAATAAATAGAATATGTTTAAAGCATATCAAAATATCAGGAGATTAAATTGGGAAGATTAATAGAATGAGAGTAATAAAAAATCAAATTTTTGGTTGTACTCCTGAGCATCCAGTTCTTAACTAATCTAGATATGATATGTTGTCCTGGATAAAGAAAAAAACTGGGGGTTTCGTAGATCAGATTAAACTGGACTCGATAGCCTTGTGGTTTGCAACAAGGCATCCAGAAACGCCAATGCTTGTGATGCTTATTCTTTGGTTAGTTGTTGCGTATGCTCTAAGTCCTATCGATTTAATTCCTGATTTTATTCCAGTGGTGGGTCTTCTCGATGACTTATTGATTCTCGCTCTAGCAGTTACCTTCGCAGTAAAAATGCTTCCTCTCAATGTTGTTGATCGTTGCAGAGCTTTAGCGAGGCAATTTATAGAAAAGAAGCAAAAGGAACCAACTGTTATTCTTGGAATTTTTCTCATTGTCTTTTTGTGGTTTTGTATCGGCTTTGGTTTCTATTTTTTTTTCGTTAGAGCTTAAGAGAAAAATTATTTCCCAGTCTTTATAGGAAGAGCAACAAAGATTATGACTACCCCACTTTCTACCCTAGATGTTTTTGGCTCTCCGATTTCTCTTGGAGAGGAGGGATCACTTACTTACGGTCGGCATTGGTCAACAGCTGACCTTACTTATAGTTTTATTAATTCGGAAGATTCTTTTTTCTCCGTTAATTATGATGTGGACTCATCAAGCGGAGTACTAATAACTAGTATTTCCAATACTAACTCTGCTCAGCAAGAAGCTTTTCGATCTGCTTTTCTTTCATGGTCTGATGTGGCAAACATAGCATTTTCTGAGGTCTCGGAATCTAAAACCTCTGCAGGTATCATTCGTCTCGGCTTAAGTACAAATGTCGATCAACTTGTGGGATCAGCTTCAGGGTTTGCGTATCTTCCAGATTCAACTTATCCAAGCTCAGGTGATATTTGGTTAAACGCTTTAACAAGCGATGTTGTGGAAGGCGTGAATGTTGGACTTTTAAAAGACTCTTCTTTTGGACCAGCCTCCTATGCGTATTCAGTTGTTGTTCATGAAATTGGACACGCTATTGGCTTAAAACACCCATTTGAGCCTTCAGTTTTTAATTCTAGAGTCATTGATACTACATTAGATACTATTAGTAATTCGATTATGAGTTATCGGTTGAGTTTGAGTGAAAATATTATTGGATTGACTGCCTATCCTACCACGCCAATGCCTTTGGACATTGAAGCCATTCAAAATCTCTACGGTGCAAATTTAGTAAAAAACAGCGGAGATACAACATTTAAGTTTGATGACACTCAAATTTATTTTGAGACAATCTGGGATCCTAGTGGTACCGATACAATTCAGTATGATGGGGTTTTTCCTCTCGAGCTTAGCCTTGAAACGTCAATTGCAAATAAAATTGGTCGCTCGGTGATTGGTTATGGTAAAGACACTTCCGAGCGGTATGAAATCCCAAATTTATACATTGCAGAAAATGTATTTATTGAAAATGCTTCTGGGGGAATTGGTAACGATACAATCAAGGGTAATAGTTTAAATAACACTCTTTTTGGAAACCCAGGAAATGATTCCCTGTTTGGGCTAGCTGGCAATGATGCTCTTTCAGGTGGTTGGGGTAACGATACGATTGATGGGGGAGACGGTTTTGACACTTACATGGTTTCGTCCTCGAGTACCGCTATTACAGTTGAGCGTTTGAATGACGGTAGTTTTTTTCTCGATGGCAACGGGTTGGAGGGTGATGATACTCTTCTAAACATTGAGCGCGTGATCTTTGAATCTGATCAAAATGTACTGGCTCTTGACATCGCAGCAGGGCAAAACGCGGGGCAAGTTTACCGTCTTTATCAAGCAAGTTTTGCAAGAAGCGCAGATACTGCAGGGGTGTCATTTCATTTAAATGATATAGAAAATAATGGATTATCGTTTTATCAAGTTGCTAACAATTTTTTGAATTCCCCCGAATTTCGTCAGACCTATAATTTAGGAAATGAAATTACAAATGATCAGTATATTGAGCTTCTTTATCAAAATGTTTTAGGCAGAACTGCCGAAGAGTTTGAAAAAGAATACTATTCTGATCGGTTTACTAGAGAAGAAACAGATGCTTTATTCATGGATCAAACGATGGCGCTTATCGGTTTTTCGGAGAGTCCAGAAAATATAGAATTAGTTGGATCACAAATTGAAAATGGCATTTGGCTCACGTAGTAAAAAAACCAACTCAGAGACAAAAGAATTCATGGTTTGTTCGAACCAAAGGCAGTACACTGAAATTTCTTGTTGAGAAAGGGACGATATGGCTATTAAAAACAGTTTTTATGATTCAGTAGGTGGTATTGCTTCTGGTGAAGGTTTAGTTCACTTAGATATGATGCAGCGAAGTGATTTCAGTGGAAAAACGGAAGATGCCAAATTTGAGGTGAGTGAGAGAATCACAATGTCCATCACGACGTTTCTTAAACTTCATAAGTCGATCAATGAGGTGGTAACTCAACTGGAAGATAAAGGCGTCATTCGCAAGGCAAAAGGTAAAGGTGGCAAAAAAGAGTTAGCAAATTAGTACAAGTCTATGATTTACAGTCGAAAATTAGGACTTTAGTATTAGTCTTTTTTGAAAAAATAGTAAGTGTGTGTGTAATTAGTATAAATTTCAAAAAAAAACTTTTATTTCCTTGATT
>CENU01205100.1_pt1 | contig 186988 bp, 168 predicted proteins | sample 361331 | NCBI WGS metagenome assembly CENU01 (sample SAMEA2619766, study PRJEB7988) | marine metagenome | isolation source: saline water (ENVO:00002010), including | reverse complement strand
TCGTTGTTATTTTCGGTGGAGGAGGCTTCTGCTTCGTTGTTTTCGGGCTCAGACTTTTTGAAAGCGATAGGCGCGAGACCACAGAGTAAATCCTTAGCAGCAACGTCATCTGATAATGTTCTTGGGCTAAAACCTTCTTTAAAATTTTTGCAAGGTTTCACCTCTGTTATAGCTTCAAAGGTAGTGTTCGCACCCTCAGCAAAAAGTAAATCACCATTAGTAAATGACTTTTGATCTTTCGTGCGAGTTTCAGGTTTAAACGTAGTCATCCCCGCGTCCAGCTAATACCAACTCTCCCTTATCCGATAACTTTTTGGCGATACGCATAATAGCTTTTTGTGCATCATCAACATCGGTCATTCTTAACATTCCTTTTGCCTCCATCTCATCTTGGAACATTGCTGCTGCCCTTGACGACATATTTGCAAAGAATTTATCTTTGACAGGTTCTGTAGCTCCCTTGAGAGCGATCATAAGCATATCAGGTTCGACGTTTCTCATTAGTGTTTGAATGCTCCTGTTGTCGCTATCTCCAAGATTTTCAAAGCTCAACATATTATCTTGAATTTTACCTGCAATATCTGCATCAATTTCTTCTACTCCTCCCATTACTGAAGATTCAAGATCAGATTTGACAAAATTCATAATTTTTGCGGCAGCTGGAACCCCACCAAAGGTGGCAGAAGCAGCAGAGGTATTATCAGCAAATTGTTGTTTCATTATTACTTCTAGTTCCTCCATTGCCTGGGGTTGTACTGTTTCGAGCGATGCAACTCTTCTAACGACTTCTGCCCGAATATTTTTTTCTAAAAATGCTAAAACATCAGCAGCCACTTGTGGTTCCACAACAGATAAAATAATCGCAATTACTTGCGGGTGTTCCCCTCGAATCATATCTGCAATTGCGCGTGCATCCATCCACTCAAGTATGTCTAATCCTCTACTAGCCTTACCAGGCATTATCCTGTTTAGGATAGATGCTGCCTTATCTGGGCCGAGAGCTTTATTTAAAACAGTTTCAATGTACTGTCCAGACCCCAATCCAATAGTGCTTTGTTTTTTTATAAAGCTCAGAAACTCATCAAGAACATGATTAATTGCCTCTTGGGAGAGATCTTGCACAGATGTCATTGCAGCTCCAAGATTTTGTACTTCTTTAGGCCCTAAATACTTTATGATATTAGCGGCTTGATCTTCACCTAAAAGGAGCATGAGTACAGCTGCTTTCTGGGTGTTATTTAAATTCGTAAGTTCATCCTCTAGACTTACTTCCCCAGTGTTTTGAGTATTGTCATTTTCAGCCATAATTATCTCACCTAAAAATTATCACCTTAATATCTTAACTATCTTTGATCATATTTTTGAGCACCAATGCTACTTTACCTTCATCCTCTTGCACCAACAGTCTCATAAGCACTACTTTATCATCGTATGTGTTTGCAGTATCAAGCATATCTATTGAGATGGAAGCTTTTTTCGGTTTCAATTTGGCTTTTATTTCCTCTAACGATTCAGTTTCGTCAATTTCAATTTCATCTTCAGCTAATGCCGCTTCCTCTGCCTCTTTTGCTGCTTTTTCTTCTGCGAGTCTTTTTTCTTCATCTGCTTTCTGTTGGGCTCCAGCCTGCATCGCATCAATCATCTCGTCGGTGAGGAGACCTCCCTCTGATTCGTGAATTTTACTAAGTGCAACCTCTGGACCTTCGATAGCCATCTCATTTGCTGCCATTTCAATTGCTGCCATTTCAAGACCTTCGACTGCCGGTTCTGATGCTGCCATTTCAATTGCTACATGTGCCATAGCTAACCCTTCTAAATCCTTCTCTTCTTCCTCGCTCACAGTAGGCTCTTCAACCACTGGCGGCGCAAACATAGATGTCATTATTGGTCTTACTATTGCGAGGAGAAATAGAAGGAAAATAAGGCTAGCGACAGCCGTCTTTAAAGCATCTATTGTTATGGGATCCTTGTACCACGGTAATGGAGGATCCTCATAAAAAGACGTGGGCATAAGTGTTACAACGTCCCCTCTCTTCTCTTGATATCCAACTACCCCTCTTACTAAATTAGTTAATCGATCAATTTCATTTTGTGAATAGCCGGCAATATTAGATTGAGTGGTGTTTGAAGCGTTTAATGAATCACTTTGTTGATTAGAATTTTGATTTTCACTTGCTTCTTCAACGTTATTCGTATGAGTTCTTTTTTCATTTACTACCACAGCAACTGATACTCTTTCTATTAACCCAACTTGCTCTTTTACATGCTTTACTACTCTATCTATCTCATAATTTCGAGTAGCTCTCTTGCTGAGTGTTACGCTTTCTTGTCCAAAATCGTCTGGTAAAGCCCCAGTCTGGTCTGTTAGTTCATTAGGTCTGGGTGGAGCATTTGTTAAGGCTCCTGGTACTCCCTGAGCATCTAATTTATTAGTTCTGTCCTCTGCTAAAGTTTCAGATCTTGTTTTAGGCCCTGCATTATTTCTATCAAAGTCTTCGGAAGTAATTTCAGTCTGTCTGAAATTCATAGAGACATCCACCTGAGCTTGAACATTTCCCTCTCCGAATACGGGAGTCAAAATTTCTAAAATTCTACTGCGGTATGTTTGTTCTACATCTTGTTGGTGTGATAATTGTGTCGTAGATAAACCAGCTGCTGAGTCATTCTTACGAGTCAAAAGGTTTCCAAAATTATCAACAATGGAAACATGACTAGGATCTAAATAAGGTACGCTTGATGCAACAAGGTGAATCATGGCATCAACTTGTGCTGCATTGACTATTCGGTTAGGGATAGGCGTAACCACTACTGAGGCTTTGGGTGGTGTTCGATCCCGAACAAAAACGCTTTGTTTCGGCAGTGCCAAATGAACTCTGGCGGATTTTACAGTAGCTATGGCTGAGATGCTGTTACCAAGATCAGCTTCCAGCGCCGAGACATAATTAACTTGTTCCATAAATTGGCTCGTCGTCATCGAAGATTGCTCTTTGAGAGTTTCTATTCCAGTAGGAATTGGCTCTCTTGGTATTCCTTTCGAAGCAAGAAACATTTTTGCTTCGTAATAGCGCGGTTCAATGACCATTAAATGGCCAGTTTTTTTATCTATTTTTGCGTTGAAACCAGCCTCATCAAGTGTTTCCAAAGCTAATTGTTTCTCTGGCTCGTTTAAGCCAGGCATCAAAAGTCTATAGGAAGTTGGCTTAAAAAATTCTCCTGATGAAAATATAGAGACAAAAATTAATAATATAAAAAAAACTATCAAAGCTGGTAAGGTTTTCTTAACAGCTGGCTGAGCAAACATTTGCTGCAAGGAATCTTTAAGACTGTTTAATCTAAAACTGTCTACAGACAAACCTTGACCTATTGGTGAAGGTTTTAAATTTGACAGTGGTTTTCCTCTAGTTTTGCTGGAATCATCACTATTTCTTGAGGAAGCATTACTCTTTCCTGATTCCTCTGAATTAGGAGTTAAGGGATTGTCTGGTGTTGGTGTTGTCGCAATAGCCATTTAAAATTTCTGAGAAGTAGTTAGACCGGCATCCTGAGAACTTCCTCGTAAGCTTTCAGAACTTTATTTCTAATTTGTAAAGTAGCTTCGAAAGCAACCGAGGAACGTTGCATACTTAGGACCACATCAGTGAGAGGAATGTCTTCACCTTTTTCGTAAGCAGTTTTTCTAATTGCAGATGCTTGCGCGGCTTCATTGACGCTACCAATTGCGTCTTTGACCGATTGGAGAAAAGATGGCTGAGGAACCTCCGCTTTTCCAATTGTTTCTTCTTGAATGCCGAGTTTTACCTCCGCTTCATGTTTTTTTATTGTCTGCAGCATTGCTTGTATGTTTGCAGGGCTATTAATTTTATCTACCATTGGTTTATCCCTTATTCGAAGCTGAACTCTGGCGATTCAAGATTTTTTAGTTGTGCAATTTTGTACCGAAGTGTTCGTGGACTTATTCCAAGTTTTTTAGCGGCATCGTTCCTATTACTACTGGATTTAATTGCTGAAACGATTGTTCTAAACTCACTGTGTCGAATTACCTCATCCAGATTAAGATTGGCAGATGAGGTTTTTCCTTGGTGTAAATTATCCTTTTCTTTTTGCAGCTCGTGACTAGAGTTTTGTTTATGGTTTCTTTGGTTTTCCAAATAAGAAATGTCCTCGTCAGCGTTAAGCATATTCTCGGTTACTAATTCATCGAAAACGAGGTCTTTTGCAGTGATGGTAAGAGAATTTTTTAAAACTAAAGCTCTCTGCATTACGTTATCTAATTCTCTTACATTACCAGGCCATTCATATCCTAATAATTTTTCCTCAGCTTCTTTTGAAAAATTGATTTCCTGTGCTGAATGCTTCGAAATGATTTGAGCAGCTAGCGGTAGAATATCTTCCTTACGCTTTGATAGAGCAGAAATTTTTAATCTGAAAGTGCTAATTCTAAAGTAGAGGTCTTCTCTAAACTCTCGACTGCGAATAGCCTCCTTAAGATCTTTGTTAGTAGCGGCCACCAAACGAAAATCCACTTCCACTGGGGTGCTGCCACCGAGTCTGGTAACGACTCGCTCTTGGAGTACTCGCAATAATTTCGTTTGAAGTTGAACAGGCAATTCTCCAATTTCATCTAAGAATAAGGTGCCTTTATGAGCCTGCTCAAAAACTCCTCGATGCTCTTTTACAGCTCCTGTGAATGCTCCCTTTTCATGGCCGAATAGTAAGTCCTCCATAAGGTTTTCCGGTATTGCTCCGCAGTTTATGCTGACAAAGGGTTCAGCGTATCTTTTAGAAGCATCATGTAAAATTTTTGCTAATACCTCTTTACCGGAACCAGTTGGACCAGTTATTAAAGTTGTAACGTCTGCTACCGCAACTTTTTCAGCAAGTTTTAATAATTTTTGACTTTCCTTATCAACAAATACGAAAGAGTTTTTTTTCCTTTTATTATGTTGATCGACCAGCTTAACTAATGACTTCCAATCCTCAGAGTTGGCTGAATTGCTTGGTAGAACCTGGAAAGCTCCTTTTCGCATAGCCTCAATGCCAAGCTCGAATTCTGTCCTATCGATTCTACAAATTATCGGTAAGTGTTTTTGAACAGAATGTGTTAAAGAAAAGACTTCATCGTAGAGCAAACTATTCTCTTTAAGTCGAATCACAACAAAGTTGGTTTGCTTTAAAACCTTTTTTAGGTCATCTAGTGTAACCACAGACAAAAGTTTTATAGATGCATTCTTTAGAGCAACACGATCTTCCTCCGTTGGTGCAGAAAACGGATCTAACCATAAAGCGTTATATTTTAACTTCGGCTTACCTTTTTCGTCGACTTCACTAAGCTTATTGATAGTTTGTGCGTAGGTTGTTGTGTCTTTCTTCAATTGATGCTGATCCACCTATTTGTCCTTAAAGTTTCTTTATAAGAACTTTCAGCAATTGGCATGCCAGAATTTTGCCGTATTTTTTGACACCGGGGAAATAATATGCCGTTAGTATTGGCTAAGCTTTTTTAAGCCTCTAAAAATTTTTTTCTGCTTCGACGCTGCGAAATTTTTCCAAGTTTATCATACATTTCGTGAGAACCCTGAGAGTTACCGGTCATTGTATTCAAAGCTAATCTAATCGAATCCAATTTCCTGTTAATTAGAATCTCGTTTTTTCGGTGTGCTTCTTTACATTGAGAAACAATTTCTCGCAGGGGTGCCCAAGCATCTTCCGAGTCACTAGGGTCTGCTTTTGGGACATCAAGGCTGCTTAAAAGTAATAAGATAGGTTCTTTTTTTAACTGGAGCTCCTCAAACTCATCAAGCTTCTGTTCCTTGAGAGCTATAAACTCCATTTCGAGTATCTTTAAGAGTTCCCGTGCCTTGTCACAAGCCTGTTGCATTCCTGCAACTCCCACAACAATAACCCTACTGATCTCTCACGTTTCCAATTAGACTTTCCATCGCTACGAAGCTTTCAGCTATCTTACGGGAGTTGAGAGGATAATTTCCTTCTTCGATTGCCTGTCGAATCTGCTTGACCTTTTCACGGTCGAAACTAGGCTCGTTCTCCAATGCTTTCCTCGCTACATCGCTTAAAATCACCTCATCTTTTGGGGCGGGTGCTTGCTGCCTGCTAACTGGTTCGTCAGCAGCTTGTCTTGGATTAGGACCGTTAGGTCTATCTGGTTGTAAAGTTTTCAGTAAACTATTCACTGGCTCGCTCATAATCTATCTCTCATCTTCTGATTATCGACAAAAACAAAAAAAGCTTTAATATAGTAGCTGAAATTGCAATTAAAGGCCAGATACTTCATTTTTTCCGGTAACAACGCCAAAAACAGTTTGTCCTGACTCTTTATTCAACAATTTTATTTGTTCTCCAAAAATTCCATCTTGTAATGCTTCTACAGTGGCAGTTACAAGCATACCCTGTGCCAAGATAGACATTAAGACGAGGTTGCCTTTCTTTATTAGTTTTGCAGGCCTTAAACTTTGAGACCTAATTGGTTGACCCAATTTTATCTCTCTTACCACTTCGAAGTTTTCCAGGCCACTAAACTTCTCGTATACATCGACTGGCAATTTTTTTTTGTTAAACTGCTTTTCGGTCGTGTCACTCTTTTTTAATATTTTTCCCTTATTTAAATTAAGAGCAGCAACTAACACCGTTTTGTAAACTTCTTCTCTTTTATTTACTTTCTTAATTGTTTTTCTTGGTCTCACCAGGTTTTGGGCATCTTTGGTAATTGCCTTCACTCTTAGAAAAAAATGCCAATTAGGGTCAATACACTTTATTCTCACTGTCTCTTTGCTGTCAAACGGAAAGTCAAAAGATAGCTCAGCAAGACATTTACGAATCTTAACTCTGTGGTCTGGCGGAATAATCTCAAAGTCATTTTTTGGAATTTTAAGTTTATTCGATACCCAGTTAGTTACTTCCTCAACCATAATTTTTTTTGCCTCTGACGCACTTACCTGGCAAGAAAATAACACCTGAAATACAATCAGAATCACAAGAAAATTTCTGAGATTAAAAATCTTTGTACAGAAAAAAGTGTTTTTCATCTTAAATGTGGCATATCAGTTGCTTCAGTATAAAAATATTTTTCCAGAACGGTGACATCGTGGACGATAATCAAGTTTTAAGTGTAGCAAAAAGTAAGCCTAACCAACCTTTTGTAAATTCGAAAAGGTTGATCGGTAACTCAACGGTCAAAAGCTTTAGTGAAAAAAATGAAGCGTCAAACACATTTGAAAAACAATTCAACGCTGTAATTAGCAAACAGAAAATAACCTCTGTAGAGTCACCTAGTAAAGTTTTTGACTATTACACCGTAAGACAAGGAGACACTTTAAGTCACATCGCAGTAAACATATTAAAAAGTCGTGGAGAAAAAATCAACCATAAATCAATTAACCAAGTGGTGAAAGATGTTGCGAAGGAAAATAATATCCGCAACGCGAATCTAATTTTTATTGGACAGAGGCTAAATTTGAATCTGAGAGTCGCAAAAAATATTACACAGAATGCACAAGTAAATCATTCGAGTCAGTTCCCAAACAATACACCCTATCCGTTGAATAACGAGCTAGCAAATAGTCCTCTCGATGAAAAAAAGGAAAATTTGTCAAATGCCATTCGTGAGTTACGTAAGGTAAAAAATGCTGATCTTAAAAAAGTCACTTCTACGAGATTTTCCTCGCAATCATCTGTTAACAAAAACCACTTACTTGAGTTGACTCTAGAACGAGCTGTAAAAAAGGGTTTTATACCTTCAGAGGATTTGGAAAGGGTGAATGCTAAAATCCAGGCAATGTCTGAACGTTACAAATTTAAACCAGATGACTTTGCCAGAGTCACTCTTATGGAGAGTGACGGTCTTAACCCAAAGGCTACCAATGGAAATTGTCATGGGATAATTCAATTTTGTGATGGAGTTGGAAGAGGTGCCGCATCAATTGGGCTGTCTCACGAGCCTGAAAAAATTTTGGATTTAGAAGTTCTTGATCAGCTAGATTTGGTCGCTCAATATTTTGAGGATACTGGGCTAAAGAATCACGGCCCAGTATCTTTAGATACACTCTATTTAACAATTTTATCTCCTGGAGCCCGCTCTGTAAAAGGCTTAAACGAACCACTACCTATAGCAGGCCCGCAAGCTTCGATTTTGCATGTTGGAGGCAGCGATAATGGTCCTATAACTAAAGCTTCTATACGAAGAGGCCTCATCCAACATGCTTTCACAACATTAGCAAAATTTTCAGTATCCAAGTTTTCTGAGGGACAACAACCTACATCTATTGCACTTCAAGCCAACAAGGCATTAGAACAGAGCAGGTAATAACGGTAGGAAGAATATTGCCGCAATGCGGAAAATAAGTTCCATAAGAGATAGGGGTCATAACGAATTAAGGGCCTTTTATGGTTGATTATTCGTTGGCACATACATTGCATAACAAGACATGTGAATAACATTTTGAGACGAAAATATGGAATTTCTTGACCGAGTAATGGGAATACATGAACCTGCCTTAAGGGTAAGAAATAAACGACTAGAGGTTCTGTCTAGAAATATAGCAAATTCAGACACTCCTCGTTTCAAAGCGAGAGACATCGATTTTAAAGAGATTCTCGGAGGGGTAAAAGGTTCGGAAATGAAGGCAACGAATCCGAGGCACTACCCAGTCTCCGTAGAGTATAAAAATACAGGGTTACTTTATCGGACCCCTTTTAACGCTTCACCGGATATGAACACAGTTGAATTGAGTGTTGAGCAAGCTCAATTTGGTAAAGCCTCAACAGATTATCAGGCAACCTTAATGTTTTTAGAGGGCCGAGTATCTGGGGTGAAAAAAGCTTTAAGGGCTGAATAATCAAAGGAAAAGAAAATGGCATTGGATAATATATTTGGAATTGCTGGTACCGCGCTTAATGCACAACTTACGAGAATGAACTTAACTGCCTCTAATTTGGCTAACCAGGGAACAGTGAACACAACTGAGGCGGAAGCTTTCCGAGCAAAACGACCCGTTTTCAAAGCTATACTCTCGCACGAGATGGCAACGCCCGGGGCTCAGTATGTCGGCGGAGTAAAAGTTGATCAGATTGTTGACACAATCAATCCTCCTCCAAAGAAATATGATCCTAGCAGTCCCCTTGCTGATGAGAAGGGGTATGTTTACATGTCCAACGTGAATGAAGTGACTGAAATGGTTGAAATGATGGCTTCTGCTAGAGCCTATCAAAATAATGTTGAGGTAGTAAATACTGCTAAACGTCTCATCATGCGAACCCTAGAAATTACGAAAGCCTGAGGATTATTATGACAATTACAGCAGATGACTTTGAGCTTCCAACAGGTATTCAAACTTACAGTGAATACCAAAAAGCACAAAAAGCCCCTAAAATTTTTGAGGAAGGGGCAGATGTTAATGATGAGATGGGGCAAAAAGAATTTTTATTATTATTTACCACCCAATTACAAAATCAAAATCCTCTTGATCCAATGAAAAATGAGGAATTCGTTGCACAACTAGCTCAGTTCTCACAATTAGAGGCAACCACCTCAATGTCTCAATCGCTAGATGGCTTAGTGGGATCTTTACAGAAAGAAAGAATGCTAACTGGTGCTTCTCTTATTGGTAAAAAGGTTCAGGCACCAAACGGCCCAGCCATTTTAGAAAATGGCAGTCCCATTTCTGGAATTCTAGAGTTAGATAAGAATGCGGGTGCCGAAAGCGTTGTGCTAAATGTCTACGGTAGTAGTGGGCAACTAATACGCACTGTTAACTATGGAAGGCAAGCACCTGGAAATTTTAATGTCTCATGGGATGGCAAAGATTCTAATGGAAAATTAATGCCTGATGGACAATATAAATTAGTTGCTTCTGTTCGTGGTTATGATGGCTCGAATTCCCAGGTTCCAATAAGTACTCCGTCAACTATTAAGTCGGTAACTTACAGCCCTGAATTTGATGACCTAATTCTTGAGGTAGCAAATGGTGCAACGGTAAATCTCAGCCAAGTACTAAGAATTGATGGAGCTCAATCTTTTAAAGACCAGAACAATCAAAAGAGTACTGAAAGCTTCATTAATGAGGAAGATTCAGTCATTGCTGATGCAGATGCTTTACCCGAAGGAGAAGAAAACGATTTACTTAGGTAAGTCAATGATGGAATTAGTTAAGAGTTTTTATTTTTGTTTGAACATTTTTATTCTGGAGAGTTAGACTATGTCCTTTTATACCTCATTAACAGGTCTTAATGCCGCAACAGCGGCTTTGAGTGTAACTAGTAACAATATTGCAAACACTGGAACAACCGGTTTTAAGCGGTCTAGGGCCGACTTTGGAGATATTTTTGCGACTTCACCTCTGCAAAAAGCTTCCTCAGTAATTGGACAGGGTGTAGCCTTGAAGCAAGTGTCACAGGAGTTTAGTCAGGGTAATATTGAGTTCTCTGCAAACTCTTTGGACATTGGGATCACTGGCGATGGATTTTTTCCATTGAAATCTCCCGACGGGTTACAGGATATCTACACTCGAAATGGCACCTTTCTACTAGACGACTCATTCGCAGTTGTGAACTCGGCTGGGCAGTTTCTCCAAGCTGCAACTGTTGATAGTAACGGAAAGGCAGATTTAGAGGCACTACAAAAACTCATCATACCAAGATCTACAGCTGGAGATGCCAGAGAGACTTCCTTGGTTGATCTTGCTTTGAACTTGCCTGCTGACGCTGAAGTTATTGAAATTCCATTCGACAAAGATGATCCAGCGACATATAACTTGACGACTGCGGTTACAGTTTTTGATGCAGGAGGAAATGAGTATCTAGCGACCATTTTTTATCAAAAAACCAAGAGAGCTACTCCTGATGACCCAACTAATAAATTTCAAACACATGTCTTCATCGGCGACACGAAACTAGATGAACTTCTAATACAAGCTACAGACGCAAAAGGTGAAATACTATACGTTAATAAATACGGAGAGGTGCGTTCTGAAAATGGAAATCCTCCTATTCCTCCCGAGGACATAGCAAGAGGCATTACAAAACTCTTTAATATTGATGATTTAAAGAATAAACAAGACTCTGTGCCAGCGACAGCTTCTGGAGGTGCCTTATCTGATAGTTTGATCAACGGCTGGAAGAATGGATTTAATGTTCCAGCGAAAATTACTGAGCTTTTATCGCAGATAAATTTGGAGGAATCAACAACATTTGCTGGTATTACCTCTCAATCTCCAATTCAGTTTACTTTGAACGTCGACGATACCATCGAACCTGCAGTCATTAACTTATCTTTTTTAAACGAATTAGGAGCGGATAAAACCAAGGAATACACTGGTGTTGAAATCGCAAGAGAAATCACCAATGAAATTAATCGAGTTTATGGAGATCAAAGATTTTTTGATTTTTCTACTTTAAAAGCTACTGAAACCTCAACAACTGCTGATTTATTTAAGTTAATAGCTAATCAGGAAGATCAAACACCTACGGAAGATGACGAAATAATTGTTACATTGACCGAAAAAAGAACAGGGGATGATCCTTCGCAAGGAGTTTTTGGTGACTTTAAAAGAATTACTCAAGAGGACGCAGTTACTGCAATTCAAGCTCAAATTGACGAACAGGCTTTTGAAAAAGGTTTAACAGCTGCTAATTTAAGTGTCGCCGCAGAGCGAATTGCTGCTCTTAACACTTTTGCGGCGGCTCGATCTCAAAAGTCAGATTTTTTGATAAGTGCTAGTACTACCTCTTTGTTGGGAGCTGAAAATTCTCGACTACAAACACTTGATCTGGGTGTTACGAATATTGCAGCAGATGCAGCTCAACCGACAAGGGCAGAGAGACAAAAAATAACAACAAGTGCTTTAACTGTAACTTCAACAAATCCCTCGGCTACTGGTACTTTCACCATAGATGATACAACTGGTGTGCAAGCAACGGTTCAGGCTAGTGAACTACAAGCACAGTTTGGTCAGCGCTCAAATTTTGCGGTTACTGCATCAAATGCCATTGCAACTGCTTTTAATACGACTGCGTCAGGAACTGGCCAAGTTTTTGTTTCCGCTACTGGTGCCTTATCTTTGGCGGTGGGATCAACTAGTTATTCCATCGATTTAACTGGAACAACTGCAAATAGCTCTGCTGTAGTCGCTGCTGTAGTTAAATCACTTGAAACACAGTCTGTAGGCAGCGCAGTATCAACCTTTTATATTCAAGACTCTTCGGATTCCGTCGGGGACGGAAAAAGAGATTTTTTAATAAGTTCTGCTGGCACCTCCTTTCAAATTCAATTTCTCCGTTCAGACGGGGACTCAGCCTTTACGCTTACAGATAACAAGAATATTTTTACCGCTGGGGCAACAACACTGACAACTGTTAGAGATTTTGATAATAATCAAGATGCTAAAGCTGTTAATAGAGCTACCATTGATGCATTAGTTGCAACTGGGAATTACCAAGAAGTAGGAGTAGCTAAAGCTCAGCAGATTGACTTCACGAGTTTCACAGCAGTTATAGCTGGTACATTGCCAACAACTATAAACGTAACCCTGCCGACGACAAGCGACAACACTGGTGGATCGGTTATTGTCAGTGGTTACAGTGCCGATATATCTGCAATTAATTTAGCCAGAAAGGTTGTGGATGCCATCATCGATGAGGATTTAGCAGAGGAAGTACCTGCTTTTAAGAAAACTAAGAAAGATGCTAATGATGATGAGGTAAGACAAATAGTAGATCTTGGAAATGGAAAAATTATAATTCAATTTGAAACAACTGAGTCTTCTGTAGGTAACTTAACTGTCACAGACCCTTTGGGGAATCAGATGGGTTTAAACGCAGGTACTTACGACACTGCTACGAATTCGTTTTATACAACTCGTGAGTATGCCGCTGCAACTTTTGGAACACCAACATATCCTGATGCCGCTACCGCTAAGAGGGAGATATTAGATAATGATGATGGTACATTCACAGTGCAGTTTCTTACCGTAGATGAAGACATTCAACCTCTAAGCTCTACAATTTCAGACGGAGTAGATGTCACAGTCGATAGTGCTCAAATTCAAAGTTATCAGGTTACTAAACCTGAAATTCAAACGCTGACTTTCACTGCTCCTGCAAATCCAATCACGGAAGGAAAAAAGGTTTCAGTAGGTGGAGTTGAATATACTATAGCGCCTGCTGCTGGTGGTAATTCGATAGAAACTGCGTCAGATGTAGCCACTTTTTTCACAAGAGTATTATCAGATAGATTTCCCGATGCAGCTATTTCTGCAACCTCTGCTCCTGCAAACACGGTAGTAATGAATTTCGTACTTGACGATGGAGATATTGATTTCTTTACATTGGTTGATACTGAAGCGACCGGTATCACTATGACTGTAAACCAAGTTCAAGACTATTTTAATACTGCTGATTTGACAGAACGGGATTTCGCTAGACAGGTTGCAGAGTCAATAGCACCGTTACAGGTTGCTGCAAGAGTGGCCGTCGAAAACAAAGGAGATAAGGATGATGTTTTGGCGGCAGTAAAGGTAGCTGCAGCGTCACAAAATATTGGAAATGAATTTTATGATAATGTGGCTACGATTTTGGCAGCTGCCACCAGCGAATCTGAAAGATCATCGGCAACGGGCCTCTCCGTGTATTTGGCAGTATTAAATAATGGAGCAGGGTTACAGAGGGCTGCTGTTGAAGCATATTCGCAAAGGGCTGCAACTAGTGCGAGCGTCTTACAGGCTATTAGAGATGCTAAGGCTAAAGCAGATAACGAAGCGAATACGCTCGTTACTCTTGCTAGTACGCAAGCTGCGAACGCAACTACCACTCTTTTAAATGTGCAGGATTTTATCGTAGAGCAAGATAGTACTGCTACGATAAATAGCTCATCTGCAATTTCAAGAGAAAATCGTTTCTTAAATTTAGAGGTGGGTTACAACGAAGTAGATGGTGGTTTTACTTTCGGTTCTGCACAGAATGACCAGGTAAGTCTTCAATCTGCTCAGGAAGCAACAGAAAATGAGTTATTTGGTTTGGGTTTACAGCCTACTTCTGTAGATGCAGATACAGATCTATATGGAAGCGGTTTCTATCCAAATGGAGATGAAATTAGAACCCAAGCGGATCAACGCTATGGTATTAAAGTTGACTTTGACGATACAACAAAAACTTTTAATATAGCTTCAGGAACCACGGGCGATGAATCTACAGTTAAAATCAGTGATTCAACTCCCTTGGCAAATTTGTTATTCGGGTTTGAGAGTCAAAGGGCAGATCTTGTCGAGCCAGCTGCTGTTGGACCTACTCCGGTAGTTGAGGAGTCGGATGTCCCCCTAAGGGGCATTCAGTCGTTACCAGCTGTTTTACAGGGAACATCAATTGGTATTAATTTGGATAACAAGTTTGCTGTTGATCCAAGAAACGATACGTTTGTAGTTACAGTAGATAATGTTACTGGGCTCATTAAAATGCCAAATAAGCCAGACTATAACATCGAGGAGTTCAGAGCTCTTTTAGAAAAAAGAGTTAATTCCCTTGCAGATAATTTTGGGAGAACTGTCAACGGAGTAAAGTTATTAGTCAAAACTAATCCTGTAAATGGAACTAGATTCTTTGAATTTACTACCGGTACAACCGGCGATTCTTCCTTCTTGAAGGTAAGTGGTCCAGGAATATGGGGGCTTTCTGATTTGGAAAGTGCCAAAGGATCCACCAGTGAATTCATTGAACCTCCGCAAGCAACTGATGACGAAGGTTTTCCATTGTATGTAGACAGAGATGGTTTAGAAACTTCCAATCCAGGTGATTTTTCTGAAGAGGAAACCAGAGATTTATTCTCTCCCATTTTCTTTGATAAAGGTGAACTAACATTTGATACTGCAGGTAACTTGTCATCTCCTTTATCAGCTATCGCCTTTAAAAGTACAACGATTGGAGATTCTGGAGCTACTTTGCAGTTTGCGGTCAATTATGCTGGTTCAACCCAGTTTTCAAATCCTTTTTCTGTTCTAGCGCAAAATCAGAATGGGCGTCCTGAAGGTGACTTAATTGGTTTGGATATTGGTGATGATGGTTTAGTTAGTGCGAATTACTCCAACGGAAGTCAAAAAAATCTAGCTAAGGTTGTAATTGCAAACTTTGCGAACCCAACTGGTTTACGGCAGATTGGTGACGCAAGTTATTTTTCAACTTCTAAATCTGGTTCAGTAACACTTGGTGAAGCAGGTACAGCAGGATTTGGCACGGTTCGTGCAGGTGCTAGAGAGAGAGCAAATGTTGATTTGACTAAGGAGTTGATTGAGTTGATTACAAACCAAAGAAACTTCCAAGCGAATGCAAAGGCAATTGAGACAAACAACACTCTGACTCAAGCGATTATAAACATTAGATAATTTTTTTAAGTAGGGAGAGAGTAAAAAAATGGATCGCCTTATTTACACAGCTTTAGCAGGAATAAATGAACGGAGGCCACAAAGGCAAGTTCAATCCAATGACCTTGCTAATGTTTCTACTGTGGGTTTTAAAAAAAGTTTCAAACAGGCTTTAATCTCTATAAAAACAAGAGGAGATGGCTATGATACCCGTATTCAGCCACAAGCTCGATCGGCTGATCGAATAAATTTAGATCCTGGGGCCCGTATGGTCACAAATAAGGCTTTAGATATCGCTTTAGATAATAAAACCGTAATGGGCGTTCAAGCACCAAATGGGGAACTTGCCTTTACTAGGAGAGGTGATCTGAGGGTAAATAATAGTGGGATTTTAGAGAATGGTCAGGGGCACATAATATTGAGTGAAGAGGGAGGACCAATAAGTGTTCCATTAGGTTTCAACATAACTATCACTCGAGATGGAACTGTAGTTACTAAAGATCCAAATGTCGTAGGAGTTGCTCCAAATGTGATTGTTGCCCAATTGCTCATCAGGGAGGCTAAAGACACTTTTTTGACTCGTAGGGAGGATGGTTTATTCCAAGCAATTGGACAAAATGTTGAGGAAAATGGTGATTTTGAAAGTGGTGATGTAGTTCCCTCTATCACTCCAGGTGTTTTGGAAGGTAGTAATGTGAATCCAATTCACGCAATGGTTAATCTCATTGAACATGAAAGAGACTACGAATCGCAAGTGAGAATCATCAAGGAAGCAAAGACTTTAGACGAATCGGGTACAACAATGATGAGAAATAATTAATAAAATTTTATTGGGAGTAAAAAAATGGATGCTTCTTTATTCATTTCAAAAACTGGATTAGATGCACAGCAAAGAAGAATGAGCGTTATTTCAAATAATCTCGCCAACGTTTCTACTACTGGGTTTAAAAGAGAGAGGGCAGTGTTCGAAGATTTGCTTTATCAAAATATTAGGCAGGCTGGTGGTCAAACTGGTGCAGATACTCAGGCACCGATAGGCTTATTAATGGGGACGGGTACCCGAGTCTTAGCAAATGAAAAAATTCACAACCAAGGTAATATTATTACAACAGATAACGCTCTGGATCTAGCTATAGATGGGGATGGATTTTTTCAAATATCTCAACAAGATGGAACCATAGCTTACTCTAGAGATGGCGGATTTAAGCTTTCAAACCTAGGGCAATTAGTTACCTCCAATGGCGATCTTTTACAACCCGTGATCACATTACCTCCAAATACCTCGAGTGTCACAATCGGAAGAGACGGAATTGTTTCAGTTGAGTTATTTGCTGGTCAGGGGCAGCAAGTCTTAGGACAAATACAGATTTCTCGCTTTTTAAATAATGCCGGTCTTCAGCCCATCGGATCAAATCTCTACAAAGAAACAATTGCAAGTGGCGTCCCGAATGTTTTAAACCCGGGACTTGAAGGTGCTGGAGTTATTCGTCAAGGAACACTAGAGGCGTCCAATGTAAATGTCGTTGAAGAAATGGTGAACATGATTGAAACGCAGCGAGCATATGAGGTGAATTCAAAATCCATCTCCGCAACTGATGGAATGTTACGTTTCTTAAATAATAATCTTTAATGGAAATTAGCATGAAAAACATAACGAAAACTTTTTTTACTAAAATATTTTTTCTTTTAGCCTTTTTTGCTTTGAATGGGTGTGCGACACATCAAAAAGTTTTACCCGATCCAGATTATGCTGCAGTCTTTCCGTCAATTGACACAGCACCGAAGCCCGTAACCGGTTCTTTGTATAGCGGTGGCATGAGTGATAGTTGGTTTGGCAGGAGAAAGGATTTTAAGGTTGGAGATATTGTGGTTGTTGTTTTGGATGAGAGAGCTCAGGCCTCTCGTACTCAAAATACAAATGTAGAAAGGGAGAGTTCCAATGACGTAGCCGCTGGTTATCTAGATAAGCTACCAATAGTAAAAAATAATATTGGGGGACTGAAGTTAGATGGATCTAACATAAGCAGTGAGTCGACCGGGACAGCCGATCAGCAAGCAACCCTATCTGGTCAAATTGCAGCAACTGTGGTTCAAATTCTGCCAAATGGAAACCTTATTGTTAAGGGCGAAAAAAAATTAGACTTATCGGAAGGTAGTGAGATAATCCGAGTTGCCGGAATAGTGAGAACAGAAGACGTTGCACCAAATGGAACAGTTTTTTCTAGGAGACTAGCTAATGCGCAAATTTCTTATGTTGGAAGTGGTGAGCTGAACACAGCTAATCGAGTTCCCTGGGGAACAACATTGCTAATGCAACTTTGGCCCTTTTAATTAAAAATTTGGACGAAAGTCTGGAGAGTAATTAGTGTTAAATAAAAAAAACAAATTTAGTTCGCATTACACAAAATTTATTGTTCTCGTAACTAAAGCCACTCTTTTATTTTTTTTATCCCTTGTTTGTCAACAAACATTTGCTGATCGAATAAAGGATTTAGCGACCCCAGCCGCTGCTAGATCAAATCAGCTCATTGGCTATGGACTTGTGGTAGGTTTACAGGGAACTGGTGATGGAGCAAGCATTTTCTTTACTACTCAAAGTTTGAGTTCAATTTTAGGTAAATTGGGCGTTAGTATTACTGGTCAGTTAGCAGATTTTGAGGCCGCAAATCAGGCTACTGGTCGACTAGACCTTAAGAACGTAGCTGCAGTGATGGTAACAGCAGAACTTCCTGGTTTTAGTAAGCCCGGGCAGAGGATCGATGTAAGTGTTGCTGCAATTGGAAAAGCTACAAATTTAAGAGGTGGAAATCTTTTGCTTACAAGCCTACGAGGAGCAAATGGAGAAGTTTATGCTTTAGCTCAAGGCCCATTGACTGCTACCGGAATTGATGCTGCCGGCGCTGGCTCAAAGGTCGTAGTAGGTGTTCCTACCTCCGCCAGATTACCTAATGGAGGTATTGTTGAAAGAGAGGTTCCTACTCCCTTTGAGAATACTGATTATGTTGTCATTAATGTACGGGAGGGAGATTTCTCAACCACAAACGCGATTGTTCGGAAAATCAACGAAACGTTTGGTGACGGAGTGGCACAAGCTCTGGATCCTGTAAGTATAGTAATAGAGGCTCCAGAGGATATGACTCAAAGAGTTGCTTTCATGAGTATAGTAGAAAATTTAGATGTAGCTCCAGCAGAGCCACCTGCGAGAATTGTCATCAACTCTAGAACGGGCACTGTTGTTATCAGTCGGCAAGTTAGAGTAACTGCAGCAGCAGTTTCTCACGGCACAATTTCTGTCTCTGTTGCAGCTACCAATGAGGTTAGTCAGCCATTACCTTTCTCAGAAGGAGATACTGTCGGTGTTCAAAATGCTGAAGTGGAGGTCGCAGAACCCAATAATCCAATGTTCCTATTCCAACCCGGCGTGGATCTTCGACAGATAGTTGATGCAGTGAACCAAGTCGGAGCCACGCCTTCTTCATTAATTGCAATCATAGAGGCTTTAAAAAGTTCAGGTAGCCTCAGGGCAGAGTTAGTGGTGATTTAAAAATGGAAAACACAACTGGTATTCCAAAATCAGCTTTAGATTTCAAAGGGTATGGTGAATTAAAAGCACGTGCTGGAGCTAAAGATGCAAAGGCTACTAAAGAAGTGGCGCAACAATTTGAAGCAATGTTTATTCAGATGATGCTTAAGTCAATGAGGAAGGCAGTTCCAAAAAATGAGTTAATGCAATCAAAAACGATGGAAACTTTTGAAGCTATGCATGATCGAGAGGTTGCAGTTGCCTTAGCAAGAAAGGGTGGACTAGGTTTAGCCAAAATGGTGGAGGAACATTTAAACACCATTCAAGGCTCTTCAAAAGAATATTTAGAGAGTAAATTTGAACTTAATAAATCACTGCAATTAGAGCAAAAAGAACGAGCCTTTAGAGTAATACGTGATTTACCTGGAAAGCCTTTTTCTATGGAAAGGAAAACCGAAAAAAATATTGAGGTCGAAGATTATAAGAGTAAAAGTTTTCCCTTGCAAAATTCTGGAAATTAAAAATTCTACGATGATAATAAATGGAAGGTATTTTTTCTAAATGAGCGATATAAATTCGATAGCTTCTGGCGCTGTTTCAAATTACCAAAGAGCACTCGCAACTGTTGCTAACAATATTGCAAACGTTGATAGTGAGGGTTATTCGCGTCAAGAGGTATCGTTAGCAGAAAATACTCCTACAAAATTTGGAAAATCTTTTTTTGGAACAGGTGCAAGACTTGATGGAGTACGAAGGTTATATGATGAATTTATTGAGAATAGTTTAAGAAATAGTAGTAGTGAGTTGAACCAACAGAATCCCATGGTGGACTACGCAAACAGGGTAATAAATATATTAGGTAGTGAAACAATTGGTTTAACGTCCGCTCTCGATAAATTTTTTAGCTCAGCTAGAGAGTTATCAACAGATCCAGCCTCACTAATTCAAAGGTCCGTATTTTTGTCAGATTCTGAGGGTTTGACGGCTCGATTTAAAGAAATCTCTAACCAAATGGACTTAATCGTAGCAGAGACTGAAGAGGCAATTAATTCTGATATTACAAAAATAAACGTTTTATCTGAACAGCTTGCAACAATCAACAAGAAGTTAGCAGCTACTGGAATCCTATCTCGGCAACCGATGCAATTACTGGACGAAAGAGATCAATTATTGAGAGAGCTTGCGGAATTAGCCAAAATAAAAGTTAAAGAGGAATCAAACGGATCTGTAAACGTATCACTCTCGTCGACATTTTCATCTGGAGTTATTGTAGACGAGCTAGAATTTGAACGGATCTTTGCTACATTTCAAGAGAGTGATATTAGTAAGGTAGATCTACAGATAGGTCAGTACACAAAAAACGTTGAAACACTTAGCGGTATTGGAGGGGGAAATTTAGGAGGTCTTTTATCTTTTCGCAAGGCACTTCTTGAGCCATCTTTTAGGGAGTTAGATGAACTCGCTAAGATTCTCGTGGCTGAGGTAAATGCTGTGCATCAAGGAGGACTCGATCTGTATGGTAATAAGGGAGGAGATTTTTTTCGACTTAATCCGGAGCTCACAGTAATTACCGGTAACGAATTGTCTGCAGTTACTCTCACTCCAACAGTAATAGATCCACTAAAACTTACTGGTAACGATATAGAGTTTGAATTTGATGCAGAGGCCGGTCAGGTGTCGAATTTAACGCTTGACGGGCAGTATAAAAAAGGTGACGTGATTGAAATTACACTTAATGGCTCGACAAGTAAATTCACTATTCCTTTTTTGGGAATTGAGGATGTTGGAGAAGATGTTACTTTGGAGGAAGTTAGAGATGGTCTTTTCCAATTCTTAGACTCAAACTATGGAAGATCGCTAACGCTTACTAAAGAGACCGATAGGCAAATAAATTTAAGGAGTGAGGAGTTCGGTTTTTTCTCGATTTCTCCAGGTACTTTATCTGCAGAAGGGGATATAAGAGGTACAACACAGAGAGGATTGTGGACAGCTACTGATAAAGCAACAGGTCTGATTGAGTCAGGAGTGGACGTTGTGCAAATAAATGGTTTATCAATAGCATTTTCTGGTGAGGCAGTCGATGGCGAAGTAGTTTTTTTAAAGAGTGAGAATAGGCCTGCCGCAGGGATTGACGTAGTTTTTGATAATCCCGCTTTGATTGCGGCAGCGAGTGAATTCCGAATTATAGATGATGAAGAAAACCCTAGCGGAGTAAATGCGACCATCGACGTTTTAGAGGAAGATGACGAGCAGCTTGATTCTGAAATAAACTTCTTACTAAATAACGTGCTAACGAATCAAAACTTCAATGAGATAAGTGAGGTTTCGAAGTTTTATGATCAAGCTCCAGTCACACCAATATCTATTATTCCCGGCGGGTACAAGGATATTCAAATTACTATTACCCAGGATGATTTAGATAAACCGGTAAATCTTCAACTATTTTCACGAGATGGAAACCATATCGCCGGAGATAGTTTTGGAGATGAAGAAGTTCTATTGGAAGAAGCAAGATTAGGAAGAGAGTTAAATGAAGTTGAGCAACAACCCATTCGCAAGCGAGCTGGAAAGGAATTCATAGAGGCTGCATTAGAAGGAAATGTAAATTTCGTGGCGGGAAGTACTTACATTAACGATTATTTAAATGTGCAAGGAACAGACAATTATAGAGACTTAGATATTTTCTATGGTGTTAAAGCCGTTCCTCAAGCATTACCGCAGCTTGGACTGGATCATGTGGTTGATAGTACCAAGTTTGTTGTCGGCAGTGTTAAGTCGAAGCCAATAGAACTATCATCCGTTGGAGACGGCTTCCAAGAAAAAACTTTTATTTTGAACGGTAAAGAACTAACTAGTTTAGAAATTGATAAAAATAAGTCAATGGAGGCTAGTGACATCAGGAAGTGGCTATTACCGCAATCAGAGGAATTAGGGATCGATGTAGATGCTGAAACCGAAATTATAGTTGAGTCAAAAAATATCACTCCAACTGGTGGGCTGGTTATTAACGGCACTCAAGTTTTAGCGGAGGAAACTCTTTTAAGTTTGACTGCAGATACAAAAACTAAATTGGCCGAAATAAACACCAGAGAGAAAACCATTTTAAAGTTGAGAGATGCGATAAATGATCAGACGCAGATTACAGGTGTTGGAGCTTATGTAAACCCAGACGGAAACTTAGTAATAAATAACCGTACTGGAAAAAATATTGATATTAATGGAGTGTCTGCCTCAAATGTTCTGAGCATTTCCGCAAAAGAGTACGACGGTGAAATTGAGTTGACGCGGGTTGTCGACCAAGTTCGCGTATTTTCTAGGGATATGAATTTCGACGAGGGCCTGACTTTGAACAATGTTCTATTGGGCAAGACAAATGATTTTGCTGACATTGAGGATATAAGAGATGCGATAAACGATACCGCAAAAACTGACTATAGACTAGGAAATGTTTTTGCTTATTTAGATGTTTCTGGTGCACTTGTCATCGGTACTAAGTCCAGTGTAGGGATAGAGATAGCAGGTAAAAATGTTTTAAATTTGGAGGCGCGTACTTATCAAAGAGATTTTGAGCAGGCGAGACAGACATTAGATCGATTTCCAGCTGAAATCAAACTTAGTTTGGGAAAACAAGGATCGCCAGCCGATTTAGCAAGGATGGGTTTTGATACCTCTTTATATTTAAGCGGGTCAATACCCGAAGATTTATTAGTTTTTGCGGATGGTGAAGGAAGTTTTTCCCTTGGAGCAAACTACGAAAATTCTGAGTTCAATAAGATTCAAGAGTTGAGAGCAAATCCTCTAGAAGTATTTTTTGTAACGGACACTACATATCAAATTCTTGATTCGAATACAGGAACACTTTTAGCAGAGAGGGAGTTTAATGTAAAAGACGGAATAAAATATCAGAGGTTAGAGGTAAATCTCTCTGGACCACCAAAGAAAGGAGATAGATTTTTTGTTGATGGTAATAATGATGGTATTGGAAATAACCAAAATATTATTGCACTTTCAGACTTAGAAAAGAAATCAGTCATTGGAGGAGAGTCTGGTTTGACAATGTCAGAAGGGTACGATGACATTATCAATAGAATTGGAAATTTTGCGCAACGCGCTGGAGTCTCTAAAGAAGCGTTAACCGTGGTCTATGATGAGGCTGTTGCAAAAAGGGATCAAGTCGCTGGAGTAAGTTTAGATCAGGAGGCTGCTGATTTAGTGAGGTATCAACAAGCCTATCAAGCATCAGCTAAAGTAATGCAGACAGCTTCAGTTTTATTCGATGCGATTATAGGAATTCGTTAGGAAATTAATTATGAAGGTATCTACATCACTTTTTTTTGATAGGTCTGTTGACCAGATGGTTGGTGGTCAATCGAATTTAGCTAAAACCCAGATGAGGTTATCAAGTGCAAAAAATGTAGTGAATCCCAGTGATGCACCAAATCAGGCAACCGCCATTCAAAGATTAAAGTCAGTGATTGGTAGACATGAATCATACGATAAAAATTTGCAGGCAGCGAATAATCGTTTGATAGCTGAAGAAACCGCGTTAGAAGCCACTAATAATGTTTTGACAAGAATAAAAGAATTAGCGATTCAGGGCGCCAACGGTACATTGGGTCCTAAAGATAGAGAGCTAGTAGCTATTGAGATTGAAGGTTTAACCAATGATTTGTTGGCACTTGCAAATACCCAGGATGTAAACGACAACTATATCTTTTCTGGCAGTAGGGTTCAGGTAAAGCCTTATGAGAAAAATGTTGTGGGGGACATTGAGTACAGTGGCGATGAAACAAGGAATCAAGTCCAAGTTGGTGAACAGCGTTTCATACGATTTAATCGGACAGGCACTGATGTTTTTGGCAGAGTTATAAGAGAGAATGTTGATGGTACTCAAACAGGAAAAGGTTTTTTTCAAGCTTTGACAGAGCTTGCTGAGGGTATGAGGAAATCAGATACGGAGGCAATGAATGTTGGTATTAATGATTTGGATCAAGCTTCTTTCAATATTGCTCTTGCAACCGCACAGGTAGGTACGGAAATGTCGGTTGTTGAAACGCAAAAGTCAGTCAACGAAGAAACCGTTTTGCAGTTTAAAACTGCTCTTTCGAAAGTAGAGGATTTAGACTACAGTGCAGCAGTTACCGAAATGCAAAAAAACATGCTTGCTTTGCAAGCGACTCAGAGTAGTTTCTCTCAAATTTCAAATTTAAGTCTGTTCAATTATATTAGGTAGCACTAAAGTTTTTGCTTAAAGTGACGATTCAAAATCTAAATAATAAATTATCCCGATATCGGGGAGGTTAAGTGGCTAACGAAACATCAAATGTTGTAAATACACTAGGTGCTGGGTCTGGTATCGATATCCAACAATTATCCAAAGCACTTGTTGACGCTGAAAGAGTACCGAGAGAAGCTCTTGTTCAAGCAAAAATAGATAAAAGCACTGCGAAAATATCCGGACTAGGAGTGGTGAAAGCAGTATTAGAACGATTTAAGACTGCATTCAAAAAATTGGATTCTGCATCAGACTTTAAAACATACACTACTACAAACTCTAATACGTCAGCACTTAAAATATCCACTTCGACTCTTGCAAAAACAGGTTCGCACTCAGTCAAAGTTCAATCTTTAGCAGTTGGTGCCAGACAACAATCTGGTGGGTTTTCCTCTACTGCTGCTCCAATCAATGGCGGACAACCGTTTGCACTGCAAATCACCACGCGAGAGCAACAACAATTACAATTTACAGCAGCATCTGCAGCCGGAACTATTGTGGTTTCCGGAATTAACGTTGCTGTTGCTGCGGGAGACTCAGCCGCCACGGTAGCAGCCAAGGCTAAGGAAGCTCTGCAAGCAGATGGCAGTTCTTTCGTTTCCTCAAATTCTGGTAGGGAAATTATTGCGAAGTCAGATGGTACCTTAACAGTAACATTTGAACTCTCAGAGGGAGATGTTGCTGCATCCGCTTTATCTGTTTCTTCCGTTGGGTCTTCGGATTTAACCTCGACATTTTCAACGCTTCGCAATGGAGTGCAAGAACTAAATATAGGTTCAGCTAGCACAACACCTTTAGGAGTTGTTTCGGAATTAAATTCATCAGCTGCAACGTTAGGTATTACAGCTCAATTAATTGATGACGGGTCCGGTGGATCTGCACCCTACAAGATCTTATTGACAGGACAGAGCGGAGAAGATAATCAATTTACTATGACAACAACTGGATCACAGCCGGAAATTCAAACAGTTACATTTGGAACTGCTCAATCAACAGGCACTTTTACGGTTGAAGGCCTCAACATCGCGGTGTCAGCTGGAGAAACGCCAAGTGTAATTGCTGCTAGGGTTAAATCTACCTTGGATGCTAATACCTTTATTACAAATTCGGCGGGGAGAACTATAGAAGCATCCAGTGATGGAACGCTAAAGATTAATTACACTAGATCTGACGGTGATATTGCTTTTCCTACCTTCGCTAGTCTTTCGAATGTCGTTGATGTCAGCATCTCAGAGAGCCAGGCATTCTCGGCTAATTCGAGTTTGTCTGCATTTAATTTCAGCAATATTCAGTCAGCGTCAGATGCAAAATTAGTTGTAGATGGAATGTCTGTAAGCAGGGGATCAAATTTAATAGGAGATGTGATTCAAGGCGTAACAATGGAATTATTGAGTCCGTCTTCCGCAGATGCAAGCCTTACAATTTCTCGAGACACTTCAGCCATTAAAGAAACTATTAACGAACTAGTGACGGCTTATAATGAGGGTGTCTCTGATTTTAAAATTTTGACTGGTCCGATAAATCCCGATGATCCTGAGGATGTATTCAGTGGATCTCTTTTGGGAGAATCATCAATTAGGACAATTCAAAACTCATTACGAGATATGCTTCTATCAAATTCTTCAACATCTGGAACTTCTTTAAGAGCGCTAAGAGACATAGGTTTTTCCGTTGATAAAAGCGGAGTGCTATCAGTTGATGACAAGAAGCTTGATGAAGCACTGAATAACAATTTTGATGAAGTTGTAACTATCTTCGGAGGAAATGCGCTAGCGACCGATACGAGCAAAGGCATAGCAGGTGACGCAATCGTGAAACTGGACGCATATTTAAGCACCACGGGCATAGTAAAAAGGCAAACTACGAGCGCAGAATCTGACAAAAGACGCTACGAAGAGGATATAACTAACTTGGCATCGAGGTATGAGGTCCTTTTAGCCAGATACACTAAACAATTTGCAATTATGGATGCCTTGGTCGGTCAATACAACTCTACCAGAACAAGTTTGCAAAGCTCTTTCGATGCATTGATGGGTATTTACTCAAGAAAATAAAAATATTTAGAATTTTTTTCATTAAAAACAATAACTTAATATTTTTTTAAAAAAAACTTTTTTTTTTCTAAAGTTTTTTGTTGATTCGCCGATTCATAGACTAGAAGGTATTTATAAATATAGACGCCGAAGAGCGTTGCTTTTTTATATAGGACTATGGGATATGGATAAACTCAATCTACAGAAAGTAGTGTCCAATTCTCCAATTCAGGGGAAGGATTTTTCTTTTCCGAAAGCTGATCAGCCCATTTCTGGTGAACAAAAAAACAACGGAGCTCTTACGAAAGCTCAACCCGTGGCTGTTTTTCCGCAAGCAAAAGAAGTAGCTAGTGTAGATACTGAGTCTTTAGCTCAAAGGCTTGCGGAAACAGAAGAACGGCTGCAGGAGGCAGTAGCAAAAATAAATGAAGAGCTTGCCTCAAGACAGAGCCAACTAGGATTTTCAGTTGATGACGTTACAGACCATTCGGTTGTAACAGTTACAAGAAAAGATTCAGGAGAAATTATAAGACAGATTCCCAGTGAGACTGTCATGCAGGTTGCGCACAACCTGGAAAAACTAAAAGGAGTGCTTTTTGATGACTTTTTCTAAAAAAAATGAAAAATTAGGTAAAAAAGTGTTGCATATATAAATCATATGTTGTAAATTAGCATCAAATGTTGTAAAAGTGTGTGTACCAGGGAAATAAATTTTACTTTTAAAACGCAGCAGTAAAGGACTTTCAGGAGAGACTAATGTCAGTTATCAACACCAATATTAAATCTTTGATAGCGCAAGATACGCTAACAAAAAACAGCAACAGGCTAGCAATAGCGATGGAGAGGCTCTCCACCGGCAAGAGAATCAATTCAGCCTCTGATGATGCTACCGGCTTGGCTATTGCCACGAGGCTTGACTCTCAAACAAGGGGTCTGCAGTCAGCCATTAAGAACGCTAACGATTCGATTTCTACAGTCGAAACTGCTGAGGGAGCAATGCAAGAGGTCACTTCCATATTGCAAAGAATGCGTGAACTTGCGATTCAGGCAGCTAGTGATACAAATAGTGATGCAGATCGAGCTTTTCTTCAGAACGAAGTGGATCAGTTATCCACGGAGTTAGATAGGATTGCAAGCACAACTCAATACAATGGTGTGAATGTTCTTGACGGGTCCTTCGCCAATAAAGTGTTCCAAATTGGAGCAAACGGCGGGCAAACAATGAATATTTCCATCGGAGCAATGAATTCCAATGTGTTGGGTGTAGCTACCTCTAACAGCGCGTCAGTTTCCTCGGGCACCTCATCTACAGCTGTTACTTCAACCTCCTCAACTAATTTGTCAGGAGGAGCATCAGTTGAGGGTACTGCTGCTGTCAAAACAGTTGTTAATTTGGAATTCTTAAACAACTCGGGTACAGATGCTTATACGTTCACTGTGGTTGACAACTTGTCTGGACTCCAAGCCTCCGTTGCTGGATTAACAGTTGATATGACTAACAGCGTGAGTAAGGACGCGTTTGTTGCGGCGTTAAACTTATCGGCTGCTACTGGGCAAACAGATACCGCTGTGACTGGTGCAACAACATATTCTTCTTCTATTTCGGCGGCCCTTGACCTTACTAATGCAGCTAATTACGGAAAAGTCAGATTTGCTATTTCTGTAGATGGAGGTGCAACTACACAAATCGATTTAAGAGACAAGTTGGTATCAACTGTAGGGGTTGATTCAGCATCTGTCACACAGACAGAAGTCGTTGCCGCCTTGGATTCAGAGTTGGAGAGATTATTTGATGCTCGTGTTAGCGCATCGGCCTCAACTACAGATAATATTAGAATTGAAGATCAAGCTGGTCGTAGACTTAAAGTGACTCAAGGTGCAGGAGACGGAACGCTATTTGGCACTGACGCCACTAATAATGGTGGTTTATTAGCCATACAAACTGTTCGGAACAATATTTCTGCAGAATGGTCCGGAGATAACTTAGTACTTACGAATAACGCTGGTGGAAAGATAGCACTAAGCGGATATTCCGCTTCCTCTGACAGTCAGGTTCGTTACAATACTGTTACAGATTCTCAATCGGAGGGTGTAAATGAGCCGATTCTTCTCGCTTCTGCTGGCAATAATGCTGTAACGATGGCAGATTCAACATACTCCGGCAATGTTGAGAAAACGCAGTTATCTCTTCGTTTCTCTGATACCGTCGGTTCAGGTAATACGGCTCAGTATTCTTTCAGCATCACGAATGGTGCCGGTGATACTTATGGGTCGGTTTCAAACCTGAGTGTTGTTTTATCTGGTGATAATCCCACAAACGCAGCCACCATAAAAGCTTCTGTTATGGCAGCTCTTTCAGCGGGTATTGTGACAAATTATGCGTCAGCTCAAAATGCAGCAGGAGGGGATAAATCGTTTGACATAAATGAGTGGGACGTTGTTTTCTCTGGTGATCAGTTATTGATTACTAATACTGAGGGAAGGACAGTCGCAGTCGAGAGCTTTAGTAGTACCCATGGCTTTATGACCGTTACACCGATTAATGAGCCGGGTTCTTCTGAAATTCTAGCTTCGCAAAATGCATATTATTCTGAAACACGAGTTCAATTAAACACATCAGCTTTTGGGCAGAATTTATCTGCCACAGGCACGAATCGATTTACATTTATTCTTGACGGAGTCTCTAACTCAGCTAATTTAACGATAAGTGTTGATGGAGCATCAGCTAATGTGATGGGGTCAGGTGCAGAGTTTGCCGCAAGCGTTCAGGCGGCAGTTCAAGCAGCCAATATCATGATCCGCAATCCAAATGATGGTACAGCTATTGCCTCTGCTACGGTATCAAATATTCAAGTATCTTACGATGCTGATACCGCAGAACTCGTCTTTAGAGATTCTGCTGGAAGAGCGATGGGTTTTGGTTATGATGCTTCCGCCAACGGATTAACTGGACTAGGCAATGGACCATTACTTAATGACTTGACTACTGGTAACGCTAATAAGTCCCTTACCGTGAAGACGAACTCCTCTTCTGCACAGGGTGATGTAGTTAATGCATCTCAGGTCAAACTCACCTTTAGTACGGCAAATGCCTCATTCAACTTCGAACTCAATGGTAGGTATTTAGATGGGTCCTCGACAAACTCTAGTTCCGCGATAGCATCGACAATATCTGCTAACTTTACGAATGATACTGCAGCGCTCCAAACGAAATTAGATGCGTTAATGACTAATTTAAATGGAGTGCATGACAGGAATGTATTTGAGGCAACAATTGATGCATCTACGAATTCGATTACGATACTTCAGCGAGATGGGGGTGAGATTATAGTTGGTGGTTTTGTAACTGCAAATACCCATAAAGATCTTACTATGGCGATAGAGGCTCCTTCTGGTCAGGGAACGAATCAAACAATGTCTTTCCAGAATCATGACATTGCTACCCAGGCTACCGCTGTCGGAACACAAGGTGTTGCTACAACTGCCACTTTGAATCTATCCGGTGATGATGTTTACTCAATGACTATTTCCGATGGTACGCAGAGCTACACTGCTAGCAATCTCATCGTCGACATAAGTGATGTAACAAGCACGAATAACTTTGCTAATGCAATCACTGATGCGCTTCTTGGGTCAGGAATAAACGCTACCATGGATAATAACGGAAATGTGTTCTTTTCCAGGGCTGATGGTGGCAAGGTGATTATGCAATCATTCACTTCAACTAATGGCAAGACGGGAACCTGGACACCGGCTTCTGGTCAGGGAACAGCCTATAACTTGTCGGGAGGTGGAAATGTAGCTGGCTCCACTAGTGTTACAACCACTAGCTCAAGCTCAAGCAGTTCGTCTTCTTCAACTGGAGGTGCCACAATCACTGGAGGCACTTCTATAATGGACATGAGTATTTCTACTCAAACGGGCGCTAGTGCAGCAATTGCTACTATTGATTCTGCTTTGAGTTATGTCCAGGCTGAGAGGTCAAACCTTGGCGCAATTCAGAATCGACTTACTTATACAGTTGATAATCTTACGAACGCTATGACTAATGCGGCGTCTGCAAGAAGTAGAGTTCTTGATACAGATTATGCAAAAGAAACTGCAGAATTAGCTAGAACTCAGATTATCCAGCAGGCAGCAACAGCAATGTTGGCTCAGGCTAATCAGCAACCGCAGACAGTATTAGCTCTTTTACAGTAAGTCTCTATAAAGTATCGGGCGTAATTACCGATACATAGTAGGTATCAAAAGAAAGCCCTAGGCAATAGCTTAGGGCTTTTGTTATTTTTACAACACTTTTTACAGAAAAACCCAAAAGTTTTCAAAAAAAGTCAAGTTTTATTTTGTTTGGACGATCTCCCTCACGTACAGAGGCATTTACCAGAAGTTTAAAGCCTCATAAAAATAAATTTTTTTGAAGGAGATGTTACATGTCAGGCAACTCAGTAATTAACACTAATATGAAGTCGTTGATTGCGCAGGATTCGTCGAATATTAATAACAGAAAGCTGTCGACAGCCATGGAGCGTCTCTCGACAGGTAACAAAATAAATTCTGCAAAAGACGATGCTGCTGGTTTAGCAATTAGCACAAGAATGGATTCACAGATTCGTGGGTTAAACATGGCAGTAAAAAATGCTTATGATACTGTATCCTTAACAGAAACTGCAGAGGGCGCAATGCAGGAAGTTACAAACATGCTTCAGCGGATGCGTGAACTTGCACTGCAAGCTGCAAACGACACAAACAGTGATTTGGATAGACGGTATCTTCAAGATGAAATTGACCAACTTGCTGCTGAGATAGATAGAGTTGCTACTACGACTCAATTTAACTCAATTAATGTTTTAGATGGATCTTACGCAGGAAAGGTTTTTCAGATTGGTTCAAACTTTGAGCAATCAATGAATATTTCCATTGGAAGTATGGCTTCTGATGTTTTGGGAGTTGCTACTTCTAACTCTGCTGCTTCTTCAACTTCCTCGACCTCTTCGTCTAGCGCAGCCAGCGGTACCACTTCTACTATTGAAGGAAATTTAGTTGAGGGAACAGCTGCGGATAAGACAGTTGTGAACCTAGATTTTTTAAACAATGGGCAAAATGGAACCAGCGGAAGTGATGTCTACTCTTTCACAGTGGTGGATGACATATCAGGTCTTTCTGCTTCTTTGGCTAACGCTACTGTAGATTTGACTCAGCAACTTAGTAAGGATGCGTTTCTTGCAAAATTAACATTAGCCGCTTCAACCGCACAGACTGACACAAGGGTGACCAGTGGATTTGATGTATCTGCACAATTAACTCCCGGAGCAACTGGTCTTGATCTAAGCAGTCCAGTTAATTATGGAAAAGTAAAGTTTGCAATTTCGGTTGACGGTGGAGCTACTGTACAAGTAGATTTGCGCGACAAACTAATCTCAACCTCTGGTGTAGATGAGTCATCCGTAACGAATACTGAATTGATTGCAGGTATGACAAGTGAGTTACAACGACTTTTCGATACAAGTATTCAAGCCAGTGCTCATACCTCCAATGGTGGAATTGTAATTGAGGATGATCAAGGAAGACGATTGAAGGTTACCCAGGGTGCAGGTGACGGTGCTCTTTTTGGAACAGATGAGCAAACTTCAGGCGGTCTGTTAGCAAGAGAGACTGAGCGAAATAATATCTCAGCGGCTTGGGAAGGTAGTAAGATTGTCTTAACAAATGAAGGCGGAGGTAAAGTTTCCGTACAAGGATTTACTTCCCAGAATAGCAGTCAAGTTGTATTTGATACGGTTAAAGATTCCCAGACTGATGGAATCAATGAGCCTGTATTATTGGCTACTGCGAACGCAAACATGTTGACCCAAAGTTCGGTGAGTTTTACTGGAAAGGTTGAACAAACTGAATTAAATATGATTTTCTCAGATAGAATTGGCGACGGCTCAGCTTTGTACTCCTTTAGGATTACAAATGGAGACGGTGATGATTACGCTAATATTTCCAACCTTGAGACTATCAACACTCTAGATGATGCGACAATTCAAGCTAGCGTAGCAGCAGCCATTTCGGCAGGTATAGTTGCAAACTATGGATCTGATTCTACTTTTGATGCTAGTGAATTTGAAGTTGTATTTAAAGATAACCAACTTTCGATCACTAATACGAAAGGCAGAGCAATTGCTATTGAGGATTTCAGTAGTACTCATGGTTTTGTTACGGTAACACCCGCTAATGAACCCGGCTCGTCCGAGGTATTAGCGAGTCAGAATGCCTACTATTCCGAAACCCGAGTTAAGTTAAATACAGGTGCTTTTGGTCTAGATTTCTCCGCAACCGGAACAAATAGATTCCAGTTTACAATGGACGGAGTCAGAAACTCTGCGAATATGACAATCAGCGTTGATGGTGACTCTGCAGCGCAAAATTTATCAAATGGAACTCAATTTGCTGCCAGTGTGCAGGCTGCTATTAGAGCCACAGATGTATTCATTCGAGACCCTAATGATGGAAGCGCAATGATGACTGCTGACATTTCTAACGTCACAGTTACATATGACGCGGATACTGCTGAATTGGTATTCAGAGATCCCGCGGGTCGTGCTCTTGGATTTGGTTATGATGCCTCAGCAAATGGTTTGCAAAACTTAACTGTTGGTCCATTGCTCGAGCAATCAGTAACTGGAAATGCCAACAAGAGATTTGATGTTGATATCAATTCTGCCATAGCTCAAGGAGATGTCATAAATGCTTCTGAAGTAAAAATGACGTTCAATACTTCTGACACATCATTTAACTTCCAATTGAATGGTACTTATCTTGATGGTGCGTCCACTAATGCTAGTGCTGCGATGGTTAATGCAGTGGCTTGGGACACTACAACACCATTTGATGAGCAGGACATAAAGACAAAGTTGGATGATTTGATGGTAACTTTGAATGCAACTCACCCAGACCCCGTTTTCGAGTACAAGGTCGATTCTGCAAATAGGGCGATCACACTCTATCAACGAGATGGTGGTGAACTTGTTGTCGGAGGATTTGTAACTGCTAATACACATCGAACTGTTACAGCAGAGCTAACTCCGGCTGCGGATCAGGGAGATGCAACAACACTGTCATTCTTAAATCACTCTAAAGCAACTCAAGCAACTGCTAACGGGACGCTTGGTGTAGCGACAACGGCTACCTTGAATTTGGAAGGCGATGATCTTTACGGATTGAAAGTCTCCGATGGTATTCAAAGTTACACACTTAGCGATACTGTTGTAGACATTAGCAATACTACAAGCGTAAGCAAGTTTGCCGACAGTCTTGAAGAAGCTCTAATTGGATCCGGTATTAAGGTAACAATGGATACAGACGGAAACGTATTCTTCAAAAGAGATGACGGTGGGCAGATAATTCTTCAAGAATTCACGTCTGCCACCGGAAAGGCTGGACGCTGGACTCCATCTCAGGGACAGGGTGAGGCAGTTGCTCTCGCCGGAAATGGACAAGTACCGTTGTCCGTGACTGTGAGTAGCAGTGGTTCATCATCATCTTACTCACCTGTTTCTGGCGGAGGATCTACTGCAGTTTCTGAAATTAACATTCAGACACAAGTGGGAGCGTCTAATGCAATTAAGGCGATTGATTCAGCTTTAGCTTATGTCCAAGCTGAGAGATCTAACCTCGGTGCAGTTCAAAACAGGTTGACTCACACGATTGATAATTTAAGCAATATTGTGACGAGCACCTCATCAGCTCAAAGTAGAGTTCGCGATACCGATTATGCGAAAGAAACTTCTGAGTTAGCAAGAACGCAGATTATCTCGCAGGCAGCAACAGCAATGCTTGCGCAGGCTAATCAGCAACCACAGTTGGTACTCCAACTATTGCAGTAAAAGTAGTAAATTTCTCCATAGCCACTTTACCCCGGCCTCGTGCCGGGGTTTTTTTTATCTGAGACAATAACACTCACCTGATCCGTCCGGAATTTCAATTAATCTCAAATCTCGCTCAGCTGCATAGAGATGGTGGCTAGGGCTATTAATTTTTGAGTAATTATGAATTAGCAATAATCCATTTTTTCGCGTCGAAAGAGCGTCTATAAATTCCCTTGCCTCATTAACTGCAACAGATGGGAGTAATAAAATTCCGAATCCGTCGTCCTTAATAACACTATGAGTAATTTCAGTTTCGGAGTTTAGAAACTGATCACGATTTAATTTTTCAAGCACTTCGTTTACAACTGGAGACTTCTTGGTCCAAGCACTCGGATCATAACTGAAAATTTTTAATCTAGTGTCTTTATCACCATGAAGAAAATGAAGAATTGGGGAAAAAAAAGATAAGTCTTTTATACCTATTCCAACGGTCAATCTCGAAAGTTTGAAGTTAGATAGAGCAGCATTTATTTTCAAGAGGAGCATACGAACCTGTATATCTAAGGTTTGCGGGTTTGGGCTCATCAGCTCGATAGCAGCAGGGATATCCCGAGCCAATTCAAATTGAGTCAACGCTAAATCTTTCAAAGACACATTTGCATCAGTGTATTGGCTACTCATGAGACAATAACTCCAGCCACTCGATCGACTAAGTCTCTCACAGTCTCATCTCGATTTCGACGAAATATAGCTACATTGGGATAAGCAATTGACCATTCATCATCGATTCCTAGAATCCAGGGGCCCTGAGGTTCAGGCATAACTATTCCAACTCTTTGTCCACAAGCTCCAGCGAAATGCACAAGTGCGGTTGATACAGAAATTACACCATCGCAAGCTGCTGAAATTGCGAGCCAATCATCTAAGTTTTTCTTGTAGTCTAATGAAGGAAAAGTTATAAATTCAAAACCTTTCCCCCTCAAAAACTCTTCTTCCTCTTTAGTATTACCATATTGGAGATTGACGCATAATGCCCCTTTTTCAAAAATGGGTAGCCAGTTAGAAATCCCCAAGGCTTTAGTTCTAATTTGCGATTCCCAAAACCCTCCTTTCCAAGAAACCCCAACAATAGGTCTACCCTTAGCAATCTCCCGCAGTTGCTTATGATATTGCACGTATAAATCGCCGTTAACTTGAAGAAATGCTTTTCTATAATTTTTAAAACTTTCGACAGTTTGTCGATATCTACCAGGAAGACTTCCCAATGGTATAAAACCGTTTTTATCGATGCTTGTTCTTTGCCAACTCTCTAAAAGCCCGGGTAGACCAACCTGAAGATTCGGAAATGATCTCTCTATAATGGGCTTCATTCTAGCTTCACAGATAAAGAATAGCTTTTTAAATTCGGCAATCGCATCTTCCATTGCGCTTAAAAATAAAATTTGATCACCTATTCCTTGTTCAACGCATACCAGGGTCCATTTTTCAGGATCAAATTTATCGAGTAAATCAGCTCTAGGGAGAACTTTTACTTGTGGAATTAAATTTCTACCCATCGTACCAACTTCTTTTCTAAACCCTAATTCCCAGGCTTCCCAACCACGTTTTAAATCTCTTGTTCTGAGATAATGAAGGCTTGCATTCCATTGCATAGCAATATCAGGTTTACCTCGCATTTTCACGACAATCTCATTGGCTTGATCATACAATTCGACAGCAGCGGTAGAATCTTTGTCGCCAAGTATATCTGCCTTAAGTCGCATCGCGGTGGGTTCGTTTGGATAAATTTCTAAAATTTTATTGACTAAGGACGTTGATTCATCGCTCCGAAAACCTGCTCTGAGAGCGGAAGCTTTAGCCAACATTAATTGACGATGATTCACATTTTTTTCCAATAATTTGTCAGCGGTACGAATAACGTCGTCTGACTTAGCTAAATCTAATAAACAGTTTATGTAGAGGAGACCAATCTCTAGATTTTCAGAATCCATTTTGTGAGCCTTTTCGGCTAGAGGTAAAGCATCCCTCAATCTACCCATGGAGCTGTAAACACCCACTAAATTCTTATATGGTTTTACTCCGCAATCAGCGTGCCTAATAGCTCGCAACAGAATTCTTTCAGTGCTGACTAAATCACCTTGACTAATAGTGATTAGTCCCTCAAGGTTTAATCGCCGCCATTCTGGCAGGTTAGGTGTTTTATCGAGTACTTTTTTCGCAAGAACATAGTCTTTTTTCTTTAAAGCATCTTCGAAGGCATTTTCAGTTTGGCCTGAGCTTTGCTTAGTCGAGTTAGGAGAGTTGGAAGGCCTAGATCCCTTGAATTTGGTTTTTTTCTTAACCTTAGCCATGGAGACAATGATAACTTGCATCTACTTCATAAAACACAATATCTCATTTTTTTTTTTGAAAAGTTGGCATCGGTATTGCTTAGTACTGACTATATTAAATAACTAGCCTGCTTTCAAGGGGAGAAAAAATGAACAGACTAAGCAAAGAAACTATTAAACAGGCAACTATAGGTAAGTTAATGACCACTACACAAGTGTCAAGTTACTCGCCTCAAGAGATAAGGGAAGCTATTTCGGGGCTGGTTGCGGAGCATAAAACTATTTTGGCGGAGGCACTTGTTGAGGCGGGACTGGCTTTATACCCCGAAAGTGAGGATATATTAGCAATTGCAAGCTTAATGGCTATGCAACGTCAAGATTGGGGTCAAGCTTCATCTCTTTTGAGGACCTTAATTGAGCAGCAAGGAGTAAATGCAACGCCTTACTCTTATATTATGCTGATAAGAGCCCTTAGATGCAATTTAGAACATGCAGAGGCACTCAGTATTTGTATAGATGCTCATGAAAGATTTCCAAATCAACCTGATGTTGACGCTGAGTTTCAAGTTTTAACTTCAATACTGGGGTTGCGCCCTTATCCAGAGGAAGAGTTACCAGCAGAGGAGGAAGATGTACTGTCTCCTTCCGTCATATCTAACTCTGAAAAGGTTGATAAAACACCTGAGGTAGAGGCGAGTGGCAAATAATTTCCACTTTTCAAAGCTACTGGGAATTTATAGGCAAATCTTTGCCATCACATGTAAACTCATGATTCATAACAATATTTTTCCATTATTTTTATGTTCCCCCTTAATTTTTCCTCAAAATATGCAGGCGAATAGTCCTTTGTCAGTTGGCATTAATAATGCTTTGAAACTATTACTACGTTTACAGAAAAGTTTTAAAAGTAGCCCAAAAATTTGCGAGTCAACTTTTGAGCTATGGGTTTAGGAGAAGAAAATGGCAGTAATTAATACTAATACAAAAGCACTGTTTACTCAGGCAGCTCTTATTTCAACGGAGCGTAATTTATCCAAATCAATGGAACAGCTTTCCACAGGAAAGCGTATTAATACTGCTGGTGATGACGCTGCCGGCTTGGCAATTTCTACAAGGATGACTCAGCAAATCAGAGCTTTAGATCAGGCTGTTAGAAACGCAGGTGACGCCGTTTCCTTGATACAAACTGCTGAAGGTGCCACAAATGAAATTACGGATATGCTCCAACGGATGCGTGAATTGTCCATTCAGGCTATCAATGATACAAACGCGAATGAGGACAGAAGCTACTTAGATTTAGAGTTTCAGCAACTAAAAAAAGAGATCGTTAGAATTGCTGATATGACAGAGTGGAATGGTTTTCAGGTTCTTAATGGCTCTGCGGGTGATCAGGTTGGGCCAGAACCAGTATTTAAAATAACTTCAACAGGTGAATTCTTTTCCGACATAAATTACAGTCCAGTGACTAAAAATGTATCTGAAAATGTTGCTCAGCATAAATTAATATTCTCAGATGCATCTGCCGCACAACAAAGTTTTAATTTCGGAAGCTATAGTAGTTCTGCTACTGGGTTAACTTTTAATATTCAAACCAGAGGAGCGTCAGGGATAGACCCTCTAACTACTAGTATTCACCTTGGAAGTATTGAGCAAGTATTAACTTTTTCTCCGGCGTCTAATGCATCAACTGCTGTGGGAACGGCAGGTTTCAAATTAGAGCTTGATGGCAGAAGTGCAGGAGATGCAGCAGCATCTTACTCTGCGGCAGTTACTTTTTCAGTAACGGCAAACACATCTCAAGCGGTTGCAGCTAATGCTGTATCAGCAATTAATGCTGTAGCAGCATTTACTGCGGATGGTCACTTAGCAATAGACAACGGAGATGGAACAGTTACAATTCGTTGGGCCTCGGCCAACACAATTGGATCGCAGTACACCACAACAATTACTGATACCTCAGCAACTGGTGTCACACTAACGGCGGCAAGTTGTTTGCCAGTAAATAATACGTCTGCAGAAATTGCTGCAGTGGTGGCTTCTGCACTTAATACAGATTTTAGTACTAATAAAATTTACAGAGCAGCTAGTCATGTTGCTGGAAGCTCAGGTGTTACTTTAACTTACAGAGCAGCAGACGGAGATCCGCTTGATCCTATAAAAACCGGTGATACGACGGGTTCCAACTTTACCGCGGTAGACGTTAAATCTACAGGAAATATTTACATCGGGGGGGTTACCGTACAAATAGCCCCAGGCACTACCGCAAATAATATCGCGTCACAAGTGCAAGCGGCTTTACAAACTAGTTTTGCCGCTGCCTCCGCTACTCAAGCCAGAGTAGTGGTTAACAACGGTAGCGGAACTGTAACCATAACTTACCCAGACGAGAGCCCGTCTGTTTCACTAATTAGTTACAGCGCGGACACCAACGTTGGTCTAACGACCGATAGGGATGTTGTTCAAGTCGTTGATACTAGTGTTGCTTTTAGTGGTACTGGAGAATTCTTGAAAGCAGGCGAGTTAACCCTCAGTACTTCCCCGGAGCCAAGTTTACAAAGAACAGTTACTTTTGGTCCAGCAATGACGGCATCGCAACAGATTTTAACATTTGGGGCATGGAGTGCTGGTCCTGCGGCAACGGATAATAATACTTTTTCGATAACTACTAAAGGCGGATCGAGCACTAATGCTTTAGTAACGCAAATTAATTTGGGAACGGTTACGCAAACATTAAATTTTGGTGGAGCAACCAATGCCACTAGTGGTATTGCAGCTTCCTCACAAATTGGAATTGTCTTAACAGACCATAACAATGTTCAGTATTCTGTGCAAGTTACTGGCTTAAACTCTGCCGATTCTGCCAGAAGTGTGGCATGTGATTTTGTAAGTGCAGCAAACGCTACTTTTTCAGCCGCAGGAGTATCATATAATGCAATCGAAACAAGTGCTGGGGAAGTTCTTATAACCTACAGTAATTCTTCTTCAATAACACTATCTTCTTTCACTGCTGCAATTTCAGCAGGTGGAACTGGTGTGACGCTTGCTGCCGCTTCTGCGACAGTACAGAATAATACTACGGCAGCTGTATCTTCAATAATAGCTACACAATTAAACGCGAGTTTTTCAGCTAACGGTGTTTTACGAAGGGCTACAGACCTTGGAGACGGTACTGGCGCAGTAAAATTAGTTTACGCAACAACAGACAACATACCCTTGACTGCTACAATAACAAGTACAACTACGGGAATCGATCTTTCTGTTGGGACGGTAACCCAAACTGGTGGAACAATTACAGTAGACGGAGTTTCGGTTGAGTTATCTTCTTCTGCTGGACTCACTGCAAACAGCATTGCAACTCAGGTTAAGGCTGCACTATTTGCTAACAGTAATTATGATACAGCATCAGGAAGAACTTTATCGGATAATGGAAGCGGTGCTCTGACGATCACATATTCAGCGCTTGATGGTGAAGTCGCGGATCTGGTTGTTTCCTCCAATATAGATTCTGCTAACCCTAGAGTAACTTCAACAGTGAACGAGAATAGAGATTACGGAACATTAGATGCCACGTTTGAGCTTGAAAATGGTGGAAATATCACTTTAAGGGGAGACCCCAATTTTTCAGCAGGCACTATTTATTTTGCTAGAGATTCAGTAGCACAACAAGATACGTTCACACTTTCTGGGGATTATAAAGCAGGAGATATTTTAGAGTTTAAGGTAGACGAAGTTGAGTTTAAATATACTGTTACGACTGCTGACGTAAACAGTTCTAGTGCTGCTTACACAAATGCAATTGCAAATAAAACTATAGTTTCTAGTATTGCTGAAGCGATGTCTGAAAATGTACAGCTTTCGGAACTTGTAACCGCATCGGTAGCGAGGGATTTAGACATTACTACCGACGATGAAACTTATTTGGTTTTAACTTCCATCGAGGCTGGTAAGAAATTTACAGCCAGTAGTGTTTTAACTAGAATTGATGGTACCAGTACAAGCTTAATTTCTAGTGAGACAAGTAGATTCAACGTTGATGCTGGTAACAACAGTCTACTAATATCGGACGATATGACAATTAGTTTGTTGGGAGCTGATGGGAATCCTGAATCCTTTACTCAACGTGGACCAAAAGTAACGGTAGATATAAACAGGCAATTTTCTGAACTAACTGCTTTGCGATCAAGTGATTTGATTATAAACGGTGAGACTGTGAATTTGTCACTTGGAAAAGATGATAATCTCTCGCCAACTGGAATTAATCAGGCAGGAAGTGCCATTGCTAAGGCAGAGGCTATTAATCGTATTTCGAGTGATACGGGTGTGACGGCAGTAGTTGGGAAAACAGTCATGACCGGAACTGCAATGAAGGCAGGCGGGGTTGTTTCTGGTACTTTAACAATCAATGGATTTTCATCTCCGATAATTCAAACAATTAATAATAATATTCGCGAAAGTAGGTCGGTAGTAGTTGAAGCCATTAATAGAATGACGAAGGATACAGGTGTTATCGCCATCAATACAAATGACGATAACAAGGGGGTAAGATTAGAAGCTAAAGATGGTAGAAATATCGAAATAGCTTTCAACAGTGCCGCAACCGATAGCGATTTTTCAGATAGAACTGGCTTAAAGCAAGGGGTACAATCGGGAGTTTATTCCCTAGAGTCGAAATATTCGGAAGATCCCCAGTATGCAAACAACACTGAGTTCAACAACCCAATCGTTTTACAATCAAGCACGACCGGAGAAATAGAGCGTTCAGGATTGCAGGTAGGAACGTACAATGAAAATATAAGTACAATTCATAATAATGCTAGGGAATCTGTTTCTCCGGCTTTATCGCAAATTAGTAAATTTAGTTTTAGCGGTACTTTATCGAGTGCTGGAGCTGAAACATTTAACGTTATAGTAAATGGTAAAAGCAAAAGCTATACTACTGAGTCCGGAGACGGGATTAAGGACATAAGAAAAGGTTTAATCGAGGCCATAGAGTCTGACCCTTCATTGGGTATTACTGTTTTAGCGAATTATGGAAACGATTTGGATGAAGTTTACGTTACAGCGAGAAATCCAGGAATCGATTTTACCGCGACAGTCACTACAGATGCTTCTGATGCTTATATCGACGTTGAACAAGTTCGCGAGAACTTTCAATCTCCCACCAGAAAATTAAATAATGGTGATTTAATAATTAACGGAGTTGCTATCAGGGGCTCTGACTCAGAAGATGATGATCGTAGCGTTGAAATTTCTAGCAGTAGTAAAAAGGACGCAAGTGCGATTGCGATTGCCGCTGCTATTAATTCACACTCTGAAGTAACAGGAGTAACTGCAGAAATAAAAGCTGCAAAAATTACTGGCTCAACAACAAACACTGGTTTCCCAGGCGTATTCCCAGCCACCGGAGACTATGATCTATACATAAATGGGATTAAGACTTCAGTTCGGTTAACTCAAGATGAGCCTGCTGACACTAGACGCAATAACGTGGTGAGTGCTATTAATTTGATGACTCACACTCATGGCGTGGTGGCAACCAATAATAATCAAGGTGTTACTTTGGAATCTTCTGATGGACGCAATATGTCTGTTTGGTTTGATGGTTCTATACAGGGGCTCTCCGCAGCTAGTTTTGGTTTGGATCAGGGAGAGGCTGTTGCTCAGACTTCAACAATTACGCTTGGCCAGTCAAGTGCGAATGCAACTTTGGCAACGGGTGATACTATTGCACTAACGATAAATGGTGTTCAAGTTACTGCACAAGCAACGTCTTCAAGTTTTACTGGTTTTTCTGATACGTTAAAATTAGCGATTGATGAAGCGGCAAATGATAACCCGTCGGCTTTTGCCAATACGAGTGTGAGTATTGATCCTTTGTCAAAACTCATTACTATCATTTCTACCAATCCAGGTATTCCCTTTGAGATTTCAGGAGCCTACTCATCGAGTAATCAACTTTCGTTGGATATTGTAACAACAACTGAAAATTCTTTGGGCAACAATGAAGTGACTGGAATAAGGTCTGCAACAGCTGCCTCTTTGGGTGCAAGGACAGTTTACAGTGACATTAAATTGGTTTCAAAAGAACAATTTAGCATTGAGCCTGGAGATAATGGATTTGGTCAGAATTCAAGCTTTACTGAACTAGGGTTTGTCCAGGGTACATTTGGAGGCGAGGCAACTTTAGAGGTTTCTCCACCTAGGGTGGGTAGATTAGCATTTCAGGTTGGAGCGCGAGCCACTCAAATTATAAGTATAGATTTGGGAGACTTTGGCAAAGGAGGACCGATTACGAATGATGTTACGGGGGATGTCGATGATTCCCTAGAAAAAATGAAAAATAGAATAAACAGCAGATCGTCTGCAGAGGGGGTGCTCGAGAGGTTAGATAAAGTAATGGATAAGGTCAACGCCAATAGGGCAAACATGGGGGCGGTCATCAATAGGTTAACACATGCCATCGATAATTTATCCAATGTCTCAACAAATCAGTCTGCATCACGCAGTCAAATTATGGACGCTGATTATGCGAAGGCAAGTACTGAATTGGCGAGAAGCCAAATACTGCAACAGGCAGGCACTGCAATTTTAGCCCAAGCTAATGCAAGTCAACAAGTAGTCTTACAATTACTACAGGGTTAATGGCTTTTTTTTCTTTCTAGGTTAAACTAATGTAATGGATCCACATACAAGCGTTGAAATCAAAGAAGCAGTAAAGAAGGTTCAAAAACCGGTTTGTAGAGTCTGCAGAATGATTCGCATCTATTTGCTATTCGTTGTTCCGATTTTAGTTCTTTTATGGTCCGGAATAGATGTTGGTCTCAACGATATTGATTCACAGGACTTGGTTGTCAACATAGTGTTAGGAGTACTAGCATTTCAGATTATTCGGAGAATCTACATTGATTATTTTAAGCGTGATTGATGAAGATAGATTTATTAGTCAACAGAAAACAAATAGAAAAGAAATGCCCTAATTGTTGGGACTGCAAACACTTTGCTATTTCATGGGACCCTAGGTTTCCTTACTCATGTAAGCTAATGGGGTTCAAAAGTAAAATTACGCCCTGTTTGGATGTTGTTCGTTTAGATGGCCTCGTTTGTATGGGCTATGAACAAAAAAAGTTTAAGTCAAAAGTTACCTTGTTAAAACCTAAGTATAAAAGAAAAAGAAAAGTTAATTTAAAGGTTTAAGTTTGATGGTTGAAATTAAATTAAAAAGTGATAAGGAATTTATTAATAATTTTATTTTACAAAGGACAGGTGCGTTTCTCGAGCTTGGAGGAGGAGCTGCATTCCAAGAGTGGCAGCGCAGTGGCAGAAAAAATCAGCTTACTGATTTCTTATTACAAAATAATTTAACTCAAGAGTTTTTAAAAAAAACCTTGTCCCAGATGTCTGCTGAGGCAAAAAGTATAATTTCTACATTTGCGCTAGATAAAAAACTACTTACGAAAATTGTTAGCATCGGTCCTGGAAATGGATTGTTAGAGCTTTTTTTAGTGCGAGGGCTCAACGATTTGGCAAAGGAGAAGAAAATCAATCAGGTTGTTCTGATTGATGTTGAGGAGACAGATACACATGAACACAATTTTCGGGAATCTGGCTCAGGGTACGCTTCTCTCCAGGCGACTAAAGAGTTTTTGGAGTTAAACGAAATAGGTGTTGATATAAGTTTAGTGAACCCTAAACATCAAACTCTACCCCCAAGTGATTTCCAGATGTGCTGCTCTTTCTTATCGATGGGGTTTCATTATCCTTGCAATGAATACGAGGAATTCATACTGAATGCAAGCCCAGGAAGTATGTTTCTGTTCGATAAAAGGTTGGGCGCCCCGGATCCGGGTTTTGAGAATGTAATGAAGCAATACAAAATTGTTGGCAAAATTAATAATGGTAAAGCTAGTAGGTTAGGCTTAATAAAAAGTGATGGTTCTGGAGAACCATCGAATGTCTAATACTTTTGTTTTTTTTCACGTCGGAACTGACATTCAGCAACCTCAAATGTTAGTTGACTCTATACGAATAACCAATAAGGATGCAAATATAGTATTTTGTTCGGATTCATCTACGCCCGACATTGAAAAGGTAACGAGTAGGGTTAATGTAGCCGGTGATTCTCAGAATCTGATGTCATTTAGACTCAAAGCGTTTATAGAAGCAAATGTTGAGTCACCAGCGCTTTATGTTGATACTGATATGTTATTTCTTAGGACCTTAAGACCGTCAGAGATTTTAGGGGAAAAGAAAATTGTGATGTGTAAGAGGTCTTTTAATCTAGATGGTGCTTTTATAGGTAATTTCAGAGGTTTGGACTTCATGGAATATGATAAAAAACCATTAGGTATGGTTTATCCTTACGTGGCGTGTTCCACAATTACAGAGAGCTTTAGGGTTTGGAGGGATCTCTATGATATTTTGCTCGACTTGGATGATAAGTTTAAAGTTTGGTATGGCGACCAGGAAGCCTTAAAAAAATATGCGGAAATTCTTCCAAGTGAGAGTTTTGGGGTTTTTGAAGAGGCAGTTTATGGCTGTTTGCCGGACGAAAAATACTATCTCCCACAAGCTTCGATATTGCATTTCAAGGGTGCTCAACGTAAGCCCATTATGAAAGTATTTCATAAGCAGATGTTAGAGTTCGTTAATAAAAAGAATTCAGAATCTTTTAGTAAAGGTTAGTGTTATGGCTCAGAGAGTTCAATCTATCGACCTTTTTGCATATGCCATCAAAAAGAAACTAGATATTAATCTAATTAACCCTCCTTCAATCGTAACGTTACCAATGTTAGAGGAAAAAGAGAAAAGTACGATTGTCGTTGGGAGCTTTCATAACGGACCCATTTATTCTGTGAGACTTAAAAATGTAGTTTTAGTGGCAGGGAAATATTTTTTTACCGAGGACGGTTTTTTAATCACTGGGGATTTATATTTTCATAATTACAGCGTTTGTTTAAAATATAAAAATTTTAATATGTCAGATGTTGCTCCGGGGGTAGAGCTTTTTAATAAAGCATTTGATGTCGAAGAAAGTTTATTGAAGTATGAAAGAGAAATTTCTGATCCCGTATGTTTTTTATCGGGTGGTCCAGATAAGGCTTATTTTGGACATTGGTTTATGGAGTTTCTGTCAAAAACTTTTTTATTTAAAACATACGGTGATGTGCATAAATATATTATCAGTGATGAGTTACCCAGTAGCTTTTTCAACTGGGTTCCGTCTTTAGTTAGTAAAGAACAATCCGCAATGAAGATCTTTCTTGGCGAACCAGTTTTGTTTAGGGATGTGGTCGTAAGTTCAAATACCTTGTGTAGAAATAGCCAAAAGGGAGATATCAAAATTTGGTTTGACGGATTTTATCAATTGAGAGAGAAAGCATTTGAGCTAGTCAAGTATAGAGAAAAGTTTAAAAAAAGAAAAAGTAAATCTCTTCTGTATATTGCAAGAAAAGAAGGTAATTCCAGGAGAGTTAAGGATGAAGAGGATTTGATTGAGGCTTTTAGCAAAACAGAAATTGAAGTCAAGAAAATTTTTATTGAAGATTTCTCAATTGATGAACAGATAAATCTAGTAGCTAGTGCAGATATTTTAATGTTTTCAATGGGTTCCGGGTCCCAGGCTAGTTGTTTTTGCCACAGAAATGCGGTGGTTGTCGAGTTAACACCTAAAGGTGCAGGAGCTTTTTTTGGTGGTAGGCTTTATGCCGTCTTATTTTCTCTCAGATACTTAAGGGTAGATTGTTTTATAACGGGAGAACAAACCGGTACGCATCAATTAGATAGAGACATTTCAATTGGCAAGGAAAAAATAAAAGCACTTGTGGATAAGCTTTGTGCAATGCAAGAGTTATTTCCCAGAAACGGGGGACAGCATTTTTTCGGTATTCCCAGGTTATCTCAAATTTAGATAGGTAAAAAATGCAGCATTTAAATTCATTAGAGCATTATGTTCCTAAACCATGGGGTAAAGAGTATTTGTGTTGGAGGTCAAAGAGTTGTGCAATTTGGCTACTTGAATTGCATCATGGCGCCTCTACTTCCTTTCATTGTCATACAAAAAAAAATACTGGCCTTGTTGTTTTAGAGGGTTTAGTGAGACTTAGGTTAATAAATAGTGAGTATGAATTGGGCCCTTTGGAAAAAATAAATATATTCAGAGGTAGATTTCACAGTTCTTTTTGTTTGGGGGAAAAAGGTTCTGTAATGATTGAAGTAGAAGCACCGGTTGATAAAAGTGATCTTGTTCGATGGGAAGATTCCTACGGCAGAGAAAATTTGGGGTATGAAACCGAAGCAAAACTTTTCGACAGTAGTGAGGAGAGGTTACTCATAGATTATCAGAAAGGAAAAGTCAGCCGATCATTATTTTGTACAACAGAGTTTCTCGTTTTTGATGAACGCGAGCTCAAGCAGAATATTGAAGAAGATTGTTTATTTATTTGTTTAGAGGGTGGAATAGGTCCCTCAGAAAAGAAATTGGTTGTTGTTCCCGGTGATGTTTTTTCAACAGCTGTACTTCTTAAGTTGCTTGACAAATTTGATATTGTTTCAGGGTCAATTTTGTTGAGATTGAGAAAAGTTCTTTAGAGTGAATTATATGAAATATAAAAAAATTTTGATTACAGGTATTTTAGGATCAGGAGGTTATTACTTAGCAAAGTATATTATTGATAACTACCCTGAGCTTAAAGTATACGGGCTAGCAAGATGGAGATCAGGCTTTGATTTTAAAAAAAATAATTTGTACAGTAATGTGTGCATGTTAGAGTGCGATCTGACTGATGTAAGTTCAGTCGCAAGAGCTTTTAATGAAGCAAAACCAGATTTAGTGTTCAATATGGCTTCAAATGCAAATGTAAGGGCAAGCTTTGATACTCCATTAGCTATATTACAAAACAATATATTTTCCACTGCAAACCTACTAGAGGTTATTAGACTTTCTGATTTAAATCCTACTGTAGTGCACTGTAGTACATCGGAAGTTTATGGCAAAGTAAGTACAGAGGATATTCCAATTACAGAAAAAGCTCCCATTAAACCTGCCAGTCCTTATGCAGTGTCAAAAACCACTCAAGATATGCTATGTGACGTGTATTTTCGTAGTTTCGGTATGCCAATTATCAGAACACGAATGTTTGGATATATAAATCCTAGAAGAGATGATTTATTCGCTACAGCGTTTGCTAAGCAAATAGTCCAAATAGAAAGAGGAGAAAAAAGTGTTTTAGAGCATGGAAATTTAGATTCTATTAGAACTTTAATAGATGTTAGAGATGCTGCTGAAAGTTATTGGGAGACTGCTACTTACTGTATTCCTGGCGAGGCATATAATATAGGTGGATCGACGCCTATAAAAGTGGGTGAGTGTCTAACAGAATTAATAAAACTTGCAAAGAAACCAATCAGCACCAAATTAAATGAGTCTCTTTTACGGCCAAATGATGTAACTTTGCAAATTCCTTCATCTGAAAAATTTGTAAAAGAAACTGGATGGAAGCAGAAAATTTCTCTCAAGGAGAGTTTAAATTTTTTATTAGAGTTTTGGAGGCAACGATCTGCAGTATGAATTTTTTTAAGTGTGTCGCAAAAAAAATGGGGAAAAATTGAGTAATCGAATAAGTCTTATAGACCTGGAAGCACTGGCTGGAGTCAATGCAAATAGAAATCTTAAGAATTTTTATAAAGACTTTCAAATTCAATATGAAAGTCTCTCAGCTGAACAAAGAGATATGGAAATTCTAGAAATTTTAAAGAAAATTCATGCTCCGCTCCAAACTGTTGGAGCCCATAGAAGTAAAGTTTGGGAAGCAGGGTGGAAAGAAAATGTAGATGACTACAAAAAGTCAGGAAATAAGTCCTCATTACTTCCAAAATATTTTGGCAAAACCAGAATTTTCAGATATATGGGAAAATTAGTCCTAGGGAAAGAAAAATTTTGCGATTATAAATTACACACAGTTATGGTAGATTTAGTTCTTTCAAAGTATCTTACAAAAGATATTAAACAGGTGCATGAGTTTGGCTGCGGTACCGGATTGCACCTAGATCGTTTTGCTGATTGGGTTGAGGAAGACATTAAGTTGAATGGATATGACTGGACAGAGACCAGCGGCGAGATGATCGACTTAATAAATAATAATTCTCAGAAAAAAATTCGATTTGAACAATTTAATTTTTTTAGGCCACGAAAATTATCAAAGAGTCTGAAAGATGGAGTCATAATTACCTGTGCTGCATTAGAACAAGTGGGGACAGATTTCAGAATGTTCATTAATTTTTTACTTGACGAGAGTCCTTCGTTAGTTATTCATCTCGAACCCTTTTCGGAATTATTGGATGAAAATAATTTACTCGATTACTTGTCTATTCAGTATTGTTCAAAAAGAAATTATCTGAAAGGTTTGCTAAATTATTTAGAGTCATTAGCAACAGAAGGAGTGATAGAAATTATTGAGAGAAGAAGATTATTCTGTGGTTCAAGATTTTTGGAGGGTTATCCGGTTGTTGTTTGGAGGGTGCGTCATTGAGTGATATGTTGATAAAGAGTCGTGCAAAATTATATGATAATTTTCCAAAGGAGAATTTAAACTTTTTGGCCAGTATTTTGAGGTCATACTCCGTTGGCAAATCAGATCTGGACGGTATTAAAGATTCTGTTGAAAATTTTATTTTTGAGAATCACAAATATAATTCAGATGGCGTAAAGACAGAATTATCAGAATTAAGCTTAGTTGGAGATGATTTTTACCGACAGCTGTTGACATCTCCAGCCATTACTCCAAACGGAATAATCAAACCGAAGGTTGAAACTCTAAATTTATATCAAGAAATCTGCAGATCTTTTTTTTCTTTGATGCAAAATTTAGGTGTTTTCGATTGTTACAGCAAACTAGCTTTGCCTAATGTCCGAATTAAGGCCCCTGCAATTTATGAAAAAGAAGATGTAAAAGTCAGACCTTATTACACGGGTAAACTGCATTCGGATGCATGGGTTGGACATGTTTCTGATTCAATCATTTTGTTGATTTTGTTTGGAGATTTGAAAAATACTGTCGAATTCTTTGAGCCAATTAAGCCGAATAAATATTTCTTTGCGAAGGCAGAATCTTTTGAAAGTGGTATAGCTAGAGTGGAGGGCACGGCATTTCTAACCACAATGAAGAAAAATCAGATGTATGTTATGGATCATGGTTGTATCCATAGAACAAAATCCGATGAGAAAAACTCTGGTTTTAGGATTTCTATAGATTGTGCAGCCTATTTAAAAAATAACATTGGTGTACCGTTTACTGATGAAACTTATTCCTATTATCCTTCTGGCAACTTGGAAAATCTGGGTAAATCGTGGATGTTAAGAACAAAGGATGAAATTTATTCAAATAAACGAGAAGGCGTTACTTTAGAGGCTTATGTAACCCATGAATAAAAAAAGTTTTGATGATTTACCTTTTGAAATAGTGAAAAAAAGTATATTCATTCGTTTAGTTGAAGAATTCATCTTTCAAAGGTTAAAGAATAGGGAAATAAAAATACCAGTTTATCTGTCTGCGGGTCAAGAGTACTGCGCCTCGGCAGTATCATATTTTTTTCGTGAGGCAAAGAAAATAGAACCGCATGTTTTTGTTCAGCATCGAAATCACCACACGTATCTGTCGTTTGAAGGCTCTCTGGAACAATTGTTTTTTGAGCTCATTGGAGACGAACGGGGTTGCGTTGCTGGCATGGGGGGATCAGCGTCATTACAGTCAAAATCAGCTAATATTTTCGGTCATGATGGTTTAATGGGCTCCCAAGCTCCCATAGCGACTGGCTATGCTTTTGCAAATAATAAATTTACTATTTGTTATGCTGGTGATGCGGCAGCTGAGGAGGACTATTATTTGGCAGCGTTAGGTTGGGCGGCTACAAAAAAAATACCCATATTATTTATTGTTGAAGATAATGATCTATCGATTTTAACTAAAGTCTCCGTTCGACGATGTTGGAAAATGGCCGATGTCGCTCAAGGGTTTGGATTGCAAAGTTTTGATGTAGATGATAATCCAATTACAATATTAAATACGCTAGGACAGATTTCTTCATATCCTGCTCTAATAAACATTAGAACAAACCGTCTTTTCTGGCATGCAGGGGCTGGACTTGATGACCCAGACATCTTTGATAGGCACAAACAAATCTGTAGTCAGTATGAAAAAGAAGATATCGAATTATTGAAAAGTAATGCGTTAAAACTGATAAAGGCTACTTGGAATAAATGCAACAGGCACTAAGAGAAGTTATAAAAAAATTAATTCGTAGTCATTTGGAAGATGGCTATATTGCTATGGGGCAATGTCTAACTGCTGTTGGTTGGGTTGGAGGCACTTTACCGGAAATGTATGAAGAAGATGGCATGATAGAATTGTCCATGGCCGATGTCGCCGGAGGAGGCTTTGCAGTTGGCGCTGCACTGGCAGGTAAAAGACCAATATATATCATAAGATATCAAGGGTTTGGTTGGTTCAACTTGCCAATAATTTTGAACTACGCTTGTAAATCAAAGGAAATTTGGAATAGGCCTTGTCCTCTCTTGGTAAGAGCTATTGCCATGGAGGGATCGATTGGTCCAGTTGCAGGTTCTAGTCATCACTCTCTTGCATATAGAATGCCTGGGATCAAAATTTTCTCTCCGATGAGTGGAGAGGAATACCGCACTATGTACAATGAATTTATGAGTTCAGATGAGGTTTTTTATGCATCAGAGCATAGGGGTTCCTTTGCAAATGATCAGCCAATTGAAGATTTTTTATTTCCAAAACCCGATTTTGTTGTGGTCGCTATTTCAGTGACTCGTTTTAATGCAAGAGAAGCCGTTATAAATCTAAACTCTAATGGAATCAAAGTCTCATTAATTAATATTTGGCGTCTAAAGCCATTTCAACTAGACCAAAAACAAATTTCTGTGTTGTCTAATTCTAAATTTGGAATCCTACTTCTTGATGATGATTATGAATACGGAGCTGTTGCCAGTATTGGCTTGCAAATAAGCAGTTTGCTTCCTAACCCTAAACGACTTAGTTTGATGGGTCTAAAAGATAAAAGCGCAGGATTTTCCAAAAATTCTGATAATTTACCTCCAAGCGTAAAAGAAATTCAGGACAGAGTTTTAAAGCTTATCAAAGTGGAACAGGAGTGCTGAGTGACAAATACTATAGCTACAAAAGTTGGATTTGGAACTTGGGGAATTGGAGGAGATTCTGGACCACTAAGTGGATATGGACCAACTAATGATAGCGATTCTTTGGACGCGGTGAGGTTCGCATTTGATCATGGAATAGAATTTTTTGACACTGCTCCTCCTTATGGCAATGGAAAGTCAGAGGAGCTGCTAGGGATCGCTTTTTCAGGGTATACACATCAGCCTAAAATTCTTACAAAAGTAGGAGTAAATATATGGGGCGAACAACCATGTTATGCTCCAAGTTTTATTGATGAATCCCTAGAGAAGTCGTTTTTAAGGCTGAGGGTAAAAAATATTGATTCAGTTATTTTTCACTCCTTGAAGACTTTCAACCAAAAGACTATTGAGGAAGGTTTTAAACACTTAGATAAAATTAAGTCAGATGGAAAAATTTCTAGGATTGGGTTATCTCTCAAATCTCCATCAGATCTTTTAAATTGCAATAAATTAATTGAGCTTATCGACATTATAGAAGTAAACCTAAATTTGTTAGACGTTCGTGTTTTAGACGAGAAGGTTTTGGATGTTGTTAAGAAATATAATATTGAAGTGATAGCTAGAACTCCATTTGCATTTGGTTTTCTCACAGAGTCGCTTGATGAAAATAGTGAATTTCACCCTTCTGATCATAGAGTTAGATGGTCTGCCGAGCAAAAGAATCAGTGGTTTTACGGAAGAAAAAAGTTAAAAGACTTATTTGCGTCTTACGGGTTTCATGAACCGATTCATTTGTTAGCTTTAAAATTCTGTTTATCTTTTGATTTTGTTGAGTATGTCATTCCTGGAATGCAGAGTAAGCATGAGGTTTCACAAAACCTATTAGTAGGAGATGTGAGAGATTTTCCAAAAAAGCTAATAGAAGATTTGATAGCCTATGCTGAGTCTTTTGTATTGATCGATCAGAAATAAAAGGAAGAAAATTGATAAATTTAGATAAAAAATCTGTTTTAATCACGGGGGCTGCGGGAATTGTCGGACAGGCAGCTGTTAGAGAATGTTTAAGGCGAGGTATGTCGGTTAGGGCAGTAATTTTTAAATCGAGAACGTTAGATCTCGAACATGAAAATTTAGAGATTGTTCGGGTCGATTTAGAGAATTACGATAACTGCTTGGAGATATTGAAAGATATTGATGTATGTTTACACTTTGCGGCATTCATAAAAGGGGCAAAAGGGCAATCCGATGCTGCTAATTTTTCCTCCTTAGTTAGGAAAAATCTTACACCTAGCATTAATATGTTATCAGCCGCAGTTGAAAAAAATATTGAAGCAGTGGGTTTTATTGGCAGTTCTACTATGTATCCTGATACAAGTGATGCAGTGACTGAGGACCAGGCGTTTGATGGTCAACCCCATGTGGTCTATCGAGGTGTAGGAAATATGAAGCGTTATTGTGAAAAGGTCATTCAATATTACGGGGATATATCTAAAGTAAAATTTGGGGTTATACGAACCACTGCTGTTTACGGTCCATTCGATGCGTTTAATGAGAATGGTCACGTTATTCCACAGTTGATAATGCGAGCTGCAAAGAGGCCAGAAGTATTTGATGTCTGGGGTGATGGAAAACAAATAAGAGATTTTGTATTCGTTCAGGACGTTGTTGAAGGTCTCTTGCACGTGTTAGCTGAAGGGAAAAGTTGTCGGCCTTATAATATTGCAACGGGTAATGATGTTACTGTTGCAGACTTGGCAAAATTGGTCACTCGAGAGTTTGACTATTTTCCAGAACTAAATTTTGATCCCTCTAAGCCAAGCATGATCCCGATCAGAAGAGTTTCAGTTAAAAGAATTAGTGAAGAGCTTGATTGGGCGGCAAAAACAGATATTGAAACTGGTATAAGAAAAACTTGTAAGTGGTTTAAAGAAAATATTTTTGAGGATTAATTTTGGTAATCATTAGAACTCCACTTAGAATTACATTTTTTGGAGGTGGTACCGATTATCCGTTTTGGTTTAGTAAAAACTCCGGAATAGCCATCAACGCTACTATAAATAAATTTAGTTATGTATCTCTAAAGGAATTACCTCCGTTTCATCCATATAAATATTTAATTCGTTATTATCTTAGGGAAGAAGAAAAAAAGATCAGTGACATAAAGCATCCAGTAGTGAGAGGATTGCTTGGAAAATTCAACTATGATCAGGGTTTGGATTTAGTGCATCATGCTGACTTACCAGCGCGAACCGGATTAGGTTCTAGTTCTGTTTTTACTGTCGGGTTATTGCATGCTCTCTATTCGTTTCGTGGAACATTAATTACAAAAGAAAGACTTGCTAGTGAGGCGATTCATTTTGAACAGAATGTGATAAAAGAAGCTGTTGGAAGTCAGGATCAAATCAGTGCATCTTACGGAGGTTTTAACGTAATAAATTTTAGAGAGAATGGAACATTTTCTGTAAAACCTGCAATTTTAAAAAAAGATAATTTGAAAATAATAGAGGATAATTTATTTCTTTGTTACACTGGGCTCGCAAGAAATGCCGCGGACATTGCTGCAGATCAGATTCGAAATAAAAATAATAATGTTGTAACATTAAATGAGATTTCTGAGATAGCGAGACAGGGGGAGAAATTATTTAGTAGTCCCAGAGTGAATATAAAAGAGCTAGGTAGTCTTTTAGACTATCAGTGGCAATTAAAGAAAAACTTATCAACCTCTGTAAGTAATGATGTGGTGGATAAAATTTACAGCATTGGAATGAAGAATGGTGCTTACGGTGGAAAATTATTAGGTGCTGGAGGAGGGGGTTTTGTTTTGTTTCTTGTGAAAAGAGAACTTCAAGAGGACTTAAGAAAGAAATTAGGGAGTTTTCTACATGTTCCTATTAAATTTGAGTCCAGAGGCTCTGAACTCATATACATGGACTAGATTATTGGGAGAAAAGTTTGCTTAAATTAGAACATCCACTCATGAAAAATAATTTTTCAAGGGAGGATCTAGACCTTGTTATTCTGCATCTGCAATCTGATGATCCGAAACTTACTCAAGGTCCTCTTGTTGAGAGATTTGAAAGTTTGTGGTCTAGTTGGCTCGGTGTCAAACATAGTGTCTTTGTGAACTCTGGATCCTCTGCTAATTTACTGAGTATATTTTCCTTGAAAAACTTTTTTCCTGATGGTGGAGAAATTATACTTCCACCCTTAACTTGGAGCTCTGATATCTCTAGTATTATCCATGCAGGATTTGACCCAGTCTTTGTCGATATTAACCCGCGAACACTTGGCCTTGACGATTTAAAGGTATGCGATGCAATTTCTGATAGGACTGTTGCAATTTTCGTTACTCACTGTCAAGGATTTAATGCTTTAACTGATTTGCTTCTTGAGGAGATAAAAAAAAGAAATTTATGGCTATTAGAGGATGTTTGTGAATCACATGGTGCTACGCACAGAGGAAAGCGTTTGGGTGCATTTGGTCAACTATCGAATTTTTCTTTCTACTACGCCCATCATATGTCCACAATTGAGGGAGGAATGATTTGTACGGATTCTGATGACTTGGTAGAAATTATTCGATTATTAAGATCCCATGGAATGACGAGAGAACTAAAAAATGAAGAGAAGAAACAAAAATTTGTGGCCGATTTTCCCGATTTAAATCCTGATTTTATTTTCGCTATGCCAGCTTTCAATGTCAGGAATACAGAGATCGGCGCCATTCTAGGTATAAATCAGTTAAAGAGATTAGATCGGACAGTTATAGAAAGGTGTAAGAATCAGGAGATATTCTTTTCTGATCTTGATTCCGAGTTTTATCGAACCGATTATCTATTTGAAGGGAGTAGTAATTATGCTCTTAATATTGTTCTAAAAAAGGCAAGTCCTAACTTGGCTGAAGAGCTGAAACGCGAAATGATTCATGTGGGAATAGAAAATAGACGAGGTAGTGCTGGTGGAGGTAATCAGTTGAGGCAGCCCTATTTGCGTAAAATTTTTCAAAATCTTTATAATCAATATCCAGAGACTGACCACATTCATTTTAATGGATTTTACATTGGTAATTATCCTGGTATAGAACCCAGTCAACTAAAAAAGTTGGCAGAATTTTTTAATGATTTTGCGCGGCGCCATAAGCAGTCATGAAATGGCTAATTAAGTCAATTGAAAAAGTTTTTGATGCCGATCCTTATTTTTACGTCGAAAAACATAAAGTTTTACTTCCAACTGGAAGGAAGGTTGATAATTACTATCAATTAAAGCTACCTAACTTTACATCAGTGATTGCTGTGGATGCAGAAAAAAAATTTTTAATCTTTCGCGGTTACAGGCACGGAATACGAGGAATGTCTTTTTCGTTTCCAGGTGGTGGAGTGGAAATTGATGAGAGTTTTTTACAGTGTGCAAAGAGAGAATTAAGAGAGGAGACAGGTTTTGAGGGAGAGGATTGGGTTCATAAAGGATCTTTCGTTGGAGATGCAAGTAAACAGTGTGGGCATTATCATATTTTTGCAACGCAAAACATTAGAGAAACCACAGTGCCGGATAGCGGTGATTTAGAGGACGTTGAATTAGTTCGTTTAAGCAAAGCAGAACTAGCAGAAATAATACAATCTAAACAGCCAGTATCTCTCGGTTTTGTTGCAACTGTTTTTTTTGCGCTCGCCCTGAGATCATAACAATGAAAATGGAGTTTTAGAAAATGAAAATTTTAGTTACTGGTGGGGCAGGTTACATTGGTTCTATTTTGGTGCCTGAATTATTAGGTTTAGGGCATGATGTTAGAGTTTTTGATAATTTTTTGTATACACAAGCTAGTTTAAATCACTGCGTCTCGAATCAACGATTTCACGTTGAAAAAGGTGATATTAGAGATGTTAGCAAAATAAAGGAGCATTATGAGTGGGCTGATGTAATAATACCGTTAGCTGCGCTAGTAGGCGCTCCGCTTTGTAACTTTAATCCAGTTGGTTCTTCCACGATTAATAAAGAAGCAATTTACTCAATGCTCAAAGTCATCTCAAAAGGGCAGTTGGTTATAATGCCGACTACTAATTCAGCCTATGGCAATGCAGGAGGAAAAGGATTTTGTGATGAAACTTCAGATTTAAGCCCTGTGTCTAAATATGCAAAGGAGAAAGTGCAAGTTGAGGAAGAATTGATGGGTCATCCTGCGGCTATAAGTTTGAGACTAGCTACTGTATTTGGAATGTCGCCGAGAATGAGAATAGATTTACTAGTAAATGACTTCACGCATAGAGCATGTGTAGATGGATTTATTGTGCTTTTTGAAAGTCATTTTAAACGTAATTATGTTCATGTTAGAGACGTGGCGAATGCATTCATTTTTGCTATTGAGAATTCAGACAAGATGCAGGGTGAAATTTATAATTTAGGACTGTCTGATACAAATATATCGAAATTAGAGCTGTGTAATAGAATAAAAAAATGTTTACCGGAGTTTACTATTCTTGAATCGCAAGTTGGTAGAGATCCTGACCAAAGGGATTATGTAGTTTCTAATAAAAAAATAGAATCTCTTGGTTACAAAACTAAACATTCTCTTGATCAGGGAATTAAAGAATTAATAAAGGGATATACGATGTTAAAGAATCGAAGATACGGTAATATTTAGTTATACCAAATATCTTCTCTGGGCTGATGGAATCTGATATAAATAAATTAAGGGTTAAAATATTTGCCGATGGGGCTGATTTGCGACTAATTGAATCGTTCAGGGGGCTGGACTTCATAAAAGGGTTTACAACAAATCCTTCGTTGATCAGAAGTGCGGGGGTTAAGGACTATGAAAAATATTCTAAAGAGATAGCCTCGAAGATTGAGGATAAGTCTTTGTCCATTGAGGTTTTTGCAGACAATTTTGATTTAATGATTGAACAGGCAAAAACTATTTCCAGCTGGTCAAAAAATATTTATGCAAAGATTCCAATAATGAATACAAATGGAGAGTTTTCCGGACCAGTAATACGTGAGTTAAGTTTAGCGGGAATCCCGATAAATATTACGGCGATAATGACCACGAAACAACTTAGAGCCTCTTTGAATGTAATAAACAGTGATTCCAAAATTATTTTTTCGGTATTTGCTGGTAGGATAGCTGATACGGGAAGAGACCCGTGTGATGTGATGACTGAGTGTAGTAACTTGTTAAATGGTAGATATAATTCTGAGCTTCTATGGGCAAGTACCAGAGAAATATATAATATTTTTCAGGCTGAGAAGACAAACTGCGATATTATAACTGTCGGCTACAATTTATTAAGTAAAGTTAATCTGATTGGAAAAGATTTAAATGATTACTCAAGGGAGACAGTTGATAGTTTCTATAGGGACGCAAAATCTACGAGATTGAAAATTCTTCCTGATCGCTAATCAATGTATAGAACTTTGTTGTCCTAAAATCCCAAGCTTTTTAATGACAATGAAAAAGATTTTAAATTTCATGTGAGTAATTCTGAAGCAGGAAATATAGAGTTTTTTATCCTCAGTTCGTATGGACGAGTTGTTAGCTTTTCAAATTCTGATGATTCCAATTGAGCCAGTTCAGATAAGGGTGGAAGAGCTTTTAATTGAGGTATATATCCGGTATCGTTCGTTGGCTCACAACATATCCATTCATCAGAGCTTCTTGCACCGTAGTATAAGCCCCTCTTTGCCAAAAATATCGGAAGATTGTGGTCAAAAACCTGCGGAATTGTATCCCATATTTTCCCTCCATACCGGGGATTCCAAGTTTTCAAAATATTTACCAAGAATGCAGCATCTGGTTTTGCAACTAACATGACCCCGAATGGTTGATTTAAGCTGAGCACGCTATTTTCCACCGAAAACTTTATACTAGGTAAAATATTCTCAAAATAATACCTATGAAAGTCAATTCGCCACTCAGTCAGCGCCAAGGTTGCAAGTTGTCTATTTCTTTCTTCACTTCTCAACAACTCTCCAAAAGCTGGATCCTTTAGAAATTTCCGAAATTTTATATCTGAGTGTCGAATATGTCCTCCACCGGCTCCTCCTCCTTCGGGGCAGTTTTTTATAAGGTTTAAGAACCCGTTGCCATATGTCATATCTGGTGGAAACATAACATAAACAGCTTTTTCCTCGACACATCTTTTAATAGCCTCGAAATACGCTTGGCCCCTCCTAGCAAGAGCCTCAGAGTTTTTCTTTAACGTTGAGTCACTTATTATTATTTCGTAATTATCATTTCTTAGCTGTTTGAGGTTATCTTGAATTACTTTTTTTAATTCCTCGGTAGTGTCGATATAAAAGCGTACAGTGAATTGTTTCGTGATCTCTTGAAAATCTGAGGCACTTGTTAAGGACTTAAATCCAACATTGATTAGATCCTCAACGTATCTTGTATTTCCAAAAACCAATCCATGAAATTCTAGGATTCTATTTGAATCACTGCTAATGGGTGTAATAACAATATCTTCTATTCTGAAAGTACTACAAAGATTTATAAACTCATCTAAATAGTCATCGAGAAAAAAGTCTTGTCGACTTTTGCTTGACTCTCTTATTTTGCTGATTGAGGCAAAATCCCTATAGTAAATTAGTGAGATAACTTTTTCTTTAAGAAAAGCAGGTTGCTTTGATAATCCCGGACAAGAATCGTTGAGTAAATTTATGATTTCAATAGCATTTTCTTTTTTTTGGATTGTGGCAGACGTATAAGTGAAAAGTAATTTTGCAATATACATGTGCTCTAGACTATCTTTGGTTTTTAGAAAAGAGATAATCTCTCTAATACCAGTCTCAGATTGGGCTGTTTTATAGTATGAGAAAAGAAAAATATGAGTTTGTTCTGTCATAATCTTTTCTTTCAGGTTTTTATTTACGTTTAAAATTTCGATGATCTCACTGTACTTCGCACTAAAAAAAAATCTTAAAACCCTTGTATAGAGTTCTAATTCGTGATTTTTCTTTAACTTTTCTTCAATAATCTCCATTAGACGGAAAAGGTTTGGCTTATCGAATTCTCTACTCAACATACTTAGCAAGTTGTCAATTATTTCATCACTTAAATTATTCCGTGCTAATTGCGCTACTATATTTCTACGGGTTTGATGTAACCCCTCCTGTTGAAGAATTTGGAGAAATTTGTTTAAATCCAAACCCTCAAATTTTATCTTCCATCGTAATGATATCCATATTAGCAATGCATCTATTCTTAGTGATTTGACGGCTTTGCTTGCTTTGTAAAGATTTTTAAAATCTTCTATCGCAGAATCTGCACTCTTTGCCGAATCAAAATGTGATTTCAATTCATTTAGTAACAAATTAGCAAGATTGTAACGTGATGACTGTTCAAAATACGCCACCATGCCCAGTACGTTACTAAAATCTTTTGTCAAGCGACTCCTCCTGATTGTCAGTCATTAGTACTATCTGACCTCTATTGGGGGCAAACAAAAAGTAATGACAAAAACTATATTCCTTTTCTAGTATACTATTAGAAACAAATTCATAGGCTTATTTTAAAAGAAGCTGGCATGTTTTCTGTCATTAATCTTACTAAAAAGTGTTGGTTTTATGGTTAGCAAAGCCGTTGTTGTAATCGGTGGTACTTCCGGTGCTGGCAGATCTATTGTCGAGTATTTAGCTAGAAATAATTACGAAGTATTGGCTGTTGGAAGGAATTGCAAACAAAGTAAGATTTCGAATTGTGAGTTTTTTAAAGCTGATATTTCTAATCGAAAAGATTTACTAAAATTGAAAAAAAAGCTAATTGAGTTAGAAAATCTTTACGCAGTTATACATAATGTTGGCGGTTCCTACGGTCTCAAAGACATTAGCTCCGATCACACAATTTATGAAAAGTTAATTTTTATAAATTTCCTTTCAATAGTCGAATTAAATTCAGTTTTGATACCCAAATTGCTATCGCAAAAAAGTAGTAGATTGATACATATGTTGACGAGTAGTGTATTTACTTTGAAAGGGAATATTCCATATGTTTCTTCCAAGTTTGCCTTGCTTGGCTATACTAAGGCAATGGCGAAAAAGTTTATTGATGATGGAATGATTGTTTGTGGTATAGCTCCCACTGCTATCAATTATCCGGATCGTTATATTGGTAAATTGAAGAAGTCCGGTAAAAAAGAATGGCAAACCTTTAGGGATAGTGAATTAATGGGAGCTTGTTTGGTGGAGCCTGATGAAATTGTTAGTGCTGTGGGCTTTTTTTTGTCGGATAGTGGAAAAAATTGTTCAGGTAGTATTATGAAGTTAGGTGGATATTAGATGACTGCTCTGGCAAATCTACGTACTAAGGGTTACGCTGTTGTTACGATTAAAGACAGATCAGGACTTGATAAGGTAGCGGAGATTTTCTCAAATGTTTTACAAAATAAACCTGGTACAGTTGGTTATAAATCAATCGATTACTTTTTTAATTCTTACCATTTATTCAGAGATAAATCAAAAAATATAAACGAGTTGAGAATGAAGGCAATAAAGAAATTAAACCGTATACCCGATCTTAATTTCTCAATTTGCGATCTTTTTTACGGGGATTTTAAAGATATTTTCGGGCCAGATATTATTGTTCAGAAAGGAATTAATCTTGTTATTCAAGAACCAGGCGATCCTGACCCCTCAGAGCTACACAGGGATTTCCCGTCCAATAGTGCTTACGAAATAGTTCTGTGGTTACCTTTATGTGATTGCTCTGTGAATAAGACAATGTATTTGGTTGATCAACCAAATTCGATAGAGTTGGCTAGAGAGATTCGCTATTCCGAAAAAATAGACTGGGAAAAATTCACAAAAAAGGCGAAGCAAATTGCTAAGCCATGTCCCGTTAAATACGGACAAGGACTCATTTTCATTACTACCTTGTTTCACGGATCGGAGGTCAATTCGTCTGAGACCACGAGAATAAGTATTAATTTACGAGTAAAAGGACTATTTTCACCTGCCGGTCAAAAAAATCCTTTTGATTTTTGGCAAATTTATAAAACTGGAGTTTTAACTAATAATGCGATTGAATTTGAGAAACTATGAATTTCTCTAAATGAAGAAGAAATTGATTTTTTCAATAGCTGATGCAAAATACCCGGTTTCTGCAAGCGTGCAACATGAAATCATGGGCAGAGTTTGTAAAGATAATGGTTTTGACATCGGCTTTTATGGTGCTGAGGATCCTGAATTACAGCACTTAAACCCATGGTTAAATTTAAAGATGAGAAATCTAGACAAAAAATATGGCGGGTTTTGTTTCTTTTCACTCTATCAATTAATGCATGATGACGATATCTTGTTTAAGTTAAGAGCAGTATTACGAAGTAATCTAGTTATAGCTTTTGCGGTCGAAAAAATGTTGTTTACGTCTGAGGAAAGTCTACTTAAAAATTGGCTTTTTCTGTCATCTCAATTTCAGGCATTGAGAAACCGTGATTTTGACTTTAGGCACAAGAAGCAGCATCAAGTTTAAGAAAAAATTATGACTACTTGTACTATTTGCGGGCATAGTGAATTTGAAACTTATTTGTCTCTCGGTAAGCAGGGGGCTTCCAATCTTTATCTATCCGAGCGCAGCCGAATTAGTGAGAACAAGTTCAATCTTTCCCTTGGCGTTTGTAAAAATTGTGGAACTATTCAGCTTATTGATAGATTGCCTATAGATAGTTTCAGACCAGTCGATTCTTGGTTAAAATATAATGAGCCCGAAGGTCACTTGGATGATTTAGTTGCTAGTTTATTGAGACTTGGTGTGATAGAAAAATCCTCAATTGTAAGCGGTCTTACATATAAGGATGAAAGTACCATGAGTCGTCTTAAAAAATCTGGAGTTTTAGGGTCAGCAGTCATAGACTATGAAGAAATTTTTGGAGAAAGCTTTTTTGGAATGGAAACTTTTCAGGAAAAATACTCATCAACAATAGTCGTAAAAAAAATCGCAGAAGTTGTGGGTTTGTCGGATGTAATATTTGCTAGGCATATTGTTGAGCATGCTCCCTCCGCTTCAACTTTTTTAACGTCAGTATCTAAATTGATAAAACCCTATGGATTTTTAGTATTGGAATTTCCGGATAGTACTAAGATTTTCGAAAAAAAGATGTATCCGTTCGTTTGGGAAGAGCACTTCTCATACCTGTCAGAAAAATCAGGTAGGCATCTATCCAATTGCCTTGGGGGAAAAGTTTACCGTACTTATAGATACAAATATAGGTACGAGGATTCTTTGGTAGTTGTTATAAGAAAGGGGGCGCTAAATAATAAATCAAAAAACACTATAAATTGGCTGTATGAGACTCAATTCGACGAAAAGGTTCTTAATTCTTTTAAGTTAGGCTTTGATGATAAGAAAAATGCTTGGAATCAAAAACTTGTCAGTTTAAAGAAAAACCACCAGAGAATTGGTATTTTTGGTGGTGGGCACTTGAGTGCTAAATTTATAAATTTTTTTAATTTGGAAAAGTTCTTTTTTTGCGCAATTGATGGAAATGAATTTAAGGTTGGCTGTTTTCTGCCGGGGACTACTATTCCTATTATCTCCCCTAAACAATGTTTAGAGAAAGGAATAAGCCTCTGTATCACTACACTAAGTCCTGAGAGTGAAAAAGCAGTGAAAAAAAATTTTTCAGAATATTTTAATAGGGGAGGTATTTTTTTGTCTGCTTTTGAAGATGCCTAAAGTTATACAAAAATCCTTTAAAAAAATGGGAGAGGGAGTCTTTTACTCCACTAAACCTATATCTACTTTTTCGAGAAAACTGATACCTTTTCTCTTAAATGAAGCTCGTTTATCAAAAAAGCGAAGAGCGCGAATATGTTTTCATAAGTCAAAAGATGATATTGTGCATGAGATGATAATACTTCTTTTAAGTGATTGCTATATTCGTCCGCATAAACATGTAGGAAAAGTTGAGTCGTACCACATACTTGAAGGATCCGCAGAGCTACTTTTATTTTCAGACTCCGGTGAAGTCGAGAATATATTCAAGTTGGATCATGATGAAAATGTATATTTGAGGGTGAATGATGAGAAATTTCACACATTGAAAGTAAATTCAAACTATTTACTTTTTCACGAGACAACAAATGGCCCTTTGGATTCTTCCAAAACAATTTTTGCGGACTTCTCGCCAGTCGAGGGGTCAAATGAAGCGGAGTACTATATGAACGGATTGAGGAAAGTCTAAAAATTTAGAATGGAAAAATGCTTTCGATAATCACTCCGGTTTTCAATTCAGGTAATTACATAAAAGATATCTGGACGCAAGTCGATAGACTATCAGAGAAACTACCATGCGAGCTAATCTTAGTTGATGATGGCTCTACAGACAATTCCAAATCTTTAATAGAAAGAATTAAGCCATCTAAAAACGTTAAGGTAAAGTCGATTCGCTTAGATATCAATTCAGGACCTGGGGTTGCTCGCAATGTAGGTTTGAGTCTTGTAACTTATCCCTTCTTAACATTTTTAGATTCAGACGATAAGATTTTTTTTTGTAGTGAGGCATTGAAGCAAGAAGAAGAAAAGTTTTTCATGATGCTGGAGAGGTCGGTTGACGTTATTGCGCTAAGAACGGTGATTAACACAAGAAAATCAGAAGCTGAGACAAGTCTCATTATGAACGAATTAAAACCCAAAAATTTTGATTATTTCAAAAGTCAAATCAATGAATGTTGGGGCTATATATTTAGGAGTGATTTTATTAAACATAGCGGCATTAGATTTTTACCTATTCGACTAGCAGAAGATCAAGCTTTTATAACGGAAATTTTTTGTTCTCTAAAGAGGTTTGAAAATACAAATGCAATTTGTTATGAGCATAAAACTCACGGTGAGGGATTGGCAACGAAAATTAGTTCAGCCTCCTTTAGGGAATATATTTTAGCTTTAAAACATGTTGCTTCTTTAAAGACTCCTCAGAATGAGCGATCAAATATTGTAAAAAATAAAATTGATGAGATGAGAAAATACTTAATATGGTATTTATATCCGTATATGCAGGAGGTAAATTCAGATGACTCTTTAGTAGAGTGGCTTACGGAATTGTATAAGGGAGGTCTTGAGGAAGATCAGAAAAGCCAAACTAATCCACCTAAGATCTTAGCTGACATTGAAGCACTGTCTAATCAATTAGTAGAATATCTCTTAAAATCAAAACTATGTGTCTATTTCTATTGCCTATCGGTTGTTTCAATTTCAATTATAGAAACTCTCTTAAAAAACAATATAAAGGTTGTTTGTATATTTGATGATGCACGAAGTTGTAAGGATGGATCGTATAAGGGAATAAGAATCGAAAAAAATAGCTTTCAATATCTTAAACAAAACCCTGTCGAGAACAAAAATATCCTTATAATTGGGCATTTAGATCAAAAAGTTGGCAGAAATATTGCTTTTAGATTAAGAAAGCGGTCAAATTCATTTTTCTTTAGAATGATTGTTGTTGATTTACCTTGGCGTATGCTAGAGTTTAATTTTTGTGTTGTAAAAAAACAATAAACGAATATTGTACTGATTGCGTCGGTTTTTAGAGGATTTTATGAGAAATTTTTTATTTGGAACGGGAAATTTCGGACAGGTAGTGTTGCACTGTGTCAAGAATGCGGGAATTAATGTTGACGCTTTCATAGATTTGAATGAGAAGAACGTTGGTAAAAAGATTGGTGGTTTGCCTGTGATTGATATTAAGGAGGTGGAAAAAGATAGTAAGATAATTATCGCCTCTAATAGGAACAATTATTCTTATTTACATAGCTTATTGGTCAAATATGGCCTCACGAATTTTCAGGACTGTGACGAATTTTTAAGTAATATTGATTTTGAAACTTTAGAGGTGGATTGGAGCAAGGAAAGAATTGAATCTGAAATTAAAACTCATTTATCTCGAGCTTCTAATATTAAGAGTGGAAATAAAAAATTAGTTGTGAATAGCATAGACGTTGTTGTTACTGAAAAGTGTTCCTTGAAGTGTAAGGACTGTTCTAATTTGATGCAGTACTATGAAAAGCCAAAAAATGCGGAAGTTGAAGAATTAAGCAAAGACCTTTTTTTAATATTAAATTCAGTAGATCAAGTGAATGAATTAAGATTTATTGGTGGGGAGCCATTATTGGTCAAGTCAATTTATGAATTTATAGAAAACACATCTAATTTTAAAAATTTTAATGAACTTGTTGTTTTCACTAATGGAACAATTATTCCTTCTGACGAAAAAATGCGAATGATGAGTGATCCAAGAATTAGATTCCAAATATCTGACTATGGAATTTCTCTCTCAAAAAGGGTAAAAAACCTTATTCAAGCGTTATCTAAGTTTAAAATTAGATATGTAGTTGATCGGGTAACAACATGGCAAAACTGCGCTACGATAGAGCCGAAAGAAAGAACGCCTGAACAAAATTTATCAGTATTTGCAAATTGTTGTGTTAATGACGCCTTCACTTTACTGCATGGTAGATTATATGGCTGTCCTTTTTCGGCGCACGCCGAAAATCTGCAGGCAATACCCCATGCTGCCGGTGACTCTTTTGAACTAGAAGACCGTTCGGAAGGAGAGACGCGAGAGGGTTTCAAAAAGCTTATGTCTAAAGTTTTTTATCAAGCTTGTAAGTATTGTAATGGCAGAGATTACACCGTTAGTACTGTTGACGCAGCAGTGCAGACCAAGAAACCACTGAAATACGACAAAGTTATAAAGCTAAATGCTATTCTTTGAAAAATCTTAGAATTTTATTGTGGGGAGTCAGCGGCGTTGGTAAAAGTTCGGTCGCTTATGAAGTCTCTTGTGCTCTTAAGATTCTCTACGTCGAGGGTGATAATTTTCATACAGATCAGGCAAAAAGCAAGATGGCTGATGGAATCGCTGTTGATGACCAATATAGATATAAGTGGATAAAAAAAATTATCGATGATGTTTCCTCGAAAAATGGTAATTTTATACTTGCTTGTTCTGCAATACGTTGTAAGCATAGATTGTTATTAATACGTGAACTGGCAATAAATCATTCGTTTGAATTATGTGCTTTTTCAAAAACTCTTACGAAGAGGATTGAAACTAGAAAAAACCATTTTTTTAGCAAAAGCCTTTTAGACAGCCAATTAAAAGATTTAGAGGAAGATAGTTTTTCAAAAAAAATAATGACCGAAAATCTTACAATTGAAGATGTTACGAAAATTGTCTTGGAACTTTGCGACTAATCTAATTTGACTTCCATTTAATGCTTTTACGTTTTCTTCCGTTCTTTGTGTAAAAACCATGCCCCCCAAAAACGTCTCTGATCGCTTGTGTCATCATCCCCCATCTATTACCATTTTCTTTACACAGGTAGTAGTTATAGCTACTAATAATCAGTGGAATAGGAATCGATTTATTTAATGACGATTTAATAAATTCCAAAACATTATCCGTCTCTACCTTACTTATGTTGAGAAATGATTTTTCCTCAGTATTTTTTTTATCTTTCTTATGACGCTGAAGTTTCTCAATTAACTGATTTAATGTGTCAGATCGGATTATGGAGCCCGCCTTCCAATTCATAAGAACTTTTTCCGGCGGCTGAATAATTTTTTGACTAATACCAGAGCTAATCAGTAGATCTATTCCTTGACTGTAAATTATTTTTTCAGAAAATAAATAAACGAATTTCATCTGATCTAATAAAGATTTTTCTTCCCGCTTTGATAACCGGTTATATTTATAATAACTTTTTTTTGAAACATCTAAGTTTCTAGCATCAACCGCACTGGAAATTGAGGGAACATAAACATTATACTCACAAGCAGCTAAAAACGACCAAAGTCCTGTACCGTTCGATTCAGATTTTCCTAAAATGTTATCAAGAACTAGTCCGCCACTACTTTCATCCTTGGTTGATAGAGTTTTAATAGCGCAGCTTAATAAATACGAGTTTAAATTTATCGAATCGAAGAAATACTGAATAGTGTGATGAGAGATTTTATGTAAAAAACAAAAATTATATATTTCAGAAATAAGCTGAATTTTCGCATATTCTACTCCGTTATGAATTATCTTTGCTAAATGACCAGCACCACCGGAACCATAACGAAGACAAGCATGATCTTTATTTGATGGCCATAAAATAGGAGAGACTCTTTTTTTAAAAATTTTATATGCAATGTTTGAACCACCAACCATCATACATAATCCATTCTTCGCACCCTCAATCCCACCGGACATGCCAACTCCAAGGTACCGAACGGAGTTAGATTTCGCAATTTTCTCTCTTAATTCTGTATCTTTAAAATGACTATTACCAGCATCAACTAGGATATCGAATGGCTCAAGGACGGTAAGAAGATTTGGAATTATCTTATCAATGACATCGGATGGCAGAAAAATTAGTAATAATCTCGGAGGAGTTACTAACTTTACAAGTCCTTTTATACTTTTTGCCTTTATCAAGAAAGAACAATTCTTTATTCTTTTTAATTTGTTTTCGTCTGAGTCATAAACAGCAAGTTTTATCTCCTGCTTTTCAAATTGTTTTGCAACGTTATAGCCTATTTTTCCGAGGCCAATAATACCAATAATTTGGTCTTTATTCTCAGTATAATTCAACCTTTTGCCCTGTGTTGTTCACTTTAATAGAAAAAAGATTCCCCGATAGAGGAAACTTATCTAAATCCTGTTTTTGTAACTTAAATCTAGCAGAGGTTATAAAAAGCGTATTTAAATATTCACCACCAAAAGCTAATGATGTTGGTCTCGGCACAGGTAAAGGAATAGTGGAAATGAATTTACCCTTACTGGAGAATCTATTTATACAACCACCATCCCACATTGCCACCCATAAAGATCCCTCACAGTCAACAGCTAGTCCGTCCGGAAAGCCTTTGTAACTATGAAAATCTATCAGAATTCTCTTTTCATAGATGTTTTGGTTTGATCGATTGAATTTAAATAAATAAATTCTCTTCTTCTTACTATCAGTAATATACATACGAGTCTTATCAGGACTCCACCCTATTCCGTTACCTATTCCTAACTTCATATCATAAATCATCGGCCTAAATTTATTACTGAACTGATACAGTTTTCCGATATTTTTCCGCTCGCAGTTATCCATTGAGGACACCCAAAAAGAGCCTTGTGTTGAACACTTTCCATCATTGAACCTACAGAAGTTCAGTGGCTTAGCATTATTAAAAAAATTCCTAAGACCACCTGTTTGAGGGTTCAAAAATTTCAATCCATTTTTTGTGGAAAGCAATATTTGATTTCTTTTCGTGCATGCTAAGGAACCAGTATTCTTGGGAATATTTCTACTAATTAAAGTATCTTTATTTAATTCGTACAGTTTTCCACCTTTTATGTCTAAAAAATAAAGTGTGTTGTTCTGGTAGTTCCAAACTGGACTTTCACCCAGGATACTTTGGGTGGACTTCTCACATCTTACTAGTATATTGCTCATAACCATTTTTCAAAGTTCTCTCCAAACGCTTTGAATTTCGGCATTGGAACAAGGAAAACGCCCCCTTGTTTAAGGAAATTGATATTATTATTAATTATAGCCTCTGCATATTGCCATGCGAGTATGACAACAATTTTAGAGTTTGAATCGCTTTGGATTATTTTTGGAGATATAACTTCTATATTTTCACCAGGACTAAATAAATTCTGTTTGTCTTCATTATCGTCTAGGATATTAGTAATTTGTTTTTCCAGTTGTAATTGATACAAAATTGTAGTGCAAGTTGGAGAGGCTCCAAAGCCATATACTGTTTTCCTTCCGCAATTATTTTCAAGCCAGGATAAAGTTGCATGTCTGCTAGCAGAAATCCCGTCATTTAAATTTTGTAAAGAATTATGAGAGTAAAGTTTTTGGCTCTCTTCTTTTTGAATTAGGTCTTGTACTATATCTTTTTCAATGTAAGGACCTCCTGAGTGTTGCACGTAAACTCTTATAGACCCACCTTTGGTATTAATTTTCTCCACATTAAAAATGTGTAGTTGATATTCGCTAAAGAAGATTTTTAGTGGCTTAATTGAATGGTACGACAAATGTTCATGGTATATCGTATCGAAAACGCAATTCTTTATCATATCTACAATATAAGATACTTCAAAAATAAAAATACCTGAAGGCTCTAAAAGATTTTTAATTCCCTTTGTAATACTTATTAAATTATCAGCATGCGCAAAGACATTATTAGCGCATATAAGACTTGCCTGTCCATATCGGTTCCTTATTTTTGCAGCTAATTCGTCGCTGAAATAACCTACAATCGTATTAATTCCTTCAGATGTCGCATCGCTAGCAATACTTTTAGCTGGATCAATGCCGATAACCCGAAGTTTGTACTTTTCAAAAAACTTTAATAAAGTACCGTCATTACTGCCAATTTCAACCACTAAGTTATTTTCTCGCAATCCAAATGATTCCACACAATTTTTGGCATAACTTTTGAAATGATTAACTAGGCCCTTTGAACTTGATGTACGAAATATATATTCATCGAATAACTCAACCGCTTCAATAAATTCTAAATGTTGAAAATGACCGCAATTGAGACATCTAAAAATATCAAGGGGATATAAGGTTTCGAACTTTTTATTTAATTTTTCAGCGTGAAAAGCATCGGCTATTGGCGTCGCTTTTAACTTTAATGCTAATGCTAATTGATCATTATCGCAAAGTCGGCAGCTATCTCTTTTTTTTAGCATTAAATACCCTTCATTTTCCTCGCCATTGACTCTGGCCAATTCAATGACAAACCACCATCTATCATTATATTTTGGCCTGTAATAAAAGATGCTTTAGAGCTACACAGAAAGTTTATGAGCTCCGCTGAATCTTTAGTCGTTCCCATTCGGGATAAGGGTATGATGTCTTGGTATAATTGAAGGAGCTCGGTATTTTCAAGATAAAATTTCTTAGATTCTTCTTTAAGGAATGTGAAGGGAATAATACTATTACTTCGAATTCCCTTAGGACCATATTCAACAGCATAGAATTTCATCATTTGTTCCAACGCAGCTTTTGCAACATGATAGCTAATTTCCTGACCTTCTCCTACAAATTGTGAAAATACTGAACTTGTTGCAAGCAGAGCCTTATCTCCTTCAGAATTCATATACTTTAAACATTCATCTACAAAGGTTTTAGTGGCTGATAAAGAAACTTTAATTTCTCCAGTCCACTTATCATCATTTCCACGATATCGTTGAAGAAAAATTAGATAGTTTATAGGGCCGTTATTTTTATAAATTTCGTCGACTAACTCACTTATATTTTCGATCTTTTCAATATCTAGTTCATAACAACTTGCTTTTTTGAAAAAATCGTCATTCTTATTAGCACCACTTCGAGATATTACTGATACATTATCTCCTCTATCTAGTAAAAGTTTTGTAACTTCCCTACCTAATCCTTTTGTACCTCCAACAATGAGCGAGTGAGTCATAATCTTCCTTTTTTATTAATTTTTCTCAGTTACAAGTGTAACTTCCATACTTACTCTAGTCTTTTGCCCAAGATTGGTGAAACCTTTGTGTAGTGTTCTTTCGTGAAAGATCAAAATGTTTCCCGGCAAGGTGGGTATCAATTCTACTTTAGCTAATTTTTCATCGAATGTTGGCACTGGTTTGGGAACATGGTTTATAACTTTAATTTCATATGGAAAATTAGCGCTATTTGATCCCTTTACTATTCCTAGTCCATTCTTGCCAGGTTCAGAAAAAATCGGAATCCATACCTTAAAGGTTTCTTCTGTATTTTTAAACATGCCTTCACCCCCATTAAAGGTCTGATGAAACCAGTAATCGGCATGTAAGGGACCGACATCCTCTGGCTGATTTGGTCGCACTAGTCTCCAATACATCTCCTCTACTCCAAACCTTTGCTCTGTTTCGTATACATCTGAAATTTTAAATTTACCAAAAATATTTTCTAGTACGCTAAACGTTTTCATACACTTTATTTTCTGAATACATTCTGTATTGAATAGCCTATTAGTTTTAGTCCAAGTCTTAGAGTGATTAAAGTTTGAGGAAATTAAGTGATAATTTTGTATTCCATATTTTTCTGCTGACTCCAGCATCGTTGGATTAAATTCTGAAATTACTTTCAGCCAGTGAATTTCAACAAATTCTCTTAGTGAGTTCAACTCCTCGCTCTCAAGACTAAGCTGTGAGGAATAGCCATTATCGTAAATTTCCTTTTTTATGTAATGCATTTTCTATTCAAAATAAATGAAAGAATAATCGCCCTGATATTTCGTTGTCTCAAACCACCATTTCCACTCTTCCGGAGTGTTGAACTGTTCACAGGTTACTTGCCAATAGAGAAGATTAGCTTTTTCCGCTTCATTTCTGTAAGATTCCACGCATAAATACTGTTTTTTTGATACTCTGCTAAATTCTTTTAAAGCAGCTTCTAATTCAAAACTGTAAAGGTTATGAAAAGTATTGATGGAAATTGCTAAATCAAACTCTCCATCTAAGTATGGAAGCTTATCAGCAGAACCTTGGTCAATAAATGTTTTTACCTCTACTTTGGAATTCTCAATTGCATACTTTGATATATCAAAGCCACGAACCTCTAACCCGGGTATTGCAGTTAATAATTCGAACAATAAGAAACCTTTTCCGCAACCAATATCTAAAATCTTGCTGCCTGGACTAAGTTTATATCTTTGTATCAGTTTTTGCGCAACAGGCAGCCAATATCCTGCAATATATTTGTAGCCCCCGTAATTAACTCTTCTGTCTCCGTCCCAATAATCAAACCCCCACCTTTTAGCTAAAGATGCAGCTTTTTCTTTGGGGTATTCAGCGTCATTGACACGTTTTAAATAATCTCTTTTGGTAGCTTTATGCAATGGCGACATAAGGTCAATATAGGTCAAAAATTTTCTCCTGCTTTGTAAAAGTATGATAAGTGAGAATTCTGTATTTAATAACGTCCTCGATATCGTCCAAATTATCATTTAATTGTCGAAATCTATCGGTATTCAGTATCGATAATATTATTGATATCCACTTGAACCTCAAAACCTCTTCCATAATTGTAACTCTTTTAAAGAAGATTTCTTTATTTATTATTTTTTGAATTAAATTGATAACCTCGGATACAAGTTTTTTTTTTATTGGGAACTTAGGTTGTAGGAAAAAATCCACTATGGTTTTTGTTGGGTCATCCCAACCGGCGTACTCAAAATCAATAAACCTAAGGCCTTTTGAAGTTTTTATAACGTTATGAAACCCAAAATCTCCAGGTGATACTTTTAAGTATTTTTTTTCAATAGCATCAAGATCCGGCTTTTCGTTGAGTAAATTTAAATTTTTATCCCTTATATAGCTCCATTTACTTTTCGTTAATTCTAGAATATTTTTTAATTCTAAAGAGTATTTATAAGGGAGGTGGCCTGTGTTAAATTGTGAAATTCTATCTTCAATTAGCTTTATGTGTTCTGACACCGATAAAAATCCATCTCTTGCTTGTACTTTCAAAAGCTTTCTAGCTATACTTTCATCTGCATTTATTTTCAAATAAAAGCTAATTGCTGCCTTCACATCTTCTACAATTGGAGGCTTTGTATATCTACTACCGTAAACATATTCCATAACAAGAAATTTATACTGAGAGTCTGCATGAATTAGCTTGGGTACCCATTCTCTAGCAACACTTCCAGCTAGTTTCAAGAACTCTTTTTCGGCAGTGAACTTTTCACCCATGGCTGAAGTAGGGTAGGTTTTAACAACCACACAGCGCTTTTCCTTAAAACATTTAAAGACCTGATTATTGATGCCTCCTTTAAGTTTCTCTATTTCAATATCTTGGGATTTAAAAATATCGCAGCAAAAACTCTCAATACGTTTAAGCAAAATTTTATTCTTGTTCATAGTATATATTTAACATCATTCCATGATGAAACTTTCGCCTTAAAATCACTTAAATCTTTATCTTGATGAGAGTATGGGTCGAACAATATTTTTTTACACTCATTAGGAAAGTTAGTATCTTTCAATATTGATACTAAGTCATCGATGAAAAATTCACACATAACTTCCTTAATAGTACTAATTTTCTTTTCTTTAGTTTCCAAAAAGAATACGTCCTCGATCTCAAATAATCTTTTTTGATCTGCACATAAATTTAATTCGATCCACTCCAAGGCGAATTTGTGCAGATTATATTTGGGCCCCAAAAATGGATACTTTGTTCTGTGACTGACTATGACGGTCCGCATCCCCTTTTTTTTTATTTGTTTAATACACTCGACTGCTCCATCGTAGGGCTTCGCATAGTGAATCCCTGGACCATACAACATTCCTTGAAATTCAGTCCAGTCATTCTCTCTGAGGTTAGTTTGTAAATGAGATTTTATTCCTAATTTTGTTTTTTTTACATCGGAGGGCAGGTTAAACATCTTACTGGCAATTCGTGGAATAGCTTCTTCATAATTTACTATGGTATTGTCGAAATCAAACCCGAATACCATTTTCCTTATCTTCCGTAAATAGAGTTTTAGTTGTTTTGACAATGGAATCAGAGTCAATATTGAAAAATGTTCTGGCAAAGTTTTGTGAACCTACCTCCGAAAGAAACTGATCTGACGTCCCCATGCTAACTAAATTAGGAGAGTTTTTCGGTTTTTTCTTAAATGTAAGGTAGGCGGCGATATCTTCAGCAACCCCGCCTTTCTTTGAGTGTTCTTCTACAATTATTATATGCTTATAGTTTTCAAGAAGATGATCAATAAACATTTCTGCAAAAGGTTTGACTGTATGTAAGAGAAAAAGAGACGGGATAAGCTTATCAAGTTTGAGTTTTTTAATTGCAGAAAGAGCTTCGTGAGAAATTGTTCCAACTGCCAAAATACAAATATCTTTGCCCGATTGAAGTTGATAACCTCTTCCGATGGGGGGTGTCTTTTTTTCCTCTACTAAGTTTTTTTCTCCCTTTTTTCCAATTCTTATATAGGTTGGTTTACCTGATTCGATTGCATAGGTTAGTATTTGTCTAAGTGAATTAGGATCCCAAGGCGCTAATACTTGGATATTTGGAATTGCTTTAAAAATAGCAAAGTCCTCCAATGAATGATGAGTAGGGCCCAAACTGGCATATGACAAACCAGACCCGGTTCCGACTATGATTACGGGAGCTTCATGATAAGCAACATCTACTCTAAGTTGTTCTAAACAGCGGGTAGTAATAAACGGAGTAATAGTATACACAATTGGTACCAGCCCGGATAAAGCTAACCCAGCCGCAACGCCTATCATATTTGCCTCAGCAACACCACAGTTCATAAATGAAGAGGGTTTATTTTCTTTTAGCTTATCGAAAAGCCTATTTCCAATATCCCCTGAGAGTAGAAGTATTCTATCGTCTTCGATGGCTAAGTTGGTAATTTCATCAGCAAATGCATTTCTCAAAGAAGGTTCCTTTTTTTAATGTCTTAGGATTCTACGGTTTTCTAAATTCGTCTCTTTGATATTTAATTCACGTGCGGCAGCTTCAACCTCTTCCAAATTTGGAATTCTATAATGCCAGTTGTTGTCATCTTCCATAAAAGATACACCTTTTCCTTTTGTTGTATGGGCTATAGCAACAAATGGTTTATCTGGTATTCTATTTTTTTCTTTGGTTGAATTATAGATTTCTTCCATATTGTGTCCGTCTATTTCGACTGCATGCCAACCGAATGAAGTCCATTTATCAATTAGAGGATCTATCTTAAGTATTTCTTTGCTCCTACCAGTAGCTTGCCACTTATTATAATCAATAAAGACAGTTAGGTTGGAGGCTCTCTTAGCAGAAGCAAGCATTGCTGCCTCCCAAATTGAACCCTCGTTACACTCGCCATCACTCACAATTACGAAGACTTGATATGCAAGTTTATTAATTTTTGCGGCTAACGCCATTCCTAAACCCATAGGCAAACCATGTCCCAATGATCCAGTGGCAGCTTCAATTCCACTTAGATATTTCGGAGCAGGTGGGTGTTCTCCAAAAATTGAACCGTTCTTACCATAATTTTCAAGTTTACTTAACAAAAAAAAACCTCTCTCCCCCAAAATTTGGAATAAGGCAGGAGCAGCATGACCTTTACTTAAAATAAATCTATCTCTAAATTTTGAACTCGGATTATTAGGATCTATTTCTAATATATTCCAGTAAAGAGTTACCAACAGATCAACACATGAAAGGCAAGACCCTAAATGAGGAGTTCCTGAAAAGTATGAATTCCTGACTATTCTATAACGAATTTTTTCTGCTATTTTTCTGAGTTCCTGTATTGAATGTTTCATTTTTTAGGATTTATGTACATAGTTTTTTGGCAGTTGTTTAAGTTTAGCAAGATTTTTGGTAACCCACGAGATAGTATTTTTGATCCCTTCATTGAGAGTTACTGATTCTTTCCAACCCGTTCTCTTTCTTATTTTTTCAGAATTAAGGAGATAAAGATTATCTTTACCAATTCTATCCTCGGAAACCTCAACATATTTTTCAAAGTCAATGTTCATATGCACTGATATAAGGGTCACCAATTCTTTAATACTAACAATTTCATTAGTAGAAATATGAAAAGTTTCACCAAAATCTGGTCTTTCCATTAACATTAGCGTAGCTCTAGAGACGTCATCAATGCTAATAAAAGATCTTTTTGAAACTCCTCCCCCATGCAGTTGAAGCTTTTTGCCTAGTAAAAAATACAGAATTGTCCGTGGAATAATTCTATATAGTTGTTGCCCAGCGCCATAAACATTAGCCGCTCTCGTCGCAAAATATGGGATATTAAATGACTCTCTGTAAATCTGCATGAGCATATCACCGCTAGCCCTAGAAACAGCATAAGGAGTTGAAGGTTTAAAGCAATTATGTTCCTTTATCCAACCGTCCGTTGAGCCGTAGACTTCAGGAGTAGTGACGTGAGCATAACAATCAATGAAATCGAGATGCTTGAGGATTTTTATTAAGCCAAGCAAGGCAAGAATATTAGTTTGAATCCAATCCTCTGGTTTTTCCCAGCTTTGTCCAACCATACTCTGAGCCGCAAAATTCGCAATTATGCTTATTTTTTCCTCCCGGATTAGTTTTTCTAGCTTTTCTAAATCATGATTCAGGTCAACTTTGTAAAATCTAAAGTTGCTGCAGTTTGGTCCCCATTTATAAGGTAAAAAAACTGAATCGGGTTCATTTGATCTACTAACACCAAAAACGTCAAAACCAATGTCGAGCAAATATCGGCAAAAATTTGAACCAGAAAAGGAGTTACTTCCTATGACTAATATTTTCTTGCTCATTTTCTTAAATCTACTAGACATCTACCAGCAGAATCTCCAGACCGCATCTCTTCAATTAAAACATTAATTTGTTCAAGAGACCCTATATTAGTTATTATATTACTGAAGTTAATATTTCGTACTTTCGCTAAGTTTATATATCTCGGTATATCAATATGAGGTTGAGATTCCCCCCCATGAGTGCCCCTAATACTTTTCCCAAAGTGAAGTGGAAGTGTGTTGAAGCTGCAGTGTTGATCGTATTTTGGTACTCCAACTAAAAGGACTTTACCTGTGCTTTTTATAAGAGAGTAGCCTTTTGAAATAATCTCAGTGTTCCCTGTGTTGTCAATAAAGATATCGATACTGTTTTCTGCAGTGTATCGAGAAAGAATTTCCCAAGAACTTTCTTTCGTTGAGTTTATGGTCTTGGTGGCTCCTAACTTCTTTGCCAACATCAATCTGTTATCGTATTTATCGACGGCTATAATCTCACCGCCTCCAGCCAAAGAAGCTGCTTGAATTAAATTAAGTCCAATGCCTCCAGAACCAAAAACTACCACAGTATCACCTAGTTTAAGATTTGCTAAGTTTTCGATTGTTCCAAACCCCGTTGTGATAGCACAACCGAATAATGCTGCAGTTTTCATATCAACAAAATCAGGCACCTTAGTTAATCTGTTTTCTGAAATAACAGCGTAACGATTAAAAGTAGTTACCCAACCAGCATTAATTGGGTTTCCACCTAACGAATATTTTGGAGTGGGAGACTCGATTCCCTCAGAAACTCTCCAGTGAGCAACAACCTTATTTCCTCGCTCAAATCTTGTTACTCCAGGACCTATTGCCAAAACTTTTCCTGATCCCTCATGCCCGAGCAAGTGAGGTATCCATTTATCTTCTCCTTTTATTCCCTCAATTTCTCCAAGTTGACTACCACATATTCCGCTGAAATAAAGTTCTACTAAAACTTGACCAATATCGAGTGATTGAGGGAGTTTTACTTGTTTTATGTCCAAGGGTTTTTTTTGTGCAACTAAGATGGCGGCATCAGTAGTTTTTGGTAACGAGAACATTCTAATTTGATTTTCTAAATTGTCTGACGAATTCAGCCTTATTCAAATAAAACCATTGCATTATCATGTGACCAATAATAAGTTGGGAATCCTCTGAAAGTTGCATATCGTTGACTGGAATATGGATTGGACAGTCAGCAATAGACTTAGCAACACCACCGTCATATCCTAATATAGCGAAAGTGCGTATAGAATGGTCTTTGCACCACCTTAGACCATTAACAATATTATCAGAGTTGCCACTGCCACTTAAAGCCAGAGCTATATCTCCAGATTTAGCATGCACAGCGAGTTGGTTAGCGAAAATACTGGAATATCCTTCATCATTTGCTAAACATGTGAGGACTGATACGTTACTAGTCAAAGCATGAACATTTAAACCGCACCCAACTTCCTTCGAGACACCGTACAAAAAATCATTAGCCATATGCGCTGCATTTCCTGCAGAGCCTCCGTTTCCAAAGATAAAGAGACTTTTTTTCTCTGATATGCTTCCAAACATCGCTCGAGCTAACTCTTCTACCGAATCTAACGGTATGCATTTCGTCATATCTGATAGTCTTGAAAAATAATTTTCTGCAGTGTTTTTAAATGGCAACATGTTTAAAGATACTTATGATTGAGATGTTTTAAAGATTGTTTTAGTCATCCATTTCAGATTGTAGAACTCTTCTTTATCCTGTAACTTATTTTCTTTAAAAGCAAGTTTCAATTCTGCAATCGCATCACCTACATTTTTCCTCGGATTAAATCCTGTTTTTAACAATTTGTCTGAGTTTATTCGATAAGATCTGGGGTCATTTGAGGCTAATGTTTTTATCTTGGCCTCAGAATTTTCCGCCGCCAAATCGGCAATTGTACTTATTGATAAATTTTCAAAGCCGGCATTGAAAATTCCCACTAGATTGGGGTTTTTCAACATGTGAAGGTAAATATCAGTGATGTCTTGAATATGAATATTAGGTCTCGTTTGATCACCTCCGAAAACAGTTATTTCCCCCTTATTTATTGCCTGCATTGTTAGCATATTCACTGAGACGTCTAAACGCATTCTGGGGGAAAGTCCACAAACGGTTGCCGGACGAATTATTTGAATTGCCATTTGAGGTGCATAGCTTAGCAAGACCCGTTCAGCGACCATTTTAGCTTTGTTATATTCTGAAATTGGGACTGGTGTCAATTCTTCTGTGACTTGTTTTTCTTGTTTGACGCCATATACACTTCCTGATGAAGCATAAATAAACTGCTTTACGCCATTAACAGAGGCTTTACTTGCGAGTTGCATAGTAGATAGACAGCTGATTTCCCAGGATAATCGAGCATCAAGCTCTGCGCAAGGATCATTTGCAACAGAGGCTAAATGAATTATTACATCTATGTTATCCAATTGGATTTTGTCTATTTCTCTAACATCTAGTCGTTTAATTTTTAAGTTGCTGTTACTTTCTAAGTAATTACCAAACCACATTAAATCAACAACCGTAACATGATGACCATCGTTTAAAAGCTTGGGAACAAGCACAGTTCCTTTGTAACCGCATCCGCCTGTAACAAGAATATTCATATGCTAAATTTCAGTTAAAAATTATGTCTCATAAAATGTTTTATAAATATCAGGAAATTCTCTTCCCGCTATATTATAAGAAGCCGGCGTTCCGATATCCCTATGATAAATTAAATTTTGCCAAATGTAAGTTTTATCGATAAATTTTGGAACAATGTCAACACTGAACTCAAAAGGACTTTCCAGCGATTTGATTTTTTCGAGTGCAACTCTATCGAGAAAATATACAGCTGCATTAGCGCAACGTGATTTTGGGTTTATTGGCTTTTCCTCATAGCCTATCAAAATTTGATTTTCGTTTAATTCAACTATTCCACAGGATTGGGGAGTATCTGTTTCAAAGGTCATCATGGTCATTTGACATTTGGAAGGACGATTTTTATGAGCTAGGAAAAACTCTGATAGATTAAAGAGGCTCAGATTATCGGCATGAACTAATAAGAGGTTATCACAGGTTAATTTAGGGCTAAGTTCGCACAACGTTCCAGCGGTTCCAAGTAATTCAACTTCATTAATAATGGTAATTTGTTTCTTAGTGTGCCGGTTACTAATAAAATCTCTTACCTGCCCATGAAGATAATGTGTATTGATATAGATATGTCCTCGATGGTTAAATTTTGTAAGGAGCTCTAACCAGTATTCAAGTAGTGGCCGACCATTGATTGGAACTAAACATTTTGGAATGCATTGGGTTATCGGCAGCAGTCTTTTACCAAAGCCTGCAGCAAGCAAGAGTACATCAAACTGAATTATTTCTGCCTTAGGAAGAATTTGCTAACCTTTGCCATATATAATTGATTTATGAATAGTACCTTAAATAATTCCTCGGGTAAAACCAAAGGCAGTCTGAGCAAAGCCCAACTAGTTTTTGTATCTGGCAATTTCAATTTGGTTCATTCTGGGCACCTGCGACTTTTAAATTTTGCAAAAAGCTTTGGAGAAAAGTTAATTATTGGTTTATTTGAAGATGACACACCTGGAGTCTTTGTGAATTTCAAGGATAGAGAGTCTGGCTTGGTTAGTTTAGAGGCTGTTGACGAAGTTATAAAAATCTCTAAGCATGAACTTAAAAATACGCTTTTACATTTGCAGCCAGCGTACGTGGTTAAAGGTCGCGAGTTTAAGAATATCGATAATCCAGAGAAGAGAGTATTAGATTCTTTTGGGGGTAAGCTAATCTTCAGCTCCGGAGAGGCGAAATTCTCCACAAGAAGCTTGATTAGAAGAGAGTTTTTGGAGCCGAATAAATATTCCCTCGAGCACGATTATAAATTTCTAAATCAAAACGAAATTTCTCTCAAGGCCTTGAGAGGTGTGGTGAGTAAATTCTCTGATCTTAGAGTTTTAGTTATCGGTGATTTAATCATAGATGAATATGTTTACTGTGAACCGTTAGGAATGTCCCAAGAAGATCCAACTATCGTGGTTTCTCCAATAGATACGAAGACGTTCATTGGGGGAGCTGGTATTGTTTCTGCCCATCTCGTAGGGCTTGGAGCTGAAGCAAAATTTTTGAGTGTTGTGGGTCGAGATGACACAGCCGACTATGCTGAAAAATCACTCAGAAATTATGGTGTCGTGCCTACCTTTATTGTTGATGAGAGTAGGCCTACAATTAAAAAGCAACGGTTTAGAGCTGATCAGAAGACGATGCTTCGAGTAAGTCATTTGAGATCACATGATGTAGCTGACGAGAAAGTAAATGAAATGTTACATAAATTTATTTCAATAATCGATACAGTTGACCTAGTGATTTTTTCTGATTTTAATTATGGTTGCTTGCCAGATCGATTTATAAAACAAGCAATGGAAACCTGCATTCACAAGAATATAAGATTTTACGCTGATAGTCAGGCCTCCTCTCAAATTGGGGATATTTCGCGCTACTCTCAGGCTGACTTACTTTCTGCCACAGAGCGGGAAGTTAGACTAGCAGTTAATGACTTTAAATTTGGCCTACAAAATGTTTCAAATATATTATTAGAAAAAAGCAAGAGCAAGAATTTAATAGTAAAATTGGGTGCTGAGGGTCTTATTGTTCTCACTTCCAGCCCACGCTTTAAAACTTTTTCCCTCCCTGCTATGAATTATAATCCCGTTGACGTAGCGGGAGCTGGCGATGCTTTATTGGCTACTGCTGTCCTGTCGAGGGGAGCTGGAGCATCTATTTCTGAGTCCAGTTATTTGGGTGCAGTGGGTGCGGGACTACAAGTTTCAAGAATCGGCAATATCCCATTGCTGCAAGATGAGCTTTTAAGACGTCTTATGGATTAAACTTTTTTATAAAGGAAGCTAAAATGGTACCCGTTTACTTATCTTACAAAATAATGAGTGAAGTGATTTGGAAAAAAATTTTTGAGAAATCGTTACATGAACTCTATGGTAATAGAGATAATTTTTTTAATGAACTAAAAAAGCTTGACGCGTTGAGGTCTGGTGCCGAGTATAATACCGGCTCAATTACGACTTCTAGTGCCTGGTGTTTACTAAGTGCCTCTAATTACTTCATGCCAAAAAAAGTTTTAGAAGTAGGTACATTTATTGGGAAATCTACCTACGCGATCGCTCATGGTTCTGATTTAGCTTTATCAAAAACGTCCATACATACATGTGATTTATCTAATGATATCAAATTAGATTTACCCGTTAGTTCAGAGGTTATTTGTTACCCTAAAACTTCTAGTACGGATATGTTTCGAGCAATTCAGAATCAGGGGCTGAAGGATTTTGAAATGATGCATGTTGATGGACGTCTTCAAGCTGATGATTTTCCTTTAATAGAAAAACTACTAACTGATGATGCGGTTATTTTATTAGATGATTTCGAGGGAATTGAAAAAGGTGTTGCAAACGTTTTCAATTTTGGTGCTCAAAAGAAATTAAATAAGTATCTGATTGTTTATCCGCCAGAAACTGATTTTCTTAATAAATACGGGTTTCATGATTGTTCAACTACCTCTATTTTACTTCCGAAGCAGTTACTTCAATTAACGGCCCAGTAATGATTCTTCAAATGCATTATTGTAGAAGTTGTAAAACCATTTGGGGAGATTGGTTTGCTTGGGCTAGCATGGCAGTAGCAGCTTGCTGAATAATTTGTGTTCTGGTTAGTTCAGTTGTTTCTTTAGCATAATCAGTATCCCGTATCTTACTCCTAGATGCTTGAGTGTTTGTAACAATATTGGATAAGTTATCTATTGTATGAGTTAAACGGTTCTGAATGGCTCCGAGATTAGATCTCTCGGCAGCAACGTAATCAAGCGCATAGTCTACTGCTTTCAAAGCTAACTCTGAATCACTCTGCGTTGAAACGGAAATATTTAACACTGCAAGATTTGCATCATCTCCAATTGGAACAAATGTATTTTTTGTATCTGAAGCAGAAGCACTCATTCCTGAGGAATAAGAAAATTTTTCGTTTTGCACTACTCCTTTTCCATCTAAGGCTACTTGATCTCCTTGACCAGGGCTTGGAGTCCAAGCACCTCTTCGGTTTGTTGCCGAAGTAAATTCCTGAAGAATAATTTTCCCACCGTCTTTTCTCGTAAAAGTGATATTCCCGTCCAAATCCATTGTTGGTTTGATTGCGGAAGTGAAAAGACTCTCTTCTAACACTTGCAAAAAGTTTTCGACACTCTTTGCATTACTTATGTCAATAGTTACATTCTCTAATGAATAAGTATTTAAGCTATCAGATAGCTTGAGCGAATAAATGTCATCTCCTTCAAGATTAAGAGTCGCTGTCGTTTCGAGCGCTGCAGTTCCTTGAGCAGTAGCAGCTTGTGAGACGGTATGTGCTTGGAAAATAAATGATGTTTTTTCTCCTTGTCCTGGCGCTGGGGAGATTTCCGCTGTGAGTTTTCTATGGCTATCTCCAGATACATATCCACCTAATATAACTTCGCCTCCATCTCTTTGGAAAATAGTCAATGTATTTCCAAAAAAAGAATATTCAAAAACATCTCTAGGGTGCACTGCGTTGAGTGTCGTCATCAGGTCATCAAGTTTTGTTTTAAGAGTGGAAGATCCGAAGGGATACTCTGCATTCCAATTGATAACATTTGTTGATAAAAGTGCAGACCCAGAGGATAGCGATTCCCCATCTAGATATTTACCGTTTACTTGTAAGTTAAATGCAATATCAGATGTGCTGAAATCAATTGTTACAGCTGTTGAATTGTAGACATCACCTTGCGCTACGGAAGAGGTTAAATTTACGGAATACATTTTGTTTGGTGGGCCAGTTACAAAGCTATCTAATAGAATTAAATTAGTGTTACAAAGGGAGTTAGCAGATGAGTCAAATCCAAAGCCAAGGGCTCTACCTGCTGGATCGCGAAGAACTAATTCAGCAGAATCTGCATCGTAAGTTACTCGGATATCTGATAAGTCGGCTGCTGTTATGGCGCTTCCATTATTTGGATCTCTAACGCTTATGTCGGACGCTCTAAGAGCGGTTTGAATAACAGAAGCAAATTGAGGACCGCTTGTGAGTCCTCCATTAGTAGCTGAGCCATTTACGTTAATCGTGATATTTGCAGAATTACTGACGCCATCTACCGTAAAGGTAAACCTATCAGTGTTTGCCGCAGAATAATCTAATCCAAAAGCACCAGTATTAACTTTCAGCCTGGTTTCGGAGTAGTAAGCATTTTTATCAGCTAAGATATTTGATGCTCCCGGTTCATTGATTGGGGTCACTGTCATGTAACCAGATGAGCTACTAAAACTCTCGATGGCAATTGCTCTACCCTTGACATTTTTAATTAATAAATGGTTTTCATTAACGCTTACATCCCACTCTGAGGTATCAAAACTACTATCAGTCTGTGCAAGATTGGCTATTCCAACAGATAGAGCAGACAGCACACTATCCTTTATTGAGGCATTTGAAATAGTTTTAAATACGTCTAAACCGCTTGCACTCGATAAATCCGCATAAATATCTCCTTGCCCATTAGTAATTTTAAAGGAGTACTCTGCCGAACTCCCATCACCAGTTCTGTCGGCAAATGCAATAGACAATTCACTTTGCTCGGTAATACCAGTAAAGGTTGCTGATGGATCGGTAGGTAGAGCAGTAGTGCTTGACGTTGCTAAGAGTATCGGATCATAAAGGCCGTCAACCTGTTCATCAAGCACAATATCTAAAAGAATTTGACTATTTGCTGAAGCTTCATAACCAGTCAAAGAAGTTTTTGCCCCAGCTGAGTTAGTAACTATTAGTGTATTTTCTTTCCAATTAACTGATATATTATTTCTGGTAGTTTCTCTAGCAATCAGGGGGCCACAATTTACAGCGTCAGTGCCAAATAAAAATCCATTTCCAATACCTTGACTAACTTTCAACCTTCGGCCCTCTTCATCGTTTACAGTGAGGGATCCGTTAGCGGAGCTGACTGTAATTCGATCGTCAAATAATCTTTGTAATTCATCTTGCATTACTTGAATAATATTTGTTTGTGTAATGCTACTTGAATCGACCCCCGGTAACGAGGTAAGATTTTGCCTGATATCAACTTGTACGGCTGCCCCACCGTCCAGAGAAATCGAAAACTGAGTTTTATCAAAGTTTGTTGCTTGAGTGATATCTAGTGAACTTGTACCAGTACTAGTCATTTGAGTAGTAGCGGTAATGAGAGTATCTGTTTGCGCTGAGGCAAGAGCTAAATTTATTCTGTCCACAAAGCTTTGCTTACTGAATCCATTAGTTAAGTCTACGGAAAAGCCATTTATCGCTTTTGAAATTCCGGAGCCCGAATCAGTAAGTGTAAATGTGTAAGTGTCTTCTCCAGAAGTATTTAAAAACTCTAATGCTAAAGTCGTTGGTACTGAGGGTGTACCTTCGGCAGTCGTCCCGACCAAAATTGGGTCGGGAGGGGGGTAATATTCTGCCGCTAGAGCGGCATTAGATTTCGCCACTCCCAAAACTTTTGAGGACATACTGCCTATGGAAATATTCATAGTCTGCCCTTTGTTAGCACCAATTTGAAAAACTTTACGGTCCCACGAGCCATCAAGTATATTCATGGAATTAAATTGTGTAGTTTCCGAAATTCTATCGATTTCTCGTATTAGTTGATCCACTTCATCTTGTATGTACCTTCTATCTTTTTCGCTATTAGTATCATTTGCAGCTTGAATTGCGAGTTCTCGGATTCTTTGCAACATTGAGGTGACCTCGGTCATAGCTCCTTCAGCCGTATTTACTACAGAAATTCCATCATGAGCATTTTTTATTGCCATGCTTAAACCTCGGACCTGAGTGTCCATTCGAGTGCTGATGGCGAGACCAGCAGCATCATCTTTTGCTGAATTTATCCTGAAACCTGTCGATAACCTTTCCATAGACGTCGAAAGATGTCGGTTATTAAGGTTTAATGCGTCTTGTGTAATCAGCGATTTGAGGTTGGTGTTTATAACTGACAACTTTTTCCTTATTTTTTGTGAATTGGATTTTTGACCTTTTGAAATAAAAGCAAGAAACATGTCAGATTAAGGAGGAGACTGAGTTAAATGGCAGATGAACTAGAAGAAATTGAGCATAAGAATGGGGAATTTTCCTGGGCTGATGGATCGGTTTATATTGGAGAGCTTCAGAATGGCAAACCACACGGACAGGGAACTTATTTATGGCCAGATGGAGATAAATATGTTGGAAGATGGCAATCTGGGAAGCGATCTGGTTTAGGAATACATTCAAGGTCTAATGGCTTCGTATTCATTGGAGAGTTTAAAAACAACTTGCCTCATGGTAAGGGTCAATATACGGCAGAAGACGCAACATCATTTTCAGGATTTTGGGCTTATGGAGAAAAGAACGGCTGGGGTACACTCAAAGATGAGGAAGGAAATGTACTGTATTCCGGTGTATGGGTTAACGGAGATCCCCTTTTGGTTGGGCTGGAGAATAGGGGGAAACAATAAAATAATTAAATAGTGCAAATGATAAATTAAGTTGCCAGAGTGGCCACCATCATGTCATTCATGGTTTTGTAAATTTCATCTGCATCATTTAGTTCTTCCGCCGAAACAGTGGAAGAAATTCCAACGCAGTAACAGCCTGCAGTTCTCGCCGATTTTATTCCGAGAGGCGCATTTTCTACAGCGATACAATCTCCACCATTAAAACCCAATAATTCTGCACCCTTCAAATATGGGTCGGGAAATGGTTTGTTTCTTGAGACTTGATCACCAGTGACAATAGCGTTAAACCTATTTAAAAAAGACTCAGGCACCGTTTTTTTTAGTTGATCTAAGTGTCCGGCAGTAACAATAGCAATGGGTATATTTTTTTTGTTTAGTAATGAAATGAATTCTTTTACTCCGTCAAAAAATCTTACTCTACCCCGATAGTTGGTTATGTAGTGTTGTTTCTTTTTATAAACAATCTGATTAATTTCATCACTATTTAACGTTTTTTCCTTTACTAACCTTCCAGCCACCTCCTTTAAACCGAGACCTTCTAAAGGATAGTAGTCACGCTCTTCTAAAAGAATCCCATAAGCTTTTAAAACAAAACGCCAACTGGAAAAATGATCGGACATGGTGTCCGCCAGAGTCCCATCAAAATCAAATAGTATTGGACTCATAATACTTGAGTTGCTAATTTAACAGCTGTTTTCATCCATACAGCCATATTGTCGTAATGCGGGCTAGACACTATATTTTTCGAGACAACCACTGGCTCTCTTGAATAAGTGGCTCCGGAATTAGCTATATCATCTTCGATACTGTAGTAACCAGATATTACGTGCCCTTTTGTAATTTTAGCTGAAATCATTAGTTGGGCTCCATGGCAAGTCGAGGCGATGATCTTACCACTCTTGTACCATTCCTCTATAAATGAAAGTACATATTTTTCTTGTCGTAATTTTTCAAGTGCCTTGACTCCTCCCGGGAGAACAAGCAAGGAGCACGATGATAGCAAAGCCGCTCTTTTATTTTCCTCTTTCAAGTCGTTAATAAGACGATTACATGGCACATGACACCCTAATATACCAAAAATCCTGCCAAGTTTATTGGCAAAGAGATGTACTTCTCCGTTTTCATCAATCTCCTCGAGTAAGCGATAGTATGGATAAACCACCTCTTGATCCTGAAAGCCCTCGTAAGTGAGTAGTAGTGAATTCAATTTTAGTCTCCGTTTTCATCATTTACTTAAATGCCTTTCATTATACGGCATGCAATTAAAGCTTAAAAATTTACTTTTATTGTCATAGATTAAGAGGATTTTTCTGATAACTTTTCAGTTTTTCGAATAGAGACCAAATAACTAGATCTTTTTCAGCATTAGATTTAAAAGGCATAAATGCAATTAAGTTGTGTAAATACAACATAAAAACATTAAAACTTTTTGTTTGTTTGACGATTGCAACAGTATTGAGTGGTTTTTTGAACATTTGAGTTTCGTGCGCAATTCATGCGAAATAAATTTTTTAATTGAACAATTTTAGTTATGAGTATTGAATCTAAGTTTCTAGCAAGCTCTTATTTACAAAGTCGACTGGCAAATGTGTCTGACGCTGTGTCTATGGAAAATGCCAAAGCTGAGATTCAAAAAAAAGTTTCAAATCAGGCTAGCGAATTTAGTATTTCTGCCTCTGATTCGCAATATATTTTGCTTAAGGACACTGTCGATAAAAACACAAAGTTAACTTCTCTAGTGCAAGTTTCTTCTGATTCTTTAGGAAAGATCGGTGATTATTTGGTTGATATTAAGCAAAAAGTTAACGCACTAAATAATGCAAGTGATTTGGGTACCACGAAAAAAATTAAATCAGAAATAACCGAAGCGGAAGATCAATTGTCATCCTATATTTCAACAGTTATTACCAGAGCTTCAAGTCAAAACGTCAATTTAAGTCCCATTACTGAAGAATATAAAAACACTTTTTTCGATACGGTAACTAACAAACAAGCTTTTTCTAACTCCGAAGCTCAAGCTATGGCTGAAATAGAGGTAAATTTTGCGCATGGTATTGCTGAATCAGTTACGAATCATAATCGCCTTACTTGCCCAATTTGTTCTCAGAATGACGCAAACAATTTATCTTCCTCAGGAATCACTGAGGGAGCTTTACGGTCAGGAACAAATATTTCCAATCAGGTCACGTCCAATCCTGAGGCTCACGCCGGATCCACTCAAAATAATACCTCCGTCACTGGAGCTTCTGCAAATAATACAACCGGAACGCAGGAGTTGGATTCGTTAATGTTAGCGAATAAGTGGGAGCTAGATCCTAGCGAAACATTATCCTACTCTTACTACGTAACATCTGGAGTAGCCTATACTTACAACGTTAATGCCACAATTGATTCTAGTGCAGGTGCCTCATATGTTGGAACAGCGGGTGCCTCATTGATCGGCAGCTCGGATGTAGTAACTAGGATGGATGCTGCTTTTGACGATTGGGATCAGATCGGCGCCTGGACCATGGAAAAGATTACGGAATCTGGAACAACTGTTGGAGAGATTCGATCTAGAGTGCTTGCAGAAGTCGGAGATGTGACCTATTCTGCCTTTGCTTATGGACCTGGCTCCAACCCAATAAATGGAGATATTTGGTACACAATTCCCTACTCGACACAATTTGATGAGGGTACATTCAACTACTACACCGCACTGCACGAAATTGGTCATGCAGTAGGACTTAGTCACCCATTTGACGGAGGAGGAAGAGCGAGTACAACTCTGGCTGATGCGAAAGATTTTGTTAGAAATACTGTAATGTCATATACCTCAGACGACAGAAACGTACGTTTCGTACCCGATAATACTGCTAATCCTACTAACCTCAGCCTCTATTACCTTTATCCAACGGACCCCGGCATGCTAGACGTCCAAGTAATTGAACACTTGTATGGAACGTCCACGGATACAAATCTAGGTGACACAACTTATGTCTTCGATGATAAACCTCATATTTTAAAAACAATTGTTGATAGCGGCGGAATCGATACTATTGATGCAAGCAACCAAACCGAAGAAGTTCGAATAAATCTAAATGGAGGCACAGCATCTTCCATTGGAATTTGGACAAGTGACGAGCAATCAGTCTATTGGAGAGCCAATGGTAACTTTAGTACCACAGCGACTATAACTAACGTAAATAATAATCAGGCTAGTGGGTCTAATAAATCTCCTTTTGCTAAAGGCTGGTACGAGGGAATTGATAATTTGCAAATTGCATCGAGTGCAATTATCGAAAACGCGAAAGGGGGCGCTAAAGATGATACGCTTATCGGTAATAGCGAAGATAATGAATTTACTGGAAACGGTGGTGACGATAAAATTGAGGGTGGAGCTGGTAGCGACATAGCTGTTTTCAGTGGAGCAAAAGCAAATTACACAATTAATGCAGGTGGAGGCTCTTATACCATTCAAGATAATGTTGGCTCTGATGGTACGGACACCTTAACAGACGTAGAGATTGCTCGATTTAGTGACGTAAACTATACGCTTGCAGATGGTTCAACTTCGGCAAATACCATCGGTAAAAAAGCCGATGCATCTAGAATTTACAAGCCAGTTGTGAGGGTTAACTTAAGTATAAATGTCACAGCCTTTCCTATATTAGCAAAATTGAACATTCCCTCTATACAGGCCTTTACAAGGGGAGTAGTGGATTCAGGAGAATTTTCTCCTGCAGATGCTAAAGTGCTATTTACTGATGGATTAAAAAGTGATGCAGAAATTCAGAGCGCCTTAGATGCTCTAGATGAATTGTTGAAGCAAATAGCTGAGCAGCAGGCAGTACTAGCCACTGCTGCCTCCAATGTCACGCAAAACTTTGGTTCTGTTTTTTCCGGAGTGGCCAGTAATAGTGAAGTAGTAGCCGCAGGAGTAAGCCAATCGCTTGTTTCTGAGGTGGAAAATGCTGGATTTGTTTCAGAACTCATGAGTGAAATTAGAGCTCAGATTAAGAGTTTAATGGATGCACAGGTTGCAGCGCTGACAAATACAACTAATCAAGAAGTAATGACTCTTTTGAGTTAACTTTTCACAACTCGACACACAAATTTCGAAAACCCCTATAATACTTAATTCGATAAAGCCTTGGCAAGGCAGCTGAATTAGCAGTTAATATGGGTAAAAGAATTCGATTTGTAATTTTGTGTGGAGGCTCAGGTTGTAGATTATGGCCTCTATCCCGCAAAGCTTTTCCAAAACAGTTTGTTCCTCTTTTTAATGGAAAAAGTTTACTTCAAGTGACTCTTGAGAGAGTAGGGGACAATTACGCAAAAGATTTTTTTGAATCTAAAGGGTTTACTGTTGCAGATAAACTACTGTGCATCGGATCCTCTTCCCATTTTCATCAAATTCTTCATATTTGTAACTTGGCACGCGTTGACGTAAATTTAATTTTGGAGCCCTATTCAAAAAATACTTGCGCTGCTATGGGCTCTGCTGCAATCTGCTCGGACTTGGAAGAAGTTTTGATATTTTGTCCATCTGATCACTACATTCCAAATAGAGATAGCTACCTAGCAAGTATTAAAGAGGGACTAGATATAGTTGGCGGAAATAGGATAGTTGCTTTGGGAGTAAAGCCAAGTTTTCCAAGTTCAGCCTATGGATATGTTGTACCCGGGGAAAGAATTGGCGGCGGAAATTCATTTGTCGCAAAGAAGTTTGTAGAAAAGCCGGATTCAGACGGTGCTTTAAAACTAATCGAAGAGGATGGAGCTTTTTGGAATGCTGGAAGTTTTATGGCTCAATCAGCTGCTATGCAAGAAACTATAAAAAATTATGAACCTCGTGTGTTTGAATCTGTGGGAAGAGCATTAGCTAAGGGTCATGAAGAAAAAAATTGCTTAACATTGAACCCTGAAGAGTTTAAAACCTGTCCAGAGATATCGATAGATCATGCGGTTATTGAGAAACACGATGATTTATATATGGTGTCACTAGATAGTGCCTGGAGTGACGTTGGAAGTTGGAACGCGCTTTCAGAACTTTTTAAACCAGATGCTGAAAATAATAGGTCAGTTGGGGAAGCTTATTTTTTTGAATCAAGTGATAGTTTTGTTTACTCGAGTGGAAGATTAGTTACTACACTTGGAATAAAAAATACTGCGATTATAGAAACAGCAGACGTTATTTTTGTAGTAAACCTAGATCTCGCGGAGAAAGTTAAAGACTTGGTCAAGATTCTTGAAAAAGAAGATATAGTTCAGATTTTTAATCACCAGAAAGTTGATCGTCCTTGGGGAGTATTTCATTCTATTGATAGAGGAGATAGATTTCAGGTAAAGAGAATCGTGGTTAAGCCAGGGGGAAGACTATCGTTACAACGACATAAAAAAAGAGCTGAGCATTGGGTTGTAGTCAAGGGTAGGGCAAGAGTTACAAGAGAACATGAGGTTTTTGAGCTCGGAGAGAATGAATCTACCTATATTCCAATTGGATCAAAGCACCGACTTGAGAATCCTTACCAAGATCCATTAGAGATTATCGAGGTGCAGTCTGGCACGTATTTGGGAGAGGACGATATTGAAAGGTTCGAGGATGTGTATGGACGGCAGTAGCATATCTTTGCTGCCCTTCACTACTAAGTGATAGCTTTTTCACCCATCATTTCATAAAGACAACTTTTCCACTCTAAATTGAAATCACAGTCTCTATAGTTTTTGAACCAAGGGCCTCCCTCTGTATAGTGTAGGGCTCTAGGAGTGCCATCGCCCTCCCGATACCAGCCTACTAGCCAGTTCCAGTCTGAAGGGAGTTCACCTATTTGACTGTCTCGAAGCCAACTAAATCTATGAAAAAAAGCACCATTATTATTAGGATTATTAACACTATCTACAGTAACTTTTTCATTTGCAGCATGACCACAGTTCCAAAGGACCACGCTAGACCAATTTTTTCTTGGGTAAACAGTCTGTACTTGACCGTCCATTTTAATTCCGGGCTTTGGCTTATAATCATGTTTGACACACATTACAGCATACTTGTCATCAGCTAGTGCGAATAAATTATCAACATCTTCCAAAAAAATAATATCGCTATCTATAAACAAGGCCCAGCCTTTGTAATTCATTAAATGGGGAACCAGAAATCTTGTAAAGGTGAATTCAGTTGAAGCCAATTTATCAAGTTCCCTCCAATAAACTTTCTGTTGACGAAGTTCATGTTGGATTAAGGGTATGATCTCAGTGTTTGAGTTGAACCTTTTTATGCTATGCTCGCAAACCTGAAATGCAATATCCTCTCGTGTATCGTAACCGATAAAAACTTTGTTATTCATTGTTTATAATCACCATCTGTATTACCGAGTATCCCTAAAAAAGACTAATCTATTACTCTGCTAAATTGAGAATCCTGTATATTAAAACAAAGCTGTTCTTAACTAACAGATTTGATTGAATCGCCGTCATACAACTTAATTCTATCTTATTTATAAATTTTGTTCACAAAGGCTTTTTGAATGGTTGAAAAATATCCAACAATCGCTTGGTTGATATCAAATTTAAAGACAAATGATTTCTCAGAATTATTTGAGACTGAGTTGGCGAGCACGAGGATGAGGGCAGGAGTTTGCGTTTCAGCTTGTATTGAAGCTGGTAAGAATATATTGCCTCCTAATTATCGTGAAGCTGCTCACGATCCAGATATTGTGTTTATGGCCAAGTTTGTTTTCGATAGTAACACTGGGCAATACTTAGATGACTCTGGAACCAGGAGAGACTTTTGGTTAAAGAAAATTAAAGCTTTGAACGAACGGGGGAACAAACTTCTTTTAGATTACACAGACAACCACTTTTCTAAAGCCGGTGTCGTGGGTGACTTTTATCGGGAAATTAAAAAGTATGTTTCTGGATTAGTTTTACCATCTGAAAAAATGAAGATGAATATTGCGAGTGAGTGGCAGAAATACACTTTCATTATCCCAGAACCAGTCGAAGTTGATATGATTCCTCCAGGTAATAGGCCTAATCAGCAAATTACTGCTCTTTGGTTTGGGCATGTATCAAATATAGCTTATCTATTCGATTTTATGGCTAAAGGCATGCATAAAGCTCCTCCAAACAACTTGATAATTCTCACAAATAACTTTCCAAAAGATGCTGTTCAACAGGCAGCAAAATTAGCCCCGAAAGGTGTAAAGATTCAATTAGCTCAATGGACGATAAAGACGATGATCCAGGCAGCAAAAATTTCTAACTACGTCATAATTCCGAGCTCTAAGAATGATCCGAGAAAAAGTGGTGTGAGTCCCGGTAGGTTATTAACTAGTCTGGCTTTGGGGTTGCCCGTGATAGCAGAACCTCTTCACTCTTATCTGCCATTTAACGAATTTTTTGCCACAATCAATTCGGATGATTCTGTAAATTTGGCTAAAAATCCAAACTCACAAATTGAAACAATTCTTGCAGGGCAAAAACTAATTGAAGAAAAATACACGGTAGAAAAAATTCAAAAGGAGTGGCTTAGAGTAATTGATGACTTCTCTACTTCGAAATAATTTATAGAAAAATTAAAGGAAATTATTTAAATGCGATTATTTGTATCTTTCTTAGTGATATCAGTTTTTTATTTAGACCGAATTCATGCCCAAGAATTTCGATTAGAGGCTGGGATTGCAGCTATGGATAGACAGCATTATGCTACTGCGTTAAGAACTTTCAGGGCACTAGATAAATCCGGTAACCCTCAGGCTGGTAATAATATCGGGTATATGTATGAGCAGGGTTGGGGAGTTCCTCAAGATTATGCGGAGGCGATGAAATGGTACAGAAAAGCAGCCCAGCAAGGTCTTGCAGAGGGAGAATATAACTTGGGTATTCTGTATCAGAATGGGTATGGAGTTGCAAAAAATAGGTCTGAGGCAAAACGTTGGTTTGAAAAGTCGGCAAAAAAAGGATTCAAAGATGCTCAGTTTATGATGGGCCGTATTTTTCAAAATGGGTGGGGAGTGAAAGCGAACGGTATTAAAGCGCTCGCCTGGTACAAGAGTGCTGCAAAAAAAGGTCTTGTTAAAGCACAGTTCTGGACCGGGTATATGTTTTTATCAGGCGATGCCGGAGATGAACAAGCTGTAAAGGGATATGCCTGGACAGAGGTATCTAGAATTAATGGTTACGACGGAGCTGTAGAAGTTCTTGATTATGCTTCTCTCAGTATGAAGGACAGTGAAGTGAGAATGGCTAAAGCCCTTGCAAAGCAATGTCTTGTATCAAACCTTCGACAATGCCCTTGAATTTTCTGAATATTAATTAGGAGTGAAAATGACTGATGAAATTGACTTTTCTGCTCGCGATCCAGTTCACGCTGATGAGCTATTTTACGAAAGATGGTCTCCTAGGAGTTTTAAGCAGTGTGTACTGGAAGGAAATAAGCTAAAGAAAATTCTAGATGCTGCAAGATGGGCGCCGTCGTGTTCAAATGAACAACCGTGGAAAATTTATACGGCAGGCAGGCAGGCTAGTAGTTTTAAATTTTTTGTAGAGTGTCTGACAGAGGGCAATAGAGTTTGGGCTAAGGACGCGAGCATTTTAGGTTTTTTTATTGCTAGATTAAATTTTTCTAAAAAGCCGAAGGCAAATACTCTCTGTGAATTTGATTGTGGAGCTTCATGGATGTCTCTAAGTCTTCAAGCGAGAATTGAGGGGCTTTATACGCACGGAATGGGTGGAATATATCGAGATAAAGTAGCAGATTTCCTAAATTTGGATACTTCCCTTGAAAAAGTGGTCATGGGTTTTGCTTTAGGATATCTTGAAGACAGGGAAAATCTTAGAAATGATTTAAGAGACAGGGAAAAACCTTCTTCGCGCAAAGACTTGAAAGACATTTGGGAAATTTTAGATTGAAAAATAATTTTGAGGGTTCGGCCGGTTTCTACAAAAAAGTCGAAATGTAAATTGTATACAAATATTTAATTTGCAATGTTAATAAAATTCGTCTCGTCTCATTTCACTGGTAAAACTTTTTTTGTCAGTATATTTCTTTTGATGGACACTTTTTGGAAAAGAACAGTTTTGGAAAATTATGAAACGTAATGATTTGTTTGGTCATCCGTCAGCATTGTATGTGCTCTTTCTAACAGAAATGTGGGAAAGATTTAGCTACTATGGAATGAGGGCCTTACTTATTTTGTATTTGACAAAACATTTTTTATTCTCCGACGGAGAGGCCGGGTTAATCTACGGTAGTTATGTAGCTCTTATTTACGGCCTTCCACTTCTGGGTGGAATCTTGGCAGACCGATATTTGGGTATGCGAAAGGCCGTGACTTTTGGTGCCATTCTTCTGGTGTTTGGACATTTATCCATGGCAGTTGAGGGCCCGATGGCATTCTATGAAGGTGGTGAGATTAATCGGTCACAATTTGGAATTCAATTTCTGTATTTATCTCTATCTTTTATCGCAGTTGGTGTTGGGTTTTTAAAAGCTAATATATCAACCTTAGTTGGAACTCTTTACGATAGAGAAGACTGCAGACGAGATAGTGGATTTACAATTTTTTATATGGGTATAAATATTGGTGCATTCGCCGCTACTTTATTATGTGCCTATTTGGGAGAAACATATGGCTGGAGATATGGGTTTGGTGTAGCTGGAGTTGGTATGGTCATTGGCCTTCTTACGTTCTATCTGGGTACACCGCTTTTGGGTAAGATAGGGCTTCCACCTAATCCCGAACTACTCCTGAGAAAAAGTTTTATAGGATTGAACTTTGAAAAATGTATTTATCTTTTCTCTATTTTATTTTTAATTTTTGTTTGGGTTCTTATGCAAATGGCTCAGAGTCTGGGAATAATTTTGATTATTTTAGGGATTGCATCGGTTGGCTGGATAATTTGGTTTTGTTTAAGAGAATGCAGAAAAGCAGAAAGAGACAACATTTACAGTATGCTACTTTTAATGGCTTTTTCAGTATTATTTTGGGCTTTGTTTGAACAGGCTGCCTCCTCAATAACTCTTTTTACCGACCGAAACGTTAATATTGGCAAAGATATTTCTGCCGGAATGTTTCAAGCTCTCAATCCGATGTTTATAATTCTATCAGCACCACTTTTTGCCTTCTTTTGGACTTTTATGGGGAAAAGAAAGATTGAGCCGAGCACTCCTGTTAAGTTTGCTTTAGCAATTTTACAAATTGGTGCTGGTTTTTATATATTAGTTATAGGTTCAGCATACGCGGATTCTGAAGGTAAGGTAGCGTTAATATTTTTGGTGATGATGTATTTTTTACATACAACCGGCGAATTATGTCTTTCTCCTGTGGGTTTGTCTATGGTAACAAAATTGTCTGTTGGTAAGATAATGGGTATGATGATGGGCGTTTGGTTTTTGTCCAGCTCTTTCGCGGGTTATGTCTCAGGGTGGATCGCCGGACTAATGGCAATAAATGTTACTGGAAGCGAAACGGTCTCTGGGATTGCCTCGCTTCAGATATACAGTGGTGTTTTCGAAAAATTAGCATTTGTTTCTCTTACAGCGGGTGTGTTCTTGTTAATTCTCAGTCCGACAATTAGAAAAAAAATGACCAGCGTATCTTAAAAAATTAAGGGGTAGTGATGAAAAAGTTGATTATTATTCTGGTAACTTGCTTTCCATTATTTTGCACTGCAGGTTGGAAAGAAGTTTCTAAAAATGTTGAGTATACATCTTATTATGTGGACGCTGAAAAGCTGAAACGGGCTGGAAAGTTTGTTTTCATTTGGTATTTAGTGGATCACGTGGAGCCTAGGAATACTGGAGATATGAGTGAAATTCACTATTTGAAAATTTTATGTAGAGATATGAGGTACATGAGGCTAAAAAGTATATATTTTGGGGGGAACATGGGAATGGGCCAGATAACTGACGACTACGTGCCGCTCAACTTTGACCAGTGGCAATTTCCAAGAGAAGGCACGGCCTTCTCAATCGTAGTGGGTTACGCTTGTGGGTTAGCAGAGATGGAAAACTATTAGAATTAACCCAGCTGAGCCAAGGCTAGTTTCTTTCAAGTTTAATAGCAACTTAGAAATTTATAAAAATAACATTATACTAGCAGTATTTTTTCGATTTGTTCGGTAACGGAGGAGTCCACCAAACTAAGATATTTAGTGCTTGCTAAATTTTCTATAAGCTGACTTTTTTTAGAAGCACCTAATATAACAGTACTCACTGCTTTGTTTTTTAAGCACCAGCAAATAGCAAGATTTGAGAGCGGTATTCCAATGTTCGAGGCTAGCACAGAAAGCTTCTCGACTTTTTCATGACGATGTTTATTGCTACTAGCTTCTATATTTGTTTTTATAAATTGATAGTTACTTAAACTTGCCCTAGTACCGGACGGGATCCCCTCCTTGTATTTACCTGTTAATAAGCCCGAACAGAGAGGGCTCCAAATTGTAGTTCCTAGTTTCTCCTTTTCAAAAAGCTCAGTGTATTCCTTTTCCATTCTTTCCCTATTGAACATGTTGTATTCAGGTTGTTCCATAGCAGGTGGAGTTAAGTTGAGATCCCTAGCAATTTGATAGGCTTTTTGAATTTGCTGAGCAGGCCATTCAGAGGTACCCCAATAACAAATCTTTCCCTGAAGAATAAGGGTATGCATAGCCCTAACAGTCTCTTCGATAGGTGTTTCAGGATCGGGCCTATGACAAAAATACAAGTCTAAATAATTTAAGCCCATACGTTCTAAGGCGTTAGTACAACCATCAATAACATGTTTATGACTTAAACCACGTTGGGTTGGTTTTTCTCCTCCCCAGAAAACCTTACTGGAGATAATATAGGAGTCGCGCCTCAGTCCGAGTGTTCTAATTGCATTGCCCATGATGATTTCAGAATGACCAGAGGCATATGCTTCAGCATTATCAAAAAAGTTAACTCCATTATCAAGCGCTACTTTCATAATTTCTGTAGCCTCTTTTTCATCCAATTGATTCGAAAAAGTAATCCATGAGCCATAAGAAAGCTCGCTAATTTTTAGTCCAGTTTTTCCTAAATTTCGATAATTCATAATTTCCCTTTGTGTGAACTCCATTATAGTCTACTAGTTCGGCAGTTTGAGCTGTCAAATCCCTAAGATTGACTCATATCAAAGCAATTAGGGTAATCGACTACATCAAGTTGCGCACAAATTGTTAGTGGACAAGGAATTTATTGATATACTAAGTTAGTATTTAAAAACAACTGATCAAATACTAGTTAAAGAAACTCTGGAGGTAAAGTGGCTAAAAAATTCCACAGTGTTGTTATTGGAGGGGGTTGCTTGGGAATTGCCAGCGCGGTTTCTATTTCAAGACATTTAAAAAGAGTCAATAAAGACCCGTCCTCGGTTTGTTTGATCGACAAAAGAGTTTTAGGTGGCGGATTAACTGCTCGACACTCAGGTATTGTGAGGTCAGCAAATGCGGACCCTTATGCAGCAAAGCTTGCAAAAATAGCAGCTGATATGTGGCTTAATGTTAAGCACATCTGGGACGTTGAACTTGAGGCTGATCGCTTTGGTGCTATTTGGATAGCTAAGAAAGATAAGCACGGTACTAATAAAAAATGGGATAAATTAGAAAGTGAAATGAGGAAGTTGGGTGTTCGCTTCAACAAGATTCCCTTCGATGACGCATTAAAACTTGTCCCAGATTTTGTGAAAGTTAATGAAGATGAAGTTTTCTACTACGAACCAGATGCTCTTCAGTACGATCCAGCTGAAGTTAGGAGAGCTCTTTATGAGGCTGTAAAAAGATCCCAAATCTCTTTGATGGAAAAAACTGAAGTTTTAGGTTTTAAAAAAAATTCATTGGATAAAATCTCTGAGGTTATTACTAGCGTTGGTTCTTTTGAATGTGAAAATGTAATAAATGCTGCTGGGGCTTGGAGCCCTACAATTTTTGCGAAGCTTGGACTTGCAATACCTGTTAGTGTCGAGCCAGTTTATGTGGTAAATTGGTTGACTAGTTTGGCTGAGAAGAATGTTGCAATGCCTATTATTGCTGATTATGTCAATAGAGCTTATTTTAGAAGCTGGAGAGATGGAGAGATTCATATGCATCAACCCAGGAAAAGAGCTATCCAAGAAACGAGTACTGCTTTTGCAGAAAATCCCCTTGCGATGTTGGGAGCAGATTTCATAAATGATCCATCCAACCAAGCAATAGGTTATTCTCAAACAAGGGTGTACGAGGACATTTCAAAAAAAAGATTTGCGAATGTTGCTCAAACGGTGTTTTCCTCTGGTTACAGGTCGTTCTTTGATATAACTCCAGATCTTAGGTTTATCCTAGGACCAGACCCAAAAATTAACAATTTATGCCACTGCTTAGGATCGGGTCAAGCATTCAAGTTTGCCCCTGCCCTTGGGGAGATGATGGCCGAATTCGTAGTTGACAAGGGTCCGTTGTGTGAAATTGGAAATAAGTTTTCAATCAGTAGATTCGATAACGATTTCATGGAAAATTTTTGGAAAAGGGTCTCTGGAACCCAACACAGCTTAGAAATCGAGGGGGCATCCTTGTAAAAAGGGAATGTGTTCCCTAGCAAGTGCAAAAAAACGTTAATTTGCGGATACGCAGGTCTCAAACAAGTAACTTATACTGACCCTGATTTTCAAGGAATATGGTGGAGCCGGCGGGAATCGAACCCGCGTCCGCAAGACTTCCAAAGACAGTTCTACATGCTTAGTTAATTATTGTAGTTTAATTTAGTACTTAGTCAATTAACAAACTGATACTAAACGATCCATTAGTTTTAGGCAGTAATATCATGGCGCTATCACGGCCGATCTGATGTAAATGACACTGCAGTGGAAGACCCACCTAACCCACCAGAGAGTTAGTGCAGCGCTCGCCAGCTATTTAGGCTGCGAGTGCAAAACGCTCATCGTTGGCGTTTAATTTTTTCCGAATGTATTTACGAGGTAAACGGTCCTCGGCATGCCCTGCTCTTCTTCTTGACCCACGTCGAAACCAAGTCGGCCCCAAACCTTCAGTGTGACTCTTATTTTAATTTAAGGCAAGTTGTAGATTTAGCAAATCTGCCAATTCTTTAGCGTTAATAGCAATTGCATCGCTGCCCCAGCTAGCTAAATCAGATTTTTTTTTCGTGGTTTCAAAAGAAATAGCAATTGTCCAACAGCCCGCGTTGAAACCACTTTTGATGTCTCTAGGATCGTCACCAACATAAATGACTTGACGGCTATCAAAGCACAGTTTTTCAAAAGCGTATCTGATTGGGGCAGGATGTGGCTTACTGTAGGCTAGAGTATCACCACAAACGAGGATCGCGGCACGATCGTCTAAATTTAAGCCATGGATAATGGGCATTGCATACTCATGATACTTATTTGTAACTATACCCCAAATTATGCCCGCTTCCTCCAAAGAGCAAATTAGCTTATTCATTCCTGGCATAAAATCTGTGAACTTTAGCAGGTTTTTTGAATAAAATGAAAGAAACTTTTTTCTATACAAATCAAAGTTAACGTCCTCCTTTCCAATATTTAAGGATCTTTCCAGCATTCCAGCCGCTCCTCTTGAAACATAAGATTTATACTCATCAAGTTTTAAGGGAGGTAGATCCCTTTCTTTTCTTAATAAATTAGCTGCGGATCCAAGGTCTCCAGACGTATCGAGAAGTGTTCCATCCAAATCAAACAAGACTAATTTTTTGCTCTGATTGCACCAAACCTCATGCCATTCTTTCCTTGGTTTTGGGGTCAGAAGATTTTTACTCAATTGTTTCCTCGGGGAGTTTTTAATTTTTTTTAAAGGCCATTATGTAGTTGACACTCGTATCCTTGGATAGTTTGTAAACTTTAGTAAAAGGGTTATAAGTCATACCAATTATATCTGTCAGAACTAGCTTATTTGGAGTGGCAAAATGTTCAATTTCTGATGGCTTCAAAAACTTGCCATATTCATGCGTTCCCTTAGGTAACAATTTCAACACGTATTCAGCTCCAATTATTGCAAATAGGAAACTTTTCAGATTTCTGTTGATAGTAGAAAAAAAAACTATTCCACCAGGCTTGAGTAGGGTTGCGCAGTTTTTGATTTCGACCGCCGGATCAGGAACATGTTCTAGCATTTCCATGCAAGTCACTATATCAAAAGACCCAGTGAACTCCTTCATTAAATCCTCGGAAGCCGAATATAAATAATCGACCGAACTCGATATTTTTTTTTTGTGTAATTTTGCAACCTCAATTGCTTTTTCTGACATATCAATGCCAGTCACCACTCCCCCTTTCTCTGAAATTGATTCACTCAAAATTCCACCACCGCAGCCTACGTCTAACACTTTCATATTTTTTAGACCATGTGATGTATTTAAAATCCAATTTAAGCGCAATGGATTTATATCGTGGAGTGGCTTGAATTCGCTTGAAGGATTCCACCACCGCTCTGCTAATTCACTAAATTTATCTATCTCAGCTTGATCTATATTCTTTTTTTTTCTTGGTTCCAACTTATTCTCTATCACTGTTACACCTTATCTTGTTTCTAAAAACACTCGTCGGTTAAGAGCACGTCCTTCTCTTGTATCGTTGTTTGCTATAGGTGAGCTCTCACCCAAAGCGGTAATAAAAATAAGATTCTCATCAATCCCATTGACTACGAGATAGTTTTTCACGGACTGAGCTCTATCGAGAGAAAGTTTCAAATTATAAGTATCGCTTCCAAGAGCATCCGCATGGCCTAATATATTAATCATTTTATAAGTTTTCCCTCTCAATTCTTCGATGAAAACATTTAGAATCGAAATGGCATCTTCTGAAATTTTACTTTTATCGAAATCAAATCTGATTTCTGCATCAAAAGGACTATCTGACGAGAGTTCTGCTAAATCGACAGGTGCATTATTGGAGTCACCTTCTCCTTCTCTGAAAGCTTCAACTTCTGCCCCAGAAATTTCAGAATTGACGTCAGTCTTTTTAGTTAAATTATTCTCACCGCAAATATTAAGGACCGCACCTTCAGATTGAAAAGTAGTTCTTACGCAATTTCCTGACGTATCTTTTATCGGCATTGAATAATTGTCTATAACGAACCCTTGAAATTGAATACTCGAAAGTCCACTCATGGGAATAGACAAGCAACTACAAAAAATTAAACACAGTAAATCTAACTTTTTGAATTTAAGCATTTTTTTTGTTTCAGACTTTTTTTATAAGAAGTATAATAGTAAACTAAACCTGTAAATTATCAAACAGACTTTTATCTTATGGTTATATGCCTTAAGTTTTTGTAAGCGTAAAAAGTCATACTGTAATGTTAAGCATTGCAATGTTCAATAATAGAAAATATAGATTGCCATGAGCGAAATTGCTAAGAACAGCCTGCCTGTTAGTTTAGAACAAGAGATGCGAAATTCCTATCTGGATTATGCCATGAGTGTGATCGTAGGAAGAGCATTACCCGATGTAAGAGACGGGTTAAAACCAGTCCATCGAAGAGTTTTATTTGCGATGAATCAGCTAAAAAACGATTGGAATAAGCCATATAAAAAGTCAGCTAGGGTTGTCGGAGACGTAATAGGAAAGTATCACCCCCATGGAGACTCAGCGGTATATGAAACAATCGTTCGAATGGCGCAATCTTTTTCATTACGTTATATGCTGGTCGACGGTCAGGGAAATTTCGGTTCGATTGATGGCGATAATGCAGCGGCTATGCGTTACACCGAAGTACGTTTAACAAAAATAGCTCATGACTTATTAGAGGACCTCGAAAAGGAAACTGTTGATTTCGGACAAAATTATGATGGTAGTGAAAACGAGCCATTGGTTTTACCGGCCAAAATACCGAATTTATTAGTAAATGGTACATCTGGAATTGCTGTTGGAATGGCCACAAATATTCCACCTCATAACTTAGGGGAGATAGTAAATGGTTGCCTTAAACTTTTAGAGAATCCTGAGTTATCGATTGAGAGTGTAATGGAAGAGATACCAGCCCCAGATTTCCCAACAGCCGGTGTTATATATGGCACTGCTGGAGTTAAACAAGGGTATAAAACTGGTCGTGGACGTGTTGTCATGAGGGCGGTAACTCATTTTGAAGAAGTTTCTAAAAATGGAAAAAAAGCAATAATTGTTGACGAAATTCCATTTCAAGTTAATAAAAAATCTTTGCTAGAACGTATAGCAGAATTAGTAAATCAAAAAAAATTAGATGGTATATCTGATATCAGGGATGAGTCAGACAAATCTGGTATGCGTGTCGTAATTGAGCTTAAAAGGAATGAGTCTCCAGAGGTTGTGCTCAATAATTTATTCAAAATGACACAGCTTCAAGATACTTTTGGGATGAATCTCGTAGCATTAATAGACGGGCAGCCGAAAGTTCTAAACCTTAAACAGATACTTAACGCTTTCCTTAGCCATAGAAGAGAGGTAGTTACAAGGAAAACAGTTTTTGAATTGAAAAAAGCGCGGGAAAGAGCTTTTATTTTGGAGGGGTTAGCTATCGCGGTGGCAAACATGGATCCGATTGTCAATTTAATTCGTGATGCTATTTCTCCCGCTGAAGCAAAAGCAAAGTTACTATCAAAAATATGGCCTGCAGGAGTGGTTGCCCAAATGTTAAAAAAAGCCTCCGAGAAAACTGTCCCTGAAGCCTTTCGCCCATCAGAAATTTCTGCTGACTTCGGATTATTAGATGATGGCTATCACTTGTCTGAGATGCAAGCTCAAGAAATTTTACAAATGCGTTTGCAGAGACTAACAGGGTTAGAGCAAGATAAAATAATAAAAGACTATCAAGTTGTGATTGAGTTAATTTCTGATTTGCTAGATATCTTAAGTAATCCAAAACGCATTTCAAATATAATTAAAGAGGAATTGATTCAGGTTTCAAAAGACTATGGCGACGAGAGGAGATCTCGTATCGAAGAAAGTACGGAGGAACTTCAAACGGAGGATCTCATAACTCCACAAGATTTAATTGTTACCCTCTCGCACGAGGGTTATGTGAAGAGTCAGCCGGTTAGTGAGTATCGCACGCAAAAAAAAGGTGGCAAAGGCAAGCAAGCTACGACAATGAAAGAAGATGATTGGATTGAACAATTGTTCATTGCTAATACGCATGATACTCTTCTTGGTTTTTCTGACGTAGGTCGAGTTTATTGGATGAAAGTTTGGGAGGTGCCTACTGGGTCAAGAATTTCCAGAGGCCGTCCAATAATTAATTACTGGCCTTTAGCTAAGGGTGAAAAAATAACAACTGTCCTGCCTGTAAAGAAATTTGATGACCATCATTTTGTATTTATGGCGACAAGTTCAGGTATTGTAAAAAAAACTCGGCTAAGTAGTTTTTCCCGTCCCATGAAAAGAGGAATTATTGCAGCTACTCTTAAAGAAAGGGAGACTTTGGTTGGCGCAACTATCACGGACGGAAAGCAGGATATTATGCTAGTCTCCGATGAGGGTAAAGCGGTAAGATTTTGTGAGTCTGATGTTCGTCCGATGGGCAGAGGCTCAAGAGGTGTTAAAGGCATGAATTTAGTTTCAACGAGGAAAATTATTAGCATGCTTTCTGCTCCGAAAACAGAGCGGGGTGCCGAAGAAGAAAGTTGCGATAACGGAAAGATTGATGTTTTTTTAGCTACAAAAAATGGTTTTGGTAAAAGGACATCATTATTGGAGTTCACTAAGCACGGCAGAGGCACAAAAGGCATGATTGCAATTCAGACTAGCAAGAGAAATGGGCCCGCGATTGGGGCTAGTTTGGTTGATGAATCTGATGAAATAATGCTCATTAACAACACTGGCATATTAGTGAGAATCAAGGTCAGCGAGGTACGAAGGCTCGGCAGATCTACTCAAGGTGTGAGGTTAATAGCGCTCAACAGTAACCAATATTTAGTTGGATTTCAAAGAGTTTCAGACACAGATGTATTCGCGGATAGTGAAAAAAAATTGAGTGAAAGAGAGTGAAAGTTGATAAAGAGCTATGAAATGTAGTCGCCCATTCAATTTTGCACCCGGTCCTTCGCAGATGCCTGAAGAAGTTTTGCTCCGTCTCAGGGAGGAAATGATGAACTGGAAAGAGTCTGGAATGTCCGTTCTTGAGTTGCCACATAGAGGTAGTTATTTTCAAGAGATTCTCGATGAGACAGCTGCTTTAGGTGCAAAGTTACTAGGTCTACCAAGCAGTCACAGTTTGGTTTTTATGCAAGGTGGTGCTAGAGCACAAAATGCTCTTATCCCGTTAAACTTATTGGGAGAAAAAAAAAAGTGTGATTATTTGATCACTGGTTTATGGTCTGAAGTCTCTGCCAAAGAAGCGAGAAAATATGGGGAAGTAGGGGTAGTGGCATCTATTGACGCTAGCCCTCTTGCAATTCCCCCGATGGAGGAGTGGGTGTTGGATAAAAACGCATGTTATTTACATTTTTGCTCTAATGAAACAGTACAAGGTGTAGAGGTCCATGATTGGCCAACCTTCCAAAAACTATCTTCAAAAGTTCCTATGGTGGTTGATGTATCGTCAAATATTTTTACGCGTCAATTAGATTTTAGTGAAACTGCGATTGCTTATGCTGGGGCACAAAAAAATACCGGTCCGGCTGGGGTTACCTTAGTAGTTTTGAATAAAAATTTTCTTGAAAAGAATAACAAAAAAAAACACAAGTTTTGCCCAAGTGTATTTGATTATTCTAATGTTCTTGAGAATAATTCTTGCTTTAATACCCCGCCAACTTTAGCGATTTTCATAACTAAACTAATGTTTGAATGGATTGAAAAGTTGGGCGGTGTTGAGAAAATGGAGTGGCTTAATAGGCAGAAAGCAGACCGTCTCTATAATTTTCTTGACGAAAGCTCTTTTTATAGTTCCAATGTCAAAGAATGTTCCAGATCGAGGGTAAACATTCCATTTTTTCTTCCAAGCAATCACTTAATGAAACCATTTCTTCTTGGGGCTCGGGAAAAGGGGTTGCTAAATTTACAAGGCCATAAGCTGACTGGAGGGCTTCGTGCGAGTCTTTACAATAGCATGCCCCTAGAGGGGGTAAATAAGTTAGTGCATTGGCTGATAGAATTTGAGAAGCAATTTTCATGAAACCTGAAGAATTAATTAAATATAGAAAGTTAATAGACGATATTGACGATAAATTAGTCTCTTTACTCGTTGAAAGAGCTAAATACGTAAAAGAAGTTGGGGCCAAGAAGAAGAAAGCTAACCTCGCTGAATTTAGGCCTGAACGAGAAGTAGAGATAATTGAGAGAATGTGTTCATTGAATAGAAAATTAGGAGGGGATCTGCCTGATAATTCAATTGCAAACATTTGGCTCGAAGTAATATCTGGGTGTAGATCTTTGGAAAAACGGTTGCGAATTGGATATCTCGGGCCCGCCGGTACATACAGTGAACTAGCTGCGAGAACACTTTTTGGACATCAAGTTTTATTAGTACCATTTGATTCATTAGAGGAGACTCTATTAGCAGCAGAGGGAGAAAGTTGTGATATAGCTTTACTTCCTGTAGAAAATTCTATAGAGGGTACTGTAGGAAGAACTTTAGATCTTTTTCTATCTACATCATTAAAGATTTCCGCTGAGGTTTCAATACCTATAAATCATTTACTACTCAGAAGCAAAACTGGACTGGCAGATATCGATGAAGTTGTTGCCCACTCACAAGCACTTTTACAGTGTCAAGTTTGGTTAAATAAAAACTTACCTGGTGTTCCAAGGGTAGCTGTACACAGTAACGGAGCTGCAGCCAAAATGGCCTCTAAAAATTCGAATCTTGTTGCTATAGGAGGACAGTTAGCTGCAGATACATATAATCTTTTTGCTATAGCAGAAAAAATAGAGAATGATAAAAATAATCGAACAAGGTTTGCCGCACTTGGATCTTTTGAGCCTGATGATTGCGGGTTCGATCAAACTTCTTTGATATTGGCAGTTCCGGATAAGGCTGGAGCTATGTATGCTTTGATTGAACCATTAGCAAAGCACGGAGTTTCTATGAGAAGATTTGAGTCCAGGCCTGCACGAAATCAAAGTGACACTTCTTGGCACTACTATTTCTACGTAGACCTTGAGGGGCATCATGCTTCACCAAGCGTATCTACTGCTCTGCTCGAGATTGAAAAAAGGACTGTATTTTTCAAGAATTTGGGATCTTACCCATTGTTTCAAAAACTGAGTTTGCCCTCTACTTCAAATCGTGGTGAGTCAGGTAATGATTAACAAAATATCCTTTCTACCTTGGGTTAAAAGTCTTGCGAAATATGATCTGGGTAAAGGTGTCAGATCTGTGGCTGAGTTAAGTAATACTAATGAAAAAAACATTATCAAGTTAGCTTCTAACGAAAATCCTTTTGGTGTCAGTCCAAAAGTTAAAGCATTTGTTGAAGATTTTACTCATGAGCTAAATAGATATCCCGATGCCGATTCTTATCTGTTGAGGTCTGGTATAGCAAAAAACTTGAATATTTCTAGCGACCAGATTTTCCTTGGTAATGGTAGTAACGATGTTTTAGATTACATTGCGCGAATTTGTTTGTCGCCGGGCAGTTCAGCCATTTTTAGTAAGTATAGTTTCGCCGTGTATTCACTAGCTACAAACGCTTGCGGAGCGGAGGCAATTGAAGTTCCAGTCGATACGGATTTTAGGCCTAATTTAGAGAGGCTAGCAGATAGTGTTAAGGCTAATACAAGAGTTATATTTATAGCGAATCCTAACAACCCCACTGGAATTTATGTTCCTTTGAAGGAAATAGTAGCTTTTTTAGACAATGTGAGTGAATCTGTTTTGGTCGTTTTGGATGAGGCATATTTTGAATATATTGAAGACGAACAAATAAAGTCCATAAATCTATTAAGTTCTTACCCGAATTTATTCATTACAAGATCGTTCTCAAAGGCATACGGTTTAGCTGGATTAAGACTGGGTTATGGAATAGGGTCTGCTGAAGTGGTGAGTTTTCTTAATAGATTGCGGCAGCCGTTTAATGCTAACTCAATTGCCCAAGGAGCAGCATTAATTGCTCTTAAGGATAAAAATTTTCTGCAGGATTCCATAGCAAGGAATAAGCTTTTAAGGGAAAATCTAGAAAAAGAGTTGTCAGTCCTTGCACTAGAATTTTTGCCATCTAAAGGAAATTTTATTCTGGTTAACTTTAGTAATAGGGTAGATAGTGATTCTAATAGTGGTATCGGGCAGATTGTTTTCGAAAGGTTATTGCGAAAGGGCATTATCACCAGACCAGTCAGTAACTATGGTCTACCTGATTGGTTAAGAATATCTATTGGTACAGAGACGGAAATGAGCAGTTTACTAAAGACATTGAAATCTTTATTCGCTTCCTAATATGCTCATCGAGAAAAAAAAAATAGGCAGATTGATTATCGTAGGGTGTGGTTTGATCGGAACTTCTATTGCCTTAGCGGCAAGGAAAAATGACGTAGTGAATGAAATTATTGGTGTCGAGGAAAGTTTAGTTGATTTTAAGCGCTCCATTAAGCCTTTTGATAGGCTAGAGAAGAATATAGGAAATAACTTAGAGGGTGATCTTGTAGTGCTCAGTGTGCCTGTATCTGAAATGAAAAATTTTGTACCGCAACTGTCAAAAGAGATAGGTACTAAGTTCAAAGTTATTACAGAGGTAGGAAGTACCAAAAGAACTCTAATTGAAAGTATACTTTCTCTCAAGAAAGAAATAAAGTTGAGGTTACTCGATAGCTTTGTATCAAGCCACCCACTCTGTGGCTCGGAGAAGTCCGGATCAGTATCGGCAAGCGAGGACCTTTTCAAAGATGCTACTGTTTTAATCAGTCAGATGGACCCCCTGAGAAAGAGTAACGATATGGATGAATTATTAAACACTAAGCCTACAGTAGACTTTGAAAATGAGAAAAATTTAAAATTTGTAAAAGAGTTTTGGAATTCACTAGGTGCTAAAACGTTAGACTTCCCAATCCAAAAGCATGATTCTTTTTTGGCTTTAATCAGTCATTTGCCTCATCTGGTATCGTTTACTCTTAGCGGTACCCTTTCTAAATCAGAATTCAATAATTTAGCTCAAGGCGTGAATGGTAAAGGACTTAGAGACACGAGCAGGATTTCAGGATCTTCCCCTGATTTGTGGGTTGATATCCTTCTTGATAATAAGGTGTACCTGATTGAATTAATGGAGCAATGGGATTTTTATTGGGAGGCAATGCGCAAGGCACTAGTTACATCTAATAAGCAGACTTTAAAAGAATTACTAATTGAGGCATCCTCTTGGAGAAAGAATTTTAATTCTAAAAATTAAATTTTAATAATTTTTATGAACGGAAACTAACAAAATTTTGGATTCTATTTCATTAGACGTGCGGGATTTTGCTGCGGGAAAAGTGTTCTTACCGGGCAGTAAGAGTATTTCAATAAGGTTGCTCCTGCTTTCAGCCCTTTGCAAGGGTAGAACCAGGATTCAAGGACTACTTGATTCAGAAGATACTCGGATTATGATGGCAATTCTTCGTCAACTTGGAATTGAAATTAACGAGGAAAAAAGTAAATTACCTGACGATTATCAAACTAACACAGGAAACCTCAATTTATTAGTTGTTGGTTGTGAAGGTAATTTCCCAGAATTAAAAAATAAGAGGGTTTTAAACCTTTTTGTTGGTAACTCCGGTTTAAGTGTAAGAACTATTCTCCCAGCTCTTGCGTTAAATTTATCAAAAAATGCTTGTCAGAGCGAGGTTGTTCTTGATGGCGTGGAAAGAATGAGAGAAAGACCCATTTCAGATTTAGTTGATGGGTTGACGCCCTTGGGAATTAAGTTAAGTTATGAAGGCAAGTCTGGTTTCCTTCCCCTCAGAGTAAAGCCAAGTACTCTGCAACGAACTGATTGCCTACAAATTAACTGCCTCAGCTCAAGTCAATTTTTAACGGGCCTACTTCAAGCAGTCCCTATTCTCCTAGATAAAAAAAATAAGTATATTTCGATTAGAACGGTTGGGGAAATTATTAGTAGACCATACATAGATTTGACTATTCACATTATGAGAGCTTTCAATATTAAAGTTAATGAGGAGGTCAAGGGGCTATTTGTTATACGCTATTCAGAGTTTATAAGCCCTGAAAGTTTCCTAGTCGAAAGTGACGCATCTTCAGCGAGTTATTTTTTTGCTATGGGATTATTAGGTAAAGGACCGATAAAAATATTAGGTATTGATAAGAAAAGTTACCAAGGAGATTTACAATTACTACCTATTCTTGAAAGGATGGGCGCTAGAGTGTATTGGGAAGGCGAAGCTGTGAGTATCTCTGGTGGTAATAATATACAAGGAATTGAAGTTGATTGTTTAAATATTCCCGATGCGTCAATGGTTCTTCCGATTTTAGCTTTATACGCTAACAGTACCACGAGACTTACTAACATTGGCTCATGGAGATTCAAAGAGACCGATAGAATAAGGGCTGTATCTCAAGGACTCATTAATCTTGGAGCAACAGTAAAAGTTGGAAAAGATTGGTTGGAAGTTGTACCTCCTGACAAGCTCAAACCTGCGACTATAGAGACTTTTAAGGATCATAGAATCGCAATGACTTTTTCTTTAGCTTCATTTCGTCATCCTGGTGATGAAAATGTGGTGGGTAGGGTGACTAGAATAGTGGATCCTGAATGCGTCGCAAAAACTTTTCCTGTTTTTTTTCAAGAATTTTCCCGGATTTGTTCGGAAGGTGTTCCGGTTATAACCATAGATGGCCCAACAGCCTCTGGGAAAGGGACAGTGGGAGAATTGGTAGCTAGTCAACTCGGGTTTAAAACTTTGGACAGTGGTATTTTTTACAGATCTTTGGCTGTTATATCAATCATGAAGAAAATTGAAGAAGATGATGAGGTATCTCTTAAGAAACTTGCAAAATTCTTTAACCTAGAATTTAATTCAGGAAGAATTATTTGGGAGAAGCACGACCTGACAGATAAGCTTAGAGACGAGAGAATAGGAATTCTTGCATCTAAAATTTCCCGATTTCAGTCAGTCAGGGATGGTCTTTTGGGAGGTCAGCGAGACTTAGCTAGACTTCCTGGATTGGTTGCTGACGGTAGAGATATGGGAAGTAAAGTATTTCCCAAAGCAAAATTAAAGGTTTTTTTGACAGCAAAACCCGAGATAAGAGCTAAAAGAAGGTTCAAGCAATTGATCCAGAAAGAAATTACTTGTAAACTAGAGGACATTTTACGTGATGTAAAAGATAGGGATCGCAGGGATATTGAGAGAGCTCATTCACCCCTCCATCTTGCCGAACGTGAAGCCTCCGTTGTAATTGATTCATCGGATATGTCTTTAGATCAGGTAGTGGATAGGATTCTTGCTGAGTTTAACTAATTAACATTAATCAAAATTTTTTATGAATCTACAATCAACAGAAGCTAACACGAAAACAAGCAACAACCCAGACTCATTTGCATCATTATTTGCTGAGTCGATTGCAAAAAAAGAAATGCGTGCCGGAGAGGTAATTTCTGCGGAAGTTATTAGAATTGACCAAAATCATGTAGTGGTAAATGCTGGCTTGAAGTCAGAAAGCTTTATTCCGCTCGAAGAGTTTTTCAATGATCAGAAAGAACTTGATGTTAAAGAGGGAGATTTTGTGTCTGTTGCAATAGAGTCGCTTGAGGATGGGCGTGGTGAGACGAAACTTTCAAGAGATAGAGCAAAACGGTTGGCGGCTTGGATAAGCTTAGAGAAGGCGTTAGATGCGGGCGAATTAATCACTGGAACTGTTACGGGTAGGGTAAAGGGTGGTCTCACTGTTATGACGAATGGTATAAGGGCTTTTTTGCCTGGTTCCCTCGTAGATGTTCGGCCAGTTAAGGATACTTCTCACATTGAGGGCAAGACGCTGGATTTTAAGGTCATTAAGTTGGATCGTAGAAGAAATAACGTTGTTGTTTCAAGGAGAGCCATCGTTGAGAGTACAATGGGGGAAGAAAGAGGAAAGTTGGTAGACTCATTGCAAGAGGGAGCTTCCGTAAAGGGGCTAGTTAAAAACATCACTGACTATGGTGCATTCATAGATTTAGGTGGTATCGATGGACTTTTACATATTACTGATATGGCCTGGAAAAGGGTGCGGCACCCGTCTGAAATACTTTCCATTGGACAAGAAATTACTGCAAAAGTACTCAAGTTTGACCAGGAAAAAAATCGTGTGTCATTGGGGGTCAAGCAACTAGGTGATGATCCGTGGGAAGGAGTTACTAGAAGGTATCCTCCTGAGACTAGGGTTTTCGGTAAGGTAACTAACATAACTGACTACGGAGCGTTTGTTGAAATTGAACCAGGAATAGAAGGGCTAGTTCATGTTTCTGAGATGGATTGGACTAATAAAAATGTTAACCCCGCCAAGATTGTTCAAAGTGGAGATGAGCTTGAGGTTATGGTTCTCGAGATAGACGGAGAGAGACGAAGAATTTCACTTGGAGTTAAGCAGTGCAAGGCCAATCCTTGGAAGGACTTTGAAGATAGCGTTAACAAGGGTGACAAAGTGAAAGGCCTTATAAAGTCAATAACCGATTTTGGGGTATTTATTGGACTTCCTGGAAATATTGATGGTTTAGTTCATTTGTCGGACTTATCATGGAGTGAGCCTGGAGAGGAAGAAGTTAAAAAATACAAAAAGGGCGAGGAATTGGAAGCAGTTGTTATGTCCGTCGATGTAGAAAGAGAAAGAATCTCCTTAAGTGTGAAGCAATTAAATCCCGTAGAGGATAAAATTAAGGCTGAGAAAATTGAAAAGGGTAGGATGGTTAAGGGCGTTATCACAAAAATAGAAGCTAAGATAGCGACTATAACGCTAGATTCCGGTTTGGAGTGTTTACTCAGGGCCTCAGATGTTTCTCGTGAAAGAGTGGAGGACATGTCAGCGGTCCTTAACATTGGAGATACTGTTGAGGCAATAGTCGTCAACGTCAATAAGAAATCTGGAGAAGTTGGCCTATCCATAAAGGCCAAGGAAATGGCTGATGCTGCGAAAGTTATGGAAAAAATGGCTACAGACAGTTCAAATCAGTCGGGAACTACAAATCTCGGAGCTTTGTTGAAGGCCAAGCTAGATGAGCCGGAGGAAAAGTCCAGCGGAACCGAAAATTAGGTGACCTAGTGACGCGGTCAGAATTAATTATTCGATTGTTAAATAAGCATAAGGAAATGTACTGCAAGCAGGGCAGCGAAATATTTTTTGGGTTCGAACAAAAAGATTGTGAAGTATGCGTGAGGACTATCCTTGACGAGATGGTTAAATATTTATGCGATGGAAGTCGTATTGAAATAAGAGGTTTTGGCACGTTCGCTGTGAGCACGCGTCCGGCAAGGCTTGGGAGAAATCCAAAAACAGGTGATAAAGTAATGGTGCCTCAGAAAAAAGTTGCGCACTTTAAAAGTGGGAAAGAACTGAGGTTAAGACTGAACCCTAAATTTTAGTAGCAGATGAAATTTTTATTTTGGTTTTTAAGGGCAATACTCTTTTTGTTGTTTTTGGGTTTTGCCGTTAATAATAATCACGAGGTAATTCTTAGAATTGTTCCAGGCTTTTCTCAATATGTTCTCATTGGTCCACTTGTCCTTTGGTTATTTATAGCATTCTTATGTGGAATTATGCTCACTGTCGTAGGCTTGTTACCAGTGATTTTAAGAGGACTGAAGTCAAATAAATCAAATGCAAGTTGAACTTTGGTGGCTAATTTCTTTGCCGTTTTTGTTTATATTTGGTTGGATATCCTCCAGATGGGATGGCTGGCAGGATACTAATCAAAAAAGTCAGGAAGGTAAGAGTCTAGAAAAAGTTGCGGTTTTGTTAGCAAAGGAGGATAGAGACCAAGCTTTGAAATTATTACTTGAAGTAATTCGTGAAAATGCACTATCACTCAACTTGCAGCAGGCATTGGGAACTCTTTACAGGTCAGAAGGCTTTTTCGATAAAGCAATCGCAGTGCATGTTTCTCTTCTCTCAAAGGAAAATATAGGTAAAGAGATACGTGAGGAGGTGATTCTTGAGCTGGCTAAAGACTACATTTGTGCAGGTATTTTCGACCGAGCTCGTAGCTCTTTAGCGTTGATTGAAAATAGTTGTTTGAGAATCCAAGCTCTTGAACTTCAGTTAAAACTCGCTCAAAGATTAAGATTTTGGAAGGAGTCAATCAACTATTTAGAGTTAATAGAGAAAGAGAAAAAGGTAGACATGATTGGGCTAAAAGTTCATTTATTGTGTGAACTAGCGATAGAGGGAGACCCTGGGGCTTTCGTTAAAGCAGAACGATTAAACGCGAACCACTTGAGAGTTTTAAACTTTGATAGTTCGCATGAAAACACGCATGGATCTATCTTTATTTGCAACTCATGCGGAGCTAGATTTGGAAATTTCGTTTGGAGATGCCATGTTTGTGAAGCATGGGATGCTTGCGAGAAAGTAATTTAAAAAATGATTATTAGTAATGTCTGAAAAACTAATTGAGCCATTTTTGCGGTATATAAAGTTAATTAGATTAGATAAACCAGTTGGCATTTTTCTTTTATTGTGGCCAACATTATGGGCACTCCTCTTAGCAGCTAATGGTATCCCCGATATAGAAAGACTTACAGTTTTTTGTTTGGGCGTAGTTTTAATGAGGTCTGCTGGGTGTATTATTAACGATATAATAGATAAAGATTTTGATAAAGGAGTAAAAAGAACTTCCGAAAGAATGTTAGCATCTGGCGATGTATCGGTTCAGGAAGCGATTATTTTATTAGTTGGAATACTTTTGTTAGCTGCTTCTCTACTGCTATCTTTAAATGCATTTGCGATTCAGCTGGCCTTTGCTGCATTTGCTCTCACAGTAATTTATCCGTTTTTTAAGAGATTTTTTCCAGTACCTCAGGTGATTCTTGGAGTTGCATTCGGTTTTGGTATTTTAATGGCATATGCAGATACAAAAGAGATGATTGAGCCAATAGCTTGGATTTTATTTATTGCAAATTTCTTTTGGTCATTAGCTTATGACACCACTTATGCCATGACTGATAAAGAAGATGATTTAGCGTTAGGTTTGAAAAGTAGTGCAATTACTTTTGGTCAGTATGACAAAATTGCTGTGTTACTGTTTCAAACTGTTTTCTTGATACTAATGATTGCACCTATCAGTCTAATGAACTTCGGCTATTTTTATGGGCTAAGCTGGTTTTTCGCAGCTATCTATTGTTACTACTTGTTCAAGAGTCTTATTGAAGAAGAGCAAAGTGATTATCAAGATATTTTTAATAAAAATCATAGGATTGGAGCTATATTATTTCTTGGAATTCTGTTTGATTTGAGTGTTTAGCTCTTTTCCCAGATCCTTACTTTTAATTTTTGCGGCGAAAAGCGCTTTGGCTATAGTTTGTTCAAGTTCATTTTCTTCCAATATTTTTATTGCAGCTTCAGTAGTACCTCCTTTTGAGGTAACCGATTGACGAAGAGTTTTAGGGTTGTCTCCTGTAACTGTAAGTAATTTTAGAGCTCCGAGCACAGTTTGCATCACTAGAGCGTGGGACAGCTTTTTGGAAAAACCTAGTTTTCCTGAGGTGTTGACTAATGCCTCGATAAATCTGAAGACATAGGCTGGACCTGAGCCTGATATAGCAGTAATAGAGTCAATTTGACCCTCAGCATTTAGAAAAAGTACTTGTCCTATCGAATCAAAAAGTTTGGAAATAGCAATTATCACTTTCTTCGGTATATTGCGCGGAGCATAAATTCCCGTAACTGCGAGTCGGACTTTAGCAGGTGTGTTAGGCATAGCGCGAATTATTTTTTCATTTTGGAAGATTTTTCGTAGCATAGCCAGCTTTGCTCCCGCGACTATTGAGATCAAGGTAGTTTTTTTTAACCAAAGGCAAGAGTTATATCCAATCTCCTGCTTAAGTGATTGCAAGTGCTGAGGTTTTATCGCAAGCACCGTAAGATTAGGAACTTTTTTAGTTTTCTCAAATTCTTTTATACTTTTGAAACATTTAAGATTTTTACCTTTAGTATTTTTAACTAAAGAAAACCTAATCTCTGGGCGAGGATCAATGACTGAGATAATATATTTTTTTTCTGTCAGCCCGGCGATAATTGCTGATGCCATATTTCCGCCGCCGATAAAAGTTACATTCATACAGTTGTCTCAATATGCATTTATAAGTGTTTTTAATTTTAAGCCCAAAAGCCAACTTACACCGATATAAATAAAAGCTCCAAGTGATAATGTGGACGTAACGATAATAACTCTCACTAAAGGAGTCTCTTGCATTTGAACCCAGTCAAAAAGACCTGACATGAAGCGTAGGAAAATAAATAAGATAGCTGAACTAAATAAAACTTGAAATATAAAAATCAACCAATCGGAGCCTGGGATAAAAATTTTTTTCTTGATGAGAATATATAAAAGTACCGACGCATTAAAAATGGCGCCAATACTAATTGCCAGTGCTAGTCCAGTGTGTCCAAATCTTGGAACTAATATCACATTCAATAATTGAGTAATAATTAAAGTTACAATTGCAATCTTGACAGGCGTTTTTATATTTTGCTGCGCATAAAAGCCTGGCGCTAAAATTTTGATAGCTATAAGTCCGATTATTCCAAAGGAGTAAGCAGTCATTGCTTCAGAAGCTTTCAATAGGTCATAGCTAGTGAAGGCTCCATAATGGAAAATGGCGGAGGCAATTGGCAGAGAAAATGACAACAGCAAGAAACAAACAGGAATAGTTGAGAAAAAAACCAATTTTAACCCCCAGGCTAGCATTAGAGAGAGTTTGTCTGTTTCTTTTCGATTCCAAGCTCTGGTTAAAGTAGGCAGGAGAACAGTGCCCAAGGCAACTCCGAGAAGAGCAGTTGGGAACTCCATGATTCTATCGGCATAAGATAGCCAGGATACGCTACCTTCCTCAAGTTGAGAAGCAATGTGAGTATTAATTATTAGACTGAGTTGGGCGACAGAAACTGCAAGAGAGGCTGGAATGAGTAACTTAATTATTTTCCAAATGTTATCATCTATTAAGATCTTTTTTGGAAAATTAAGTATCTGTTTGAACTCTCGGTAAAATCTAAAGAACCCTATTTTTTTTAGTCCCCAAATTTGGAAAGTGAGCTGGAGTACACCGCCTCCAACAACTGCAAAAGCCAAAGACCAAATCCCTTGCATTAAATGTGGAGTTAAAAAAATTATAGATGCGATAAAAGAGATATTTAAAAGCACAGGTGTAAAAGCCGGAATTTTGAATTCTGAAAAAGTATTTAAAACACCTGAGGCTAAGGCAACAAGGGATATGAATAAAATATACGGGAACATAATCTGGGTAAGGGTTATCGATAGCTTAAAGGTATCGTCATTACCGTTGAAGCCACCGCTCATAACTAGGACCAGATAAGGCGCGCCAATAATTCCAAGTACTGTCACTAAAATAAGTATGGCCGTTAAAACACATAAAACTTTAAAAGCAAGTTCGAAGGCTTTTTTATCTCCATTTGCCTCTTTCACCTGGCCTAAAACGGGTATAAAAGCTTGTGTAAGTGCGCCTTCTGCAAAAAGCCTTCGTAAAAGATTAGGGATCCTGAAAGCAACAAAAAAAGCGTCAGTTTGAGCGGAAACACCGAAAAAGCTGGCGATCAAAACTTCACGAACTAATCCTGTAACTCTGGAAACCAATGTTAGGAGACTTATTACTACGGTGTTCTTGAATAAATTCATATATAGTTGTATTCTAAATGACATTCGAATTTTAATTAAAGAATTATCATGGCCAATTCAGTTTCTGCAAGAAAAAGCGCTAGACAGTCCTGTGCAAAACGACTTGTAAACCAAAGTCTTAGGACGAATTATCGGACAGCGGTGAAGTCTGTAAGAAAGGCGGTGGAAAGTGGTGATAAGACAATAGCGAGGGAAGCTTTAGTTGCGGCTCAGAGTGAAATCGATAAGTTAGCTGATAAAAGAATTGTGCATAAAAATAAGGCCGCTCGTCACAAGAGCAGATTGAGCTTGGCAGTCAGGCGAATGAAATAATCTGATTCTGTAATTGTTAGATCTTAGTCCTCTCTCCGAAAATAGCTGAACCGATTCTTAATAGGGTTATGCCAGTTTCATCTGCCTCGCTAACCGCGATTTCGAAATCGTTTGACATGCCCATGGAAAGTGTATCCAAAGGGGAGTCTTTCATAACCGTTGAATTGATATTTCGTTTAATTTGCTTCAAGGTTTGATATCTATAATGTGTAAGATCCTTGTTATTTGTTTTTTCCGGAATGGTCATTAAACCTCTTAATTTTAAGTTTTGGTATTTTTTTAGGACTTGAAAAAAATTTTCTGTCTCCTCGGGACTTATACCACTTTTGCTTTTTTCTTGACTTAAATTAATTTGCACACAAATATTTAACTTTCCCTTTGAGATGGGGCGTTGCTCAGATAGCCTTCTAGCGTGTTTTTCACTTTCTACGGAATGTACCCAATCGAAGTGCTCAGAAATTAGCTTTGTTTTGTTACCCTGAATTGGTCCAATAAAATGCCAATTAAGTTCTCGCATGTCTTTTTTTTTGCTTAAGAATTGAATTTTATTAATTGCTTCAGAAACATAGTTTTCTCCAAAATTTACGATGCCAAGACTTAAGGCTTCCTCTATCTTTTCAGGAGGAAATGTTTTACTAACTGCTAAAATGTAAATAGCGGAGTACTCTTTGTCAAAAAGCTTACAATTTTTTCGAATAGAGTCTCTTATCTTATTTAATTTACTTTCCATTCTTTGTTAGAAAATCTTAAACTGGGACCATGTGCATGCTAAATTACCATTGAATAATTTTACTTTTGAGGAGGGTTTTAATTTTATCTCCGAATAAAAATTTGATTTGTCGTTTGATAGGATCCAAACATCCCAACCACTAAACTTAGTTCTTAATAATTCTCCAAATTGCTCATATAGTAATGGGCTACCACCTATTTTTAGTCTTTCTCCGAAGGGAGGGTTGGTTACGATTGTACCTTTTTCAGAGATATTAAATTTAGAATTAGACATATCTTTTATTGGTCCAATTTCCCAACTAATTGATTGAGAGATACTTTCTGGCAGCGCAAGCCTAGCGTTATTTTTTGCAATTTCAATCGCGTTTTCATCGATATCTCTTCCAAAAAAAATGTCAAACCTAGGCTTTTTAGAGGCTTTTTGCCAAGATTTTAGCGCCTCTGCCTCGAGTTTTTTTATGTCAAAACCTCCAAAAGGAGAATCTTTAGAAAATTTATCACATGCAAATTTTCTTTTTCTTACCGGATTGAAGTTGGCTGGTAGCCCATGAGATTGTGATGCAGCTTCTATTATGAATGTACCACTACCGCACATTGGGTCAAAGAGCGGGTTATGAGGACTCCAATTTGTATGTGCAAGTAATCCTGCCACTAAATTTTCTTTTATTGGAGCGTCAATTTTATTTTTCCTCCAACCTCTCTTAAAAAGTGATTCCCCAGAAGTATCTATAGAAATAGTAGTCAAATTATTCTCAAAATTCACCCAAATTCTCATGTCGGGCTTTCCAGTCTCAACATTAGGACGCATTCCTGCTTTTTCTCGAAACCTATCGCAAATTGCGTCCTTAACCTTCAAAGAAGCAAATCTAAGAGAAACGTCTTTCGGCATGCCCCAACCATTTATGTCTACTTTAAAACTTTTTGAGCAGTCGAACCAGTTTTCCCATGAAATCTTCTTCGTGAAGTTATATAGTTCTTTGGCGTTTTTTACCTGTGTTTTTCCAAGCTGAATTAGTATCCGGGAAGGAATTCTAGCCCACAAATTTAGTTTAAGAACTGAGGCACCATTCGAATAAAAAAAGACACTACCTTTACCTTTAGTGATATTTTTAACACTAATTAAATTTTCTATTTCTTGCGCAAGTATTGTTTCAAAACCTTTTGAACAAATAGCATGAATTGGGAGTAACATAGTTTTCTTAAAAAGGTTTTACCACCACAAGAGTGGTAGTAAGAAAAAGAAATATAACTGGAAATTCGTTAAACCATCTAAACCAAATATGAGATCTTTCGCATTTAAAATTTATAAAGTTTTTTAGTATGACACCGCAGTATAAATGGTAGACCACTAGTACTAGAACACACAATACTTTTAAGTTCATCCAATGATACTCTCGTCCAAAACCAATTCCATACCCTAACCACAGCCATAAACCAAATACTATCGATAAAACCATTAATGGCCAAGTAAACTTATAAAGCTTTATTGCCATTAATATCAGTCTTTCATACTCGCAGTTATCTTTTACAGTAACAAAATTGTTTGCTGACTTAATATCTTGAACTACCATTGCGAGATTAACAAAAATTCTAGGCAGATAGAATAGCCCAGCAAACCAGCTGACTACAAAAACAATATGAAAAGTTTTAATCCAAAGCATCAAACTCTAATCTGACCATTGCCTAAGACAATCCATTTAACACTTGTCAGTCCCTCTAGTCCAACAGGACCTCTAGCATGAAGTTTATTTGTGCTTATTCCAATTTCAGCACCTAGCCCATATTGAAAACCATCTGCAAATCGGGTGGAAGCATTAACCATAACTGAAGCAGAATCTACTTTCCTCAAAAAAAGCATCGCTTTGTGGTGATTTTCAGTGATAATACTGTCGGTATGCTGAGAGCCATATTTACTTATGTGTTTAATAGCAGCTTCGATATTTGTTACTATTTTGATTGAGAGTATGTTGGACAAATACTCAGTCTTCCAATCTCTAGCTGTGGCGATCTTGGCCGCTGAACTATATTCAAATGAAAGAGCCTTAATTATTTCCTTCGACTTTTCACATACTCTAAGTTCAACATTCTTTTTCATTAACATGAGTGCTAGTTTGGGAAGTATTCTCTTTGAGATTTTTTCAGAAATAAGAAGTGTTTCTAAAGTATTACACGTAGCAAGCCTTTGGGTTTTTGAGTTCAGCGTTATATTTGTTGCCTTAACAAGATCAGCATCATCGTCAATATAAACGTGACAAATTCCGTCCAAATGTTTGATAACTGGAATCAAAGCATCCTTAGAAATTTTTTCAATAAGAGATTTTCCTCCTCGAGGGATGATTAAATCTATCATTTCTGAGTACTCAATTAACTTTCCAACTATAGATCTGTCCGTTTTAGGCACTATTTGGATTGCATTTTGAGGTAAAGCATTCTTCTTTAGTACTTTTTTACACAATTTCACTAGCTCAGTATTACTGTTTAACGACTCAGAACCTCCTCTTAGAATTACAGCATTACCTGACTTAAGGCAAAGAGCTGCGGCGTCGATAGTAACGTTAGGTCTAGATTCATAGATAATAAGGACTACACCAATGGGCACTCGCATGCTTCCCACCATAATACCAGAAGGTTGTTCGCGTAAATCGTCAATTTTTCCTACTGGGTCTGGTAGGTTTATTAGTGCAGACAAGCCACTACGCATAGAATCAATAACCTTTTGATCTATCGTTAAGCGATCAATGAAGGCTTCGTCGAAACCATCTCTTTCAGCCTGAAGAATATCCATTTCATTTGCCAAAATAATTCGTTCACTATTCTTATAGATTTCTTCAGACAGATCCGACAACGCTTGATTTTTTTGTAAAGTACTTGCGTCTAACATTTGTGAAAATGAGTTCTTCGCATTCACGCCCAACTTTTTAACAAGAAGTTTCATGTCCTTATTCATAGATTAGACACCCAAAAAAAGTCTTTCTAATTCAACCCAAGCATTTCCGGATTTCAAACCCTTGCTAATCTTATCAATTTCATAAAGTTTCATAAGCTTTAAGGAGTCTGTACCTGAAATTGTTTTTCTTAAATATTGAGCTAATATAAAAATTATAAGTGGTAACGGAAAGTCCTCTTTCTTAAATGCTGACATCATTTTTAGATATTGAGAGGACTGATCTTTCTTCATAAGTTCTTCAGGCAATTTGAATGGGTTATACAGACAAGAATTTGAGATGACTTTTTCCAAAATATTTCTTTTGAGTTCTAAGCTATTATCAAATGCCTCTATAATAAATGTTAACTTATCAATTTCTTGACTGGCACTGCTTAAATTATTTTCACATCTTGAATAAAAGATCTCAAGGGCCTCAGGTGATAAATCTATTTTTCTTTCCTTCAAGCGACTACCTATAAATAGTTTTAAGTCATGTGGAGTAATCTTTTTAATATTAATAACAACTCCTTTTTTCTCAATAGCTTTAACCCAATTCAGTTTTTTCATCTTTGTATCAAGAGCAGGTGCAGACAATATGAGAATTGAGGAGGAATATGATCTTTCCGCCCAGGAGATAATTATTTCTCCTCCCCTCCTGCTAGCTTTTCCGTCGTAAAGCTTTAAATCAATCAACTGTCTACTAAAAAAAAGATTGCCTGTAGAACTATTTACCAGTAACTCTTCCCAATTAAAAGTATTAGTAGGTATCAGAACGGTCTTTGTGTAGGTTTCACCATCATCATACATCTCTATAATTTTTCGAGTAGCTTCTCTCAGTAAAACTAGCTCGTCCGAGCAAACTAACCAAATGACCACCGAGGAGCAAGCCATCCCAATAGAATCTAAGTCATGTTTTATCTGACTAGGAATGCGGTTCGACTGAAGAAAGTGATTTGTATTGAGATTTATTATCATTTATTTATTGATATTTTGTTTACTTATCTCTAATCTTTGTAGTCTCTCGAAAATTTGAATAGCTAGCTGCTTATTAACATCCCTAATATGGAATTCTTCGTGTGCTTGGGTAGCGAGAACATCAGTATCATTGAAGTTAATTGCCCTGTAGATTTTTAATTCGTCAACAGGTTGTAACGGTTTATTTTCTTTGTCGGTAATCTCAAGTCGTACTGTAATTCGAAGTTCAAGTTCTCTAGGCCTCCCGGCTCCTGAGAAACCCACAACCACCTTCTCATTGTCTACTTTTAGTTTGACTTTTACCTGTGTTTGCTCTGGAGAGCTTGAGAATTTTATACTGTCAGTCCTACGAAGTTTGGACAATAATTCTTTCCCAACTCCATTGTTAGTTCCTTCTAAAAAAATATAAGTAAAAGGTAAATTTCCGTCTACAACTTTAAACTTCCATCCACAGCTGGCAGTCGTGCATGCTATTAAAATGAGGCTGATAAAAAACGAGAAAGTTTTTATTTTTTCTGTCATTATGTATTTAGATAACAAAATTTATTAACCGTTTTGGAACCACAATGGTTCTTTTTGGTTCTTTGCCATTCGAGAATCGTTTGAAGCACTCGGTATTTCTTCCGATTTCCTCAATCTCACTATTATTTGCATTAGCTGGAACATCGACGTTATCCCTAACTTTTCCATTTATTTGGATAACTATCTTTATATTCTCAACTATGAGTGCACTTTTATCAACCTTAGGCCAAGGGCAGCAAGTGAGGTCTCCCAATACTTCCTTAAAATTAAGTTTTTTCCAAAAATAGCAACAAATATGAGGAGATATCGGATACAGAATTCTCAATAGTATTGAAACACCCTCTACCAGCATCTCTATTCTATTTTCCTTTACAGTATGTTTTTCTAAGCGATTAAGAATTTTCATGGATGCCGAGACTACAGTATTAAATTGGCTCCTCTCCATATCAAAGTTAGCTTGAGCGAGAATTTCATGAATTTCTTTTCTCAATTCAGGGTGCTTTCCTTCGAACTTCGACTTCATAGAAGTCCTAACCGCATGAGGCGTAAATAAACTAATCATTTCATTCGAAAACAACCAAAGCCTTTTAAGGAACCTATATGATCCTTCCACGCCTTCTTCTGACCATTCCAGGGTGTGCTCAGGTGGAGCTGCAAATATTATGAATAATCTTGCAGTGTCAGCGCCATACTTATCAATTAAGTATTGCGGATCCACTCCGTTATTTTTTGATTTCGACATTTTTTCGCTCTTACCAATCTGAATTGGCAAACCATCAGACTTAAGAATTCCATTCACAATTCTTCCTTTTTTATCCTTTTGGAGAGATACTTCCTCAGGGCTGTAGAAAGATTTGGTTTTATCTTTAGATTCTCTGTAAAAAGTTTGATTCAAGACCATGCCTTGAGTGAGTAGTTTGTCAAAAGGCTCATCAAAGTTTACAAGGTTAAGATCCTTCATGACTTTTGTCCAAAATCTTGCATAAAGCAAGTGAAGAACAGCATGTTCAATGCCACCAATATATTGGTCCACTGGCATCCAATCATTTACTCTTCTATCAACCATTGATTTGTTCTGATCCGGGCAGCAATACCTCATAAAATACCAGCTTGAATCAACAAAGGTATCCATGGTGTCAGTTTCTCTTTTAGCCGGTTTTGAACAGTTTGGGCACTTAACATTTAAGAAGCTATCATCTTGCTTGAGAAGATTACCGGGCTCTGTTGGAAATAAATTTTCTGGAAGGATGACAGGCAAATCAGAATATTGAACAGGCACCGCACCGCAGTACTTACAGTTGACGATAGGAATTGGAGTACCCCAGTATCGCTGCCTACTGATACCCCAATCTCTTAAACGAGTACGCTCAACAACTTCCCCTGCTTTTAGTTTTACTATATCTTGACAAATCTTTTTTTTTGCAACTTCCGCCGCTAGTTTAGAGTATTTGCCTGAATTCACGCAAATCATCTTTTCTTTTTGTGCATACCAGTCCTGCCAACGATTTTCATTGAATTCAGCTTTCTCTTTTATCTCTACAGGAGTAATAACTTGTCGAATTTCGATATTATATTTTTTTGCAAATTGAAAGTCTCTCTCATCGTGTCCCGGAACACCCATAACTGCTCCATCCCCGTATTCCATGAGTACATAGTTCGCGATCCAAAGGGGAACATTTTTTTTTGTTAATGGGTGTTTGACTACTAAAGTAGTTTTGATGCCTTCTTTTTCCGTCAAATTATAACTTTCGGAATCAGAGATTTTTTGTTGATTAACTTTGTTAACAAAGCTACGCACGTTTAAATCACTTTTTGAAATAAATTTAGCCACTTCGTGTTCTGTTGAAATGGCCACAAATGTAACACCCATGATCGTATCCGGTCTTGTAGTGTAAACAAAAAGCTTTCCCTCACCCAGAAGTTTCCCTTGGGTTTGGAAATTGTGAAGAAAGCAAAATCGCAGACCTGAAGACTTCCCTATCCAGTTCCTCTGCATTGTGAGAACTCGCTCCGGCCAATTTAACTCATCTAGGCCTCGTAAAAGAGGGTCTGTGTACTTTGTAATTCTTAAATAGTACATTTGGACCTCTTTTTTTTCGATGGTAGCTCCAGACCTCCAGCCCTTCCCATCTATTACCTGTTCATTCGCTAATACAGTTTTATCAACTGGATCCCAATTCACACGACCCTTTTTTCTAAAAACAATTCCTTTTTCAAGCATTTTTATAAAGAGCCACTGATTCCATTTGTAGTATGAAGGCGTACAAGTGCTAATCTCTTTAGTCCAATCAATAGCCAATCCAAGCTGCTTAAGTTGGCTTTTCATAAAATTAATATTCTCGTTTGTCCATTCAGACGGAGACTTTTTTTTCGCAAGGGCTGCATTCTCTGCGGGCAAGCCAAATGCATCCCAGCCCATGGGCATAAGAACATTGAACCCCTTCATTCTTTTCCATCTGGCAATTACATCGTTAATAGTGTAATTTCGAACATGACCCATGTGTAATTTACCAGAGGGATACGGAAGCATTGAACAAGCATAAAACTTGGGCTTAAGCTCAAAGTTTGAGCTGTCAATTTTATAGGGCTGATCTCGTTTCCACTCAGCTTGTATTGTTTTTTCTAAAGTGTTTGGTTTATAAGTTTGCATAATAGAAAAAGGTAAACCATTTTTCTATTGTAAGGTAAATTGACAGCTTTGAAGTGGATCAATTGTCTGAAATATCTAAATATAAATTTGTAGGGTAGACTATCAATTATGCTAAAAGCCATACTGCAATCTCTTAATGCGCCCCAAAAAGAGGCTGTAATGTACGATAAAGGATCTATGTTAGTTTTAGCGGGTGCTGGAAGCGGCAAAACTAAAGTCTTAACAACGAGAATTGCATGGCTATTGTCGTCGGGTAAAGCCATACCCTCTACCATTCTCGCAGTCACATTCACTAACAAAGCAGCCAAGGAAATGCTATTTAGAGTCAGCACAATAATTCCTCACAACCTGCAGGGCATGTGGATTGGAACTTTTCATGGACTGTGTAACAGAATGCTCCGAATGCACTTCAAGGAAGCTGCTTTACCAAGATCATTTCAAATACTTGATATGCAGGATCAGCTGTCGAGCATTAAGAGATTACTAAGAGAAAAAAATATTGATAGTGATCTAGTTGTTCCGAAGGAGCTTCAACGGTTTATTAACAACGCCAAGGAGGAGGGTTTAAGAGCAAGGGAAATTGACGATACATTTCAGTTTAATCGTAAGTTCATAGAATTATACGAAGAATATGATTTGAGATGTCAACGGGAGGGAGTGGTAGATTTTGGTGAACTTTTGTTACGATCTGTGGAGTTGTTACAGCGAAGCAGTGATTTAAGAGAACATTATCAAATAAGATTCAAAAGTATTTTGATCGATGAATTTCAAGATACTAATCCTTTACAGTACAAGTGGCTCAAACTTTTGACTGGTTCCTCAGGTAATGCTTTTGCCGTAGGGGATGATGATCAGAGTATCTACGCTTTCAGAGGTGCTGATACAGAAAACATGGAGCGGTTTAAAAATGAGTTTAATGTTAAGGATTTAATTCGGTTAGAGCAGAACTATAGGTCTTGTGGACACATTTTAGATGCTGCGAATTCTCTTATAGAAAATAATAAGGGCAGGCTAGGAAAGAACCTTTGGACTGATGCCGGCAAAGGAGAAAAAATTAAGTTGATTGAGGTATTGGAAGATGGGTTAGAGGCAAAATGGGTTGTTGAGGAAGTTAGTTCTTTGATTAAAGAAAATAAGTCTCCCAATGAACTGGCTATTCTATACCGAAGCAACGCTCAGTCACGGATTTTAGAACATGAGCTTAATAAAAGGGGTATTAGCTATCGAGTTTATGGGGGTTTTCGTTTTTACGATAGGGCGGAAATTAAGCATGCTTTGGCCTATTTGCGCTTACTGGAAAACTCCTCAGATGACAATTCATTTTTGAGAGTGGTAAATTTTCCCCCAAGGAAAATAGGAACCAAGAGTTTGGAAGCTTTGTCGGCTATTGCAAAGAATGAAGGTGGGTTATCGCTGTTTGATTCTGTTTCAATGACAAAAGGGAAACTTTTTAATACCCTAGAGAGATTTACTAAATTAATAAAAAATTTAAGGTCCAAAACTTGCGATTTACCTTTACCCACAGTGGTTGATATTGTTACCAAAGAGTCTGGTTTAAACGACCATTATGCAAAGGAAAAAGACGGATTTGACAGATTAGAGAACCTAAGGGAATTAGTTACAGCAGCGAACGGTTTTTTATCCGAAGAGAAAATTGACAGTAGAATACCTTCAAATTCTGGAGCTGCTGCTGATCAAACAAGTGAACCTGAGATACTAGAAGATTTAACAATTGAGGATATTAGTTTGAATCTTTCGCCGCTGACTCGATTTTTAGAGCATGCCTCACTTGAGTCTGGAGAAAACCAAGCTGAGAACGGCAAAGAAGCTATTCAACTAATGACGGTTCACTCAGCTAAGGGATTAGAATTTGAAATCGTATTTATAACTGGATTGGAAGAGGGTTTATTTCCTCATGAAAACAGTCTTAATGAACGAGACGGAATTGAGGAGGAAAGGAGGTTAATGTATGTAGCTTTGACTAGAGCAAAAAAACAGCTTTATTTAAGTTACTCCCAAACGAGAAAATTGTATGGACAATATCGTTATCATAAAAAAAGTAGATTCATAAATGAAATTCCGGAGGATAATTTAAACAATGTATACTCAGAGTTGTCAGAGAGGCCGATTTTCTCAAGAAAGGAAAGCTTCGAGAAAGCATTCATCGACGAGCATTCGGTTTTAGAATATCAGCAAGAAAATGAATTTAATATAAAGGTAGGATTATCTGTACATCATAAAAAGTTTGGAAGAGGGGTTGTTTTAAATGTAGAGGGAATTGGTTCAGAGGCTCGGGCACAAGTTGAGTTCGAGAAGGTCGGAAGCAAGTGGTTAGCTCTATCTGTAGCGAAATTGGAGGTTGTTTAGGTTTATTTCAAGCTTAAGTTTTCTTGCCAGCGAGCAATCCACTTCATCGCGTCTAGAGGTGTCGTTTTGTCCAAGTTAAGTGTTCTCAATTCAGCTAATATATTTTTATACAAGTGATCTTCAGTTGCCTTCAGTTTTTTGTCACCCGACCCCGAATATTCTGATGCCTTACCCACGGACTTCTTCATCTTAGAGGCCATCTGAATAACGGTTGTTGGGAGTCCAGCCAATTCTGCAACTTTAATTCCATAGCTATCATGGGATACGCCTTCCACTAATTGATACAAGAAAATAATCTCATTTGCCTCTTCAATTGTTTTTATATAAAAGTTGATTGCTGAAGTTAGTTTTTTTGCAAGTTTAGTCAACTCAAGATAGTGTGTCGAAAATAAGGTTAATGACCTATTCACTTGTGTTAGCTCAAATGCAATTGCCCAGGCAAGAGATAATCCGTCTGAAGTTGATGTGCCCCGGCCAATTTCATCTATTAGCACTAAACTTTTTTTTGTAGCACACTTTAAAATTTTGGCAGTCTCGGTCATTTCTACCATGAAAGTTGATCTACCCCCTTCGAGATCATCTGCAGTACCAATTCTAGTAAATATTTTATCTATTAGTCCAAGGCGACAGTTCTCTGCAGGAACTGGACACCCAATTCGGCCGAGGATAGTGATCAATGCTACTTGCCTCATGTAAGTAGATTTACCGCTCATGTTAGGTCCTGTAATTATCATTGTTGAGGCGTTTTTATCCAAATAAGTGTCATTTGGATAAATATCACTAAAATCTGAACTATTTATCCTCAATTCTTCAAGCGCAGGGTGTTTACCTTTAGCAATTTGTATTTCCGTTGTCTCTGAAAGACCAGGAAAATGCCAATTTGAAACTATTAATTTTTTGCCAAATGCATGCAGTACATCTAATTCACTTATTGCCTCCGAAATAGAGAATAAAATATCCGCAAAAGGTTTTAGTTTTAAAATTAAGGAGTGGTAAATTTCTGCTTCTTTTTCTAATGTTTGCTCTCGGTTATGTAAGAATTGACTCTCGATAACTTTCAAATTGGGAGTAATATATCTTTCAGCATTTTTTAAAGTTTGTTTTCTTATGTAAGTTTTGGGCACTCGAGTTTTTTGACTTGCTGGAACTTCAATAAAATAACCATGAACTGCATTAAATTTAATTTTAAGGTTAGAGATATTAGTATTTATTTTTTCTTTCTTTTCAAGTTCCACCAACTCTTCAAGAAGATTATTTTGTTTCTCTCTTAATTCATCAAGCAAAGCATCAAAACCATCTTTAATAATATTCCCTTCCTTGATTTTGACAGTACTATTTTTAGCCAAACACTTATTAATGTAAGACTCAAACTCATCAACTTTATTATCCAGAAAAATTTTCGAAATTTTAAGAAGTAACGGTTCATTACTTTTAATTAAAATGTTTCCAATCTCTCTTAAATTACATATATTTACGGTCAAGCCAACCAATTCACGGGGGTTTGTTTTCTTTAGTGATAATCTAGTAGACGCTCGACTAAAATCATTTAAACCTGAGAGGAGTAATGAAATACGAGGTTTTTGTGAAAGCCAACCTACAGATTTTTGCCGTAATTCCACTTCACTATTACTTTTCAAAGGGAATAAAATCCAACTCTTTAACTTTCTTGCCCCAGCTTTAGTTTTACACTTGTTCAAGCATTCAAATAGTGTTACGTTCTTGCTCGATTTGAAAATTGGATTAATTAACTCGAGAGAGTTCTGACTGATGGGGTCGATTTCTAAAAAGTCTTTTTGAAACCCTTCTTTTGGTAGACGAATGTGACTTAATTTCTGCCCAATATTATTGTCAATGTATGAGAATAGAGCATTTGTAGCTCTAAGCAGAGATTTTTTATCGTGAAGATTTATTGCGTGTAGAGACGACAGATTTAATCGTTGTTTTAAAGTTTTTTCACCGCATTTTTCATCAAAGTCCCAGGGAGGACGACCAACTAATCTTCCCTTTTGGCCGAAAAAATCATAGTACCTCTGTGGCAAAGATCCATTAACATTTTTTAAAAAATTGGAGCAATTAGAGCGTGATTTAAGGTTTAATTCGGAATTGGATTCCTGAAGTATTACTTCCACTATATTATATTTAGAAAAAATGGCTTCAAGCTTATCAAGGGATTCATTACTTGGAACATTCATATCAATTTCTTCATACAATAGCTCTCCACTAGCCACCTCACACCAAATGAATCCTCCCTCTGCATCGAATGCCCCGACGAATGTCTGGGTTAAGTCAGTCAATAGCTCTTCATCGTAAAGTGTTCCAGCAGTAATTATTCTAGTCACCTTACGTTGAAAAATGCCTTTTGTATTATCAATAGATCCAATTTGTTCACAAATCGCAATTGTCCTTCCGGCCTCTAGTAACCGTTTTATATAATTTGAGGAGGAATGAACTGGAACCCCAGCGAGATCCACAGGCTTTCCAGCACTCTGACCCCTTGTGGTGAGTGTCAAACTTAGTAATTTTGAGGCTTCTTTAGCATCTTCGAAAAATAATTCATAGAAGTCTCCCATACGAAAGAAAACAAGGGAATTAGGATAATCTTTTTTGATATTTAAATACTGCTTTATCACAGGAGTATGGTTTACGTCTGAGGTCATTTATCTCTTAATCTCCTGTACTAATTGCTCTGAAGCTATTAGCTTTGAAATAATTGGAAAAAGTTTTGGGTTTGAAGCCACTATATCCCCATTGAATAGATAACCATCACCGCCAATAAAATCACCTACAAAACCGCCTGCTTCCTTTACAATTAAAGATCCAGCAGCGATATCCCAGGGCATTAAGCCAATTTCAAAAAAACAATCACTTCTACCCGCCGCAACATAACATAACTCTAAAGCGGCAGAGCCAATCCTTCGGACACTGACAGAGTTATTCACAAGCTTATTTATGAGGTTAATATATTTTGAATAATTAGTTTTATTTTTTGGAGGAAATCCTGTGGTAATTAAACTTCCCTCAACAATTATTTGGTTGGAAACTCTCAATCTTCTATCATTTAAATACGAACCGCGTCCTTTGGAACTTATAAATAGTTCATCACGATGAGGATCATAAACAACTGCCTGGGTTATTTCTCCATTAAGCATTAATCCAATAGATACTGAATAAAAAGGAAAGTCATGAATAAAATTGGTAGTACCATCAATCGGATCAACAATCCAGGTATATCCATGATTTATATTCTCGTTTGATGGATTCATTATCAGGGTGCCTGATTCCTCAGCTAAAATTGAGTGTTTTGGGTAAGCAGATAGTAAAATATCGATTATTTCCTGTTCACAATTTTTATCAATGTTTGTCACAAAATCATTTTTTTCTTTTTCTGATATTTTAATTTTAGTTGGATCTAGGGTAGCGCGGTTAATAATAGCGCCGGCTCTCCTCGCAGCTTTTACTGCGGTATTTAACATAGGGTGCATGATTAATCTCAGGAGTTATGGTTAAGTTGAGTCAAGGTCTCTATCTTCTAAAACGAGTAAATTGGGTGATGGTTGAAACTTCTCACCCCGGTAATTTTGGAGCATCTGTTAGAGCACTAAAAAATATGGGATGCAGCCCCCCTATTTTAGTAGATCCTACGAGAAATGGAATCATAAATTCTAAGGAGGCTTATGACAGGGCTGCCGGAGCCTCTGAATGTCTGCAAAAAGTGAGAGTAATCTCCCTAGATGAAGCAATTGGAAATTCAAATCGAGTTATCGCCTTCACTTCTCGAAATCGAAGCAATAGCTTACCAGTTCTCTCTTTAGAAGAGAGCTTGAATATGATCTTTGCAACCCTAACAGATAATGAGACTACAGAAATATCATTAGTTTTCGGAGGTGAGACTAATGGACTGAAAAATGCGGATATTTTGAGATGTACTTCGATTTGTCACTTAGAGGCTGATAATGTTTATCCGTCCTTGAATCTCTCTCATGCAATTCAAGTGGTATCTTTTTGTCTTCGCAGTAAATTGCGGAGCAAAAACTTCGCTACAGGGCTCGGTACTTCATTACCAGGCTTGAAATTAGGGCAACAATATCAATCGAATTCAGCAGAATTGGTTTCTCAAAAAAAAATAACAGCGTTAGAGACAAAAATTTTAAGTATTGCTGACAAGCTTTATTTTCGATCTCCTGAAAGGCCAGGTAAAATTGCTGAAAGATTAAGAAAAATACTAGTTACCCCTGAAGTGTCTGAAAGAGATGTTAGGCTACTGGATGCTTTTTTTTCCGAAATTATTAATAAGCTTTGATGTTATCTATAGAGGAAGCTAAATGACGAAACTTAGAATTATTGAGGATGTTGAAACAATTTTGGAAAGGGATCCCGCTGCAACTTCCTTGGTAGATGTTGTTTTTTGTTATCCGGGGTTGCATGCTTTATGGTTTCATAGGTTGTCACATTGGTTCTGGAATAGAAATATTTACCTTTTGCAATGGGTGTCGAGGATGTTTTCAACATTCTCAAGATTTTTAACTGGAATAGAGATCCACCCAGCAGCTAAATTAGGCAGAAGGGTTTTTATTGACCACGGACACGGAGTGGTAATAGGTGAGACTGCGGTGGTAGGGGACGACTGTACCATCTATCAAGGAGTAACTTTGGGGGGCACCTCTCTTGTCAAAGGGGAGAAACGGCACCCCACGCTTTGTGACGGTGTAGTGGTTGGTGCAGGAGCAAAGATTTTAGGCCCTTTTTCAATTGGTAAGAACGCAAAGATTGGTTCTAATGCAGTGGTGATCCGTTCGGTTTCCCCAGGAGTCACCGTTGTTGGCATTCCAGCAAGAGAAGTAGAAAATAAAGAGGGCGATGAGCATTTTAGTGGAAAAAGCTCTGCTTTCACAGCCTATGGTGTTTCCGGGACTGAACAAGATCCCTTGGCTGAAAAGCTGAAAGAATTGACAGAAAAATTTGAAGCTCAACAAAAAGAAGTGGTTAAATTAAAAAAGAGATTACTCTCTAAAGAATAGTGTAGAAATTTTTTCCCTTGTGACTTCAAGGCCCCCGCCAACAACACTATTACTTACATTTCTCCAATCTTGAATAACCCACCGATATTTTCCCGAGGGCAAAAGATACTTTCCGGGTAGGTGAGTATGACCATGTATCATCCCATCTGAACCCGAACGAGTTAATACTTTATCAACTTCTAAAGGGTTGACATCCATCAACGATAATGTTTTTTCAGATTTAGCGCTCTCACTCAGTTCTCGTAATTCTGAGCCTATCTTTAACCTTTCTTCCATATTTTTGTTTAAAAACGTTTCTTTCCACTCTTCATTCCTAGTTATCTCTCGGAAATTCTGATGCTGTTTATCGTCAGTGCAAAGCTCATCACCGTGCATTAAAAGCAGTGTATAGTTTTCGGATTCGGCTTTGAGTTTCACGCTGGGATCGAGAGGTTTAGCTGAAAACCTCGAATAAAAATCATTACCCAAAAGGAAATCCCTATTTCCATGCATAATTCCCAATCGAATTCCAACATTTTTTAATTTTAAAAAAGTTTCTTCCAGTTGTGGGATAGGACTGATATCAGAATTTTGTTTCATAAAATCATCACCCAGCCAAACATCAAAAAGATCTCCAAGAATTAAGAGCCATTCGGGTCGGTCTTGTTCATCAGTAAGAATACAGGTCTGTTCTAACCATTTACAAAAACTAGATGTCAGTAGCTCAGTTTTTGGGCTAAGATGAATGTCAGAGCATAACTGCACTTTTTTGCAAAAGCTGATGTTTTCAATAAAATCCATTATCAGAGTTTTGTTATCGATTTTATTACGACCGGGGAGTTGGGGACGTCTTGGAAAAAACCTCTTGATCCAGTTGCGACTTGTCCTATTTTTGTAACAACAGATTTCCCTTTTTCCACAGAGCCAAATACTGCATATCCCCAACCATCACTAGTTTTGGAAGTATGATCTAAAAATGCATTATCCACTAGATTAATAAAAAATTGTGCTGTCGCTGAGTGTGGGTCGTTAGTCCGAGCCATTGCAATGGTAAAAGCCTTATTTTTCAGTCCGTTGTCGGCTTCGTTAGATATGGGTTTGAAAGTATTTTTTTCTTTAAAGCTTTCATCAAAACCTCCTCCTTGAATCATGAAACCATCAATGACGCGATGAAATATAGTCTTATCGTAAAAATTTTCTTCAACATAAACTAGAAAGTTTTTACAGCTTATTGGAGCTTTTTCCTCGTCTAGAGCGATTTCAATAAAGCCTAATGATGTATCAATTTTTATTTTCATAACTTCCTTCTATAGTTTTACTTTTGAAATCGAGATTTAACTTGGGTTTCGATAAATAAGGTGTTCGGTTTATATGATCTGCTTTAGCTCTGAGTCTTTCCGACGAACCATTATCTTTGGACAAACCCTCAAGGTAAATACTTTTCGCAAAATATATATGTAAATCTGCTAAATTTTCATAAGCTAGAATATAGTTCGGTCTATTTACTATTGCCGTATCAAGAGCTTTTCTGGCCTTTTCTCCTTCATTTTGCGAAATGTAAAGTACAGCTAAATTATTGTAAGTTTCTGCTAATTCAGGGAATTCTTCTGTGAGCCGCTCAAAAATATTAATCGACTTAAAAATCTGATCTTCATCACCGAGGTGCAGGCCTCTATCGGCGTACAAAACCGCTTTTAGATATCTCCATTGCGCATCTCGAGGTTTTTTTTTCAAATAATATCCAATAATTTCAGAGGCCTGATCGTATCTTTTAAGTTCAATTAATTCTTTCGTTTCAGAAATTTTTAGTGTGGTATTGACTACTTGCGTCAACTGCTCGCTGCGATTATCTTGAGCCAACAAAAGGTTAATTTGTATCCCTAAAGGGAAAAACAGTAATAAAATAGAAATCTTTTTTATCATTTTACAGATTGTGTAAAGAAAATAAGTACGTGTAACAAATGAAAAGGCTAATCAAATTTTGTATATATACAATAGCATAGGTAGACGAAAGGAGAAATTCGTACCCATAATTGAGGGTGAGGTCAGTCTTTATGTCTGCGGTATGACCGTCTATGATCTATGTCACATTGGGCATGCAAGAATTTTAATTTTTTTTGACATCGTCACAAGGTGGTTTGAAGCGAGTGGATTTAATGTGAAATATATTAGGAATATCACCGATGTTGATGACAAAATTATTTTAAAATCAGCGGAAAAAGGTGTTTCCGTTGAGAAACTTACGACTCAATTTATCGATGCTATGCACAAAGATGAAAGGAATTTAGGAGTAAGTTCTCCGACTCACGAGCCCAGAGCCTCAGAACATATAAATGAAATGTTAGATTTGATAAAGAAATTATTGAACAGTGGTCATGCTTATGTGGCAGGAGCGGACGTAAACTACGCGGTCAGGTCCTTCGAGGATTATGGAAAACTGTCTGGAAAGTCAATTGATCAGCTACAGGCGGGTAAAAGAGTTGAAATTGATGGGTCGAAAAAAGATCCGCTGGACTTTGTTCTTTGGAAAGGTAAAAAACCTGATGAGCCTAACGATGTTGCTTGGGAGTCCCCATATGGTAAAGGCAGGCCTGGTTGGCATATAGAGTGTTCTGCGATGAGTAATACTTTCCTGGGTAAAAAGTTTGATATTCATGGCGGAGGGATAGATCTACAGTTTCCCCATCACGAAAACGAGATAGCCCAATCCGAGGCAGGTTATTTAGGGGCTAAGGGAGAATCTCATGTAAACTTTTGGATGCATGTTGGTTTTGTGACTATAGAAGATGAAAAGATGTCAAAATCCACTGGTAATACCACGACTATTGAAAATATTTTGTCGATCGTGAACCCTGAAGTTTTAAGATATTTTTTAATAAGGGGACACTATCGAAGCCCATTAAATTACTCAATTAGCTTGTTGAATGACGCAAAGGCCGCTTTATGTAAACTGTATGAACTTTTGGATTTTTTAGGTGAAACTGAAGCAGTGGTAGCCTCCCAAGCAAAATTGTGTATTAGAGAAATGATGAACAGTAAAAATGAATATGTAGTGAAATTTAGAGAAGCCATGTCTGATGACTTCAACACCCCTAAAGCTCTCTCCATCATGTTTGTTTTTGGAAAGAGAATTAAAGAAATATTTGACAAAAATAATAAAGGGCATTTAGAGAGTGAAATTAAATCTTTTAGAGGTATGGGTTTATGCCTTGGAATTTTGAATAGAAGTTTAAAAGAAGTGATTGATAAGAAGAGTTTAAGGAATCTGTCTATCTCGAAGGTGGAGATTGAAGAACTTATTGTTAAAAGAGACCAGGCGAAAAAACAAAAGAATTATTCTTTAGCTGACGAAATTAGAAAAGAGCTGAAGGAAAAAGGTATCGATCTAAGGGACAGTCCCCAGGGTACTTCCTGGCAAACCTGTAATTAAAAAATTAGAACTATGAAATTTACATTCTTAGACTTTGAGAAGCCTCTAGAGGAGCTTCATCAGAAAATTGAAGAACTTCGAACAGTTCAAACCGGTGAATCTGCTATTGATGTAAGTAAGGAGATAGAGGCATTAACCAAAAAAAGTGACTCACTTCTTAGGTCAATTTATCGAAGTTTGACACCATGGCAAATTTCTCAAATTGCTAGGCACCCGCAAAGGCCGTATAGCCTTGATATTATAGGTGCCATAATGGAAAATTTTACTGAGTTGCATGGAGATAGGGGTTATGCAGACGATCCTGCAATAGTTGGTGGGTTGGCAAAGTTTGACAGAGAGTCAGTGATGGTAATTGGTCATCAAAAAGGCAGAGACTTAAAAGAAAGAACTCACAGAACTTTTGGAATGCCAAAGCCTGAAGGCTATAGGAAAGCAGCAAGACTCATGAAATTAGCTGAGAAATTTTCCATTCCAATTATAACTTTTGTTGACACTCCTGGTGCATATCCAGGAATAGGTGCGGAGGAGAGGGGACAGTCTGAGGCTATTGGAAGAAATCTTTTTCTCATGTCGGGTTTAAAAGTACCGATAATTTCCGTAGTGATCGGAGAGGGTGGTTCTGGTGGTGCTTTAGCTATCGCTGTTGCAGATAAACTCCTAATTTTTCAGTACTCTATCTACTCTGTAATCTCTCCCGAAGGTTGCGCATCAATTTTATGGAAAGATTCGGATAAGGCAGGAGAAGCTGCTTCAATTTTAGGAATCACTGCGAACAGGCTTAAAGAATTGGGCTTAGTAGATAGTGTTATTCCAGAACCATTAGGAGGTAATCACAGAAATTATGAATTTGCTTTTGCTAAATTAAAGAAAGAGCTTGGTCAAAATCTAAGATCACTTAAAAAGTTAAAGATCGGAGACTTGGTGAGAAAAAGACAGGATAAGATTCGTGAATTTGGAACTTTTAAAGAATCCTCCTGAAGAATTTGATAAACTTTTCGTGGGGCTATCTGGCGGATTGGACTCTGTTGCTCTTCTGTATCTTTTACTTGATAAATACTCAGTATCATTACCAGGCAAAAAGAAAAAAAAAAATTCATTGATTGAAGTAGTTCATGTTAATCATAACCTGCAGTCTGATTCACAAAAGTTTCAGGACTTTTGTGAGATGATTTGTAAGAATGCAGGAGTGAAATTACGTTGTATTTCCGTAAAAGTTCTGGAATCAGAAAAAAAAAAGTTTGGCATTGAAGCAGCCGCGCGTAAAAGAAGGTACGAAGCTTTTGCCTCAATCATTGATAATTCCAAAGATCTCTTAGTTTTAGGTCATCATTTAGATGACCAGTTAGAAACTGTTTTTTTACAGTGGATAAGGGGTGCAGGTTTGAACGGACTCACCGGTATGATTGAGTTCTCAAAAAAAACTATTCTGAATAAAATTGTAAAGGTGTGGAGGCCAATACTTGGTTTTTCTCGTGAGGAAATATATGCCTATGCCGTGCAGAATAAGTTAGATTGGGTTGAAGATCATTCTAATAAAAACTTAGATTTTGATAGGAATAATTTGAGAGCGCATATTATTCCAAAGTTAGTGTTGATGAGAAAAGGTGCAAAAAAAAATATGTATCGGAGCATAAAGCATTTACAAAATGTCAGAGACAATATGAATCTAATGTTAAACGAAAGTCTAAGTGAGTGTGTGAAAATCCAAGAGATTGACGAGGTTTTTGGTAATTCTAGTGTGCTTGTCAAAAGTAAGTTTTTAAAACTTGACAATGAACTACAACCAGAAGTATTGCGATTATGGTTATTTAAAGGGGGCTGTAAAATGCCGTCGTCGGCAAGATTGAAGGAAATTATTAGACAAGTAAAATTTTCATCAAGCCGAAGCCTTTACTTTAAACTAGAGTCTGAGGAAAAAAGTTTTTGCATAACGGCTAGTAAAACAGAAATAAGTTTATCGGTAATTATATGAAAGTAATTGTTCAGAAATATGGTGGTACATCAATGGGTTCGGTGGATAGAATTCATAGGGTTGCCACAAGAATAAAAAAATGGTCTGATACTGATGTTAAATTAGTTGTTGTAACATCTGCGATGTCCGGAGAAACTAACAGACTTATTTCTTTAGCAAAGAACTTTACAGCTGACCCGGACGCAAGAAGTTTGGACCAGGTGTTAGCTAGTGGGGAACAAGTTTCATCTGGTCTCCTAACTATTATGCTTAAAGAATTGGGTTTAGATGCGATAAGTTTTTGTGGTTGGCAAGTGAAAATTGTTACGGATTCAGTTTTTGGAAAAGCAAAAATTAAAAGTATCGACCCTAGTTTTGTTAGAAAAGAGTTGTCAACCAGAAATGTAGTAGTTATTACTGGTTTTCAAGGTATAGATGAATCCTCAGGGGCAATTACCACATTAGGACGGGGAGGTTCTGATACTTCAGCAGTAGCATTGGCTTATGCACTGAAAGCAGAGGAATGTTTGATATATACCGATGTTGATGGAGTGTATACTACAGATCCGAGAGTAGAACCGAACGCGAAAAGGTTGAAAACTGTAACTTTTGAAGAAATGCTTGAGATGTCAAGCCTTGGTTCAAAGGTGTTGCAGATTAGAGCAGTAGGATTTGCTGGTAAATTTAAAGTTAAGACTCGTGTATTATCAAGTTTTCAAGACCCAAATCTTAGTATCGCTGATGAATTGAGAGAAAGTACAATCGTCACTCATGAGGAAGACGAAGTTATGGAAGAAGCAGTAATTTCAGGAATTGCTTTTAATCGGGATGAAGCGCGAATTACCGTAAGTGGTGTCTCAGATACTCCTGGCGTGGCTCATAAGATTTTGGGACCAATAGCAAACGCTAATATTGATGTTGACATGATTATACAAAATTCCAGTAGGGACGGTACAACTGATTTTTCTTTTACTGTGCACAAAGATGAGCTGCGGGATGCTGAAAAAGTACTTCTTGACGAAGTGCCCAAAAGTTTAGGTTATGGTGAAATATGCAGTGATATTAATATTTGTAAGGTATCTGTCGTTGGAATTGGCATGAGGTCTAATGTTGGAGTAGCTAGTAAAATGTTTGAGATATTATCTATGGAGGGAATTAATATAAAAATGATTTCTACCAGCGAAATAAAAATTTCTGTAGTTATTGATGATAAGTATATGGAGCTTGCTGTTCGTGCTTTGCACAGAGCTTTTAATTTAGACGTTTGATGAGATAAAATGCCATTGTTTAATTTTTTTAATAAACAGGAGACGTGACCGAGTGGCCGAAGGTGCTCCCCTGCTAAGGGAGTGTGTGCCAAAAGCGCACCGTGGGTTCGAATCCCACCGTCTCCGCCAATTTTTTTATTAAATTGAACTAATTATTTAAAGAGCAAACGACCTTTTGCATTGATAACATGCGGTAACTTTGATTGGGAAAGAGAGTTCACCACTTTGAATTTCGCAAAAATCACTGACAAACTTACGAATGCTTTAAGTTTGTTGAAAAGATTCGCCTACAGAGTGGCAAAAATGGAGAGTCCAAAAAGTGTCAAAACAGATAATCGCAATCGGGGGCGGAGGGTTTGGTAGAAATCCAGATCAATGCGTCATTGAGCAGTACATATTAGATCAATCAACTGTTGAGAATCCAAAAATTTGCTTTATTCCCACCGCAACTGGTGATGACGATTTGTATAAATTAAATTTTTATGTGACTTTTTCTAGACTAAAGTGTCAGCCTAGCCATCTGGATTTTTTTAAGCGGACTGTGAATTTGAAGAAGCTTATACACACTCAGGATATAATATTCGTTGGTGGAGGAAATACAAGGAGCATGTTGGCTGTGTGGAGGGAATGGGGGTTAGATGGAATATTGAAAGAGGCGTACGAGAAAGGAGTAGTATTGAGTGGAGTTAGTGCCGGAGCTATTTGCTGGTTCGAAAGGGGTGTAACAGATTCTTGGGATAACAAATTATCAATTATGGATTGTTTGGGGTACATTGAAGGGGTATGTTGTCCTCACTACGATGAAGAAAAAGAGAGAAGACCATCACTACATAGGTTTTTAAAAGAGAAAGTTATATCCTCCGCATATGGCATTGATGGAGAGTGTGCTCTACACTTCATAGACGGATCTCCAGCCAAAACTATAATTTTTGGACAAAAAAAAAATGCTTATTCAGTTAAAATTCAAGATAATAAGGTAGTGGAATCATCGGTACATGATCGTTCTTTTATACTAGGGCAGTGAGTCTGAAAAAGTGAATTAAAATTTTTGCTGTGTCATTTGAAAATTATTAAAATAAAAAATTAGGACCGAGTTGTTCATTGGCATATCGTGAATTCTGTGCAGGCGAAATCCGAATCTTTTTGATAAGGTGGCTACCTTCTCAATGGAACGCACACCCCATGTAGAATTTGTTGTTCTGAGATATTTGTCGAAATTTTCATTACCCTCGGAAGTATGCTTGCCATTTACCCTATAAGGGCCGTACGTAAAAATGAACCCCTCTTTTCGTAGGATATTTTTTGCGAGTGAAAAAAGTCCCACAGTGGCTTCCCAGGGAGAAATATGGATCATATTAATGTTTATAATTGCATTGTACTTCAAAAATAAATCAGTTGGATTTTTCGAAGTAAGATCAATAGTAATAGGCGAGGCAACATTATTTTGTTGCTCAGTCCTCTTCTCAATTGCCCAAAAATTTCTATCTAGTTTGTCCGATGGTTGCCAATGCACAGTTTTGAACTTTTCTGAAAAAAAGTTTATGTGTTCCCCGGTGCCTGATGCTGTTTCAAGCACCGTGCCCTTTGCTAATAGATAAAGTTTAAGAATTGACAGAATTGGTTCTTTGTTTCGTTGAGCGGATGCACTAGAAGGTAATTGCATTTTAAAAAATTTAGTATTTAGTGTTGCGAAATAATTACAAAAACAAGTTGAGTTATAAAAAAAATATTATTGTGAAGTATACTACGGGTAGGAGGAAATTATGGCGGAAGGTATTGGATATAACAATGGGATCGCTACTGCTCAACCCATACAAGATCCCAAAGTTAAAGAAAATAGTCCGGTTAATACATCGCAAAGGGTGGATCCCGCTAAGGCTACGCAACTCCAGCGTAACGAGGTGCAGCGTCAGAGGACTGGTCTTACGACTGAAGGGGATCCAAGCGTAAAATCGCGTGGATCACTCGGCCAACCTAGAGTTTTAGCAGAAATAGATGAATTTGAGATTCAGGGCGGCCCAGGTGGTAGAGAGAGTGGCGGTGCTCGTGCTCCATTGGGGTCTGGTGGACCCATAGCAGGTGGCCCAGGTGGCCCTGGTCAGCTTGGAAATTCCCCGGTTGATGCGCCCGACGCGACCAAACCGAACAGGGAAAAAAGTGGGTTTCAGGAAATCATTGAAGACAATGTGCCTGCAGACCTTAAAGAAGAAAATGTGATTGACGTCGATAGATTCAGAGAGAGAATTCAAAGATCTGTAGATACTCTTAATCAGAGGATGGAAGAACTTGGACGGTCCGTTAGATTTTCACGTGATAAGGAATTTGATCGTGAAGTGATTACTGTTGTGAATCCCGAAAGCGGAGATCTGATAAGGCAAATACCGCCAGAGTATGCGATTCGTGTTTCAGAAGGGCTACGTTCGATGAGAGGTATGTTGTTCGACGACAAGGCTTGATTCCAAACATATTTACTGTCTGGGTTTCAGGAAACTGGGGCATGCATCAATTCCCCCACTGTTTTTAGATGAATATGGGAATTGTCGAAAAACAACTTTTCGACCATTAAAATACTTACAAACAAGCTGTGGGCGCTCTAAATTATTGTAGTCGCCAAAAATATTAATGGTCTCTTCGTCTTTAAATGGTTCCCCAACTGCTACTATTGTTTCCGTTAACAGTGTTTTAGAGCCGGTAAAAAATAGGAATGCCTCTCCAAGTGCCATTAGCAGGATTAGTATGTAAAGAAATAGAAGTGTGGTTCGAGCAATAGGCATAGTAGCAGTCTTTCGTAAACGGAATAACATAGGTCGAACAACTCTCTAGCAATTATAGTTCAAGAGATATAAGCTGGGAAATCCAACCTTTATTTTCTAAATATCTGTGCAGAAAATATCCCGGTTGTTCACGAGTGGGCAATGTGTTAGTTGGTGTAAGGTCAATAGGGTATAGGTGAGCTGTGCTAGGACAAATACATACTGTACACCCTGCAAATCTGGATATTATTGTTCTGTGAATATGCCCACTAAGAATCAAACTGAACGTAGGAAAAAGATTTAATAATTTTTCAAGCGTTTCAGGGTTTTCAAGGCATATTGTATCCATCGTGGCATTGCCGCTGGAAATTGGCGGGTGGTGAATAGCTAATATGTTGTTTTGGTTTTCAATATCTTTTGATAAGTTACTAATATTTTTAAGTTGCGAACCAACCAGCAATCCTCTCGCTGAGCCATTTTGTAAACTGTCCAAAACCACTAATTTAGAGTTGAAAAGTTCTACACTATAGCTTACTGCAAGGTCTGTCATTCTCCCCTTTTTCCAATTTTCTAATCCTTGACTTCCTGCGATACCAGGGTATTCAGAGAAATGTCTGTAAAAAGATGCATGACTATCATGATTTCCAAGACATAAATAAACTGGAAATCGTTTAATTACCGGGTCTAAAAAAGTTTTTAATTGAGCATATTCCTCATCAAATCCCTCTTGCACCAAATCTCCCGTTACTATTAAAGCATCCGGCCTTATACTGTGATTTAACAGATATTCAATGGCTTTTTCAAGACGCCTATTAGAATTTATTCCATTATTCAGTAATTCGCCGCTTCTACAGACATGGGTATCAGAGAATTGTGCTAGGACAAATTTATCCATATAGAGAAATGCAAAAGTATATAAATATCACAATAATATGTAAAGATATTGTTCAATGATCCGATTATACGTTTGTAATGTACTTTTTTTTATTTGATTTTTTAAAGTATCTTTTTTTTTAAGGTAAAAACATGAAGAATATTAGACCAATTCTCAGATCCTCCACCCTCTTTATCGTATTTTCAGCGTTAGTTTTAACTGGCTGTGCAACTGTTTTCGAAGGAACTTCACAGCCGATATCGGTAACACTTATGCCTGAAAGTACGATATGTAGGGCTTATCGTGATAATAGAGAGTTGGGAGCATTAACACACGGAAACCCTGTTTTGTATACAAATAGATCCGCTAAGGAGCTAGTTCTAGTATGCTCTGCCCAAGGATTTCAGCCCAGAATGTTGAGGCTTGTCAGCAATCCCTCTGGTCTCGGCGCCATAGGAGTTACAGGAGGTAGTGTTGGGATTGTTAATACTATATCAAATGAATTTGGGTGGGATAATATTGTTGCTAATTCTAAATCTACAACCAACACCTATTTGGGTTTGGTCCCAGGAGTTGTTGATCTTATAACTGGAGCTTACTGGAGATATGATAATCAAATAAACATTGTCTTGGAGCCAAATAGTTAACATTGATGGCATGGTTCATAAATAAACTATCATTAAACCCAAAGTTTCTAACTATTGTTGTCTTTTTGGCTTGGTCTTTTTTTTGTGTTTCCGTTTCAGGGCAAGATACGCAGCAGAGCACTGACGAGGATTTGACTCCAATCCCACCAAAACCTATTCGCCCTATTCAAAATAAAATATTTTATCCAGATATTGAGGAGGATAGTGGGGTGGACAAATGTTTAGTTGCGGAATTTAGATTTGTTGCTTTGACGGTTAGAGATCCCCTACAAAGGAGAATTGCTTCTGAAAAATGGGTTCAGGAAAATGCAAAATTTTGCTCAGTCGCTAAATTATTGACAATTAGGAACAATAGAGCTCAGTGGCTTGGAACCGGGGATTCTATAACGATAGACGCAGAAGTGGACAAACAGTTAGAGATTGCGCTGGATAAGAGTGACGAAATTTTCCCCGCCCTTTATGGGTTAAAACTTCCACCACCTCCGGTGGACGACGAGGAGGTACAGTAGAGCTTCAAGTGCGTATACTATTATAGTATTCTGTTCAATATTAAAGGCACTGTCATAAATAAGGGTTCATATAGAATTGAAGCTCCGGCAAGGCTGCACTTCGGTTTTATCGATATGCAGGGTGAGTCCGGTAGGAAATTTGCAAGTGTTGGTTTAGTAATCGATAATTTCGACGTAATTTTAATTGTTGATAAAAGTAGCAACTTCGAGATCTATGATTCTTTAATTTCCTCGGATACCAAGGTCTACATTGAACAATTAGTTTTCACCTTCTGTGCATATCACGATATCAAAACTTCAATAAGTATTAGGGTTGTCCAAATTCCGCCAAGACATAGTGGATTTGGATCTGGTACTCAACTAGCTTTAGCCATCGGAAAAGCAATATCTGAAATCTACAAGGTTAAGTGCTCAGTAAGAAAAATTGCAGAAATATTAGGTAGAGGAAAACGGAGTGGCATAGGTATAGCTGGTTTTAATTATGGTGGATTTTTAATTGATGCGGGTAAAAATAATGAAAAGACCGATCCTCCACCTTTAATTGCTCGTGCTGAATTTCCAAAAGAGTGGCCTCTATTATTAATTTTAAAAAAGGATGTAACAGGATTACATGGAGAAAAGGAAAAATTTGCCCTACAGCATCTTATCTGTGATTCAAGTGTTTCTGTTGATCAAGTATGTCGAAAAGTATTTCTGGGAGTACTGCCTGCTATTTTAGAGCGAGATTTTGAGAGTTTTTCGGCAGGCCTGAATTTTATTCAGGATTATATGGGTGAGTTGTTTTATAAGTCGCAGGGCAGATCAAAGTTTTTAAGTCCCGAAATTAATAATTTATTAGGTTGGCTAAAAAAAAATTTCTTAGTTAGTATTGGACAATCATCTTGGGGACCCACAGGGTTTGCTTTTTTTAAAGATGAGGTTTCACTGGCTAAAGCTCTTACAGCAGCTAATAAAAAATTGGTGATCAATGAAACTTTAGAGCTGAGAGTAGTTAAGGCAAAGAATTCAGGTTTTTCGCAGAACTGGAATCAATGATAGCCATAGCTTCCTTGTCAACTCGCTTTCTATCGGAAGTAGCCTCCCAATCACACCAGAAAGTTTTTTCTATGGATGTATTTGGCGATTTAGAAACCTTAAAACATTCTGAGAAATGGCTTTCAATCGGCTCCTCATCACCTTTTCCGAGCATTGACGAGGATAGATTTTTAGATGCGCTTGAGAGGACTAAAAGAAGTGGCTGTACTTTTTGGGTTGCCGGTTCAGGTTTTGAAAAAAACTTTCGGTTATTAAAGTTGGCTGATGATATCCTGCCGAGGTTAGGAGTGTCTTCGCTTGTTTTCGAAAAAATTCGCAACCCCAAAGTTTTTTTTTCAACTTTAGATGTTTTTGAGATTCCATATCCGAAGGTAAGTTTTAGTGCAAAAACCCCACATGATTTTCAACAGAATTGGTTAAAAAAAAGCCTATGCTGTTGCGGTGGATTAGGAGTGAGGAAAAGTGTTGAAAACTTAGATGAAAGATCAAGTTTCTTTCAGCAAGAAATTGATGGTTTGCACTTAAGTGCTTCATTCATTGGTAATGGACAAGACATAATTTTTTTAGGGGTTTGTAAATTACTGAATCGCAGAATAGACAATTTTCCTTACATATATTCCGGGATTTTAGGACCAGTCAATTTATCTAACTTAATATTGAAAAGGTTAGAGGGTTATGCATTATGTTTAAGTAAGGCGTTTCACTTAAAAGGTTACTTTGGTCTCGATTTTATCTTAAAAGAAAATATGCTTTATATTTTAGAGCTGAATCCACGGTTAACATCATCGCTTGAAGTTTTTGAGAAAAAGTATGATGGCTTATTATTTAATTGCCATTGCGATATTTTTTTACAGGGTGATCAATTTGATTTGCTCTGTTTGGAGGAATTAAAAAAAATAACAAAGGTTGACGACAAATGTTTTGGGATTTCTATAATTTTTGCGCCAAAGAATATGGAAATTACAGAGTTAGAAATTAAGTTACTGAGAGAAATATCTTATACTACTGATTGTCCTGCAAGTGGTCGGCTCATAGAAAAAAACCAGCCGCTTTGCTCTGTTTTTTCTGAGGGGCATAACCTTTTGTACCTGCAAGAGTCACTAGAGACGATGGAGAGAGAGATAATGCAGCTTTTTTGTAAATGAAATTAGAACGTACCGGAGGGTAATGATGAAAATCCCAGAGTATAGTCTTAACGACGAAAGTTTTAGGTTATTTAAGGAAATTCTATTAAAAAAAAATAGCCTAAAAGTTCAGGCTTTAGAGGGGCCGCTGGGATCAATGATATTAGATGCGGGTATCTCAGTTAGTGGTGGAAGTCTAGTTGGCGTTTTGATTGCCGAGATTTGTATGGGAGGGCTTGGAAACGTTAGGTTGGATGTAAATAGCACCAGCAGGTTACAAAACTGGGTAACAGTCCGGAGCGAATTCCCCGTGCTGGCGTGTCTTGCTAGCCAGTACGCCGGCTGGAGTTTATCTGGGCGTAAAAATATAAATGAGGATAAAGTTTTTAATTGTTTAGGGTCCGGTCCCGCTAGAGCTCTTGCTTGCCGTGAAGAGTTATTTTCTGACCTAAACTATAAAGATATTTCTCAATATGGTGTGATGGTGATGGAGGTATCTACAATACCGCCAATTGATGTTATTGAAAAAATATCTAATAACTGCAATATCGAAACTAACAAACTGGCATTAATATTGACTCCGACCACTAGCCTAGCAGGTACAACTCAGGTTGTAAGCAGAGTTTTAGAGGTTGGCTTGCATAAAGCTCATACATTGGGTTTTCCACTTGATAATATTCGTAGTGGAAGTGGTCGCGCACCTTTGCCTACACCAGGAAAAAATTTAGTTGAAGCAATGGGAAGGACAAACGATGCAATTTTATATGGAGGGAGTGTACATATTTTAGTTGATTGTTCTGATACAGATGCGGAGCAATTAGCATATGAAATACCATCCTCTAATTCTGAGGATTACGGAGAGTCTTTTTCCAATATTTTCAAGAACGTAGACTATGACTTTTATAAAATTGACCCTGCTCTTTTCGCTCCGGCTGAAATTTTGATTAGTAATCTTTCCTCTGGAAAAACTTGGAAAAAAGGAAACCTTAATCTTGAGCTTTTAGAAAAGTTATGGATACAGCATTAGGTTTAAAAGCAAAGAGTGTTATAGTTTTTACCGATGAAATCGGCTGGCATACTGATGAATTATCAAGAGAGTTCACTCAAAGAAAAATCAATTGCACTTTTATTGATCTTGCTAAATGTAATTTAATGATGAAGGGTTGCATGGCTAATATAAGTTTCGGTGAGGGCAACGATTATTCCCCAGCCGCAGCTTTTGTGAGAGGTATTTCCGGTGGTTCTTTGGAGCAAATTACGAAGAGACTTGCAATTTTGCATTGTTTAGCGTCGTTAAAAGTTCCTGTCATAAATCAACCAAGTGCGATAGAGAAAAGTGTTGACAAGGGAACAACAAGTTTTTTATTAAAAAAATCTGGTATACCGACACCGGATGCATGGTTAGCTGAGGACATTGATCAAGTAATTAAGATTCTAAATGTAAACTTTAAAAATAACCAGTATGTGGTTTTCAAGCCTCTCTTTGGATCTCAAGGGAAGGATATTGAAAGGTTTTGTGTGCCAGTTACAAACAAGTCTGCACTGGTTGATTTCGCAAAAAAAACTGGGGGTGTATTTTACATGCAGGCTTTTATTCCTTCACCAGGCAATTCATATGATTACGACCTTAGAATTTTAGTATTGGATTACGAAGCAAGATTTGGAATGATACGCAGAGGCAAAGGTTGGATTCATAATGTTTCTAAAGGTGCTGAGTGTTTTCCGATAGTACTGTCAGAGCAAGTAAAAAAGTTGGCTGAAGACGCTGCCAAAGTGATCGGACTGCAGTTTGCAGGGGTTGATTTGTTACTCGATCATATTCATGGTTATCAGGTAATCGAAGTAAATGGTATCCCTGCTTGGAGAGGAGCTCAATCTGTATGTTCTGAAAATATTAGCGAAAGATTAGTTGAATTTTTAGTGGATTCAATGAATATTTAGGGAAGAATAATGAGGTATCAATTATCTCGAAGATTTTCTGCAGTTGCATTTAAATGGGCCTGTTTTTGGGATGTCAAAGCTCTTAAGCCAGGTAATGTTAGTTTATCGTCTCCAGGTCACAACATGACTGCTAAACAATTTTTGTTGTCTTCCCAATTATCTGCAAATAGTCTATTCAATTCAAATTTTTCATTCGGCAAAAAAATAGAAATTGCCGTAGGTGACTCAGTAAAAGCCACCGGTTGCAATACTAATTTAGGTATCATTTTGCTGTGCACACCAATTATCCAAGCTCTCCAAAAATTTAAAATGTATGAAAAAGAAATTGAGCTAAAATTTTTCAAAGAAGGAAAATTTCGTAATTTAGTTCAAAGAGTCCTTGCTGACATAAATCTAGAAGAGACCGAAGCAGTATTCAGAGCTATTAAGTATGCTCAGCCAGGTGGGTTAGGAAAGAGCCAAAAGTTAGATGTATCAGAGACCCCTACACAAACCTTAATGGTTGCTATGGATTTTGCAAAAAAGAGAGATTTTATTGCAAAGCAATATGTATGTGGATTCGAGGATATCTTTAAACAACCGATGCTTGAGAGCGTCATATCAAATTATGAGGAAAATGGTAATAAGGTCCCAGCATTCTTAAAAATGAACTTTTCAAGTTTTGTGCAGAATTTATACATGTTTTGGCTTGCAAGTAATGAGGATACACATATATGTCGTAAATTTGGCGAAAAGGTATCAAATTCCGTCATGAAAGAGGCTCAAAATTTGATTGGTATGGAAAATGGACTACAAAATGATGTTCTTAAAGTAAAAAATGGTAAACTTTTTACTACAGATCGGAAAAGATTAAGGGACTTAGATTGTTTTTTAAAAAAAAGAGGCATAAACCCGGGAACAACCGCTGATTTAACTGTCTGCACTTTGTTTTTGATTGCTTTACAGATACCTGGTTTAGTAAATGTAAGAAATTAAACTTTGTTTCGGACTTTAATCTTTTTGTTCTATTTTTTGTTCAAATTAAAATATGGAGAAATTATAAATGGCTAAAATTGACCGATTAATGGTGGGTGAGTCTCTAGTTGGTGATGGCAATGAAGTAGCGCATATCGATTTGATAATGGGACCCCGTGGAAGTGCTGCTGAGTCAGCTTTTGCTAATGCTCTCACTAACAATAAAGATGGTTTTACTAGTCTTCTAGCAGTGGTAGCCCCAAATTTATTGTGTAAGCCTGCTACAGTGATGTTTAACAAAGTCACTATTAAGGGAGCGAAGCAGGCGGTACAGATGTTTGGCCCTGCTCAGCGAGCTGTGGCGATGGCGGTGGCAGACAGTGTTGAGGACGGTACGATTCCGGCAAGTGAGGCCGACGATATTTTTATAAGCGTTGGAGTGTTTATCCACTGGGAAGCGGCTGATGATAAAAAAATTCAGGATTACAACTATCAAGCTACAAAAGAGTCAATTCAAAGAGCAGTGACTGGGGAGCCTTCCGCCTCAGATGTTGTCTCCAGAAAAGGCTCAGAGGCTCATCCTTTTGCGGCTTAACAAATGGTTTGACAAGCATTCTAAGTTGGGCTGGATTGAATGTAATCTGGCTCAACTAAGAAGTGATGTGACCCTCTCCAATAAAATCAAGAATGTTTGTTTTTCTTACCGTGGGACTTTTGGCGCAGGCAGTTGCTTTTTTACGAAAAATTGAAACTCCAACGGAGTCTACATCTGGATATTTATGGGGTTTTTTAATTTCAATTCTTATGAATTTAGCATTGAAGTGTGTGAAAATTTGATTGGCAATTTCCTCCCCCAGTCCTTCTAACAATTTATATCTGTGGGTTTTCAACAAATCTTTGATCAGCTTTCTGACTTTATCGTAATCTACAGTATGTTCAATGCGATCGGTGGTACAAGCTAAGCTTCTCGCTATTCCTATTGAAATATTTATAATTATTTTTTGCGGGGTTTCCAACTCATCGTCGCAAATACCAATAATTGTTTCACCAGTGAAGTCTCTGATGAAAATGATGTCACAGTCCATATCCGTAGAGCAGTCGCGAGATAATTCACTAAGTGGAGTTGGGTTGGTATTTAGAGCGCTTGAGGATTGTTTCATGGGTATGGAATACTTTGTGAAAAGTATTAGACTAATAGGTATTTGGATTTGAATCAACTTAATGAGTAAAGATAACGAGAAAATGCAAGATAATGTTTGGCTAGATTCAGCAGAAAATACCGGCAGCTGTAAAACTACCGTAGGCAAACAACAACGCTTTGCGTGGGCATTGACGGGTTCCGGACACTTCTTAGCTGAGTCAGTTAATCTTTTAGAGGTTTTACCAAATACTGACTTGTTCCTATCCCCGGCTGCAGAGGAGGTTTTACCAATGTATGGCTATTCTTTGGCTGCTCTAAGAGACAAAGGCAAGGTTTTTCGAGATAAAACATCAAGTTCTGTACCAGTGGGAACTCTTTATAAAAACTCTTACCATACTGTGATAATTGCTCCCGCTACTAGTAATACGGTTGCCAAGTGTTCTTTTGGTATTTCTGATACATTACCCACAAATATGTTTGCACAGGCTGGTAAACTGGGAATATTGTGTATAGTCTTTGCGTGCGATACCGAGCCTGTTGTCATAACTAGAGCTCCCAAAGAGTGGGTTGAGTTAAAGCCGAGGGAAGTGGAATTTTCAAATTTGGAAAACTTGAAAAGTTTCAAACATTGCCTTGTTGTTGAGTCCTTGGAGGATTTAAAACTAGCATTAGAAAAGAGATTAACTTTTTTAGGTTTGAATTGGAAAAAGTCCTGTTCTTAACTGGGAGGCTCGCCGAGGCTAGCCTAAGGAGAGTTTTATCCGGTCTAAGCCCTAATAGTTTCGAATGGGAAATAATGGAGATTGGACTGCAGGTAGCAGCATTAATGACTACAGATATGATAGGCCGTCGAATTAAAAAAGAGCATGTAGGATTTGATAGAATCATAGTTCCGGGGAGGTGCAGAGGTGACTTGGAGAAGCTATCTAAGGAATTAGGAGTTCCCGTCGTAAAAGGGCCTGAAGAATTGAAAGATTTACCAAAGTTTTTTAATGCAAAGCCGATGGTTTCTGATCTTTCCAAATTCGATATCTTAATATTCGCAGAAATTGTGGATGCAACTCAGCTTTCTGTCGAAGACATTTTAAAGAAAGCAGAAAAGTTTAGGAGTTTTGGAGCAAATGTAATTGATTTAGGGTGCCTCCCCGCAACAGAATTTGATCATTTAGAGGATGCTGTAATGGCATTAAAGGAGGAAAAGTTTTTAGTTAGTGTCGATTCTTTAAATAGTAAAGAGTTGATTAGAGGAGGTTTGGCAGGTGCAGATTATCTTCTCAGTTTGACTCCCCAAAATCTATGGGTAGCTAATGAAGTTGACTCAGTGCCTATCTTAATCCCTAGCGATCCTGAAAATGAGGAATCGTTATTTAAGTCCGTAGAACTACTAATGAGACAGGGAAGAAAGTTTTTTGCAGATTCAATATTGGATCCAATACCCTTTGGATGTTTAAAATCTCTTTGCAGGTTTCAGCGACTTAGAGATATGTTCCCCAGCATTGATATTATGGTGGGCGTTGGTAACATAACAGAATTGATGGATACAGACACCAATGGTGTTAATTCTCTACTGGTTGGTTTGTGTACGGAGCTTAATGTTAGTGCTGTGCTTACAACTCAGGTAGGTGACCATGCGAGAAGGGCTATCAAGGAAATAGATATTGCAAGAAAAGTAATGTTTGCTTCTAGAACACAACAAACACTACCAAAAAATTTGAATTCTGAGCTTCTTACAATACATGAAAAAAAACCATTCTTGGACTCTGAGAAAGAGATCAAGACTATAGCAAAGAGCGTGAAAGATCCAAATTTTAGAATTCAGATTAACGAGAAAGGTTTGTACGTTTACAATAGAGATGGTTTAAGATTTGCAACGGACCCATTCTCTTTTTATGAAAACCTAGGATTAGAAAATGATTCAAGTCATGCTTTTTATATGGGAGTTGAACTCGCAAGGGCTGAAGTGGCTTGGAGGTTAGGAAAAAGATACTCTCAAGACAAGGGTTTAGAATGGGGTGTAGCAGCTGATACGAGAGAAGAGAATTATTTAACGCACTCGATGCCCAAAATCAAACGAAAAATAAGAAACTTGAAAAAGAGATGATTTTTGAAACTATTATAACTACCACAAACCTCAATAATACGCCTCACGTGGCTCCGATGGGAGTGCAGATTGAGGAAGGGACGATTATAATAAAACCCTTCAAACCTTCTGCTACTTTAAATAACATTCTCTCCAATCGAAGGGCGGTTTTAAATGTTACTTCTGATGTTAAAGTTTTTGCAGGAAGCGTTACTGGCAGAAAAAATTTTGAACTTATAGAACTTAAATCTAAGGTTGGATTTAGATTGAAAAATTTACATTCTTATGCTGTTTTAAATTGTATTTCTGTTTTTGACGATTCGAGCCGACCAACATTAAGGTTAAAAAAAATAGAAGAAGTTTTTAATACTAACTTTCCAGGCATCAATAGGGCGCAAGGAGCTGTCATTGAAGGAGCTATACTAGTTAGTAGACTTCACATGCTACCTATAGAGAAAGTATTAAGTGAAATTAAGTACTTGGAAATTGCAGTTTTTAAAACAGCTGGTCCAAATGAATTGGAATCATGGAGCTGGATAAAAGAAGCTATCTCAGAGGCATACAAAAAATAAATAGATGAAAATAAGTGATCAAAAAAGAAAAATAAAATTACTTGTGAGTGTCCGGTCATTACAAGAGTCTTTATTAGCTGCAAAAAATAATGTTGATTTTATAGATATTAAGGAACCCAAAAATGGCCCACTTGGAGCAGCACCAATATCGACGATAGCTGAAATAGCAAACCACTTTACCCTAAAAAATATTGATGTGAGCATTTCATCCGCAATTGATAATAACCACAGAAAAGTTAACGATAGAGTCACAAACTTACGGACCTATTTACGTACCAATATTGATTTTTTGAAAATTGGTATCGATGGAGACCAAGACAGCCTAGACTCATTTTTAAAAATTTACTATAGTAATTCTGTCCTAAGCCTTTTAAGCTCAGAAAAGAGAAAATTTACCAGGTGTTTAATTCCTGTTTTTTTGCTAGATAAACCCATTGAAATAAAATTATTTAGAATTATTCTCGAGAGTAAGTTAGCAGATTATTTTTATGGACTCATGATAGATACAAAAAATAAGAGCCACGGAACAATATTAGATTTAGTTTCTTATGAGGATCTAAAAGTTATAAAAAAACTATGTTTAAAAAAGAATAAGTATTTTGGTATGGCAGGCTCTTTAGATCATAGCTGTATTTCGGCAATTAAGGACACAAAGCCTAACTGGGTTGGATTCAGGGGGGGGCTTTGTGTTAACGGCAGGGATAGTACATTATGTGTAGAAAAAATCAAGGAAGTAAGAGGAGCCTTAAATTAGTAATTTATTTTTGTTGAGATTTTTTAAATTTGACAAAGGCAAAATATATGTTCGAGCTTTAAACAACTTAAAACTCCTCGGAAAATGACTGTCGATTATTCCGAGATTTGCTAGCCTTTTTACCTCCCTGTAAAGTATAGGCTTTATTGGTCCAAAGGAACTCACTCCTGGGACTTTACATGCTTTTATAATTATTAGTGAAGCTGCATTAACTTCCAAAGCAAGTTCTAAAGCTAGTGAGTCTGAAGTGACATTCCAATTTGAATCATTAGTTTCAAAATAAGTTAGTTTGTCGTATGGTTGCCAAATGCCAAAGTTATTGTGCTTCAAAACGTCTCTTAATTCTCCAGGGTGGCGAAAGAACTTCGTCTTATTTTTAAATAAGGATTCTACAATATAACTGTTTTGTATCATCGAGAGTATACTCATGTTGTGTGCAGCGAGATCATCGAATTTATATTTCTTTTGGCAGATTCTCACCTGTTCACGAAAATTACCCCCGCCAGTTACAACAGCTCCTTTAACATTAAAACTTAATAAAAGTTTTAGGCAAGATAAAAGTTCTTTTTCTCTAAATATGCTTCCGCCAACCTTGAAGATATTCATAATATTGACAATAAAGCAATTGAGACAGAGGGAGCGCAAATTTCACTGAATTCTTTAAGTTCAGGTTTAATTGATAAAACATGATTAAATGTCTCTGAAATATTTTGTGACGGACACTGTAACTTTTTAGCTAATTCCGATCCAAGAAAAATACCCGAACCAGATAAAATTAAAAGACAGTTATTTGAAATACGATAATGATTTAGTACCTTTTTTAGATTAATGATTAGTTCTTCCAATATGATTCCTTTTAAATTACGGGCTAAGCCAATCCATTCTTTTTCTTTGGCGTCTGATAGATCTAAACCAATCATCCTTGCTAGCCTTTTTTGGCTTCCGGTTTTAGATTTAATCTTTCCATCACAAGCGGGATAAAAATCAAATTTCTCTTTCAAATCACCAGTTAAGCGAAAAATATCCGAGGTAGATGCAAAAAATTCTCTAGTTACATTCACGGTTGAAGCTCGGAAAATAAGAGTATTTGCTATTGAACATATAGGAGTTCGATTAATTCCTACATAAACTAATTCTCCAGTTTGTAATCTTTGGTGGTCTGATGACTTCTCTGGCGTCAAAACTCTGTGATCTCTAATTGGAATAATGTCAGTTGTAGTGCTTCCAACATCAATAATCAAACAACTCGGGATCAATTTTGATATTATTGAGGCTGTAGCATGCCAGTTTGCAGAGGCAATAATTTTCTTTCGTAGTGATGAATGAAGACTTCTCGTAAGGCCGGACGTCGAATAAAAATAAATCTTCGAACCAAAGACAGAGAAAATAACCTGTGAAATTCTATTTACTCCTTCCTGTCTATTATCAAAAAAGTCAGCCATTTCCCCAGTCATAGTACATACAACCTTGGTCCCACCGTTTATATACCATTTCTTTTTGATGTCCAGCAAATGATCTTCTAAGGACTTAAGGCCTTGCCACAATGGCGTTCTCAAAATCGTTGCATTACTCAAAATCGTTTCTTTATCCTTTTTGAGTAAGACCGCTTTTAAATGTGCACCTCCAATGTCAAGTCCAAGAGTGGTTTTAGTGTTATACATCGTCTTTGAAGTCTTTTAAAATTTCTTCAGCCATATTTCTTCCTAGTTTTTTTGAGAGGCCAACGTAAGAACATGTTAACCTTGGGTTGATTTCAATAATTACGATAGAGCCATTTTTTTTTAAAATGAAATCGATTCCAATATACCCTCTCAATCCAGGAATTATTTCACAGAGTTGATCTAATAGTCGCGATAACTCACAGTACAAAGCAGAGTATTTGTCAGAAATCCAGTCTTCAACACCATAGTAGTTAATTAAACCGCTATGTTCAACAACGATGTTTTGCTTCATGATTCTCAAAAGTACGACCCCCTTTTTTTTTACATGTAGGGCTACACTTAATGGAATTCCCTCAATCCACTCTTCAATTAATGTACTACGATATTGGTTATGATAATTATAGGCTCTTTTAATATTAAAAAACTCATACTTTTTTTCAATTTTAAATGCACCTAAAGATCCAGCTCCATCAATGGGCTTCCTTACTAAATTTGTATACGGACACTTATTGATTTCATTTAGCGACACTTCATTTGGAACACAAATATTAGCTTCTCTTAAAATTGCATTAGTTTTTCTCTTATCACTGCTTATTTTAAGAGCTTCTAAAGAACAGCCAACCCAAATTTTATCGGCTAAATTACAAAAGCAGTCTATGATTTCCCCATTTGTTTCAGGGGCAATGATCCATGCAAAATCAATTAAGGGTTTAACCCTCTGCATAAATTCTCTTAATGTTTCTTTTGTTTTATGTTTGCCGATAATGATTTCTATACCAGGAATTTCTTGCAGGTCTGAAATAAGGGAGTTTCTCATACCTAATCCTTGGGAAAGTAAAGAGCTCGGTTCCCCTTCTTTCAAATTTTTTTCGATATAATCGGTGCTAGACTTGGCAGATATTGATTCATAAACTAATATTTTCATAAATGTTCAAGATAATTCCGGTAATAGATATAATGGACGGTGTAATTGTTTCTGCAAAAGCAGGTCATCGAGACCAGTATAAAAAATTAAAGTCCAAGTTATGTCCCTCGTCTGATCCAGAAATAATTATAAAAGCAATGCAAAAAAAAACAAATGCAAACGTAATATATATTTCAGATCTAGATGCGATTGAACACAACACTGCGCAGTATAATTTTATAAAAGAAATATTAGAATTTACTGAAAGTAATTATATTTGGCTAGATGCAGGTTTTAGAAGTCTAGAAGACTATGAGAAACTTTTAGAGAAAATAGGATGTGTTAAAAGTAAATTTGTCAATGCAGCTAATAGAATTGTTCCTGTTTTTGGAACTGAAACAGTTAAGTCCTTGAAGGAAGCCAAGATGATTTTTGATGAAATCGGAAGTGCTGTATTATCGATAGATAAAAGAAATAATAGTTTTCTTGATGTTGCTAATATTAGTGCTAATTATCAAGTCTGGCCTCGTTCGATAATATTAATGAATTTAGATAGTGTCGGAATGAATACTGGTCCTGATATAGAGTGGTTACGTGAAGTTAGGGCTGTTAGAAAAGATGTAAAAATTTTTGGTGCTGGTGGGGTTCGAAACTCTAGTGATTGTGAATTAGTCGAGTCCTTTGGGGCCGCAGGCTGGTTATGTTCGACCGTAATCCATCAGGGAAAAAAATTAATATGAAGGTAGAGAGAAATGAAGAGATCTTTTGGACATGCCCGTTTTGTGCTCTCGTATGTGATGGGCTACCTTCACCATTTTTCAAAGATGGGTTGATAGAGAATTTACCATCTTGTCAAAAAGCCGAAATTGGGCTGAAAAAAGCATTAACAAAGTCCACAAAAAAAGATCTAGCATTTGGAAGAAAAAAATTTATCAATTTACCAAATGCAATTGAACAAATCCGATCAAAATTAAGAAAAAATGAAAGAATATTTATTTCTGGTCTTGGAGTCGATGTAGCCGGTGCAAGAGAGGTCGTTAAGTTAGCTTGTAAATTTAATGCTGTGGTAGATCATAAGTATGGTGATATCTTAAGTAAGGTCTCTAAGTCAATTCAAAATAAAGGGGCACTATTTTGTAGTTTGTCAGAAGTAAAAAAAAGGGCTGACTTACTAATATTCCTCGGCACAATTCCTAATATTAGAACCCCACGTCTTTTAGATAGAATTGAAAAGGAGGGACCAGGAAATTCAAAAAAAGAGAAATATATTATTGGTGATGCTTCGTGGAGTGAGGAAGTTATGCTACTAAAGCTACAAAAATTATCCGCGTTCATTTCGACTTCTGATAAACAATATTTGGATGACGATTTAGAGTTATTAATGAATAAGATTGACGGGTCAAAATATACAGCTATTATTTGGGATCCTAATTTTTATAGCGATTATGCCGAAGATATTGCAATCCTCTTAGTGGAAATAGTGAGGCATTTAAATGTAAATTATCGAGTGAGTATATTAACTCTTGGAGGTGATGAAGGTTCTTTGACCATGCAGAATGTTATGGTTTGGATGACAGGTCTCCCTCTGCGCAGTAAATTTAGTTTGGGTAATTTGGACTATGACCCACACAGATTTACCTTAAGTTCATTGTTGAAGAAAAAGGAAATTGATACGGTTGTATGGATCTCATGTTTCAGCGATGATCTTGATGACTCTTTAGATCTAAGTGAAATATCTCTTATTTTGATAGGACACAAAAATTATGGGAATAAATTAGATAAAATTATGTCTCGAACAAAAGAGTTAATTTATATACCAGTGGCTACAAACGGAATTGGAGCTAGTGGATACTTAATGAGAGGTGATGGCGTTTCGATAATTCCTCTGTGTAAACTTGTAACTGATGGTTTAATGACCGTCGATTCGGTCATCAAGGAATTATTAGGTGAGAAAGAGGAAGGCTATGGCGACGTATAGATTAATCAATGGATCTGTGATTGATCCAACGCAAAAGTTAAATGGACAGCAAATAGATATCTGCATTGATGGAGAGAAAATAGTAGATAAAGTAAATAGTAAAGACAAGGGCTCAATAATTGATTGTACAGATATGGTTATTCTGGCAGGAGGTATCGATATGCATACTCACATTGGAGGAGGAAAAACAAATATTGCACGACTACTGCTGCCTGAAAATCATAGAGATGATAAAAGGAAATTTAATGAGGTTGAAATAACTTCTACAGGATGTTGTTCTCCTGGGACATTACAGACGGGTTATAAATATGCAGAAATGGGTTATACAGCTGCCTTTGAACCTGCAATGATTTTTTCTAACGCGAGGCAGGCTCATATGGAGATGGGTGATGTGCCAATTCTTGATCATGGTGCATATGTCATGCTGGGTAACGATGAAATTTTTTTAGAAATGCTTGCGAAGAAAAGTGAACATGAGTTTGTGAGGGATTATGTTGGTTGGGCGATCAATAATAGTAAGGCATTGGGTGTGAAGGTAGTAAACCCCGGAGGAGTTTCTGCATTCAAGTTCAATCAGAGATCTTTAGATGTTGATGAAAAGCATTCTCATTGGGAGTTGACGCCGAGAAATATTTTAAAAGAATTAGCGATCTCTCTTACTGAATTAGGTGTTCCTCATCCACTTCATATTCATACTTCAAACTTAGGTGTTCCGGGAAATATTGAATCAACAATTAAAACCATAGAGGCGTTGGACGGATTACCAGGTCATTTGACTCACGTTCAATTCCACTGCTATGGAAGTGAGGGCTCAAAAAAATTCTCCTCTGGTGCGTTAGCATTGTTAGAAATGCTAAAAAAGAATCCTAATATTAGCATCGATGTTGGACAGATTATTTTTGGGCAGACTGTAACTACTTCAGCAGATACAATGAAGCAGTTCTCAAATTCTAGAAATGCAACTCCAAAAAAATGGGTGTTAGGCGATATCGAGTGTGATGCTGGCTGTGGGGTAGTACCTTTTAAATACAGAGAAGAAAGCTTCGTAAATTCATTGCAATGGGTGATCGGTTTGGAGTTATTTTTACTCATGGATGATCCTTGGAGAATAGTTTTAACGACAGATCATCCTAATGGAGGACCTTTTACGAGTTATCCACACTTAATCCGTTTATTAATGGATAAATCTTTTAGAGATGAGCAGATGAGTAAATTACACCCCGAGGTACTAGAACATTGTTCATTACATCAAATCAAGAAGGAATTATCTCTATATGAAATAGTGATTATGACGCGGTCTGCTCCGGCCAAATTATTAGGATTAAAAAATGTTGGAAATTTGAGAGCAGGTTCGGTGGCAGACATTTCAATTTATAAAAATGACAATGACAAGGAATACATGTTTTCTAACCCGGAATACGTTTTTAAAAATGGGAAAATTGTTGTTAGGAAAGGTAAACTAGTATCGGTAGTTGACTCTGGGGTACATACTTTGGACGTTCCTTTCGATAAAGGTATTGAAAGATACTTGAAGAAGTATTATGAAACAAACCTAAGCACTCATTTTTCGAGTTCAAAGATTTCCGTTGATGACCTAAGATTTTCCGTAGGATCAGGCAGAATATTAACGAATTATTTATAGATTGAGGTGGTTAAATAGCTGGCTTATGAAATCTATCATAGAGGATACTTTTGCTGAGGCCTTTCCTATGAAGGCTGTTAGGATAATAATTACGGCATTAAATTTAGAGTTGGCTCGTAAAGCTGCAATTTCGATGACGGGTTTCGCGACTTCTGTTATAGCCTGTGGTTGTGAGGGTGGAATTGAAGTTGAATTATCGGAAATGGAAACACCTGATAATAGACCAGGAGTATCGGTTTTGTTATTTTCAATGTCAAGAGGAGAATTAGCGAAACAGTTAGAGACTCGGGTTGGTCAATGTGTTTTAACTTGTCCCACTACCAGCGTTTTCAACGGACTAGATAGTGGCGAAGAACTGAACTTGGCTAAAAATTTAAGGTTTTTTGGAGATGGTTGGCAAATATCAAAAGTGTGGAATGCTAAAAGATATTGGAGAATTCCTACAATGGACGGGGAGTTTGTGGGGGAAGAAAAAGCCAGATGGGTAAAAGCTATCGGCGGGGGTAATTTAATAATAATTGCCGAAAGCACAGATATTGCACTTAAGATAAGCGAATGCGGCGTAAAGGTTATTCAAAATCTTCCTAATGTAATTACTCCTTTCCCAGGTGGAATAGTGAGATCAGGGTCTAAAGTCGGAAGTAAGTATAAGTCTTTGCCCGCTTCAACCAATAACAAATTTTGTCCGGCGCTTTTTGGGTTTACTAAAGACTCAAAGTTGCCTTCTGACTCATCGAGCGTAATGGAAATCGTTGTTGATGGATTAGCTGAAGTAGATGTTGAAAAAGCAATGTCAACGGCAATGGCAGAAATGATGAAATTTAGAGGTAAAGGACTAATTCAAATATCGGCAGGGAATTATGGTGGGAAATTAGGACCTTATCATTTTTATTTAAAAAAAATTTTAGAGAAAGAATTCGGTGCAGAGCGATACTAGGGTGATTTTTAGTTTGTACCGTCAGCCACTTAATCGACTTGACTTTTCCTGCTTCATTAAGTTGAGTTTTTCAAAAATGACTTTAGATCAAATCTCAAATCTGGATATTTATGACGGTTTAAAGAAAAGAAAATTGAAAAGTTTCTTCCACATAAAAAAATTAAGTGAATTAAAGGCAGCTCACTATTCTGAAAAAGTTTCTAAAAATAGAATGGAAAAGTCGGAAAAATCTGTACGCTTGCAGTTTATTTTTCAAGGTGATCTAAGCAAGGTAGACTATATTGGAAAATGCTTTGATGGTTGTAATGTCTATATAGATAGTAGTGTAGGTAATTATTGTGGCGATCATTTTACTTCCGGATATATTTTTATTGAAGGATCAGCTGGAATACATATCGCATCAAAAATGGAAGGTGGAAAAATAGAGGTAAAAGGTGATGTAGGTGCATTTGGCGCAGCAAATTTACCCGGCGATAAACATGGAATGAAGGGCGGATATTTATTAGTTCATGGTAGTGTTGGAGAAAGATTTGGACAGAGGATGAGGAGAGGATTTGTTTTAATACGAGGAAATGCAGGAAACTTTTTCTGTTCTTATATGACTGCTGGAACCGTTTTAGTCGGAGGAAAAGTTGGCCCTTTTGCTGGCTTTGGCATGCGTAGGGGCAGTATATTTTTTGCAGGAGAGGCTCCAGCAGTACCAAGAACTTTTATTTCGGCAAACCATGACTTTAGCTCCTTTTGGGGTTTAGTAACTAAGCAATTTCTTAAGTTTGGCAAACCTTTTACCACAATGGAGTTTAGGTGTGTAAAACGTTTTGTTGGTGATAGAGCTTTCACAGGACAAGCTGAGTGGTTCGTTAGAATTTAATTATAAGTGAGTTATCGAAAGGGATTTTTAATCGAGTAATTTTTTGCCCGGAACACAATTTTTTGTAATTCCTACTTAAACCGATGCCCGGTATAATATTGTTAGGTGAAATTTCGACTAGTGGAAAAAGTACGAAAGCTCTTAAATGTAGTCTGGGGTGTGGAAGCACTAACATACTTTTGCCCTTAAAATTTTTTGAATAGTTAGAAAATAATAAAAGATCAAGGTCAATAATCCGGGGTGAATTTTTAAAGTGGCGCTTTCGTCTCATGAAAGTTTCAATTCTTAAAAGCTTCTTAAGTAATGTGAAAGGAGTAAGGCGAGTTTCGAGTCTGATTACGGCATTGTAAAAGTTTGGTTGTTTCTTGAATCCGACAGGTTCTGTAAGATACAAGCTTGATTTGCTGACTATTTTTACCTTTGGGATCATTGAAATACACTTCAAACTCCTGCGGAGTTTTTGTATAGAGTTTCCTTGGTTTCCTCCAATACCAACAAAGACTTTTTTTGTGAACATCGGCTTATAATAAGGTATAAATAAATATTTGGGATAACATATGGTAAATTCTGAAAAAACTTTCACACCAGAAGAAATTGAGATAAGGCTTAAAGAAAGACTTAAGCATTGGTTTTACGAGGCTGGTTGGATACGTAGGAAATACAAGACTGGAAGTTGGAAAGGTACCCTCATGGTTGTTAATACAGTCGGGCATTTAGCGGAGGCAGCTTGGCATCACCCTGATCTCACGGTTTCTTACGCTTTTGTAATAGTAAAACTCCAGAATCATGCAGCAAAGGGAATTACAGAGAAAGACTTTTTGTTGGCGCAGGAAATTGAGAGGGTAATACAATGGCAACCGGGAAAAGAAAGTATTTTAGAGGGTACGCCTGAGGATCCGCGGTTTAAATATATTAAATACGATGACTAAATTTTTTTGTACAGCCACCGTTGATCTAGAAGTAGGCCTCCGAACATCTTCAAAGTAAAATTTCGAAGAGTCCTTATCGGCTCTGCAAAATGAAATATCTTGCCGTTTCGAGCAGAGCGATTCTGTACTAGTTTTATTCTTAGTATTCGAGATGCAGCGTATTCTTCAAAGATACGTTGCCAGTCTCTTGGTTTTTGCTCGTTTAAAAGAAATTTATCTAAAACCATGCTGTCCTCTAAAGCCATAGACGCTCCTTGAGCCAGGTGAGGTTTTAAAGGGTGCCCAGCATCTCCCAGAAGCACTATTGCATTTCTTTGGAAATCACTGGTTTGTTTGATTCGTCTGCCCTGATAAACTGGCCACTCATACCAATCAGCACCTTGCTCAATTATTTCCTGCAAGGCGTCACACTTTATGTCGATAAAATGTGAAAATGCGTCTAGTGACAGCACTTGACCTCTATTTAATACTGTCTTCTCAGGTTCATTCTTGACTGCAATAACAATATTGATACTACCTGTCTGATTAACAGGATACGTAACTACATGACAATTTTTACCCAGCCACAGGCTAATATTTTCATGAATCTCGGCACAACAAGATTTTGGATTGCGAATAATACTTCTGAAGATACTGATGTTTGAAAAATTTGGCTTTTTTAAAAAGCCTAATTTTTGTCCGAGAGGGCTCGAAATGCCATCACTCAATACTAGAGCAGAAAAAACACTGGTACTTTTGGTGCTAATTACTATTTTTTTACTACTGGTTGTTTTTACCTTTATCACTTTTGTAGAGTAACTTTTTTTTATTTGTGAAAATTCTTTTGTTTTCTGTGTTAGTGCCTCGTGGAGATCTGTTCTGAGCATTGTCAAATATGGAAACTTATATTTTTTTGAAAACCTATCTCTTATTTCCAGTGAGGTTAGGGGAAACCTAGATCTCATGTCATAAACTAGCATTTTTTTTGGTAAAAAAGCTTTTTCTAGTAAATTTGGTAGTACATCTAAATTTGCCAAAGCTCTAGTGGCATTTGGCCCGAGTTGAACTCCGGCGCCTAGAGAATAATGCATAGTATTTTTTTCAATAAGTTCACATGAAATCTTATGTTTTGCAAGCACTAGCGCGGCGGATAGGCCAGATATTCCACCTCCTATAATTCCTACGCTTGATTCTGACTTTTCCTCTGGATTCATGGACATTAACTTCCCATTCTTTATTGCTGATTAGTAAATTCGGGAAGGTATTGTATTTCTTTTAAAAGAAATTCGGTTAAGGGGGTTAACCAATAATCTGCTAGAATTCCCGATAATAGTAGGAATGATAATATGAAAAGTCCAAAATCCTCAGTTTTTTGAAAAATAGTTGAAATCTTAGTTGGTAAAAGATTACATAATATTCTTCCACCATCCAATGGAAGAATAGGCAGAGAATTTAGAACTGCCAGAAGAATATTTATTAAAACTCCAAACTCAGCAATTCTCTGTATGAAGTTTACAGATTCGCCATCAAAAACGCTTTTCTCTGAGGCCGAGTTTGAAAAAATCAAAGCCCAAAAAATTGCTTGTAAAAGATTTGACAGAGGTCCCGCAGCGATAACTAAAATAAAATGAATTTTCGGGGACCTCAACTTATTTGGGTTTACCGGCACCGGTCGAGCCCAGCCAAAGATTACTGAACCGATCATAGCTAATATAAATGGGATAACAAGAGTACCTAAAAAATCAATATGAGGTATCGGATTTAAGGTAATTCTTCCCGCCTTTCATGCGGTAGGGTCACCAAAGAAATTTGCAACGTAACCGTGAGCAGCCTCATGCAGACAAATTCCAAAAACTAAGGGTACCACGTATATTAAAAGTTGTTCGATAATATTCACAAGTAAGGTTGAAAGCGCGCCCGGCAAGATTCGAACTCACGACCCCCTGGTTCGTAGCCAGGTACTCTATCCAACTGAGCTACGGGCGCAAAGAAATGTAATATCCTTCAATCATTACATATTTAGTTCTCTTGCGAAAGGTTTCAGGTTTTTTTTATGCTGGAAGCAGTCAGAGCAACTTTAATTAAGTCAGCAACGGTTCTAGCTTCAACTTTCGTCATAATATTTGCCCTGTGAGCTTCAACGGTTTTTATACTGATCTTAAGATCATCGGCAATTTGCTTATTCAACCGACCGGCAATTATTCGTTCTAAAACTTGTGACTCTCTTGGAGTAAGTTTGGAGAGCAACGTTTGAGCTTTTTCGCTGAATTCTTTCACGTCATTATGATCCCTAGCTTTAACCAAAGCAGCATCAACCAATGTACAAAGTTGTTCATCGCTAAATGGCTTTTCAAGGAAATCTATTGCTCCTTTCTTCATACTTTTTACAGCTACAGAAACTGAACCATGTCCCGTTATGAAGATTATTGGTAGATTAAAATCATTTTTAATTAACTCATCATGCAGTTCAATTCCAGTCATGCCAGGCATTCTGACGTCAAGAATCAGGCAACCATGCAACTTTTGCCTTTTTTGTTTGGTATTTTCCAGCAGCTTTTCCGCACTTTCAAAGACTTTCACAGTAAAACCGTTACCCTCTAATAGCCAGCGCAACGAATCTCTTACAGCCTCATCATCATCAACAACATATACGATTTCTCTATTCATTATCTAGTTGATTTCATTATGTGAGAGATTAGTGCTATCTAACTTAGATGGCTCGCTTAAAATTTGTTTTTGTTTCGTGGCAGAAATAGCTACATCTATTGGAATAGTAAAATAAAACGAACACCCACGGGGAGTTTTATTTTGGAACCATAGTTTCCCATTATGAGATTCGATTACAGATCGACAAATATTTAAGCCTATTCCAGTTCCTTCTTGCTTTGTTGAAAAAAAAGATTCGAACAGTTTTTCCTTTATTTTGTTATTAACTCCGGGACCATTATCGTGGACAGAAAAAATTACATCTGTATTGTCAGATTCAACGATTAGGTCTAATTCTTGGTAAGTAGAGCCAATCATTGACTCGAGCCCATTTTTAATAAGATTAAGTAAAACTTGTTCAATTAATATCGGATCAACGTTAATGTAAGGCAGCTTCGCCTGAATTTTTTGAATTATTTTCATACCCATATTGTTAGCATCAATTTCAGCTAATTCAATTGCTTCATTCACGATAACATTAGGTTTTACGATTCTCCTACTGGGGTCACTTTTTCGGACAAAGTCTCTTATTCTCTTAATTACAGTACCTGCTCGGCTAGCCTGTTTTGCTGTTTTAGTTAAAATCTCCAAAAGCTCCTCTGGCACTAATGCCCTACCCTTTGCGGTATTACTTTTTATCCTAGCTCCTGCCCCTAAAGTATAATTACTTATGGCAGTTAGAGGTTGATTTAGTTCGTGAGCCAAAGAAGAAGCCATTTCCCCCATTGTCACAAGTTTTGATGTTTGCTGCAGCCGTTCATATTGTTCTCTCTGAATTCTTTCTTGGGTTTCTTTATCTGTAACATCTGAGGCTACTAAAAGTTCAACATCAGTTCCGTCAACCCACTTAATTTCCTGAAGTCTGATATCAAACCACTTCTTTAATTTTGGGATATAAAATTTATCATTTTCAATTTTTCCGAGTTCTATTGCTTTTTTTACAAGCATCTTGTGCCCTTGAATTGTTGCACCTCCAAACCAATTTCGATAAGTATCGTTAGCAAATAATAGCCTTGACGATGGGGAAGAAGCAACAGAAACGGCGGTATCCAAAGATTGCAAAACAGTGGTAAAACGCTCTTGTGCATTAGCAATTTCATTCCTATATCTAGTAGCCTCTGTAATATCTGTAATGGATGTGAGCCAGCGTGTTTGCATACTCAATGAATCTTTCAAGGGGGAAGTATACATACGAGCAATAATTCTTCTACCGCTTGAGTGCATAATTGTGACCTGACTGCCCGATTCTATTAGTTTTCCATCTAATAGATTTTTTAGATGTTCGTTAAGTTTTTTTAGCTCTTCTGGAGGCCAGAATGGATATGGTGGCTCAGACCCAAGTAATTCGTCTTCATTCAAACCAACTAGATTACAAAAGGCTGGGTTTACATAAGTAATTTTGCCGTCTCCATCGATTACTCTCATTCCAGTAGCCAAAGAGTTTTCCATAGCCCTCCGAAAGGAAATTTCTCTCGAAAGCTCTTTTTCAGTTGCTCTCCTTCTTCTAGCATGACGAACGAGCATAATATTACTAACTAAAGCAACAGTAATAAGGCTAAATATTAATGTATTTAGAGCTCCGCTGAAATTACTTTGTAATGGTGTTCTAGAAGTACCCAAAAGGTTCACCGAATTAGATATTTCGCTTAATTCCACTTTATGTTGAGCAAAATCACCAGCAATATTTTTCTTTGCAGAATTCTTATCGAGCTCAAATTTTACCCTGTTTGCGACACCTGTCGGAATGGCAGTTTGCAGCATCACTGGAACTGAGTAAGTGGCAATTAACATTCCGTTAATTTTACCCTTAAGCATAGTCGGAGAATGTAAGTCAATTTGTAGTTCACTCGTCTGCTGACTTCCACCGAATGTTTCAGAATAAACTGGCCTCCTAGATTTCAGTGCTAACTTATAAGCTGCGAGACTTTCCTTTTGGAGCAGCCTTTTTGAACCTGTAACTGGAGTTAATAAAAAAGAATCTGTTGGATTAAAAAAAGAGGAAGCTGAAGCCAGTTCACTTCCTTGAAGGTTTACCCACGTCAATAATAGAATTTCCGGGCTTGAAGCAAAAAAATTTTCAGAATACCTTTTGAACTCTGCTTGACTAATTTCTCTTCTTCCTAAGTCTCTGGCAATAGCATTTATAGCAAATTCATTTCTTCTTAACTTTAATCTAAGTGCTTGAGCGCTGTTTTCGACATCTTGAAGGATTAATGCTTTTTTTTGCTTTATGTCTGATTGGTATATAACCCAGAAAGTTAATGACATAACAAGACCCAGACCGATTACAGAGAGAACTGGAACCAAAAAGAACAATGCCTCACTTTTTAAAGTTGTTATAAATCGATTACGTTTTATTAACTTAGACATTAAGAGTTCGAAGCTGTTTAAGAATTCGTGTCTTTTTTAAACGGGCAGTTTTCTTTACCTGTTTACTAGAAGTTCCCCCAATATGTTTTCTCGACAGTATGGATCCCCCTATGGTGATATAACTGTATACGTCTTCCCTTATTAGTTTCGAAAACTGCTGAAGAACTTTAAGCGGAATCATTTCTAATTTTTGATTTTGCTTGATTGCATAAGAAACTATTTTAGATACAATCTCGTGTGAGTCTCTAAATGATAGATTTCTTCTAACTAAATAGTCAGCCAAATCTGTAGCTGTGGGGTAGTCTTTCTCCAAAGCAGCAATCATATTGTCTTTATGCACCTCAATATTTGGAATCATCTCTGCGAAAATTGAAAGGGTACTTTTAACTGTCTCAACACTATCAAATAAAGGTTCCTTATCTTCTTGGTTATCTTTATTATAAGCCAAGGGCTGCCCTTTCATTAACACTAACAGAGAAACTAAGTTACCAATCACTCTACCACTTTTTCCGCGAGCTAGTTCCGGCACATCTGGATTCTTTTTTTGGGGCATAATTGACGATCCAGTGCAAAATTTATCTGGTAATTTGATAAAGTCAAAACCGCCAGACATCCACAAGATCATTTCCTCAGATAATCTTGAAATATGAATCATTACGAGAGACAAAGCGGATGACAGCTCGATAGCAAAATCCCTATCGCTAACTGCATCAATGGAATTCTCACATAGGCCATCGAAACCAAGTAGTTTTGCGACTATTTCTCGATCAATATCAAAACTCGTTCCGGCTAAAGCCGCAGATCCAAGCGGTAATTTGTTTACCCTTGCACGAATTTGAAGCAATCTCTCACAGTCTCTTGAAAACATCTCATCATATGCTAAAAGATGATGCCCAAATGTGACTGGTTGCGCAACCTGCAAATGGGTATAACCAGGCAGCATTAAATCAAAGTGCTTTTCTGCTTGGCCCACTAAACCTAATCGAAGCTCAAAAAACTTGAAAACAATAAAATCAATTTCATCGCGTAACCACAGTCTGATATCGGTGGCTATTTGGTCATTTCGAGATCTACCAGTGTGCAATTTTTTCCCTGGCTCACCAATTAAACTAGTTAATCTAGCCTCTATATTCATATGTACATCTTCAAGTTCAACTCGCCATTGAAACTTACCCGCAACAATTTCCTTTTCAATTATCTTAAAACCCTTACAAATACACTTAAAATCATTTTTTGTAATTATTTTCCTCGTAGCTAACATTTCAGCGTGAGCTAAAGAGGCCTTGATATCCTTTAAAGCTAATTTCCTATCAAAATTGACTGACGAAGTATAGTCCTGAACACTTTTTTCAACTGGTTCCGAAAATCTTCCAGACCAAGAAACATCTTTTTTTTCTAGCTGATGAACCACGGATATCCTTAATTAAATATAATATTACGTTATGTGGATAATAGCATCGCGAAAGAGTCGTCTGGCTATGTGGCAGGCTGAACATGTTAAAAAGCTTTTAAACCAGAAAGCCAGAGGTGCATGCGACGAAATCCTAGGTTTATCCACAAAAGGAGACGAGATCCTGAATCAAAGTTTATCAAAAATTGGAGGAAAAGGCCTATTTGTAAAAGAATTAGAGGCTGCAATGTTGGAAAAAAAAGCTCATTTAGCTGTACATTCATTGAAGGATGTTCCTATGGTTTTACCAGATGGTTTTGCAATTGGAGCTATTTTAGTTAGAGAAACCCCCAGCGATGCGTTTATTAGTAACAAATACTCGAAGTTTCTTGATTTGCCGAAAAACGCTACAGTCGGAACCTCTAGTTTGCGCAGGGAATTTCAGCTGCGGTTGGCGCGCCCCGATATTAATGTTTTGCCTTTACGAGGCAATTTAGAAACAAGATTAAAAAAGCTCGATGAAGGTAAATTTGACGGGATTATTTTAGCAGCAGCTGGTTTAAGCAGACTGGGTTATGGGCAGCGCATTTCAGAAATTCTTGATCATGAATTGATGGTTCCTGCCGTTGGACAAGGTACCATTGCTGTTGAAACATTGAGTAATAATAAAGATCTTTTGTCTTTTTTGCAGGAGCTATCGGATGTTAGAACAACTATTGAAGTGAATATTGAGAGAAGAATAGCAAGATTGCTTGGATCTAGTTGTCAGTTACCGCTAGCTGTTTTTTGTCAGTCTAATATCAGCCAGACAATTTTCCATGTTAGAGCAAGGTTAGCCATGCCTAACGGTACAGATTTATGTGAGGCAGATCTAAAAGGGGAGGATGCAGATAATCTCTCTAGTGAAGTTTTTGAAAGCCTAATGGCTCAAGGTGCACAAAAAGTTCTTACTTCTCTGAGATGACTAAATTTAGGTTGTTCGTGGCTAGACCGGTTTGGGAAAATGAACCTAATAAATGGTTAATGGAATTAAGAGGTGAGTTAAATAGTGAAATAGCTGTATATTTTTTATCTATACAGCAATTACGTTTAGAGAATTCAAAACTGTTTTTGAAAGAACTTGATCGAGGTTTACACGGAAAAGCCAATCGAAGCCTCTTTAAAAAAAGAAAGTTTCTTCTATTTTCAAGTCCTGCAAGTGTAGAGGCGGTTTTTAAAATATTTCAAAAATTAGCTCGGAGACCTGATCGATTGAGAAATTTACGATCATTGATGTCTAATATTAAAAAGACATTTCTATCATTTAATAGAAAGAATGGAATCAAATTGGGTGCTATTGGTGAGGGTACTGCGACCAATTTACAACAGCACTTTAGAAAGTTGAGCTCAAGGTCTCCTCGACTTAAGAGGAAAAACATTTATTACTTGCCTGCTAATGCAACTGCGCTTGCATGGGTCGAAGAATTTGGGTTAAGGGTTAAGAGATATCAGGTTCTGGCTGTGGGAGGTAAATCAAATAGCGATAAACTTTTAAGCTTATTGGACAAAAGGTCAGTGCGAGTCAGGCAAATGGTTCCCTATTCTAGAGTTTTAGAAAATGATGCCAATGAGTGCAAGGTTGATATGCTAATGGCGCAGGGAATTTTACCTGCCTCGGACTTTTATGAAAATTTCATATTAATTTCGTCGTCACAATTAGTAGGGCCCGTACTGGGTAAATTAGAGTTAAAACTGTTCGATGAAAATTCTTTTACATTAGTGTCACATCATGATCAAATTGTTAATAAGGTAAAAGAAATTATTCCGGAAATTAAAGTTATGAAAATACAATCACTTGATCCTAAATGTATCGCCAGGGAAATTAATAGTAGACTATGAGTGTAAAAGACGAAGATTCAAATATTGAAAAAGAGAACACTGAGAGTCTAGAGGTGGAGGTTGAGAAAAAAAACTCAACGAGCAAGCCACGACAGACAAAAACGAAAAAAGTTGTCCCTGTTGAGGAGGCTAAGGCCAGTAAATACGAAAGTAAGGAAGCTGTGTTTACGGACAAGAAGAGTAATACTAAGTCTGCTTATGACTCAGAAGAAAAAAAGATTACCTCCCCTGTAGCTCGGAGTACATTTATGTCAAAAAAAAATATACTTATCTTACTTTTCGGGGTGCTAGTATTAAGCGGTTCCGCGATCTCACTGGCGTGGTTATTTTCCGCTGAAAAAGGCAGATCATTTAATGATCTTGTTGTCGATTTTTTTAGTAATAAAAATGAAAATGTAGAGGCCGTGGTAGAAGAGATGGAAAAAAAACTCTTTATCCCAAAGCAAGAAACCTCCAATGAAAATACTGCGAGTACCGAAGAGAAACAACTTGTAGATACAAACACTAACTCGGAAAACCAAGAGCGGGAGAATGTGTCTGAAAAAAGTTCTGCTGATGACGTGATTGATCAAGATTCAGCCGAAGTAAAATCGGCTGCATTGGAAGATGTGAGAGCTCCCGTATATGAGCCGAAGGAATATGGAATCGCTTCTGAGGAGGAGAGTGAGCTAACGAGAGCAACTGGAAATGATGGCTTCAATAGCACTGACTCAGATAAAATATTTGAAACTAAGCGCAACGTTACATTACAACTTCTTGCTGAAATTGAGGGGTTGATTCAAAGAGTAGTCTTACTTAAATTTAATAATCGTCCGAAATTTGATACTGTGTATGAAGATACATCTTCCGGGAATCAAAATCTTAGTGATTGGACTAACATTATCGAAATTTTAAAGAGTTTCTTTGTTATTCAGAAAATTACCGATCCATATGCTGGATTGAGGTCTCAGGATTTTTTTGTTTTAGTAAGAGAGCAGCTAAAGATTTATTTGATTAGTTCAAGGTCAATACTGATTGCTGATAATTTTTATGCTCATTCATTGGTGGACCTAACCGAGGCGAAGTTATTAGTTGAAAAGTATTTTGACAACGAAGATGAACTTACAAAAGATTTTAAGATGGAATTAGGAAGTATTATGAAGCGTATTGAGTTGATAGAGAATTCCCGTCGGGGGACAAGGTGAGATGAAATCGCTAGTTTTTTTTACTTTACTTTTTGCAATTGCAATTGGATTTTCGTTAGCTCTTGATGAGAGTGCCTCTGTTACAATTTGGTGGCTGAATTATCGAGTTGACTTTTCCTTAGTGGTATTAGCTGTTGTAGTTGTTGTTTCTTTTATATTTTGTTTCTTTGGTTTAAAAACTATTTCAGCTATAGTGTCACTTCCTTATAAAGTCTCCAAATTCTCGAGAGATCGTGCCTATAAAAAGAAAATTAAAGCGCTCAGTAATGCGTGCATTTCTTATCTGCAGGAAGACTACCGAGAAGCTTCGTTATACGTTAACTCCTACTTGACAACAAAAGTGCAAGACACAGTGGAATATAATAATAATGTGAACAGAGTGTTATGTTTGATCGGGGTATTAACCGCTAGAAAGCAAAAAAATAAAAAGAATTATTATGCTTGGCTTCAGAAATTAGCTACTTTTGAAAATAAAGAAGTGTTCTCTTACAGGCTTAGTGTCTTATTCGAGGCTGAAGACCTGATTGCTGAGAGCTTAGAGGGTAAGGCAATTGAGTTACTATCTGAATTTCTTGTGAAAAACCAGAATAGTTATAAGGGGAAATTACTTTTCCTAAAAGCACTTGCGGCTGACAAACAGTGGGAAAAGCTTTTACATCAGTCACGTTTGTTGGAAAAGCAAGATAGATTGTTGGAGATCTTACTTGACTACAAGCGGTTAGCTGTCGAAAAATTATTAAAAGGTGCAGGGTCAAGCCGTATAGAGCTTAGGAAAATTATGAGTCTTATCAATAAAAATGAGAGTAAAGATCCCACGATAGCTTCCCTGATAGCTACTAAATTTACGGAGCTTAATGAGACATCTGAATGTCTCAAAGTTTTGGAGTCTGCGCTTAACGTTGCTTGGAATGTTAATCTCGGAAACTTATTTCTAGAAAATATTTTGGATTCTAAAAGTCAGCTAAGATTGCTGGACCGTTGGTTAATTAAGTACGAAGGAGATTATCATTTTCATTTGATATTTGGTCTGGTTTGTAAAAAAGAAAAGCTTTGGGCCAAAGCTAAGGAACAGTTGGAATATTCAATAAAAATTAAAGAAACTTCCAAAGCTTATGTAGGTTTGGCCCAGATGGCTGAACAGAACGAATCCACTGCTGAGTCTTACAAAATTTGGAAAAAAGCAGCGAAATTGAACATGCAGAGCATTTAATTTTTTAGACAATTATGGGAATTATAAGCAAAGCAACTATGTTTATGATCTTAATCAAAGGATTTATGGCTGGTCCGGCAGTATCTTTGTATGGATCCCCAACAGTATCCCCCGTAACAGCCGCCATGTGAGCTTCAGATCCCTTTCCACCACAATTTCCATCTTCAATATATTTTTTTGCATTATCCCAAGCTCCTCCTCCTGTGCACATTGAGATTGCAAGAAAAAGACCTGTCACTATAGTGCCCATAAGCAAGCCGCCAAGAGCTTTTGGTCCAAGAGTGAGTCCAACTAAAACTGGAATTACAACTGGCAACAAAGAAGGAATGATCATTTCTTTAATTGCGGCCTTAGTTAACAAATCTACAGCTTTATGATATTCCGGTTTTGCGCTTCCTTCCATGATGCCAGTAATTTCCCTGAACTGACGTCTTACCTCAGTGACAACCGACCCTGCACATCGTCCAACGGCTTCCATGGCCATTGCACCAAACAGGAAAGGAATAAGGCCGCCTAGAAATAGACCAACTATTACCAAGTGATCAGAGAGATCAAATGAAATTTGAAGGCCGGCCTTTTCCAACCCGTGAGTATAGTCTGCGAAAAGCACTAATGCAGCTAGTCCAGCGGAACCAATAGCATAACCTTTAGTTACGGCCTTAGTTGTATTTCCAACGGCATCGAGAGGATCAGTAACATTCCTCACAGATTCCGGTAGTTCAGCCATTTCTGCAATACCTCCAGCGTTATCAGTGATAGGACCATAGGCATCTAATGCAACAATAATTCCCGCCATCGAAAGCATGGAGGTTGCAGCAATTGCGATTCCATATAAACCGGCTAGGTTATATGACGCGAGAATCGCGAGAACAACTGAAATTACTGGCCAAGCTGTGGATCTCATCGAGATAGCTATCCCCGCAATTATGTTAGTAGCGTGTCCAGTCTCAGAGGCAACCGCGACGTTTCTAACCGGGCTATATTCAGTGGCTGTATAGTACTCGGTAATTATTACCATTGCAGCAGTGAGCAAAATTCCAATAACAGCAGACCCCCATAAATCCATTGTAGTCACCCCAGGTAGCGCTAATGATATATTGCTCATCAAGAAGTCAGTCGCGAACCAAAACGCCAATATGGACAGGCTCGCTGACACTATTAACCCTTTATATAAAGCATTCATTATCTTTCCAGTCCCCGAGTATTTGACAAAATAGCAACCAATTATTGAAGCTATGGCTGATACTCCTCCAAGAACTAACGGATAGATTGCTGCCTCGGAAGCAATTTCACCCAAAGTTAGGGCGCCGAGCAACATTGTTGCGATAACAGTCACAGCGTAGGTTTCAAAGAGATCTGCAGCCATTCCAGCGCAGTCTCCAACATTATCTCCAACATTATCTGCTATTACTGCTGGATTTCTAGGGTCGTCTTCAGGGATTCCTGCTTCAACTTTTCCCACTAAATCAGCACCAACATCAGCACCTTTTGTGAAGATTCCACCACCAAGTCGGGCAAAGATTGAAATTAGTGAGGAACCGAATGCGAGACCAATTAATGGCTTTAAAGCGCTCTCAACATCGCCGCTTAAATTATATAGGTATGCGTAGAAACCCGTTACCCCGATTAGGCCGAGTCCTAAAACAAACATTCCGGTAATTGCACCTCCTTTAAAGGCAACAGCAAGAGCAGGGTTGATACCATCTTTTGCTGCTTCAGCGGTCCTCACATTTGCTCTAACATTGATATTCATTCCTACAAATCCAGCAATTCCAGACAAAACTGCACCAATTGCAAAGCCGATCGCAGTTAGGAACCCAAGGCCGGGGATAAGGGCGATAATTATAAACAATATGACGCCAACTATCGCTATTGTTTTGTATTGCCGGCTTAAATATGCTGAAGCTCCATCTTGAATCGCTGTTGCAATTTCAACCATTTTTTCATTTCCAACAGGTTTTGCCAAAATCCATCTAATAGAGATGATCGAATAAAGTAGTGTTAAAAAACCGGCTACCAATGAAAACGTGATACCTACTGACATTTGTTTCTCCTCAAACTCAATTTTTTTTATATTTTAGTCTCGATTCTTCGATGATTGTTATTCTTCACAGTAACGCACCAGCATAGCACATGCTAAAGTCACAAGTGGAATCTTTAGCTTTAAATAGTCTATTCTTTCAGTTTGGTTTAAACATTGTAGTTTTGTCTAATCGACTAAGATACTCTTCGATACCTGCACTCTCTCTTTTTAGAAATAGATCGATGGGAGTTCTGAATTCTGGGTTATCAATCCAATGTAAAGAAAAAGTTTGCTTTGCTTCAAAACCGCGCGCTATTTTGTGCTCCCCTTGAGCTCCGCCCTCAAATCTAACGATGTTATTGTTAATAGCCCAGTTAATTACAGAGTAATAAGCCACTTCAAAGTGTAAGCAGGATACTCTTTCTACAGCACCCCAATACCTACCATACAATATTTTATTATTAGGTTCATCTCCAACCATAACTAAAGAGCTTGCCAGAGGTCTATTATTGGGTTGGTGAAAGGCAACAACTAACAGAAAGTTATTTGGCATGAGCTCAGCAGCTGTTAAGAAAAAATTTAAGTTTAGATATGGAGTACTACCGTGATCAAAGTAATTCTGAACATAACATTTATAAAAAAACTCCCAATGCTCTTCTTTAATTTCTTTTCCGTAAAATGTTTTACACTCGATTTGTTGAGTGGAAACTTTACGCCTTTCAGCTCTAATTTTTTTTCTCTTTTTCTGTGGCAATTCCTTCAAAAAACACTCAAATGATTGATAATTTTTGTTCTCCCAATGAAACTGAACTCCATGCCTACTAAGCCAACCTAAACTTTTTCCAATTTTCTCTTCTTCCCCAGTACAGAATAAAACATGAATCGATGAAATATTTTCTTTTAAATTTGACTTCATTAACTCTTGGAGGAAAAGACTGGTGATTTTATCGTTCTTGCTGATTATTCTGGTTCCAGTCACGGGGCTAAATGGACTGGCAGCGCACCATTTTGGATAGTAGTTAAATCCAGCGTTTTGATAAGCTGAAGCCCAGGACCAATCGAATACATATTCTCCATAGGAATGAAACTTTACATAATTCGGTATTATGCCGTAGACTTCTTGCTGGGAGTCTTTGAGTTGTAAGTGATATGGTATCCAACCTGTTGATCCACCCACACATTTTGTTTTTTCGAGAGCAGTTAAAAATTCCCATTTTGTAAAAGGTGTAGGTTGTTTACAAGAGGCCCATAATTTTTCATAAATTGATTTAGATATATTTAAAATGCTAGTAGTGGGATTTATTTTAAAATTGGACATTTTGGGATTATAAATGACTATTAAGATAGCAATAAGCCAATTCAATTCAAGAGTTGGGGATATTAATTACAACAGTAAAAAAATTTTAGAAGATTGTAAACGTGCAGCCGAACAAAATGTCTCTGTTTTATTGACTCCCGAATTAAGTTTGACAGGATATCCTCTTGAAGATTTGATAACGCGATCTGATTTTTTAAGCAAATCTGACGATGCTTTAGCTGACTTAAAGTATGAGGTTTCTTTGATTTCAAACAATTTAGCATTAGTTATTGGTCATCCTTTTAAAGAAATTTCGAAAGGAACAATATATAATTGTGCCTCAGTTATTCTGGGTGGAAAAATTATTGGTAAATATAAAAAAGTAGAATTACCAAACTACGGGGTTTTTGATGAAAAAAGATATTTTCAACCCGGCGAATCCCCCTGTGTTTTTTCCATCGACGGATACAAATTCGGAATAAGTATTTGCGAAGATGTTTGGTTTGAAAAGGCTCCAAAGATGGCAAAAAATTTAGGTGCAGATATACTTTTGATTCTGAACGCTTCACCCTTTCATCAGAAAAAAAAATCACAAAGACTAACTGTAGTTAGGAAATTTGTTTCAAAAAATAAAATGGCAGCTGTTTTTTGCAATTTAATAGGAGGGCAAGATGAACTTGTTTTCGAGGGTGATAGTTTTGCATTGAACTGTGAGGGGAAAATATCAGCTAGAGCAAAACAATTTTCTGAGGATTTTTTGGTTATAGAATGTGATGAAAATAAAAATTTATTGACCAGTCGTATAGAAAGACAGAATTGTTTTGAGGGTGAAATATATAGCGCCTTAGTCCTTGGTTTGAGAGACTATTTCATTAAAAACAATTTCTCTCGAGCCGTCTTGGGACTATCTGGAGGAATAGACTCTGCGGTCTCCCTGGCTATTGCAGTCGAAGCAGTGGGAAAAGAAAATGTTAAAGCCATAATGATGCAAACGGAATTTACCTCCGCTAGCAGTCTAGCTGACGCTAGAGAGTGCGCAATGAACTTTAATATTGAATTTGATGAAATTCCTATCCAAGTGATTTTTGATTTAGTAAGAGACTCATTAAAAAGCGTTTTTGAGGGGAAAGTTGAAGAGATAACTAAAGAAAATTTACAGTCGAGGATTAGAGGGGTTCTACTGATGGCAATTTCAAATAATGAAAATAGATTATTAATTTCAACTGGAAACAAGTCAGAAATTGCAGTAGGCTACAGCACTTTATATGGAGATATGTGTGGTTCTTTCTGTGTTTTAAAAGATATTTTTAAAACTGACGTTTACAAGTTAGCTCGGTTTATAAATTCCAAGGGAGTAAACAAACAGAACAAAGCGTTGATTCCAAATAATATATTACTTAAAAGTCCATCTGCAGAATTAAAATTTGATCAAGTAGATGAGGATTCACTTCCACCTTACAATATTCTAGATGATATATTGCGGAGATTTATTGAAGAAAATCAAAGCGCTGAAGTAATCATTAACAGTGGGCACTCCGGGGATTCAGTAGGACAGGTGTTGCAATTATTGAAGAATTCTGAGTTTAAGCGGAAGCAAGCTTCACCCGGGGTAAAGATTAGTCCTACAGGCTTTGGCAGAGATTGGCGATTCCCGATAACAAATAGCTTTTCTTTCAACAGGAGTGCGACATGAAACTAATGATAGCTCTGATAAGACCATTCAAGCTAGAAGAAGTTAGAGAGGCTCTATCAAAAGTTGGAGTGAACGGTTTGACGGTAACTGACGTAAAAGGGTTTGGGAGACAGAAAGGACATACCGAAGTACACAGAGGGGCGGAATACGTGGTTGATTTTGTGCCAAAACTCAAGGTGGAAGCTGTAGTTGCTGATCATCTTATAGATTCCGCTATAGAGGCAGTGATTGACACTGCAAAAACAGGAAAGATTGGTGATGGAAAGATTTTTATTTTAGATATGGCAGAATCTACTCGGATTCGAACTGGTGAGAGCGGTGAGAGTGTGCTTTAAGCAAGACAATTACTGCGCCGGCGCCTCCTAAGTATCCCGGGGCTTGACAGTACGCTAGAACTGCAGAAGTTTGCTTTAACCAAGACTTCACATGCCGTTTTAATATCGGTTCTCTTCCTGCTGAGCGTAACCCTTTTCCATGAATTATCCTTACACACCTTTTATTTTGCTTAACTGATTTTTTTAGAAAAAAATAGACTAATTCCCTAGCTTCATGAATTCGATAACCATGTAGATCTAGCTCATCTTGCAACGTCCAGTACCCACGTCGTAATCGTCTTAAAATTTGTGAAGAGATACCATTTCTAGCAAATGAGAGTTGTTCATCTGTCTCAAGTAGAGTATCTTCAGTGAAGTCAGACAGCTGGCTCTCTGACAACGCCTCTGTTTCGTCATTTATTCTTTGGTAGGGTATTGGCTTTGGTTTTTCCCTTATCTGGTTTTTTTTAGACAATCTTTTCCCCAAGGGTTTTGTGCCCTCCATTGCTTGAAGGAATAGTTGTCTCTCAGATTTCGAGGTTTTCAAGATATCTCTGAGCATCTAAGGCGGCCATACAACCACTAGCTGCACTTGTAATTGCTTGACGATAAACATGATCTTGAACATCACCAGCCGCGAAAACACCCGGGATATTTGTCGCAGTAGAATTCAAACAAAACCCTCCTTTGGTGTTTATGTAACCGTTTGTCATGTCAACACAGTCCTTAAATATTTTTGTGTTAGGGGTATGACCAATTGCAATAAATACACCGTCCACGCAAATTTTTTGTACATTATTGCTATGTGTGTTTCGAATTGTAACCCCAGTTACATTTGCTGCATCGCCGTCAATTGTTTGAACTTCATTCTGCCAATAAATTTTTATTTTCTCTTCCTTTTCTAGCTCGAAAACTCTGTCTACTAGCATAGGTTCAGCTCTAAACTGATCTCGTCTGTGCACAACATGCACTTTGCTGGCTATATTCGACAGATAAAGTATTTCTTCCATAGCAGTATTACCACCACCGACCACACAAACGGGTAAACCGCGGAAGAAGAAGCCATCACACGTAGCACAAGCTGAAACGCCACGACCAAGATATTTAGCTTCCGAATCTATTCCCAAATATTTTGCTGATGCACCAGTGGCTATAATTAGAGACTCACAAGAATAGGCACAAGAATCGCCCTCTAAAATTAAAGGTCTTTCATTTAAATTCACATTGAAAATTTCGTCATTAATAATTTTTGTTTCGAGTTTTGTGGAGTGCTTAAGAAATCTATCCATTAAATCCGGCCCTTGTACTCCATCATAATCTGCTGGCCAATTTTCAACGTCAGTAGTTTGCATCAATTGCCCCCCTTGCTCTATACCCGTTATCAGTACAGGAGATAGGTTAGCTCTTGCGGCATAAATGGCGGCTGTATATCCGGCTGGTCCAGAGCCTAAAATTATCAACTTGTGATGTTTCATTTTAATACTTGTTCTAAACTATTAATATTTACTTATAACAGTCTAATTTAATCAATGCCAACCAGATCTTCAAGACCCAATAACAAGCGAAAGCTAAATAAGCAGGCTGAGCCTGAAAAACCTGATGAAATATCGGAATTTGGTTCCTTCACCCAATTAAAAGAGCTCATCTGGATAGGTTGGGTGGCGTTATTTTTTCTTACATTCATATCTTTAGTTACATGGTCAGAAAGTGATGGAGGTTGGTTCCAAGTGACTTCCAACACTGAGCCTTTAAACCTTCTTGGCTGGGTTGGGGCTTACATTTCTGATTTTTTATTCTTTTTATTTGGTCTTTCCTCTTTTTGGTGGCCTATTTTGTTTGTTATTTTAGCATTCAAAGCTTTTAAAAAAAGTATGGTCGCGAGAGAACACAGCAAGTTATCGAGGGGTTTAGTCCAAGTAGAAGATGAAGAGAATTCCCTCGAAAATCATGTTTATGCTTCAACTTCATCATTCTCTAGGGCCTTGGGTTTTTTGCTACTAATCTCTGCTAGCGTAATTATTGAGGCGCAAAAACTTACCTTCGAAAATTTAGTTCTCTTAAGTACAGCTGGGGGCGCCTATGGTAATTATTTGAGTGAGATTGGCAAATATGCTTTTGGTGATTTTGGTTTAATTACTCTGAGTATTCTCGGTTTCTTCGCAGGACTTGCTTTATTTTTTTCTTTTAGCTGGTTTTTCGTTTTTGAAATATGCGGAGGTTTTGTAGAGAAAGTATTTTTATCTGTAAAAAATATTTTTCAGTCAGTTGAGGATTACCGATTGGGAACTTTGGCGATTCGAAAAAGGATTTTGAAGAGATCTAAATTAGAAAAAAAAAATGAAACTTATTCAAAAAGGAAAGAGATAAGAGTTTTTGAGGAAGAGAGCAGTGGATATAAGAAAAGAGGTATTCAGCATGCACTTTTACTGGAAGAAGTTGGCCAATATATTCCTCCATCCTTATCGCTGTTATCTGAGCCAAAAAAAAGTAAAACGGATAGAGTATCTGAAGCATCACTTGAATACGTTTCTCGACTAATTGAGAAAAGATTAGGTGAGTTTGGAGTTGAGGTTAGAGTGGTATCCGCGCAGGCAGGGCCCGTAGTCACTCGGTATGAAATAGAGCCTGCCATAGGAGTAAAAGGCGCTCAAGTAGTTGCATTAGCTAAAGATTTAGCGCGATCTCTGTCTTTGTTGTCAATAAGAGTAGTGGAAACTATTCCAGGTAAAAATTTAATGGGACTTGAGCTGCCTAATTCCACCAGAGAACTAGTGAGTCTTTCAGATATTTTATATTCTAGTGAATTTCTTGATGGTAATTTTAGTTTGCCCCTAGCATTAGGAAAAGACATTGCCGGTAATTCAGTAGTGGTAGATCTGGTTAGGATGCCTCATTTATTAGTTGCTGGCACTACTGGTGCGGGCAAATCCGTAGGTATAAATGCTTTTTTGCTGTCACTTATTTTCCACTGTTCCCCTAGGGACATTCGATTAATACTTATAGATCCAAAGATGCTTGAATTTTCAGCCTATGAGGATATTCCTCATTTATTAACGCCTGTGGTTACAGACATGTTCGATGCAGTTAAAGCCTTGAATTGGAGTGTTTACCAAATGGAGCAACGTTACAAACTTATGAGTAACTTCGGAGTCAGGAGCGTGACTGCCTTTAATCGAAAAATAGATGAGGCAAAAATGAGAGGAGAAAAAATTAAAAACCCTCTTTTTGAACCTCAGGGGGACCTGGGGAATAACTTAGATGATGCTGGACATGATAAAAAAAACAATATCAATACTGACGAGTTTTTGGAACCCTTCCCCAAAATTGTTGTGGTCATTGATGAATTAGCGGACTTAATGATGGTTGTTGGCAAGAAAGTTGAGTCTCTGATTGCACGGTTAGCTCAAAAGGCTAGGGCTGCGGGAATACATTTAATTTTAGCTACTCAAAGACCATCCGTTGACGTAATAACCGGACTTATCAAAGCAAATATACCTGCTAGGATTTCCTATCAAGTCTCAAGTAGAGTTGACTCGCGCACCATTCTAGATCAGATGGGGGCTGAATCTCTTCTTGGTCAGGGAGATATGTTGTTCATGATGCCGGGGAGTGGATTACCGAAAAGAGTGCATGGAGCATTTGTCGCAGATGAGGATGTGATTGCAGTGGTGAATTTTTTGAAAGAAACAGGCAAGCCAATTTATGACCCTAGTATCAGGGATAATTCGTTTGATGAAGAGAATCCAACTAAAATAGATTTTTTGAACTCTAAGAAAAAATCACGCGGTGAAAAAGACTCACTTTACGATGAAGCAGTTCAAGTTATAAAGAGTAACAATAGGGCATCTATTTCTTTAGTTCAAAGGCATTTACGTATTGGTTACAACCGTGCTGCACGATTATTAGAAATGATGGAAGATGAGGGTGTTGTTTCGAGCATGCAGTCGAATGGTAACCGAGATATTTTAGTTAAAGATAAAAAATAATGAATGACCATGACCAAGACCAAGACAAGTAAATTTTTAGTAGGTTTTTCAATGATTATTCTACTTTTCTTGATAACTTTAATTGGTGTTAGTGGACAGGCTTTTGCAGATACTGCAAGTAGGGATAATGTCGTGAGTAAATCTACCACTGGAGAGAAACTCATTAAATTCTTGAGTACAACCAACAGTCTTCAGGCTAAATTTTTCCATGAGCAGCTGTCTTCCTCGGGAGAAATTTTGAGGTTTGAAGGAAATTTTTTTTTCAGACGACCGGACAAACTAAAGTGGTTAATTGAAAAACCGTTCCCGCAGTTACAGCTTCTTCGGGGAAATGAATTTATGATTTATGACCCTGATTTGGAGCAAGTGACAACTAGAATATTTGATCAAAGTTTAGAGTCGACTCCAGCTGGATTGTTATTTGTTAGTGGTCCTTTAGCAGGTGATCGATTGAGGAAGAGATACAAGTTGTATAGTGCTCCTTCGAAGTCAGGACTAAACTGGGTCCTAGCAGTGCCTAAAGATGATGATGGAGATAGTTTAAATTTGGAAATTGGTCTTAACAACGATGGTGCTATTGCAGAGATACTAACTACTGATATTTTTAAAAGATCAAGTAGGATTAAATTTATGAATCTGCGACAGAATGAAAAAATACGAGATTCCGTTTTTATTCCCGTGATCCCGCCTGGAGTCGAGTATATTGAGCAATAGAAAAATTGATTATGGTCAACGAACAAAACCACTTTACGAAGTCCTCCGTCCATCAAAAATAGAAGAAGTTGTTGGGCAAAATGCGGTGATAGGGACAGAAAGTATTATAGGTAAAGCTCTCAAAAGAGGGTTACTTCCGTCGATTATTTTTTGGGGCCCTCCAGGAACAGGTAAAACAACCATCGCTAAGCTGGTTGCCATTAAGGTTAAAGCCGAGTTAATAAGCATATCTGCAGTAATGTCGGGAATAAAGGATATTCGTTCTGCCATCAATAAGGCATTGGAAATTAGGCGGTCTGGAGGGAAAGTAATAATTTTTGTCGATGAAGTACACAGGTTTAACAAGGTTCAGCAGGATGCATTTCTTCCTCATTTGGAGGTCGGAGACTTTGTTTTTTTTGGAGCTACAACGGAAAATCCAGGTTTTGAAATTAACTCAGCACTCTCGTCTAGAACACAGATAATCCCTCTTTCACGATTATGCAATAAGTCACTCGAAGCTCTTGCTGAACGAGCATTAACATATATGTCCCTCGAGAAAAAGATTTTCACTAAAGATGCATTTCAAACAATTATTAGTAATGCGGATGGCGATGGAAGAAAATTACTAATTCTTCTTGAAAATTCTTTAAATTTAGTAACGCGAGACATAAAACAAATTACTATCGAAATGTTAACTTCGAGTCTACCTACAGTAATTCGAGCATTTGATAAACGCGGAGATGCTTTTTATGATCAAATTTCAGCGTTACATAAATCTATAAGAGGTTCGGATGCTGATGCTTCACTTTATTGGTTTTTGAGAATGATTGATGGTGGTGCTGACCTTAAGTATTTAGCTAGACGGCTGATAAGAGTTGCAATAGAAGATATCGGTTTAGCTGATCCTCGAGCCCTTCGCATTGCGCTTGATGCTGCTGAGGCGTTTGAGCGGCTAGGTTCACCAGAAGGGGAGCTAGCACTGGCTGAAGCCACTATTTTTTTAGCCGTGTCAGCTAAATCAAACTCGGTGTACACTGCATTTAAACGTGGCAAAGAATTTATAGCTAAGAATGGTTCAGAATCAGTCCCATATCATTTAAGAAACGCAGTCACTAGATTTGAGAAAGAGCTTGATTATGGAAAAGACTATCATTACAGCCATGATTCTGTTGATAAACATTCTCTACTGCAAACTTATTTCCCAGAAAAATTTGCTTCCTCGCCCCCAAATTTTTATTATCCGAACGCTCAGGGGTTGGAAATAAAAATTTTAGAGAAATTAAATTCATTAAAGGCAAAAAAAACAAAATCAATAAATCAAAATAAATCAGGAACAAGATGATAGACTTAAATATTCTTAGAAAAACCCCTGAGTTGGCGGCGCAAGCATTAGAGAAAAGAGGATATGTTTTAGACATACTTCAATTCGGTGAATATGAGCAGAAGAGAAAGAAAATGCAGATGGAGGTGGAGAGCCTGCAGGCGAAAAGAAATACTCTAGCAAAAGATATAGGTAGACTAAGATCGAAAGGTGAAAATGCTGCAAGCTTAATTACTGAGGCTGGTTCAATACCCAAGAAGTTAGATGAACTGGAAAAAAAGTTGAATGTTGTCCAGAGTACTTTGAAGGAGTGGCTTTCTAAAATTCCCAATTTGCCTCAAGACGATGTTCCTGCCGGGACAGACGAATCTTCCAATGTGCAAGTAAAGATTAGTGGAGAACCAAAAATTTTCAGTTTCGAAGTAAAAGATCATGTTGAGCTTGGGAAATTCTTTGGTTTAAATTTTGGTTTGGCTGCGAGAATGTCTGGCGCCCGATTTTCAGTTATGAGAGGGCCAATTGCGAAGTTGCATAGAGCAATTAGTCAGTACATGCTAGATACTCAAACTACCAGGCACAATTATCTTGAATGCTCAGTTCCTACAATAGTAAATTCCTCTGCGCTGTACGGTACCGGACAGTTACCAAAGTTTAAAGAAGATTTATTTTTAGTAAATAAATATGGGCAAGAGGAGGAGGAAAATCAATTTCTAATTCCTACGTCAGAAGTTTCTTTAGCTAATTTAGTTGCTGATGAAATTCTGGCTGCGGAGGATTTACCACTTAAGTTTACTGCTCATTCATTGTGTTTCAGATCTGAGGCTGGCTCATATGGAAAGGATACAAAAGGACTCATACGGCAGCATCAATTTGAAAAAGTTGAACTCGTTCAAATAACCCTACCCGATGCATCGGACAGGGCGCTCGAGGAAATGGTTGGGCATGCTGAATTTATATTGCAAGAGTTAAATTTACCCTACAGGAAAGTTTTGCTTTGTGCTGGAGATATGGGGTTTGCAGCAGCCAAAACCTATGATTTGGAGGTATGGTTACCGTCTCAAAAAATGTATCGCGAAATATCTTCATGCAGCAATTGTCATGACTTCCAAGCTAGACGCTTAAATACAAGAGTAAGTCTGGCCAATGAAAAAGGTAAAGTACAAAAGAAGTTCGTGCATACTCTAAATGGATCTGGATTAGCGGTTGGAAGAACTTTAGTTGCAGTACTTGAAAACTATCAAAGAAGTGACGGTAGTGTGGAAATTCCATCTGTGCTAAGAAAGTATATGGATGGGATGATCGAATTGGGCGCTAATTAAGTCAGATTGGAGAGGTGGCAGAGTCTGGTCGAATGTACCGCACTCGAAATGCGGCGTGGGATAAAACCCACCGCGGGTTCGAATCCCGCCCTCTCCGCCAGTGTCAAGTGCTTTATGGCTTAACTAAGCCAATCTTT